>Ga0187873_1000119_pt1 | contig 90507 bp, 80 predicted proteins | sample June2016WEW_16_1_2_FD_133012 | JGI IMG/M metagenome (GOLD analysis project Ga0187873, IMG submission 133012) | Peatland microbial communities from SPRUCE experiment site at the Marcell Experimental Forest, Minnesota, USA - June2016WEW_16_100 | ecosystem: Environmental > Terrestrial > Soil >...
AGGGAGCACCGGGCACGCGGTAGGCAGCGGGTTGGTAGCAATCATATTAGGGCCCTGGGTTGCAGTCGTAACGACATCAGTGGCGCTCCTCATACAGTGCTTACTTTTCGGTGATGGGGGTATTACGGCTTTTGGAGCGAACTGTTTCAACATGGCTGTCGTCATACCCTTCGTCGCATTCTATGCTTACAAGTTCATCAGCGGAAAAACAGAGATTACCTCAAGGCGAAGAGTCCTGGGAGCGGGGATCGGCGGATGGCTAGGTTTGACGGTCGCTGCTGGCGTCGCTGGTTTTGAGATGGGCATCCAACCCATACTTGAGCACACTGCCGACGGCGTGCCGCTTTACATGCCTTACGGGCTCGGAATAACTGTGCCGGCGATGCTCTTTGGCCATGCGTTTTTCTTCAGCATTCTAGAGGCAATCATTACGGCATTGGCCTTTGGGTACATAGCACGGACTGATCCAACGATTATATTCAACTACAAACGGGCAGTAGAGAAAAGAGAGGGCGTTAGAACAACGTCACCAGCGTGACACGAGGTGACATTCATGGATAAGCTTCTAAGAAATTTGCTGATAGTATTCGTGGTACTGATCGCACTAGTGCCCATCGGCTTGCTTGCAAGTGGCACTGCGTACGGTGAATGGAGCATCGATGAGCTACAGCAGCTAATAGGGTATGTCCCGTCCGGTTACGCCAGTCTGTCCGGTTTCTATCATGCCCCGCTTGATGGTTACGGCTTACCGAGCTTGTCGGATACCTTCGCTGCCCAGAGCGTGGGATACTACCTATCGGCAATCGTAGGAGTAGTTCTCGGCGGAGCGGCATTATTCCTAATTGGAAAAGCAGTAACAAAAGACAAGGGAGACACAACATAGAATAGTGAACCAATAATGAATAGTCGAAAGTCTATTCATTATTCTTCACCTTTTTTTGCTCTACGTGATAAAAAGCTAAAATAGATCATAACAATTTGATAGATTCACGTCTCATTGCCTGCACCACAGGCAGTCTCTTTCTAAAAAATGTAGTTTCTACGATTCAATGCTCGTGATGATTCTCTCCGTCGTGCGAATGCAGATGCTCGTGCATTAGCTTACCGTGCCGGTGCATATGCTTGTGAATCAGGTTTGTGGACGTCAATAATTCAAGATTGTTCATCACTGCGTCACAGTTGGAGTCTGCTTTGACAGTATGATCCTCGCCGAAGACAATGGCCCGTGTGCTTATCTGTTCTACGATGTCTAGATCGTGGGTAGCCGTGATGATCGTTTTTCCCGCTTTAGCCAAATCCTGCAGAAGCTCAATAAGCCACAATTGGCTGCGCGGGTCTAACCCTCCGGTAGGCTCATCTAACAATAGCACGTCGGGGTTAATCGAAAGTATCGAGGCGATGCATACCTTCTTTTTCTCGCCGCCGCTCAGCGTATGTGGAGCCCGGTCCTTTAAACTGGAGATTCCCATCATCGAAATGACCTCCTCAGTCCGCTTCTTGACTTCGGCTTTGGACAGGCCTAGCTGTAGTGGACCAAAAGCGATCTCGTCGAAAACTGTGGAGGAGAACAGCTGGATGTCGGGGTTCTGGAATACGATGCCTACCTTTTTTCGGAAATAGCGACCGAACTCATTGTCCTCGAGCGAGTTGAACGCCTCTTCACTCACCGGTTTACCAAACGCATAAAACTCACCTGACGTCGGGTATACCAGAGCATTCAGTATGGAGAGGAGTGTAGATTTTCCGCTTCCATTGGCTCCCATGATCGAAATCTGCTCTCCTGCTGTCATCGTCAAGTTCACGCTCTTCAACGCCTCGAACTTTCCCAAATACGTGTAAGAAACGTTTTGCAAGTCGAAGATTGTCTCCATGGTATGGCCCTATGTGAGATTCAGATTCTGATGATATTTTGAGAGATCAACGCCAACATCAAGCTGAACGTCAGCACGGTTGCGATCGCGGCGTAGTCCCTTTTATGCACGGCATAGTCGTGCAAGAGTTTCACATCGCCATTAAAACCCCGGGAGACCATAGCGTCGTGAACTTTGTTACTCATGTCCAACGATTTTACGAGCATATAACCAACACGGCCTGCTACCCACCTTTGCTCGTCCCGTACGGACAGACTCCTAATCGTCCTGCTCTTTTTAGCCGTAAAAAAGTCCCTCACTACATCCATAAAGAGAAAGATGTACCTGTAGCACATGTCGAGTGTCAGGACGTACACCTTCGGAACACGAAGCGACCGAAGCGATTTGAAGAGCACGTCACGTTGAGTTGTGAGAAACAGTAGTACGGCGATAGAGACGCACGTAGCCACTCGCAGGATGAACGTGATAGCGAACATCGTGCCCTGTCTGGTGATGTAGATCGTGCTAGGCAGCGCGATCGGTCCAATGTGCGCGCCGGCACCGAGAGTCGCGACGGTGACCAAACTATCGCCTGCCATAAACACATTGAAGAGAATTGGCAGGACAATGATACCCGCAAAAATAGGAACGAATACCCATACGCGCTTGATAAAGAATAATACTTCTACCTTACTGAGGTAGGCGAACAACAAGGTCAATAAGTAAACGGCGAATAGCACCCGGATGTCCCTCGTCAAGCTCACGGCCACAACGAGCACGATAGCTGAGACCAACTTCACGCGGGGATCAAGGCTTTGCAACAAACCATCACGTTTTGCAAAGCCCTCGGAGATAAGACTATCCTGGAAGAAGCTCAGCGCGCCAGAAATCGACTTCTCGACAAAGCTCTTTTTCTTGCCGACATTGACGGCACAACACTGACACGGGCCTATTTCGACCTCTTTCATCCACTCAGGTATCATAGGGGTTGCTGATAGTTAGCGCCAGGCGATATGGTGTTAAGCTTAACATATTTGACGCCCTTAAGCGCCATTATCGTCTCGGTTAGCTCTTTGATGGTCTTGCCTTCACCTCGTAGTATGACCGTTTCTAAGCAGTCATCGTGGTCCAAGTGGACGTGGACGGATGATATGATGAGACCTGCGTACTCGTGCTGTATCTCAGCCAGGTCGTCGACGAGCCCTCGCTGATTATGCTCATAAAGAAGCGAAATAACCCCCAATCGTACTCCGTCGACCTCGTTCATCCATTCATAATGAATGATGGTGTTCCTTATAGCGTCCCGAATCCCCTCAGAGCGCGAAGAATAGCCGCGCTTTTTTGTGATCTCGTCAAACCGACCCAAAAGACGCTCCGGGAGGGATATACACGTGCGCACTAGTCCTTGGTCCATTAACCCACCTCCTTACTTGTAATACTTCTGTCAATAATAGTAACACTTCAGCCGTAAAAAGTGTTTCTATTGCACAGCTTTGGGGAACGCTTCACCCACTATGTTGTGCTCTGAATGTCACCCGTTTTTTAACAACAGACTTCAGTAATACGATCTCCAGCTGCAAAAGCAAAGTGCCCGCCCAGAGGTCGAACTCGAAAATGCTCGGTGCGCACAGTACCGGGTTCGGTCGCTATGCTTCCTCCGGAAAGCTTCGCGTTACGCGACAGTTACGACGCGACAAATCAAGCGCGCAGACACAAATGCTGATAACAGGCAGACTATCTTGCTCGACTTTTCCTGCTGAGCAGCAGGAGCACAGCAATTGAGAGTCCTGCTACAGCAGACGCTGCTTCGAATCCCGGAAGTTTGGTCCCTGTGGCACTTTGATTGCCAGAGGTTGCGGTCGAGGTTGAGGTCACCGTCGGAGATGGCGTGGGGGTGACGGCGCTAGCTGGAATGATGTTTCCATAGCTCGCCACTGACTGGACGAGCGGATACTTGTCGCCATAAGCAGAGGGCTGGCTGCCGATCCCGTTGCCTTGAGCCGCGGTCCCGTTGTAGTCAGAGTAATAGTTGCTCATGTAACCAGTTTGCTCAACACTATTGTAGGTATACACCATTTTTTCCGGCGAGTTCAAAATCGCGGCTGACGCGCCTACTATGGCGTTTGGCTGACTGATGAAGTTATTAAGATAAATCTGGTTACCTGTTGCACTGACGATCAGAATTCCGGAAGTCGGGAAGGATTCTGACACTTGTTGAGATATCTGGCCGTTCCTAGCAATCGTGTTAAAGGTAAGCGTGTTGTTGTTGGATCCCGGGCCGAGACGGACGCCAACATTGTCATTGTCGCTCATGGTGTTGTTAGAGATGATGTTTCGAGTTGAGGTGTACAGGGAGATTCCGAAGACGTGATTTGCACTCAGATTATTGCGCGTGATTATATTCGAATCGCCGTAGTTCAAGAAGATGCCGTCCCCAAGAGCGATACCGTTCCCTCTTTCACCAGTTGCGACGTTAGAGGATATGGTATTGTTTGAAGCGCCGTCGCCATACACTCCGTAGCCATTGCCAGCAAGATTGCTGTTACTGATCTCATTCTGCGTGCTATTTGCGAGATATACCGCTCGCACGTTATCCTGTGCGATGACATTCGTCACGACGCACTTCGACACCCCTTGAATCTCTACGCCTGACGCCCCGCCTGTAATCGTCAAGCCGTCGATGCGCACACCAGGGCTTGATAACAGGAAGACGTCTTTGCTCGGATCGGCCGCTTGCACGGTGGGTCGCCCGCTTATGGCTGTGATCGTCAGCTGCTTGTTCACCACGACGTTCTCAGTGTACGTGCCTGGCGCGACGCGCACGGTATCCCCTGGTTTTGCAGCGTCCACCGCTTGCTGAATGGTAGAGAACCGCCCTTGGGCACCCACTGTAAGGTCTGCCGCGCTCGCCGGGATCGCCATAGTAGCGAATAAAATCAGAGCGACAGCCGCAAACAACAACGGATTAAAGACCAATTTCGAATGCTGCATTTGTAAGCCGATTAAACCAGAAGTCACTGGACGCGTTACGCTAGTAATGCGACCCTACATATAAAACTGGCGATTCCTACAAAAATAAGCGGGACGCGATGCGTGTTTTGCTGCGAGCCCGCGTGCTCTTATTCCTGCGATCGGCAACAACAGCCATATATATGACGAATCAGACAAACGACTTCAAGGTGATAGCCTGCTCCCCCCTATTACGTTAAGGCATATCAAGACGCTAACCGATTGCACGGGAATACTTCAACACGCAAAATACGCAATTCCGAACCGATTTGAAGGTTACTGTACTGACGACAACGTCAGAGCCCTGCTTGTGACCGCAAAACACTACAACTTGTTCAAAGATGAGTCGATTTTTGACTTGTTAAGGACTTACCTGGCCTTCACATTTCACGCGCAAAACGACGACGGCACGATGCACAATTTTATGAGCTACCAACGAGACTTTCTCGATTCGGTAAGCGCAGATGATGTCTTAGGAAGAACGGTCTGGGCCTGCGGGTACGTCTTCGGCAGTTTGAGTCTTCCGAGGGGCGTCCGAGAAGCCGCCCGGGTCATATTTGAACAGGCAGCGAAGCACGCGACAAGCAGCTTGTCGCTACGAGGGGTTGCCTACTCCCTTTTAGGGTTCTATCATTCGAGAGCCTTAGTTCACAATGCACAAGAAAGGATCAGAGCGCTTTCAGCTGAAATCCTGCGTTACTACGAGAGTGCGCGAGCCCCCGATTGGGAGTGGTTTGAAGATTTTATGTCATACTCAAACGCCCGATTGCCCCAGGCGATGCTCCTAGCCTACGACGCCCTTGGTGAGCCACCACTGCTTTCGTGCGGCGAAAGCACACTGCATTTTCTATGGGACGAAGTAATTACGTCCAAAGGTGCGATAAACGTGATAGGAAATGACGGCTGGTACGTCCGCGGTCAACATAGGGCCATCGGCGATGAACAGGCGATTGATGTCGGAGCACTTGTCGAGGCGCTCTTAGACGCCTACCGAATCACCGGCAAGGTGGAGTACTACGAAAACGCGCGCACGGGCTTTAGCTGGTTCACTGGCAATAATCTTTTAAACTCCCCCATCTATGACGAGGCCACAGGAGGTTGTTTTGACGGTTTGTCACTCCAAGAAGGCGTAAATCAAAACCTCGGGGCTGAATCAACAATTGCTTACTTGTTATGCAGACTCGCATTTGAAGAGGTCGAAAAGCCTTATCGAAGCGTTTGAAAGTTAAAGATTGCTGCACAAAACGAGAGGCCCAGACAGGCGCTTTGAGTGAAAAGCTCGACAATCAGAACAGCGGAAGATATAAGCCGTTTGTCGCCGCAGACGGTTTGAATTTATGAAGAACCCCCCACCACAAAAGCCGGAAGAGTACGTCAAATCAGCTATGAAAGTGATCGCCGCGAACGTTCAGACTATAGCTGATGAACTAGACTATGCGGAAGTCAATTCACTGGTTAGTGACATTTTAAGCGCACTTCAGAACAAAAAACGAGTTTTTGTCATGGGTGCCGGGAGATCGGGACTGGTCGTCAAGGGCTTCGCAATGCGACTGATGCATTTGGGGCTCAACGTTTACGTAGTCGGAGAGACCGTAACCCCCGCCGTCGAAACGGATGATCTTCTTATCGCCATTTCAGGCTCTGGAGAGACTAAGTCTATCAACGAGATGAGCACCCTTGCAAAGGCCAAAGGTACGCGACTTACTTCAATAACGTCAAATAGAGACTCGACTCTTGGAACCATTTCCGATACCACTGTAATCGTCAAAGGACGTACCAAGGTAAGCGGAATGGACTTTATGGAGCGGCAGGTTATCGGCTCGCATATCTCGTTTGCTCCACTTGGAACAATGTTCGAAATAAGCACGATGATTTTTCTGGATGGTGTGATAGCCGCCCTCATGGAGATAACAAAAAAGAGTGAGGAGGATTTGAAGAGGAAGCACGCGACCCTCGAATGAAAGCGTTCCTTTGTGAGGTCGTTTTAAAACGTACTGCCACGGCGACTACCCTTCCGACACGTGAAGCAAGATGTGCTGAAGTTCGGGCAAGATTAGCGCTTCCATCGCGAGCTTTACGGCGTTTGGAGAGCCTGGAAGACAAAAGATAGCTGTTTTTTCCATAATACCGCTTGAGGCTCTGGTGAGCATAGCTGAAGAGCCGACTTCGTCGTAGCTGATGAGCCTAAATAGCTCACCAAAGCCCGGAATATCTTTTTGAATCATCCGTTGAACGGCCTCAATCGTTACGTCGCGGGGCGCGAGTCCCGTACCTCCTGTCGTGATGATCACATCAACGTCATTAACAACGGTCTTTACGGCTTCAGTAATTGATCGTCCTTCATCCGAGATTAGGGTATAGAGACGCAGCTTGTGGCCAGCATTTTCCAAGAGGTCAATAATGATTCGTCCGGATATGTCTTCAGCCTCTTCCGGCGTTTTAACGCTCCCATATTTCATAAACCTAGAAGTGCTAATCGAGATTACGGCGGCCTCATAACTTTTGTTTGCACCGACCTTATGAGGGTTCCGCGCCCGTTTGCGTTGCATATGCGAGGATTGAATTGATTATTATATAGCATCTCTGACTCGAAGATGTGCGCCTTTCAAAAAAATTGGTTCATGGTTGACAAACGTAATAAGAGAAGTCGTCTAACGTCTAGTTCATGCGTATCCTCGCGTTAGACGTCGGCAAAGGAACCCAAGATCTGCTCCTCTACGATACGAACGTAGTAATTGAGAATAGCGTAAAAATGGTGATGCCCTCGCAAACGGCAATAGTCGCCAAGAGGGTTGAAGCTGCCACGGCACACGGCCGCAGTCTCTTCCTGCACGGAGAGACAATGGGAGGTGGACCTAGCAGCGCCGCTATACGCGCGCACTTGAAAGGTGGCTATTCGGTATTCGCCACGCCGCTCGCTGCAAAGACGCTGAATGATGACCTTAACAAAGTCAGTTCGTGGGGGGTGCAGATCGCAGATAGAAGCCCGCGAGAAGACTGCGTCCAAATAGAGATGAAGGATGTTGATGTGCATGCGTTGCGGTCTGCACTTCAACAATTCGACGTCAATTTGCCCACAGTTTGCGCTGTCGCGTGCCAAGATCACGGCGAGAGCTACGGCAGCAACAGGATTTTTCGCTTTGAACACCTCAAGAACTTGATCGAAAAAGGCGGCAAGCTGACTAGCTTTGCCTATTTCGATGGCAAGATTCCAGATTATCTGACGCGACTAAGAGCGGTATATCGGACATTAAAGAAAGAGAGGATGGAGAGAATTCTCTTGATGGATACTGGTCCGGCAGCGATATTCGGCGCACTGTACGATGATGTTGTGGCGAAGCGCGCGTACGAACCGCATATTATAGTGAATATCGGAAATGGTCATACTCTCGCAGCGATGCTCTATGAAAAAAAGGTTGTTGGCATGTTTGAACATCACACCTCCATGCTAAACACACATAAACTTGACTATCTTCTTTCGCTCTTCATGGATGGCAATTTAACGCAGGAATGGGTTTTTGAAGATGGCGGGCACGGCTGCTACACAAATCAAGATGGATTCTACGAAATAAACCGCGCCTCCAGGGAGCGAGGATTTCACATAACTGTGATAGGGCCTCTACGCGAAATTATGAAAAGTTCCCGACTAAGCCCATATTTCGCGGTCCCGGGAGGCGATATGATGCTCGCTGGTTGTTTTGGATTGATAACAGGTTTTCAAGCTATTGGGTAGCAGCTATTCTTCATTTTGTAACATTTGGATTACCCACACCCCCTGCTTGCACTTCCACGATCCTTGAATCACAATTATCCGCGCGAATTAATAAAAAGATTTATATATTAAATGATTGTTACCCCTACAACATCCTATTTTTTTATTACCATTAATATCATCACATCCGATTTTTTCATTTACAGTAGAAAACATGGGGTGCCGTTAGAAGTGTTTCCAAAGGCAACAAAGGTATGCTCAACAGAAGCACTGAGTATCAACATCTGTACGAAACAACTTTTAGAGCTACTAAGAATTAACCCTTAAAAAGTGTTTTAAAAACAAAAAGAAAAGATTTTTAATGCTATTAGATAACGACCGATATATGTGTAAGATCACTCGAGATACGATGTTGACACCAGTCACAGGAGGTTACAGTGGAAATATTGGCCTTTTCCATAGGAAACAGTGGTTATACTGCACTGGAAACTGAAGTGTAGAAATCATAAAGTTTATTTACTTACGTTTCCACTTAACGGTAAGCAGCGCGGATAGCCCTGAGTAGTCAGTTATCTTTTGCGAAGAAAGCAGTGCCTCCAGCAAGCATTCGTGCCCTTTGCCCAAATGGGAGGCAAAAAGTTGGAAGGACTCTTTGACAATCTTCTAGAAAGCAAACCCGTTTTCAAAGATAAAGAAGTATTGAGACCATCCTATACGCCGAGCTACTTACCGCACAGGCGCGACCAACTCAACGCGCTAGCTGTTATTCTGGTTGTCGCGCTCAGAGGCGAAACCCCCTCTAATATTCTTGTTTATGGCAAAACCGGCACAGGGAAAACGGCTTGTGCCAAATATGTGGGAAGAGAACTAACGGAAGTCGGCGCATCTAGGGGAGTTCCTTGCAACATCGCATACATAAATTGCGAAGTGGTCGACACCCAATACCGCGTCCTTGCATATTTGGCTCGTCAATTTGACAAGGATGTGCCAATGACAGGGTGGCCCACAGATCAAGTCTACTCACAATTCATTGAAGCACTCAACGCTCAAGCCGGAAGCGTAATAATCATTCTTGACGAGCTTGATAAGCTGGTCCGTAAAAGTGGCGACGACGTGCTTTATAATTTGTCTAGAATAAATCTCGAGCTCACAAATACTAGGGTAAGTCTTATTGGCATTTCCAACGACCTGAAGTTTACCGAGTATCTTGACCCTAGAGTCAGGAGTTCGCTTGCTGAAGAAGAGATTATATTTCCGCCGTACGACGCAAATCAACTACGGGATATTCTCGAAGAACGAGCGCGCTTGGCATTTAAGGAACACGCCTTGAATCCAGAAGTCATTCCTCTGTGTGCTGCATTGGCCGCTCAGGAGCACGGGGACGCGAGACGCGCACTCGATTTGCTGCGAGTGTCTGGAGAATTCGCTGAGCGCGTAAATGCTGATAGCGTTAAAGAGGAACATGTTCGAACCGCTCAGATGAGGATAGAACTGAACCGGGTCGCAGAAGTCATACGAACACTTCCCACTCAAGCAAAGCTAGTTCTTTACAGCATAATCGCGCTTCAGCAAAACGGAGCGCGGAGCGCCACAACAGGTGAAGTAAATCGAGTGTACGAGACACTTTGCAGACAAATAGAACTTGATGTGTTGACCAAAAGGAGAATCACCGACCTCATAATGGAGCTCGATTTGCTGGGGATAATCAGTACGAAAGTAGTCAGCAAAGGCCGATATGGCAGGACTAAGGAAATCTCTCTGTCAGTTCCCTTGGACGAGACTTTTAGGGTATTGCTAGAAGATTATCGTTTGGAAGCGTTGAACGGGACGCGATTTGCAAGGCGATCCGTCAAAGAAAGCTTGTTCTAGTTTTGCAGACGGGAGGCGCCTGAGCTACGAATGCGTTTGCGCTAACCACTCCGGCACCAACAAAATCGAAAACGACTTTGTGGGCTTTTTTACTGGTGCATCTGGTTAACCACAACGCTTTTAAAAGCTGAACCGGGTATGACAGTAGCGCCTAATCGCTAGCGGCTCTGTGATCTTGCTGATTTGCGGTGTGATTCAAGTGACCGATTTCAACAGTGAAAATCAATTTTTTCAAAGCATTTACGACGATGATTCGATCGTATGGATGGGTCAAAATACCAACCACTTTCCCACACCAGCAGCGATCAAGCGGGCTATGGTGGATTCGATAGACAAAGAGGAATATCACAAATACCCTCCGCCGTACGGACTTGAGGAGTTGCGGGCGCTAATTCTTGAAGATTTGAGTTTAAGCTCAGATCACGGAGTGCACGTAACGGAGGGCGGTACAGAATCCCTTTACCAAGTGACCCGCAGCCTCTTGCATCCTGGTGACGTCATGATCTCGACAGATCCAGGTTACTATGTTATTCACAGGTTTGCTGAGCTGTGCGGAGCCAAAGTTCTTGACCTACCGATTTACTCTGCGGACAATGCATACAAACTGACGCCTGATATGGTAAATGAGGTGACGGATGAGCGAACAAAACTTCTGGCCCTTGTTGACCCCCTGAACCCGCTGGGTATAACCTATACTGCCAAGGAAGTCAAAGCTTTCTGCGAAATCGCCCAAGACGCCGGCATTTATGTGTTGAATGACGTCACGTACCGCGACGTGGCAACACTCCATACTCTTGCTGCAGGCTTTTATCCTGAAGGTACAGTAACCATCTACAGTTTTTCCAAGAACTGCGGTTTTGCTGGGTTGCGGTTGGGCGCTCATATCGCTACGAACGAGCTTATACAGCAAATAGCCCATTACAAGATAAACGATCTCGGAACATCTGTAGTTAGTCAGGTTGCAGGAATTGCAGCCCTCAAGACAAAGCTCGATTGGCTCCCGAAGGTGGTCGAATCCATAAAGGCAAATCAAGTCATCATAAGGGATGCTGTAGCTAAAATTGAAGGTGCATATCTCCCGGTGTACCCGTCACAGGGAAGTATGTTCGTCATCGACATCTCGGGCACCGGAAAGACATCTGAGAGCGTCGCGGGCGAAATGTTGAAACGCGGTTTTTTCATCAGGGAAGCTGAGTACACCACTAGAAGGTACGCAGACAGGTATGTCCGGGCAAGTTTCGCGATCCCCAAGCAGCAAGTCGAGCGATTTGCTATTGAGCTTACGAATGTTTTTCAATCATGAAGCACTGCCTAAATCGCGGAATTCTCGTTGCTATAGAGGGGATTGATGGCGTAGGGAAGACGACGCAATCAGTACGATTGGTCGACCGACTGAAAGCCCTTGGATTCGACGCTATTCGCTTTTTCGAGCCAACTAATGAAACCCCTGAGGCAAAACTAATACGTCGGAAGCTTCAGCGGAGCGTCTCGAGAACTAGCGGCGAACTAATAGATTTGTTTCTGGCTGATCGACGACACGATGTAGAGAAGCATATAGCGCCCGCTCTATCAGAAAAGAGGATCGTTGTGATGGACAGGTATTTCTTATCAACCGCAGCGTATCAGGCAGACAGCAGACCGTGGCAGGACGTATTAGAGGCTAATCGAGAATTCGCACCGGAGCCCGACATCAGTTTCATTATAAACTGGCCTACGGATATGGCGCTGACGCTTATCAAAAAGCGGGACAATGGGCTGAGTACTTTTGAGAACGAGACTGCTCTCATCACAATAAGGGGGCGTTATCTCGAAATTGCGCGAGAGGATGTTGGGAACTACGTCGTGATCGAAAAGATAGCTGATGAAGAGGATGTTTGTGATGAGATATTAGACGCCCTGCTTAAGTATCTCCATGAGCACGAGCTAGTGGCGTATGATGTTTGAGCTCGCTATTCGACGCGGACGAATCAGAATCTGCTTGTTTGTTCAGTAGCCGTGATTAACGCTGCGTCTTCTTCTTCGAGGTATTTACTCAACGATCGCGCTAAGAAAATCTCTTTCAGTGACTATACCAGCGAGGGCTCCGTCGACTACGACCGGGAGCACGCTTACGTCGCGCGCTATCATGAGATTTGCTGCTTCTCCCAGATCTAGGTCCGGTTCTACTGTGACCGGCGCCTCCCGCGCTATGATCTTAATCGGCACGTCGAACGCTTCGTGCATGTTACCTGTTACAAGTTTCTCAAAGACCTCGCCGCTTCCAAGATAATTAACGATGTCTGACGTTGTCACGACGCCTATCATTACTCCTTCATGAACAATAGGGAGCCGACGAAAATCGTTTGAAATCATCACTCGTGCAGCATCTTCGACCTTGGTGTCTGGTCGCACACTGACAACGTCGCGACTCATAAAATCGGCAACTCTCTTTCCCGTTATAATGTTAGCGACTAGGCTCACGAAATCACGTTCAGACACGATCCCTATTACCTTGCTCTCCTCATCGACTATGGGGAAACCGCTCACATTTCCCCGTAACATCATTTTGATGGCATCTTCGATAGAATCCCCCTCGTGGAGGGTGATAACGTCTTCTTCCATTATTGAGCTAATCTCTTCGTTTATCGCCGATAACAAGTTTCCTCTGTGCTTATTCTCGATTATCTGGGCCTTGTCGCCACCGCCGAGAAAATTTACCACATCCATGACGGTGACTACCCCCATAAGCCTGTTTGTTCCAGGATCGCTCACAGGTAAGCGCCGAAATCGGTACTTGACCATCGTTTTGACTGCGCCCATGATGGTCATCGTGGGGGGTATTTGGACGACATCTCGCTTTGCTACCGTCATAATGTCGCCGTCGTGCTGGGACAACTTGCTTTTGAAGTTGAGACTCCCGCGGTCCGATTTGCCGCTAAAGTCACTTTGTGCTCTCTTCTGTCGTTTGTTTCCTCGTAGCATTGTACCGCCTGCAGCTATCAAATTATGGCTCGCACCAGATCTTGTCGATCTACTATGCCAATCAGCTTCGTATCTTCGACCACCGGCAGTCGTCCAATCGCATACTGCTTCATGAGATTCGCGGCTTCCCAGATGGACGAGTCCGACGCGACGGTGATAACGGGAGTCCTCATGACCTTTTCGACGGCAGGTGAATGAACCCTTCCGCCTCCTCTCTCATCCTCGCGCTCAAGCCTAATGTGGCCTGCTTTAAGAATATCTTGAAGCGTAACAATCCCGATAAGGCGTCTTTTCTTCACCACCGGGTAGCCTGAAAACCCGTATTGTGCCATATTAAGCCATACCTTCGATACAGGGTCAGTCGCATCACAGGTTCGAACGGCGCTTGTCATCACCGCATCAATCGTGGTCTTCTTATCAAAACTCAAAGCGTTGAGCAATAATGCTGAGTCAATCACACCTATAATCGTGTAGTCTTCTTGCGATTTCACTACGGGAACATCGAACCCCGTCGTCGCAAATATTCTTGCCACATCAAGCGGAGCAAAGTCAGAATTGGCGAGACCAGTCTCCCGGACGAAACCGATCACCGTGACGTCAGATTTCGTTGACGTCACTTTGATGATATCGGTCAGTATCACCATACCCTTTACGCGGCTTTGACTGTCAACGACCGGCAGGCTCCGATGACCGTCTCGCATAAGCTGGCGGACGTGGGTGACGTAGGCGTCCTCACGAACCGTGACTGGGGGCGACATTAGCTGAAGCGTCATCGAACGGTCTCCCAGCACGATTCGCATAAGACGCTACCGTCAGCATATTCGAGCACGTCAGAAAACTCTCCACAGATCTCGCAAACGCCGGATGAGGTAGAGCCGCGACACCTCGGACATTTGAGGCGCCCCCCCTCTTGTCGCAGGTCCTCTGAGAACTCTTCACACTCCTCACACTCACCCTGCGTCATGATGACGTCCCGACGGTCGAGGACGCTCTCTCTATTCATCTCGATCAAATTGTCGAGAATCTGGTTAATCTCAGAAGAGACCTGGATAACATCCGCATCGGTAATGATCCCTACGAGTTCATCTCCGTCGATCACAGGGAGACGACGTATCTTTTTCTGGGCCATCATAAGCACGGCGTCGTGGATATCATCGCTGCTTTTCGTTGTGATGAGTGGTTTTGACATGAGCTGTTCGAGCTTTATGGAACTTGGCTTTACGTTCTTGAAGATCACTTTCGCGACCATGTCGCTTTCAGTGACAATGCCTACTGGTCTCCCCTCTTTAACGATTATGACGCTGCCAACTCTGTTTTCCACCATCTTCTTTCCGGCTTGTGCAGCGCTCATATCGGGAGTTGCTGTCACAACAGTTCTCGTCATAACGTCTCTGACCGCTAACTTCGTCTCCATCAGTTCTCCCTCTTGAGATCAACCCTCCGCTGGTCAGTTGAGCCTCCCTTTGTCTCTTCAGCAATCAGGCGCAAAGTCGCCTACGAAGTCACACAACAACGTTAGGCATTGGCCTAATCTTGCGTCCGTATACTTCAAAGCTTAGGTTACTGCTTTTAGTGATATATCTTCTGGTAACCGCAGACGCTTTGGCCCTGGTCACAATCTCAGCGCGCCAGCCGCCCCGAGAAGGAGGCGTAGCAACTATATATGACTTAATAAGACACTGAAAGTTTGAGATTCATATGCAAGTGCCTGTCGCTGACGTGAACAAGTTGCGGGCGGGAGAGACGTAGATATGCCAAAAGGAACAACGAACGAGGATAAGGAAATAGAATTGCTACTTAATGACTTGAAAGATGAGAATCCCGATAAAAGGAAAATGGCGTGCTTGGCCCTCGGAAAAGCTAAGTCTGCCAGTGCGGTCGATCTTCTAATCGGAGCCCTCAGCGACGAGGAGATGATCGTTCGAGAGTGCGCGGCGGAAGCGCTAGGGGAGATTGGTGACCCGAAGGCGATAGATTCGCTTATCAACGCTCTAAAGGATAAAGAGTACTACGTTCGGCTTGAAGCTGCAACTGCGTTAGGGGGGATAGGCGATGCGAAAGCGTTGGAACCTCTCATCGAGGATATGAACGACGAGAATCAAATCGTTCGTCAAAAAGCTGCTCAAGCAATAGGTGAGATTTGCGGGCTCGGTGACGCTTGCGGGATTAACGAGGTGGAGTTCCTGCTCGAGGATCTCAAAGACCAGAGCAAGGGAGTTCGATGGAGAGCATCCGATGCCTTAGTGAAAATCGGCTCCGCTTCTGTCGAACCCCTCATTTCGATGTTAGGCGATAAAGACCCAGATATTAAGATGAGGGCGGCAAAAAGCCTCGGAGAAATAGGTGACGAGCGCGCGGTCGAGCCACTAAGAAAGCTTCTCAAAGACAAGGATCCCGATGTCCGCGATGCGGCAGGGAAGGCGGCAGAGAGAATCAAACGACGAAAATAGTAACGAGTTGAGTCCGCGATGAGCGCGGCAGCGAGCCGCGCAGCAACGAAGATTGTAGTTCAGACACTCAGCCACACCACAGGAATGCCGTCGGCTGTGACGTTTAGAGAAAGTCCAAAAAAGTGTGCGCAATGAAAGACGAGCACGTTGTTCAAAGTCTGGATACCAATAGAAGCGACAGAATCCCACCAGGCCAACAGGAAACCGACAATTGGCCCGTGTTGCATTATGGTTCAATCCCTCGAGTTGACATATCCAAATGGTCGTTTGCTATCTCTGGATTAGTAGAAAAAGAGCAGAAGCTGAACTTCGAACAATTCAGCTCGCTTCCTCAAGCGAAAGTGTTTTCCGACATCCATTGCGTCACGGGGTGGTCAAAACTAAATAACTACTGGGAAGGGGTAAGCGCCCAAGTAATTACGGACCTTTCAACGGTACTTCCTGAAGCCAAGTTTGTTTTGATTCACGCTGAAAAAGGCTTTACAACTAATCTATCGTTGAATGATTTTCTCCAACCTGACGTGCTTTTTGCTATGAAGCATAATGGGGAGGCCCTTACCGCTGGACATGGTTACCCCGTTAGACTTATCGTTCCGCGCCTCTACTTTTGGAAGAGCGCTAAATGGGTGACCGGCGTCGAGTTTATGGCTAAAGACAGACGTGGATTCTGGGAATCGCACGGCTATCACAACCGGGGCGATCCGTGGCTGGAAGAGCGTTACAGCTATTAGCAGAACCGCGCGCACCCTCGTTTGAAACCTCGCTGTTTCACACTTGAATCTATAATTAGAAAGAGCCCGTGGGGGTTTTTTATCACAGGGAATAAACTTATAACCTTTTTTTAGTATTGATAAGCAGATGAAAGTAGTAATTTCCGTTGGCGGGTCAGTCATCGCTCCTACGCTCTCGCAGGAAAAATTTTTGGAGTATTCTAAAGTCATCGAGGAGCTGGCAAAGGAAAACACCGTTCTTGTAGTGACCGGAGGGGGAAAGGCAGCTCGGGATTACATTCAAGCTGCCCGCTCTTTGGGGGCGAGCGAAGCGGTATGCGACCTTATTGGCATTGCCCTTTCGCGCGTCAACGCCCTGCTGCTGATATCAGCGTTGTCAAGTGCTGCATTTCAGGACATCCCGCACGATTACCGAGAAGCTGAAACGGCGATGTACTCACGCAAAGTGGTCGTTATGGGGGGCGTAGCTCCCGGACAGACAACAGATGCCGTATCAGCGATACTCTCTGAATATGTCCAGACCGATCTTCTCGTGATAGCAACATCAGTTGATGGCGTCTATACCGCTGATCCCTATATTGACAAGAATGCAAAGAAATTAGATGAAGTCACGACTGACGAGCTCGTCAAGATCGTCATGTCTGACGAGATGAAGGCCGGATCAAAATCCGTAATCGACCCGCTTGCAGCGAAGATTATCGAACGTTCCAAGATATCCGCAGTCGTCATCGACGGACGTGAGCCTCCAATCTTGCTCGATGTTATCGCGGGCAAAAGAGTTGGAACCAGGATAGTCCATTAGTCTGCTATAAGCCATAGAGCTCGCTGTTCATTCTCGGGATCAGTGCCATGATCACGCAGAGCTCAGTGAAGTGTATCCTTTCGATTAGGCCCTTCGAGAGATAGCCGACTGCACCAATCTTTTGTCCTATTCGTTTTATCCCGGAAAGCTCTTCCATAATGTGGCCGACTTCTCGTCCTGCTTCAATTTGATCGAGCACTCTGGCCGGATAGGTAAATCCTGGAGAAGTACCGACCGTGTGCCGCGCTCCATCAAAGATCGAGCAGACCTGCACGTCGAGTTCGGCGCCAAAAACATCAAACAGACCGGATTCAATACCAACGCCAAAGTGCGCGTCTGAAACAGAGGCACAAGAACGTTCTGCTCGCTGGCGGGCACCCATCACTACGTCATAACCTTTCGGCTGCGACGGGACGCCTGAATCGACGCCGTGCATAACGACTTCGACCTCTCCAAAAACTCTCGTGAACGTGTTATAAACTGCCTGTTTCTTCAACGGGTTGTGAGAACCGACAGCAACCTTCACAGAAGCACCCCGTGCGCGTCGATTTCACCATTGTGAATTCGGGTTGAGGATATCGGTTTTCCGTCTTGCGCGAGCACAAAATTGACACATGTAATCTTTATCGGTACGAGTCCGCGCTGCGATCTGAGTGCGTTAATCTCTTTTGCTGTAGGAAGGGTATCAGGGGAGACAACGATATAGTCAAACGCCTGTTCTAGAGCTGGCCCGTAAGGATCATTAAGTGCCACGATCAGTGGATCAGCCCCAGTTAGCGCCTTTATATAACGGGTTACTGATTTTTTGCGGCTGTGGTAAGTGTTAACCACGTGGCCTTTTTTTCTTGCCATCTCATCTGAAACAAGGCCAATAATTACGTCGCCTAGTATGTAGGCCTTTTTCAGGAGCGCTTTATGGCCGTCGTGAAGCACGTCAAATGTCCCACCGATCGCGACGGAAGCCATAATCCTCGGTCATAGTTAGCAGGTATTTAATATATGGTACTAGGGTACTAGTTGCCTTTTTGGACGTTAAGACGGATCATCACGGGTACCAAAGAACTGAGAGGGAACTGATGAGAAGCAACTTTGAAGGTGTGTTCATTGCGCCGACTGCGACTGTGATCGGAAATGTAAGGATCGCTCCAGGTTCAAGTGTCTGGTTCGGCGCGGTTTTGAGGAGTGATATGGCTCTAATTCAAATCGGTCGAAATACGAGCGTTCAGGACAACGCGATCATCCACGTAAGTGAAGGGGTTGAGACCAGGGTCGGAGACCAGGTTACGATAGGACATGGGGCAATCGTCCACGGCGCACAAATCGAGGGTACCTGTTTGGTTGGAATCGGTGCGATCGTGCTCGACGGCGCAAAAGTAGGAGAGGGTTCCATCATCGGTGCAGGCACCGTAGTGACAGAAGGCACAGAAATACCAGGACATAGCCTTGTCTTAGGCGTTCCGGGAAAAGTTGTTAAGCCGGTAACCTCTGAGCAGCTTCGGTTCATAGAGGCCAATGCAAAAAGCTATGCTGCGTTGGCGCAGCGCTATCTGAGAGGCGAAAAGCAGTAACGACGAACTGAGACATCTAATCCTCACAGCGCATATGCACAGCGCTTAAATGCGCATTAGAATGCCTCGCGCCTGCAAATACTGTTTCAAAGAAGCTATGGATATCTCCTTGAAATGAAAAATGCTTGCTGCGAGACATGCATCTGCTTTTCCATAGACAAAACCATCATAGATATGCTCAGCTGTCCCGGCACCGCCAGAGGCAATTATCGGAAGGTCGATGGCCTCTGATATCGCCTTCGTGATAGGAATGTCATACCCGTCTTTTGTGCCATCTCTGTTCATGCTCGTAAGCATGATTTCGCCTGCGCCGAGCCGTTCACTCTGTATCGCCCACTCAATCGCATCGATGCCAGTCGGGGTTCTTCCCCCGTAGATCACCACCTCGTACCACGCCAGGGTGCCATCTTCGAGGGGTACCAGGTGCTGCCCTTTTTCGACGTCCGTATTACGCCTGCAATCTATGGCTAAAACAATGCACTGCGAACCAACCGTCTCAGCTGCGTGCGTGATGAAGTGTGGGTTCTTGACGGCAGCAGTGTTGATCGCTATCTTGTCTGCGCCAGACCGCAACGTCTCAATGACATCATTGAGAGTCCGTACGCCGCCACCGACACAAAATGGGATAAATACTTGATCCGCGGTATCTTTAACGATGTCGAGCATTGTCTTTCGATGCTCGTGTGAGGCGGTGATATCGAGGAAGATCAATTCGTCAGCGCCTTCTTGATCATAACGCTTAGCGAGCTCCACCGGGTCGCCAGCTTCTCTGAGCGAAACGAACTCAATTCCTTTTACAACTAGCGCCCTGTTGCCGTCGCCATATTTCACGTCAAGACAGGGGATGATCCGCTTTGTGAGCATCAGTGTGAGGTAGTGCTGCACTTATTTAAAGCACGTTGCACGCGTCGTGCTGGGGCAACCTAAAACCTCTGATGCGTGATCGTCGATCTCGAGCATTAGCTTTTTTAAGCTGACGATAAGCGCACAGCTGGCAAAAGCTACCTATAAATACAAACGCGTTAAGCGGAGTACTAAGCTTCGCGGCGTTTCAGGAAGTTGCCCACGAATATGAAGCAAAGTAAGGAGTTTGAGAAACCAGATTCGAGATCGCCCCACGTTCAGAGACTGGCGCAGGCGCTTGCAAAGAGGGTAGCCCTTGACGAAAAGGAACTCATAATCTTGCTTTCGCTCCTTGGGAACGCAAAGACTTCGAACGTGGAGCTGGCCGAACGTCTCGGCCTCAGCGATGGCAACGCTGCCGCTTACCATATCAAACGTCTTAAGACGCGAGCAGTTCTCACAAGATATACGATTCAAATCGATTGGCGGAAGGTCGGTTTTCCCGCCGATTTCTTCATTCTTGCTGAATCGGATGAAAAGGCGGCGCTGCTTGCGTTGGAAAGGCACCTCGTCCTTCTTCAGGACTACTACGAAAAGCACTTTGGCAACGTGCTTTTACTACCAACTCCTTCTGGATGTGTTCTGCTGAGGGACATAAGTCACTGTTACGGCGACAAAACGATGCTTCTAATAACCGGCAGCGGGACTAGCGATCTCGATATTGCCTTCTTTCGGGAGAACTACATAACCCGAGCACGCGAGGGCATACGGACGACGCTTATGACGACGCGATATAGAACAGTGGACAATTTCGTCATACAGGGCGATGCCCTTAACACCTTACTCGCCATCTTCGAGGAGACAGGCGTATCAGAAGAAGAGATCAGTCGAATTAGAGAGCAGCTTCAACCGATTGTTGAATAGCCGGTCTCTAATTCTACGCTGTATCATCAAAGTATCTGCTCAGTCTTCTTGACGATCTGATAGGGAGTTGCCGGCGTGGGCTCACATCCTTGGCTCGAGTGCGGCAGGAGTTTTATTTTTGCGAGCGAGTCACCTCGGATTCGCAAGAGATGACGGCTAAGTGATTAGCTAACAAGAACAGCGCTCACACGCAGGTTCATTCTGTTGGACTTAACAAAGCAGCATAAATCCAAATAGAAAGAGCTCAAAGAATAAAAGTCGTAGCTGCTGAGGGACACAAATGGCAGTAAAAAACAGCGCTAGCTCGAAAAAACTGAACCTCTTCGACGTTACAAATCTCGTAGTTGGCACTGCCATAGGCGCGGATATCTTCATTGTCTCGGCATTGGCCAGTGCCTATCTCGGACCCGCAAGCATCGTTGTTTTTATCGTTGCCGGGGTAATCGCGATACTTATAGCATTAAGCTTCGCAGACGCTGCGGCTCTTGTTCCTAAAGTGGGGGGTGCGTTTGCATATGTATGCGAGGCTTGGGGGAACTTTGCCGGCTTTTTAGTGGGCTGGCCGCTCTGGATTGCCGAAGTTGCCGGGCTTGCCGTAATGCCGGTCGCGTTCGTGCGGTATCTTGCGTATTTCGTGCCCTCGCTCACGGTGCTTCAGGGCGACATCATAAAAATCGTTTTTGTCGCTGTTATCGCGTACATAAATCTGCGGGGGGTAAAGGGTGCTGGACGGGTTAATGATGTGCTTACCATCGGAAAATTAGGCCCACTACTGCTGCTGATCGTCGCAGGATTCATCTATTTGGTCGTTCACCCAGGCACAGCAGCTTCGAACCTTACACCATTTGCCCCGCTTGGCTTTAGCAATTTCGGACCAGCGCTGATTATCATTTTTTGGGCATATACGGGATTTGAGCTGGCAGTCATCCCCTCTGGTGAAATAGAGGATCCGACGAAGACGCTGCCGAAAGGAATGATCATTGGTATGGCAATTGTAACCTTTTTTTATATAGCCGTAGGCTTCACGGCGCTCGCTGTGGTCAACTGGACGTCGCTCCAATTAGATCCCGCGCCCCTTGCTACAGCTGGCAGCGTCGTCCTTTCGTACACGCCGGAGCTTGCTATTATAGGAGGTGCGATACTTGGGCTAGGGGCGCTCATCTCAATTACTGGGTTTGAGGAGTCTGCTACGCTAGCGACCGCCCGGCTATCCTATGCGATCTCATTGGACGGATTATTTCCAAGACTTTTCAGCCGAATTCATCCAAGGTTTGGTACCCCTTCTAATGCGATTATTATACAGTCCGCCATTGTGTTATTCGCTTCATTAACTGGCGATTTAACGCAACTCATCATATTTTCAGCGTTTAATCTTGCTTTTGTCTATGTGGCCACGTGTGCCGCCGTGCTGACACTCCGAGGGAGGCAAACAGATAGTGACCGCACTTACCTCGAACGGCTCACCGGTCCGGTAATCCCTGTTACGGGCATTATCTTGAGCGCGTTCCTCATTTATGAATGTGGCATCAGCACCATAGCATTCGGAATCGCGTCGATTCTGATTGGCATCCCGATCTATGTGCTCTATGCGCCGCGCACGGAGATCACGACTTTGAAGAGGGACTTTTATTCGACAGAAGCGATTCTTGCGCGGACCGTACACAGTAGACTAAATCTCTTCAGATACCGCCGTAAATAAATCTATTCGACTGAAGCGATTCTTGCGAGGAGCGCGCACACAGAAAAGGTCTTTTTAGGGTACTTGGTGCGCTTGCTGCGGACGATTGCAGCGCGGCGGTCAGAAGTGTAGGGCCGAGCTTCGACATTCGTGCAGAGGGCGGGCAGCGACTCTCCACTATTTTTGCCGCTTCCGTCTTAATCGGGGCACAAGTGCGATCGTGAGAACGACCGCTAGCACAAGCAGTAACAGCAGCGCTATGTCGGTATTGCTGTAGTCAAATAATCCAAAGAAGTTTGTTGGAATCGGTTTGGCTCCGACGGTCGTGTAGAGCGGCTGGCTATAAAGCCACCCGCGCGAGGAATTGTTGTAGTAAACGTATACGTTGTACGCGGCGCCTTTGGTGTCGGCTGGGACCGTTGGTGGCGACAGAACGCTAACCGACTCGCCTGCTCCGAGACGAATCCAGCCGTAGCCGTCATTCTGTACAACGGAAGTCGACGAATCGTTGGAGCCACTCTGACTCAGAATCGCTGCACCGTTGAGGCGGCCTGGCAGCGCGGCAGTTCCGTTGTGGAGTATCGCGTACGGCGCTACCCACGCCTCATTGTTACCGAGATTGGTGATATCCCATACGATAGAGTTTTGAGGAGATGGCACCTGTCGAACCGAAGTTACCATGATGTCAGGCCAACTGCCTATCGGTTTGGGCGGATAGTCCTGCTGCAATTTTGAAATGATCGTGTCAAATCCGAGCCGCTGGTAGTCAGCGATCGTCGCTCCTAATCCGAAGAACACGTTGAAGTGAGTGAAACCAACGCCGTTAGCATAGCTCCAGTCGAGAAGCGCCTTGTAGGTGTCGTAGTTGAGGTTGGCGTTGTTTTGCTCCCACACACCTGCTGTTATGCCTTGTGGCTTGCCGAGGTTGTACGAGATCAGGGCCCCGCGCTGTATGCTCGAGATCTCGGAGGGATAGTAAGTCTCCCACGACATCTCAGTTGTATCAGGGTTTCTGTAATAGTCTTGCCAAAGACCGCATTTGTCGCAGTTGAAAAAGGTGATCTTGGGGAAATAGTTCTTTAGCACATCAAAATCACCGCTTCGTCCCCCCTCTGTCGCTACGTTCCACCAACCAGCCTGTTTCCACATGCTAAAGGCCGCGTCGAACTGGTTGATGGGTGTGGACTTGTTGCTGCCGCCATTCCAAATCACGTACTCTATGTCCAAGATGGGGTACATCCCAAGCTGTTTTATTTTCTGCAACTCTTTGTCGTATGGCACCTGTTCAGCCGCTACGAGCACCACCGTCGTGAAGCCCCGCGCTTTGAAATACTCTATCGTCCCATCTGAGAGTTGGTTAGGAGCAAGTGAAACGCGGTAGTCGAGTTGTGGCGCTGGCGCCGCGTCCGACGCAGCTAACGCCGTTGTCGGGATGGCCGGCACGGCCCCGGAAACAGCGGGGAGAAGAATAGCTGAGCTTCCCACAAGCAGCAATAATAAAAGAACGGTTAGTTTCTTGATCATCGCTGTTCTACCTATCGCTTGCGCTGGCTTAGATTAAAACAGCAGTAATGGGTGCGCCTTTCTGACATCTGCACGTTCGTGATGCCAACATCATAACATCGGTACCGGCTTATTGAAGGTGACGTAAGCAGCGTCTTTCGTCTGCGGTAGGAAGCTTACGTGCCTCGCTCGGTTACCACGAACGTTGTTCCTCCGACTTGAGATAAGTTAAGAGGGCCAATTTGTGCTTGAATCGAAGCTATGGCAACGTATACTGTGCTTGTACCCTTCGCAAAGCTCAGCACAACGTCAGATCCTTTTTGGTAGGAAGTAGAGGCTGTATATCCCCTATTTGTCATCTCTGTCTTGTAAAAATCAGCCACCTGGGTTGTAGAACTTCCTGTTTGGTATGTCGTCACCTTGCCCTCACTTGAGTTGACTGATGCGGTCTGCACCGACGGCTGATAGACAGGGACACCGCTCGTGTTGCTACCTTGCCCACTTGAGGGGATTGTCGAGGTGCACCCCGATACACAGGTTGCTAGGAGAATGACTGCCAGAAGGGGCATTATTACATATTTGGTTCTCATGCTACTCCACTTAGCTTCGCACTTATCGCTTATACCAGTATCGATCTTCGGCTTTGCTGCGGTTTGCTCGCTAATTGATCGACTGGCAAAGAAGCCTTTTTGTGGGAATTTGACTATGTGACGATTACGGCGCGCAAGCAAGGAGCGTGGGCTCATTCATCTCGCGTAAGCGTCTTTCCAACGCTCCACGCTTGTGCGAATCTCTCGCCCAGCTTCCAATAACTCTTGTCAGTCATAGTGAAGAGAAGCGGTTGCACTTTGCCGTAGTCCACAACACCGTCGGCAAGCACCGCCTCGCCAGCATACGTAGCCATGATTTCGCCGATGAAAACGTCGTGCTTAGGGAAATCAACCACCTTCATAAGCTTGCACTCCATGTTGATAGGACACTCATCAATCATCGGGGCCGTCTTGAGGTTGCCGTAAAACACGTTAAACAGCTTTGCTTTGTTAACGCGCCGACCCGACACGAGACCGCAGTAATCAGTCTGCTGTACCATCTCAGTAGAGGGTAGATTAATGCTGAACGTGCCGTTCTCTTTGATTCCTGCGTTAGTGTAGTGGGCTTTCGCCATCCCCAAAGAAACGCTTCCCAGATCCATAATGCCGACGTGCGCGATGGTGACGAAGTTTGGCCTTCCTTCCACCGTTGCTCCGACGAGTGTCGTTGGCATTGGGTAAAGGCAGTTTCTCGCTCCAAGCTTAATTTTCATTGTCTCATTCCTCCGAATTACGATACATTGTTATGTGTTTGGCCATAAGGATTGCCGCGTTGATTTGTCCCGGGTGCCTGCCCTCCTGAAAGCGTGCTGATTGTTTATGCGAGTTTGTGGACGCTAACAGCCCGAATAGCATCCAGGTAAGGACGGTTTGGGTTGTGCTTTTCGCAGCTCACATTTTGGCAACCAGCTAGCTACCACGTTGCGAACAGGAGGTGGGCCCTCCACAGCAACCTATTAGTATGATGAGAATGATTAACATATTAAACATACTAATCATCAAAGGAGGTGAAGGCAAGATGCACGAAAAACACGAAGGAGAGATGGGGATGGAGCACGGTATGGGCATGAAAAAGAGTTGGCTCTTTAAGAAAATGATGTGGGAACAACTCGATGACGACGCCAAGAAGCAGTATATGCTGCGCAAGCTCGATGAGAAGATCATGAAGAAGGAATTCAAAGTCAAACTCATCCAACACAAAGTTGAGACGTTGCGTATGCTAAAAACGCAGATAGAGAGGTGAGCTACCACCTCTTTTTTCTAATATGTTCGCACAATACGTGCAGAGTGCGTCAGCTGCTCTTCAAGAGAGATGATACGAATGGTCGAAGAAGAAGCAAAACCGGAACACCAACGTGTGCTCGTCAAAGGGTACATGCGTCCAGACGGCACATCGTACTATGTCGTAATCCCGAAAAAAATCCGAGAGCTCTTTGACCTGAGCGGAGGCGAATATTTCATCATGAAGGCAAAGCCGGAAAAAGGGAAAATCATGCTGAAGCTTGTGGAGTTTGCGGACGAAGAGCCTGAAAAAGAAACGGAAACGAACTAATTCCGTCGAGATGACCGCGTACCTGTATCAAGACGTGAAGACGAACGGGGGACAGTGGTTGGGGACAAAAAACGCAGACCGGTATCCGGCCGGGGTTCACTAGAAGCTATCAGCCCGCAACGTAATGACGGCGGTCAGCCACGTGGTCTTGATAACTTGCGCGTGCTAGAGACAAAAAAAATCCTTGAATGACCGTGAGGGAATCCTATGAAGAACATCGTTGAGACATTCAACCTCACAAAGATCTACAACAAGCAAGTCCGCGCCGTCGATGACGTAAGCGTCCAGATTGAAGAAGGGGAAATATTCGGCTTGCTTGGCCCAAACGGCGCTGGCAAGACCACGACAATTCACATGCTTACAACGCTAACCCGGCCCACGTCGGGCACTGCGCGTGTAGGCGGGTATGACGTACTTAAAGAGGCACGCAAGGTGCGAGAAATAACCGGTTACTCGGCACAGGAGGCGGGGGTTGATGAGTACTCCTCTGGCCGGGAGTATTTGACGCTCTTCGGACACTACTATCACCTTGATGATCAAACCATACGGCGCAGGGTCAACGAATTGCTTGAGTTGCTGGAACTGACAGACGCTGCAGATCGATTGGTCGCCACGTATTCGGGCGGCATGCGCAAACGGCTTGAGATCGGCACAGCCCTCATGCACAGGCCCCAACTCCTTGTGGTTGACGAACCTACGCTCGGGCTTGATATTCAGACGCGCGTTCGCATATGGGACTATATTCGCACGCTCAACAAAGACGGCATGTCTATCCTTTTGACCACCCACTACTTGGAGGAGACCGACAAGCTCTGTGACCGCGTAGCGATTATGGATCACGGCCGCATCGTTGCCTTGGGAACGCCCAATGAACTGAAAGGAGAGATTCACGGCGACGTCGTCATGCTAACGCTGCCGCTTGAGGAGCCTGACCAGCGGGCGAAGACCGTCGAAAAGGCGACGCGAATTTTAGTTGCTCAAACGTTCGTAAAGGAGGTCCAGCCCACCGACGAAGGACTCAATGCTTACGTTGACCAAGGAAGCTCTGCAGTGCCTCAGATTCTGCATTTACTTGAGCAAGGCGGGCTGACGATAGGAGAAATCTCGCTAGCGCGCCCTTCGCTAGACGACGTTTTCCTCAAATATACCGGTCGAACGATACGTGAGGAGAAGGGAAAGGCGGTTGGGGCGAGGGCCGCGTGGATCAGGAGGCCTCGGTAACCATGCGAAACGCAATCAAGGACACGTGGTATACGCTGCTCAGGTATCTACGCACCTTCGTGCACAACCCCTTCTGGATGCTTATTCTTTTGATTCAACCGATGATCTGGCTAGTGCTGTTCACGCAGCTCTTCCAGAGCATCACGCTTGGCTTCACGTCAGGCAGTTACGTGCAGTTCTTTGCCCCTGGCCTCATCGTTATGTTGGCCGTCTTCAACGCGAACGCCTTGGCGTTTCGCATGCTGAACGACATCAATTATGGCGTCCTTGAAAAAATGATTGCGACGCCGGTGAACCGTTATTCACTGATCGTTGGCGGCCTGCTCTATATCGCAGTCACCTGGGTATTGCAGGTGATCATCGTTTTGATCGTCTCCTTTTTGATGGGTGCGAGCGTCGCAACGGGGGTTGCCGGTGTCCTGCTCACGTTCGTCATCGTGAGCATGTTGGGAATAGGTCTGACCGGTCTCGTAGCTGCGCTCGCGGTTACGATGAAAAGACCAGAACCAGTAGTGCTGATCGCCAACCTAATAACGCTGCCTCTTATGTTCTTGTCTAGCATACTGATTCCAGCGTACTTGACTCCCAGCTGGATCCAGACGGCAATGAAGTTTAACCCAGTTAACTATGCGATACTCGCTGTACGGCCGATGTTCCTGACTGGATTCGATTGGATGGCGATCGCACAGGCGGTTATCGTATGCGGGGCTTTTGCGCTGGTTGCGATCGTTGTTGAGACGGCCGCTTTCAGAAGATTTGGCGGCTGAAAATAAGAGCGTTTGTAAGTGCCTTTAGCGCTCTGAGTTTCGGGAACGAAGACAGAGAAAGGTTACACGAGATGAAGGCTCGTTATGATGATATCAATCGCTTTGATCCCGATGAATGGCACTATTAAGCCGCCAACACCGTAAATCGCAATATTTCTCAAAAGGATTGTTGACGCGTCACTCGGCTTGTATTTCACGCCCCTCATGGCAAGCGGAATAAGCGCCGGAATGATAAGGGCGTTAAAAATTACAGCAGACAGTATCGCGCTGCTCGGCGACGACAGCGCCATAATATTGAGCCTATTTACTTGAGGGATAGCAACTGCGAAGACGGCCGGGATAATAGCAAAGTACTTCGCGACGTCGTTCACGATGCTAAACGTCGTGATGGCGCCTCGCGTCATAAGGAGCTGTTTTCCGATCGAAACGACGGGAATCAGTTTCGATGGGTCGCTGTCGAGGTCGACCATATTTGCGGCCTCCTTAGCCGCCTGCGTCCCGCTGTTCATAGCCAGTCCTACGTCGGCTTGTGCCAATGCGGGGGCGTCGTTGGTGCCATCGCCAGTCATTGCGACGAGCTTGCCATCTGTCTGCTCTCTGCTAACGATGTCTATCTTATCTTCAGGCTTGCTCTCGGGAACATAGTCGTCGACGCCAGCCTCAGTGGCTATCGTTGCCGCGGTGAGCCGGTTATCGCCGGTGACCATAACGGTCTTGATTCCCATGCTCTTCAACTCGTGCAGCCTATCGCGCATTCCTGGCTTGACCGTATCTTTGAGGTGAATGACGCCGATGGGCTCACGATCAACCGATACGACGAGAGGTGTCGCTCCCTTGCGTGAAATCTCGTCTACGATTTCTTTGAACCCTTTGGGTACGTAGTTCATGTAGGCTGACATCACGTCAAACGCCCCCTTACGGATCTCTGAGCCATCTGCCAAATCGACGCCACTCATCTTCGTATCTGCTGAGAAGTCGATCACATCCCTCACCTCGGGTTCGGCCAAATCAGGCACAAGCTTGCTTGCAAGCCTCACAATCGACCGACCTTCCGGGGTCTCGTCGCGCACTGAGGAGAGAAAAGCGGCCTTTGTGACGTCAGCGCCGGTCTTATCGCCGAAGGGGATAAATTCTTCCGCGAGTCTGTTTCCAATCGTAATCGTCCCCGTCTTGTCTAGGATGAGGGTGTTGATATCTCCTGAGGCCTCAACGGCCTTTCCCGACTTGGCGATAACGTTGAACTGCGTCACCCTGTCCATGCCGGCGATTCCGATTGCCGATAACAGACCGCCGATGGTCGTGGGGATGAGGCAGACGAGGAGAGCAATCAAGGTGGTCGCATCGACAAATACGCCTTCGTAGCTCGCGAGGGCGTTGAGGGTCACGATGACGAGGAGGAATATCCACGTGAGGCCGGCGAGTACCATCGTAAGCGCTATTTCGTTCGGCGTTTTTTGTCGCGAAGCCCCCTCGACCAGGGCGATCATTTTGTCGAGAAACGACTCTCCCGGATTTGCGGTGATGCGAATAGTAAGCTCGTCGCTCAAAAGTGTGGTACCGCCGGTTACTGAACTGAAATCACCCCCGCTCTCTCGTATGACCGGCGCTGACTCACCCGTTATCGCTGATTCGTCTACCGCACCCCTGCCCTTAATGACCTCGCCATCATTGGGGATCATATCGCCAGCCGTGACCCTGACGACGTCGCCTTTCACGAGAGAGTGCCCATCCACTTCGACGATCTCGTCGCCAACGACCTTCCTTGCGGTGATCTCCTTTTTTGTTTTCTTCAGGCTCTCTGCCTGAGCTTTGCCACGCCCCTCAGCGATTGCTTCAGAGAAGGTTGCGAAGAACACGGTTATCAGCAGAATTGCCGAAATCTGGCCGATGAACGTCGCCTTTCCGCTGCCTGATATCGCGGCAGAGACCGCCAGTATAAACGTATAGACGAAGCCGACTTCGACGACAAACATGACCGGGTTCGCGATGAGCAGCCGTGGGTCGAACTTGCGTATCGATGCACGCAGCGCGTCAGTGAGCAACGTCCTGCTGTACCACTTCTGGTCAACCACGATATTCCCTCCTCATAGTAGTGCCTCTCCTAATGGTCCGAGCACGAGCACCGGGAAAAACGTAAGCGCGCCGAGGATCACGATGACGCCGATCAAGATAAGACCAAAAAGCCACTTGTCGGTGCGAAACGTTCCAACATCGTACGGCGTGATCTTCTTTTGCATGAAAGAGTTTGAAACGAGGAGCATGAGCGGGAAGGTGACGTACCGGCCGAGCAGCATCGTGATCCCCAGGGTGTAGTTCAAAAAAGGCGTATCTGCGTGCAAACCGGCAAACGCGGATCCATTGTTTGCCGCGGCCGTAGCATACGCGTAGAGCATCTCCGTGAAGCCATGAAACCCGGGGTTGCCCATTGCGCCTGCCGCGAACACGACGCCTGCTGCGGTACCGCCAAGTATCAAGATCGGATGGACGAGAAATGCGAGCAAGGTGAGCTTAACCTCTTTAGATTCGATCTTTCGGCCGAGGTACTGTGGGGCGCGGCCCACCATGAGGCCTGCGATGAACACGGCGAGTATCACGTAGATCAGAATGCTCAACAGCCCGGACCCCTCGCCCGCAAACGGTGAGTTAAGCATGAGCAGACTTAGCGGGACTAACCCGCCGAGGGCAGTATAACTGTCTAACATGCTGTTTACTGATCCCGTTCCCGTAGAGGTCGTCGTCACGGTGAATATCATCGACCCGCTGACGCCGAAGCGAACTTCCTTCCCCTGCATATTTCCCGCAGATTGGTTTACGGCTAAGTTCGAAAGCGCTTGGTTTGACGTCTCCGCAGCGAGGCCGATGCTGAGCATCACGACGAATATGACTATGAGCGCTCCGATGAGCACCCACGCCTCTCGAGTATTCCCTACGAGGACGCCAAACGCGTAAATTAATGAAATCGGCAACACGAGCATAGCAACTATTTCCACGACGTTCGTCACGGGAGTCGGGTTCTCATATGGGAAGGCGGAGTTCTGTGCGTAATATCCGCCTCCGTTCGTCCCGAGATGCTTGATTGATTCAAGTGACGCAACGGGTCCCCGGTAGAGGGTGTCACTAGCCCCCTCTGCCGTTTTGTAAGTGAGGGGCCCATTGAGCGTTTGTGGAACGCCCTGCGCCACCAAAATGAGCGAAACGATCAAAGCAAGCGGGATTAGCACGCGCGTTAATGAACGCACAAAATCAAAGTAGAAGTTGCCCATCCCGGAAATTTGCCGAAACCCAGGTCGTTTGTCCCTGCTCGCAAATCCTCTGATAAACGCAGCACCGGCAGCCAGTCCTGTGGCCGCTGAGGTGAACATGAGAAACGTGATACAGACCATCTGGCTGAGGTAGGATAATTGTGTCTCGCCGGCATAGCTCTGCCAATTCGTGTTGGTGATGAAGCTTGTGGCAGTGTTAAACGCTTGATCGATCGCCATGTTTGGCGCGCCGTTCGGGTTGAGGGGAAGCGATGCCTGGTTTAGCAGAATGACGAGAACAACGACGGCCATCAAGCCGTTGAGCAGCAAAAGGTTGAGGATGTAGCGCTTCACGCTCATGTTTTCAGTCGGATTAACACCGAGTATTCTAAACAAGGCGCGCTCGAACGGTCCAAAGAGCGTGTCGAATCGACTGCGTTCTTTAAAGTACACCGCGACGACGTAGCCTCCGACAGGGCGAGTGAGAGCTAGCACTACCACAATTATTATTATGGCTTGAACAATCCCCGCGAAGTCCACTTGAACCACTAAAACCTTTCTGGATAGAGAATCACGTACGTGAGATAGAGGAGCAACAATAGAGCGATGGCCACGAACACGAGGTAAGAGGCATCCATCGAATCCTATGATAGGTATTGTTCTATAAAATACCCGCGGCTTGCATTTTACGCCTTCCATCGCAAAGCAAATGAGCGTGGGCTTGGCGAAAAAGGCGTTGAAACTTCTGGGTGTCGAGAAGAATAAAGAAGGGCTGCCTCAGCTCATCCGCGCAGTCCTAAAATCGTTCTGGGCGAAACAGCACGTAAGTGAGATAGCCAACCAGGATAATTCCGAGGATAACAAAGGCAATGTAAATTAGGGTATCACTCGAAGCGATAATGTCCGTAAATATTTGTGACACAAGCATATACATCAACTAATCGGCTAATCTTATGACGTAAATATTCAGCTCTTTGAAGGCATGCAGGGCATTAAACTACAATATGCAGGTAATTCACTAACAGATCGATGGCTTTAATAGCGATAAACGGGGTGAGCAATCCGCCTATACCGTAAACCGCGACGTTTCTTACCAGCGTTGAAGTAGCATCTTTTGGCTTATATTTTACCCCTCTCATAGCGAGTGGAATCAATGCGAGAATGACGAACGTGTTAAAGATAACGGCCGACAATATCGCACTATGTGGTGACTGCAGGTTTATGAAATCAAGCTTGCTAATCGCCGGAAGCGTTGCGGCAAATATGGCCGGCAGTATCGTAAAATATTTGGCGAAATCGGTTACAACGCTGAAAGTCGTGATTGACCCTCGCGTCATAAGGAGCTGTTTTCCGATCCCTACGACGGCAATCAACTTAGTTGGATCGCTATCGAGATCAATCATGTTCGCCGCCTCTTTAGCCGCCTGTGTTCCGCTATTCATTGCAAGCCCCACGTCGGCTTGAGCAAGGGCGGGGGCGTCGTTCGTCCCGTCTCCGGTCATCGCGACAATTTTCCCCTGCTTTTGTTCGGCTTCCACGATCTTTATTTTGTCCTCTGGTTTGCTCTCGGCAACGTAGTCGTCGACGCCCGCTTCAGCCGCGATTGTCGCTGCGGTGAGCCGGTTATCACCGGTGACCATGATAGTTTTAATGCCCATTTCCCTTAGCTCTTGTAACCGCTCGCGCATGCCCGGCTTAACCGTGTCTTTGAGATGAATGACTCCTATCGGCTCTCTGTCCACGGATACGACGAGTGGCGTCGCTCCGCGCTGCGCGATTCCGTCGATAACTTCTCTAAACCCTTGTGGGACGTAGCGCACATAGTCGCTCATGACATCGAAGGCACCCTTCCGCACCTCCCTGCCGTCAGCCAGATCAACCCCACTCATCTTTGTCGATGCCGAGAACTCGATGACGTTTTTGACGTCAGGGCGTGTCAAGTCGGGAATCAGTTTTTGCGCGAGGGCGACGATGGATCTGCCCTCTGGGGTCTCGTCGCAGACCGACGAGAGATACGATGCGCGCGTGACGTCAGCCTCCGTTTTATCGCCTAACGGGATGAACTCCTCTGCCAGTCGGTTCCCAATGGTGATGGTGCCTGTTTTGTCGAGTATGATGGTGTTCACATCACCTGCAGCTTCAACGGCTCTCCCGGAAGTGGCGATGACGTTGAACTGCGTTACCCTGTCCATCCCGGCGATGCCGATTGCCGGCAATAGCCCACCAATGGTCGTCGGGGCAAGACATGCGAGCAGCCCGTATAACACCGTGATGTCGCTTGTGACGCCCAAGAAGCTGCCTAGGGTGTTGAAGGTGATGATGATGACCGTGAGTATCCACGTGAAACCTGCGAGGACGGTAGTCAGGGCGAGTTCGTTGGGCGTCTTTTGTCTTGTCGCCCCTTCGACCAGCGCGATCATCTTGTCCAGGAAAGACTCGCCCGGATTTGCTGTGATCTCTATTAACAGCTCATCGCTCAGAAGCGTCGTGCCGCCGGTCACCGAGGTAAAGTCGCCACCACTCTCTCGTATCACCGGCGCTGATTCGCCGGTTATCGCCGACTCATCGACGGAGCCACTGCCTTTGATCACGTCTCCGTCATTGGGGATCGTGTCGCCTGCCCGAACAATGACCCTGTCACCTTTCACCAGTTCGGATGAATCCACCTCAGTTATCGTACCATCATCGGCTATTTTTTGGGCACGCACCTCTTTCCTCGTCTTTCTGAGGCTTTCTGCTTGAGCTCTGCCCCTCCCCTCTGAAAGCGCTTCTGCGAACGTAGAAAACCACACGGTAAGCAGCAAGAGTATTGATATTTCCGTGTTGAACAGAGCAACGCTCGATCCGAAAATCCAGGCGCCGATAGCTAGGATGAGCGCGAAGAAGAAGCTGACCTCGACGACGAACATGACGGGGTTGCCGATCACGTGTCGAGGGCTCAGTTTCTTAATCGAGTCAGCAAAAGCGTCGACCAGAATTTTTCTGCTGTAAACTCCATTGCTCATTGTGCCTCCTAGATAGTGGCAAGCGCCTGTCCGAGGGATCCAAAGATGAGGAGCGGGAAGAACGTCAGAAGGTTAAGGATGACGACGACCCCGATGAAGACGGCCCCGAAAATCCACGTATCGGTTCGCATAGTGCCAATATCGAAGGGCACTATTTTCTTGTGCAAGAAAACCTCAGCGACGAACAACATGAGGATGAACGTGCCATAGCGCCCCACCGCGAACACGAGGGCCATTGAATAATTCAGGAAGGGCGATACCGAAAGTCCCGCAAATGCCGACCCGTTGTTTGCAGCCGCTGAGAGGTACGCGTACGCAAGCTCGGCAAAGCCCTGAAATCCTGGGTTTAAGGTCTGACTCGCCGCAAAAAGGACGCCGAGCGTCGTGAACGTAAATACGAGGAAAGGGTGAATCAAGAAGGAAAACACCGTCAATTTCGTCTCATACCCTTCGATTTTCCGCCCCAGGTATTGCGGCGTTCTCCCCACCATCAGGCCCACGATGAATACCGAGAGTATGACGAAGATTAAGATGTTGATCATTCCGCACCCAACGCCCCCAAATACGCAATTCAACATCATCATCGCCTGTAGAGAGGTCGCGCCCCACGGGCCCCAGCTGTCATGCATGCTGGTCACCGCTCCGACCGCACCAGCGGTCGTCCACGCCCCGAACTGAGCGGAGCTGACGTCACCGAACCGTACCTCTTTCCCCTCCATATTTCCCGCAGATTGGTTCACGGCGAGGCCTGAGAGCGCGGGGTTTGATGACTCGGATATCATGTTAATGACAAGAGCTGCGCTGAGTATGACTAACACTGCGCAGATCAAGACCCACCCCTCCTTGGTATTTCCCACCATCGTGCCGTATGCGTAGATAAATCCTGACGCTATCAAGATCATGAGGAGGATTTCCACCGCATTGGTTGCCGGGGTTGGGTTCTCATAGGGGTTAGCGGAGTTTTGTCCGTAGTACCCGCCTCCGTTTGAGCCGAGCATCTTTACCGACTCCATTGAAGCGACAGGCCCTAGGTACAGCGTCGCGGTTTGGTTCTCAATCGTGGTGTAATGAACGGGCCCGCTCAACGTCTGGGGAATGCCCTGGGCGACAAAAAAAAGTGAAAGGATGAGGCAAAGGGGCACGAGTATCCGGGTTATGGATCGCACAAAGTCGAAGTAGAAGTTGCCCACGTGTTCGATCTTCCTGAATCCGGCCCGTGGCTCTTTGCTCGAAAACCCCCTGATGACCGCCACTCCGATGGCCATTCCCGTGGCTGCGGAGGTGAACTGGAGAAACGTGAGCATCAGCTGGCTGAGGTACGATGCCTGTGTCTCGCCTGCGTAAAACTGCCAGTTCGTATTCGTGATGAAGCTCGTGGCGGTATTCACTGCCAGATCAAGACTCATGCCGGGCGCTTGGTTAGGGTTCAGGGGGAGGGACCCTTGGAATAGGAGAATGAAAAAAACGGGTACCCACATGCACGCGTTGACCAACAGGAGATTGCCGATGTAACGTTTGGCGCTCATCCCCTCATTCGGGTTGACGCCGAGTGCCCGAAACAGAAGGCGCTCGACAGGTCCAAAAAACGCATCGAATCTGCTCCGCTCTTTGTAATAAGTCTGGACAATGTATCGGCCCATAGGGCGGATCAAGAGCAGCTGGACGACGATGATGACTACAACCGCGATGATTGCCGTCAGATCCACTTTATACCCCCGATTCTTTGCATATATCTTTTCTGATGCAGCTGCAGGTCAGGGATGCCCATGATCTGACCATACCCGTGGCATGCGGTGGCCGCAGTTGTAGTGGCAGCGTGTAGACAGGACGTAAACGCTAACCCGTCCCTGATGCGCCCATTCTATATGAAACTTACCTACGAAAAATGGATTTATCTGCGCGTTTTCCGGCAATCTCGCTGTTCTGGTCTGCAACTAGTAATCTAAAACGGGCGAGGGCTGCAAGCGCCGTTATACTTCGTGGGAAGTGTATATATAGCTGCTTTGAAAAGTTAGGAGCAAAAACGAAGGGGCTCCTAAGAAATGTACGGACGCATATTGTTACCGGTATCAAACCCGCGAAATGCTGAATACACGCTTAAGGCAGCCTTACAGTTGCTCGATCCTGATGGCACAATCGTCTTATTAAGTGTGGTCGGAACGCGCGAGGATTATCCCGATCGTGCTGAGAGCTATCGGAAAAAGACTAATCTCGTGACGCGGCTGATGAAATCAGTAGCACCTGACAGAGCCGAGGTCGTGCCCGAAATTATGCTCTCATCATCGATTCGCGATACGATCCTTAGTCAGATAGCCACGCACAACATCGACCTAGCGATTCTAGGCTACAGCTTGCAATCAACCCTGTATAAGATCAGGTACGGCGACGTCATTTACCCACTGATGAAAGATGCGCCCTGTGATGTGATCCTGTCTAACTTGAAATACGAGAGCACTTTTGAGCGAATACTCGTCCCATCGGCGGGGTACAAACACTCTATACAAGCGGTCCAGGTGGCACGGGCCCTTGCCGAGAATGCGCAGGGTCGCATTACCCTCCTTCACATCGCAGAGCCCAACGAAAGCGATACGCAGGCCGATTTGCAGCTGCTCGCTTCCACGTACGATAACGTAGACATCAGCATCTTCTCTGGCCCTGTTGTTGAACAGATCACTACAGTCTCTAAAGATTACGATCTCATCATCATGGGGGCTTCAGAGCGGTCTCGGGGAGCAAGCGCGATTTTCGGGACGGTAGTGGACAAAGTTATCGAACAGACAGACAGAAATATCTTCGTCGTGCGTGCGTAGGGTCACGTGGCGGTCGAGTTTGTGGCCGTTGCATTCGAGGCCAGTGCGTTGAGCGCCGTCGCGTTCGCCTCTGCAGCGTTCAGCGTCGCAGGGGTCAATAAACTATCTAATGCGAGATTGAGCTGTAACACGTTCACGCGCGGCTCTCCAAAGACCCCGGCAACAGGATTCTCGGTATACTGGTTGACGAGTCTCGTGAGTACATCCTGGGATATGCCGGTTAGGTTTGATATACGCGGAATTTGGAGAAGGGCGCTCTCAGGTGCGATGTTAGGATCAGCTCCGGATCCCGATTGTGTCACTAGGTCGATCGGTACGAGACTAATGGATGGATTGAGGCTCTTTTGATACGCGACCTGCTGACTCACGTTCGCGATGAGGGCAGGATTGTTTGGTCCCCAATTGGACACCCCGGATGGTCTCGATTGAAAGTGCATCGGATCGCTAAAGGGCTGTCCGACTAAGGCCGAGCCCACAACTGTGCCGTTTTGCGTGAGTAAGCTTCCTTCGGCAGCCGGCTTGTCAGCTATCTGTGCGATCCCCACCAGTAAGAGCGGAAAAACCAAGCCGCATAATACTAAAAAGACCACAGTCGTCTTTAATGCTGCAAACAGGTCACTTTTTAGCATTGATGCCGCATTGAAACGTATTCGCTTAAATATCTTGCGCGCCGTGCGCGTGGTTCGCGCTCGTTTGAATGCGCCACAATCTTTTTTTCGCAATGAGAGAATAGGGGGTAGCTAATCTCGGCAGCGGTTTCACATTTAAGATCCATACCCTATGAAGTGCGATTAGCTGCAAGTGCAGATTGGTCTATATGAGGACGTTAATAGCAGCACACACCTATGTCACTCAATAAGCGGCTGGACGATTGATAGTTGTTGCCTTCAAAGACGATTCGTTGACTGAGCAAGCCATATATTGAGCAATTGTTAAAGGACTACGAAAGGGAGGGGCTCATGGAAGATGACGATGCTTCTGCAACTGGAACACCCAGTCGTCCAGACAACGTTGGAACGTATCTTATCCACCGACTGCAATCATTGGGTGTGTCGCACGTCTTCGGAGTGCCGGGGGATTACGTGCTGGGCTTCTTCAAGCAGCTCAACGATAGCGAACTCAACCTTGTCACGACGTGCGATGAACTCAACGCGGGCTACGCGGCCGACGCTTATGCACGCATCCGGGGAATAGGCGCCGTATGCGTTACCTATTCTGTTGGCGGTCTAAAGGTCGTGAATGCCACAGCGCAGGCGTATGCGGAAAAATCTCCGCTTGTGGTCATCGCCGGAGCTCCTGGAATCAAAGAACGGATCGGCAACCCGCTCCTCCACCACAAAGTACGGACCTTTGACACGCAGAGGAAAGTCTTTGCGGAAGTGACTATCGCGTCTACGGTCCTCGACGATCCAAGCACTGCGTGTGGAGAGATTGATCGCGTGTTGTCAGAAGCACTCCGCGTTAGTCGACCGGTGTACATCGAGCTCCCGCGCGATATGACGTTCGCGCCCGTCAAGCTGCCCGATCCGGCTCCGGTAATGCGAGAAGCTGCGAGCGATCAAAACGCTCTGCAGAGCGCTGTCGACGAAGCAGTAATGACGATCAACTCAGCGGAGCAGCCCGTAGTAATCGCGGGTGTCGAGCTGCACCGTTTCGGACTGCAGGATAAGCTCCTCGCTTTCATCGACAAAGTGCGCATACCAGTCGCCGCTACAATTCTCGCTAAGTCTGTCGTCGGCGAGTACCATCCGCTCTACATAGGCATCTATGAAGGGGCTATGGGCTTTGAATCGGTCCGCAACTACGTCGAATCAAGTGATTGCTTAATTGTGCTTGGTGCATTCATGACGGACGTCAACTTGGGGCAATACACAGCACATATCGATCAAGAAAAGGCAATCTACGTCACAAGCGAGCAGTGTTCGATTAGGCACCTGCACTATGCGCACGTCCGCCTCCACGATTTCCTCGATGGGCTGATTAGCGCCCCCCTCACGCCGCGGACCCCCCACGATTTGCCGCGTCCACGGTCAATGGAGCCTTTCTTAACGAAAAGAGGGCGAAAGATTACCGTCAAAAGGTTGTTTGAGCGGCTTAACTGGGCCCTCGAGGATAATACCGTAGTCATCGCAGACGTTGGCGATGCGCTCTTCGGAGGGCTTGACCTCATTACCCACCGCAGAACTGAATTCCTGTCGCCAGGGTATTACCTCTCGCTCGGCTTTGCGGTGCCAGCGAGCATTGGGGCACAACTCGCGAATCCCAATCTTCGTCCGTTGGTGTTGGTCGGCGATGGGGCCTTCCAAATGACCGGAATCGAGGTCTCAACTGTCGCGCGACTCGGCCTGAATCCAATCATCGTCGTACTCAATAATTATGGGTATGCGACGGAACGGCCCTTGGAAGACGGGCCGTTCAACGACCTCCAGGTGTGGCAGTATAGCCTGATTCCAGAGATCGTTGGTGCGGGAAAGGGCACCGTGGCGACAACGGAGGATGAGCTCAACCACGCGCTCGACGCGGCGCAGGCATACACAAAGGGGTTTACGATTATTGAAGTCCAGCTTGATCCGCACGATAGCTCGCCTGCGTTGCAGCGGCTGACCGAGGGTCTTGCGAAGAAGATTCGTTGAGATTCAAGCTTTAGTTGGTAACCAGCCCTTGCTGGTTGCGTATCAGTTGCCTTCCTTTAAGGAATCAGATTACAGGCGAGGTGTCGTGCCAAAACGGTATTGGCCCTCCACTCACCTCTTAGGTCGGTTCTTGTTCTTGCCTAGTCGAATCGTGAGTATTGAGGCGAGCGAAAAAACGAGAATCGCTGCGAGAACCACGAAGACTGCCGACCCTACAAGCCCACCGTTCAGGCCACCAATGTCTCCTGAATTAGCACCGACGTTTGGGGCGTCTGTTGCTCCCACAGTAGTGGCCCCTTGGCTACTCGATGAAGCAACAGCGCCATTACCCGTCGTAGTCCACGAACCATCGAGCGTTGTGAACTGCACGCGTCCGGTGCCCTGCAAGTAATCGATGTAATCTCCCAGCAGCTTCACTTCCGCGGTATTGACTGCACCATCAGGCCCCCTGAAATCGGCGGGGTGGTACAGCACAATGAAGGTATCGGTGCTACGATCATTGTTAAGCCACTGCTCGGTTGCGTTCTCCATCGACTGAAGGCTATTGTTACCGAGCTCAATCGAGATCGTATCTATTTTGATACCATCCCGGTATCCCTGATTTATGTTGAAATCTGCAAAGGCGGTGCAATATTCCGTGAACCCCAGCGCTTTTGCCGCCTTTAGCGTGTTGTTGTCGCTCTTGTCAAATGGAGGGAGAAACGAAGTGGGCGTGACCCCGAACGCCTGGGTGATGTCGTTGCGCCCCTGCTTGATTGCATCGTATTGAGCGGCATAGGGCCTCCCATAAAACTCACTGGGGCCCTGCGGTGACGGCGCGACATTCTGGTGCGTATTGCCGTGCTGTGCGAATTGAAAAAGGTGGTTTGAATCGATTGACCGCATGTAATCAAGAAACTGGTGATTTACTTCAAGCAGCTGGTTGCCGGAAGGCGTAGGGTACGGATGGGGGATGATGCCAAGCGTCACCGGCACGTTCTTGTCGATGTGCACTTGGTTCACGGCCTGAAGTTCGGCAAAGTCGGCGTTGGGCGCGACATCATCATCTCTAAATATAACATACTTGTTCGTTTGTGCATAACCCGTCGCTCCACTGCCTACGCACACAAAGAGCATCGAGAATAGAAGCATAAGAATGAGCGAGCAGACGAGGGCGATTTTCGGTCTGACTCTTGCATTGCGTCTGATTTCGTTTGACTTGTCTTGCAGCACTGGGCACACTCGAAACGTTGCTAGTAGGTCAACAGACTTGGCGCACTCTCGCCTACCAAGGGTTAGCGTTGAAGATCGACTGTGGCAGTTGCGATCGCTCTTCCCAAAAATGGCAAGTGCATGAATTATTGGGACTATATGACTTAAATAGTGCTCGGGGCGTGTGTCGTCCGAGTGTGCGCTTGGCCGGTTTGAAATAGGTCAGGCTAGAGCTAAGTTCGAAGGGCTGGCTTAGGCGGAGGTAGTCGCGAGACGCGTCCTACTTTGAGTTCCTGGCCCCCATCAGGCAGCAGACCAGAAACACCCAGCTTCTGGAAATTTGCGTTAACGCGCACGGGCTTGTGAAAGCAAATGCTGAGAGATAATTGTAGCCGGACAAACCGCAGCGCACAACTCGGTCTTTTTCGTGGCGCGGCGTTGCGCTTCACAATCGTTTCGGCGGCGGTTGCCTTCGGGGTCGAGCTATAAACCAGAAAAAACCGATGCAAGCGAAGGCAATCAATCCGAAGCTCGCATAGAGTGGCAGAGCGCCAAGCCCCCCACTGAGACCATTGCTTGTCAAAATGCTGCTCGCTTCTGAGGTGGAGGCCCCACTGCTCGATGAACTCCCGCTACCCTCAGTCGTCCACGTGCGATCAAGCTTTGTGAACTGCACTCGTCCTGTGCCTTCTAGGTAGTCAATATAGTCGGCTAGCATCTTTACTCTCTCAGAATTGACGGCACCATCGGGCCCGCTGAAATCGGCGGGGTGATACAGCACCACTAAGGTATCGATGCCATGGGTATCGTTGAGGAACTGATCAGTTGTGCTCTCCATCGACTGAAGGCTCTCGTTGGCGAACACTAGCGAGACGGCGTCGATTCTCACGCCGTTCATATATCCTTCGTTTATGTTGAAATCGCGGAATGCCGTGCTGTATTCCATGAATCCTAACGCTTTAGCCGCCTTTAGCGTGTTATTGTCTCCCTTATCAAACGGCGGGATAAACGTCGTAGGAACGACCCCAAACGCCTGCGTGATGTCGTCCCGCCCTTTCTTTATCGTGTCATACTGAACTGCATAGGGAAGCCCATAGAATTCGCTCGGGCTTGCTGTACCTCTGCTCTGATGAGTATATCCGTGTTGTGCGAACTCAAAAAGGCGGTTTGAAGCGATTGATCGCATGTAGTTGAGGAATGGTTTGTTTTGAAGGAGCTGATTGCCTGCCGATGCGTTTGGATGCGGAATGATGCCCATCGTCACCGGCACGTTCTTGTCGATGTGCACTTGGTTGACGGCTTGAAGTTCGGCAAACTTAGCCCCAGGCGTGACGTCATCTTCCCTAAAAACGACGTACTTTCTCGTTTGCCCGCTCTCTGCGCCCTGCGCGTTTACGTGGACCGTGGAAAATAGTACTATGGAAACAAGCAAGCACGCGAACACGATTTTTCGAGCAGGCGCGCTTCCCATTTTCAGTTTTCCTCAGCTTATTTGATACGTGCCTCAAAACGCAGGACGTCTGAAGCGATTTCAGCCCGATGCCGACATACCTTATGAAACGGACCCCACAAGAGCGTCGAGTCCCAGACGATGCAGGAGCATTTCACTAAGCTTGAATGTTCGTATTTATTTCTTTCTCACAGCTGCGCTTTGAAGCATCACTAGGTGAAGCAAAAATGCAACTGGTGAGACAGACCACAATTGCGCAGAACGGATTTTAAAGTATTGCACCAATTAAGGCGCCGAGAAGCCCCCCAATCAGTATTCCAGCCAGCGGCGCGAGAAGAGCCCCGAGGATTATTCCAACCACGAGTCCGAGAACCGCGCCAATGACGGCTCCAGCCAGCGCTCCGACCCCACCAAAGATTTGCTGACCAATGAAAGCGCCTAGTGCACCCCCGACGATGACGCCAAGCAGCAGGCCGAAGGCAGCACTTAATATGCCGCCCAAGGGGATGCCTATGAAGACACCAAGCAGAACCCCGACGAATGAACCAACCAACCCGCCAATCAGGCTTTCAACTACCACGCCGCGGTGCCTGCCACTCCAGGCGCCGACTAACGCACCGACGACAACGCCAACAATGACGCCAGACCATATGTTCGCAAGGACGCTTACAACAACGCCAAGTGCTCCGCCTGCAAAGCCGCCAACAACGCCGGGACCTGCAAGGCCCGCCCCATCAGTGCGCGCAGCTGTCAAAAGCGTTACGAAGCCTCTGTAAAAAGACACAGTGGTTAAGTAGCAGGCATGAGTTTTAAGCTTATGCAGCGCGAAGTCTGTTGAAAAGCGTGTGATGAACGCTGTTGTAGCATGTGTATATTTCTTCATAGGGAGTTTTTACTGTTGGTTGAGGTTGACGCTACGCGAGTGAGTTTGACACGACGTGAAGTTGCCGGATGAACGGGTACATCTTGCAGTTCCGCTCGTCGTGCAAGCTCGATTCTAGGAAATGGAGACTATGCGGTACATTCAAATCATCGGTGCAAAGTCCTTTATGGAGCTGACGCGAGCCAACGTAGCAGATTGGCAATTGTACGGCACGACTTTTCTTGAATGGAAAGAAGAGACTGGAAAGGACTATGATAGCTGGGTGAGCGAACGAGTCGTCCCGACGTTAGACTTGTTTGATTATCTTGCATGGTATGAGGACGGATCGCTGCACGGCTATGAAGGTGGATACAGCGTCATACTCGATCCAAGCTTCGGACTGTGGACAGATACCATACTCGCGCGCGCTAAAAAGCTTGGATTGCGTGTGGAGGAAACATATATCGGCCCCGGCTGCTGGATTGGATAGGTCGATCACCGCAGCTCCGACAAGCACAGACGAAACGCCGCTGCTACGCCCATTCGCGCAGAGCGGTGACGTGCAAGATCGTAGTTTTTTGCAAGAAACCCTCAGAAGACGGTTTTAGAAAAACGGCGTGCGCCTATCCTATGTGTCTTGTTCAGCTTCCTCTTCAAAACTTGGAAACTGGAACTGCAACGCCTTGAATCCATTCTCGTCAACAAATCGCTTATCAAGCATGTGTCGGTTGTATCGGCCAACTGAATCAGTCGTGACACCGAGCAGAGCTCCGTCGCTCCGGATCACAAACGCGGAATACTTCGCAAGCAACTCTTTTATTGTCGATACGCCTGCTTCATCGCGTGCTTGCCACTTCGAAAAGGTTGATCGCTGCAACAGTTTAAACTGTCGCAAGGTAAGTATCATCACGCGTGTTTTGATAGTTTGACCCCTCCGTTTGTGTGGTCGAATGTAGTTGCCATATAGATCTCGAATCGTTTTAACCATTTCGAACGCTCTTTCTACGCCTTGCTGCCAGAGCCTTTATGATAAATTTGGCCACCCGAAGGGGTTGACTTCGCAAACAGCGCAATTGTTACACAGAAAAGCATAAGTGATGGCACGTGTGCGCGAAAAAATACGAGCGGGCACCCTAAATGGAAGTAAGGGCTGAGCATCGACAAAGGAAAATACGAAGTGATAGGCGAAGCAATACTGACCTGTTTGGGTAGGTGTGCGTTAACGCACGCTGAGCTAAACGCGTGCGTTGAACAAAAAGTCCGAGGCACGCTTTAAGGTTCGGTGGGCTGGTATGTCGAAACCGTCAAACTCGATCTCGAAGCACGGAAACGAATACGGTGCGTGCAGGACGCAAAGCGTACGACATATTGCGTCGCAAAAAGCTGAAATGCTATTTTGCTTGCCCGATCGTTTGTTAAGAACGGCTTTGGACGCTGCCGCTCTTACATGTCCTTCGCCCGCGTACTCAACTGACTGCCTTCTTCACCAACGCAAGTAGCTCTTCTCGTGTTCGCACGCGCTCGCGTGTCTTCGATCCCCCCTTGATGACATTTGCAAAGATTTCGGGCTGGTCACCTTCGGAGCTTCCTGTGAGCCCTTGGATAATTCCGCTAAAGACGTCACGCGTTCTTCTCTCCTCTAGGGTGATATGTCCGAAATTACGAAACCACATCTCTATGCGCGTGTCTTCCGAAACGATCGTTATTTTGCGTATCTGTTTCTCCCACCAGAGGTGGATCATAATATCATACTTCTTCTGCGCCATTCATCCTCTCGCGTGTGTTTGTGTGCCGCAGTTCGCTGCATCTACTATTTAGAGCCCCTTATTCTTATGATTGCAGGGATGTTCTGCCGCGCGAAGTGCCAAAAAAGCTGACTCACTCGTTCTTACGGCCTACTCAGAAAAAAGAAAGAGTGGTGCAGTTTGCACCTACTTCATCTCTTCCCCTGCCGCTTTCGAGGCCGCACCAGCGATATATACGGTGGCGATCACTGCGACAATGGTTATGATAATTGCATATGACAGGTTTCCTGCAATGCTGTTAGGAGTTCCCAAAAAATAAATAAAGATAGACTGTATTGCTTGATTCCACGCAAGGCCTGCGATGAACGCGAAGGCAGTCGTGATCAGGCCAGCCATCACCTTTAAGTATTCTACTCGACTCACCATGTGTTTCATCTCCGGTAAACTAATAGCACTATTAACGAAGGTTTGTGCACGATAAAGAACTTTCTATTCGCTCCTGTTTCGGATATTAGTCTCTTTAATAGCTTTATTATAAAAAAAACGTGCGTGGTGACCTTAGTCTGGCTATGCACGATAGACGACCAGCAAAACGACGAGCAGCAACGGTAAGAGGATATCGCTTATGTATAGAATCGGTCCTGCATTGCCGGGGGCGTAGTTTCGGTGAAGTCGTATATCGCGAATGTGGCCGTACGCCGCCCCGAGCCCAAAAACGGCAAACGCGATGACGGTGGCGCTCCAGAAGTCGCCGCGCAGCCAGAAACAGAGCACCCCTAAAACCCCTATGGCGAGGTTGTGTAACGCTACCTCAAATTGAAACGGGCTTCCAGTGGGCCATCCAATGCTCCGTGCCACGTCGTCAGCAACAAACGCGTGTCCCACAAAAGCGTAGAGCGAACCGAAGCCGACCACGATGACAAGGAACCAAAGGAGAAACGACTCGACAGCCCCCCCATTGAAAAGTGCGATGTTAAGGACCGCGGCAATGATGGCGACGCCGAACAAACCATAGGGCCAATACTCTGCTGCGCGGTTAACCATAGAGCCTCTCGATTAGTCGCCTCTTTTCGGTTGTGGTTCCCTCGCGGTTCGCGGTTTTAAGGCTATCGATTTTTTCGACCGTAGTCAGATTTGGAACCGTTACGTGCATACGGAGTTGCCGTCACTGTTCGAACAGGAACTCCTCGAAAGGAAAAGTGGGCAGAGTTTATTATGTGAAGCATCTTTCTGTTAGGCAGCCGTGAGGAAGCCCATAAATATGGGCATTAGATCTGTGATGGAGGACAGCCGAAGGGATGACGATTGCTATTACGACGCTTAGTGAGAACACTGTAGCACGCGCCGGCCTATACGCTGAGTGGGGATTTAGCGCTCTCGTCGAAACCGACGACGTCGCGGTCCTGCTTGACACGGGCCAAGGCAGTGCGGTAATAGCCAACGCAGCCCTCTTGGGTGTTGATTGGTCTTCACTTCACACTATCGTGCTCAGCCACGGGCACCGCGACCACACTGGTGGTCTGTACTCAGTGCTTAGCGGTATACGAAAAGATCCCACTCTCTCAGAAGAAACGCGTTCCGTTAACGTGGTTGCGCATCCGGACATCTGGATTCCCAAGTACTCAGGACCTATTCACAAGAATATCTACGCGGGAATGCCGTACGTGCGAGGGGCGTTAGAGAGTCTTGGCGCGGCGTTTGTAAGTACGAGCGAGCCGGCGCGGATAACCAATCGAATCGTTACAACGGGCGAAATCCCGCTGGACACGGCCTACGAGCGAGTGGATCCAGAGTTGTACGTTCGTGACGAGCGAGGCGTACGGCCCGATCCGATGGCCGATGACCTTGCACTCATAATCACGACCGATCTCGGTCTCGTCGTCGTCTTGGGCTGCGCGCATCGCGGTCTTATCAACACGTTGCTCCAGGCAGAGAAGGTGGCGAACGAGGATCGTATTCACATGGTCATCGGTGGAACGCACTTGATGAAGGCCTCGGAAGAGCAGCTTAAAGCGACCATCAAAGGGCTTGAAGCACTCGACGTTGAGCGCATCGGCGTTTCTCACTGCACTGGTTTGCCTGCCACTGTGAAGCTCTCTAAAGCGTTTGGAGACCGTTTCTTCTTTAACAATGCAGGCACTCGCATTACGATCGAGGACTAGCGCGGCGCTGGCCACGGATAATCAAAGCTTCGAGAAAGACGAATCATAAAGCGCACGGCGTAAAGGGGTGTAACAACACACAAAGACACTACAGTAATATAATGCCTGACCAAACTACATAGAATTAAGGAGGGGTTCAATGCTAGATAAGACGATTTCTGAGCATTTCATCAACAAAACGATAGAAGTGTACTTCGGCGGCAGACCGAGTGAAACCATCACCGGTAAGGTAGTCGGCAGCGCCGATGGGGTAGTCGTGCTCGAGCACGACCAACGTCGAGATTTTATCAACGTCGGAAAAGTAGTGGCCTTTTGGGAAGTGTAGGTTCAACGCCTCCAAAGTGGGTGGGCCACAGCTGTGCCTCTGTTGCTTTGCTCTATACGCGAGAAGCGCTTGATCTCCATAGCTTGAACGCTCTCCAGGTCGCCGCGAACGTTCACGACATCGCGTTTTGAACGCAGTTGAGACTAGATTGCGACTTGGTCGTGGTCACAGCCTGCTAATGTGCGATGTCGCTTGCACTCAGGTTTTAGTCTTACGCGGCTTGCAGAGGATTTCGCGAATTTCAAGCTCGTAGAACTCGTCACTCGTCGCCGCCTTAATGACGAGCGCGGTGTCTAACCCTTTCGCGCTTCCACCAAGAGCTACAACTTCAGCACCTAGTGCGACGATCTCTTCCTGTGCTGCGATCAACGTAACTTCGACAGCTACTTTGGTGCCTTGCCCGAACCTTCGAAAGGCATTCTTTACCTCATCGGTATACTGATAGTCGACTTGTTTGTAAAACGCGAGTTTGAAACCCGAATCTGCGATACGCTTCTCAGTTTCTGGCGAAAATCGTGCAGGATCGGTGCCTACAAAGAAGAGCGTTAAGCCTGTATTGGCAAAAAAATCTAAGGCTTTTTCTGCAGAAACCCCTCGCACCGAAGGGATTAGGACGTGCTTTATGCCGAGTTCATCGGCGCGCTCTTTCGCGCTGGTAAACACGGCAGCTGTGTTCTCCTCTCCAGGTGCTTCGAAATAGACTATTTTCCTTTCTAGTGTCATCGTGATGATTCCTCCTTATACCTGGACGTATGAATGTGAGAACGCGTAAAACTTTCTGTGAATGAGGCACGCGTAAAATCGCTGTTGCGTTTTGCATATAGGCGGTACAGGTGTTGTTCGGCGAGTGGTCAGGCCATATAGGAAGAAGCTGCGCAACGAGCAGTTGCTTCACCCCTCTTTGACGAGTCGCGCCACCCGTTCTTTGTTGCTTCGCGACCACGGGCTTTTTGGCTTTCGAGGGGAGAGGTAAAACATTGCCCGCTCAGCGTTGAGTGAGTGAGTACGGCTGTCTATCCACCCGAAGCTCACGGCTTCGTCAACGATGTCGTCGTACGAAAGGCGTTGTTTGCCTGCGACCGCTTTGTCATAGACCAACCACACGCCGCGAGAGGCCGCGTGATTCTGCACAAGCCATTGACGCCACGTCGCGCGGTCTGCGACGTAGTATTGATCTGCTTTGTTTGAAGAAGTCTCAGGCACAGGACGTTTGTGGGCTTCGATCGTATATCAAGCTACATGTTGGCGGCCGCTTACTCTGCAGCCGCTAGAGCTAGCACTTTGTCGTCAAAGCGTTTATGACGTCGCCTTGACATGGCGGAGATCGAGCGTCCGAATCGCTCCGAGCGCCCGAGGATCGCCCAATCGTTTTTGGAAGAGGAGCGTCAGGTGCTTGGGGACTGGTGGTTTCGACAGGAGTACCTATGCGAGTTCTCTGAGAATGTCGAGCAGTACTTCACGCATGACGAGATCGTAGCCGCTATCAGTGAAGACGTCAGGCCGCTGTTCACACCAGACGGCAAACTCGACCTCTGATTGCGTCGTACAAAGCAACTGGGACTTGTGAAAAAAAGAAGGAAGTGGAATATGACCGGAGAAGCAGGGTTCACTTCAGAAGAAACTGAAGCACGAAAGCAGAAGAGTCAGGGTTTCTATATGGGCGTGGACCTCGGCCAAGCGCGCGATTACACCGCTATCGTCGTAATAGAAATGGTCAGGTTTACAAGTGGGCAAGAACTTGTCACTGAGTTGCACTTGCGACATTGCGAGCGGCTTCCATTGGGAACGAGCTACGAGGACATCACCCGGCACATCAAAAACCTCCTTATGCCATTCGAGGACGAAAAGAGAGAATTAACCCTCATAGTGGACGCCACAGGCGTCGGAAGACCGGTTATCGACTCTTTTAAAGAAGACCACCTGGAGCCGGTTCCAATCACTGTAACCGGCGGGCTGACTGCTAGTTATGATAAGGGCGAATGGCATGTCCCGAAGCGTGACCTTGTCGCGGCTGCAAAGGTGCTTCTTGGTAAAGGGCAACTGAAGATAGCTCAAGGGATGCCGTTTGGAGCCGTGCTCATTAATGAGCTGCAGAACTTTCACGTAAAGGTGAACCTGAACACCGGGCATGATTCATACGAGGCTTGGAGAGAAGGCGCGCGCGATGACCTCGTATTTGCCGTGTCCTTGGCGTGCTGGTATGCGCTCAAGCAAAAGAAAAAGAAGAGGATTACCGGCGTGATGCCGATCATAGGAAAGGTCGAAAAACGCAGGGATTGGATGATGTTGTGACGATGATAGATTTTCCGATTTTCAATTGAAGTGGTGGTGGAATTTCGATCCTAAGAAGGGGAGTGCATCAAAATTTTGTTTAGAAGCCAATCTTACCATTATATCGAAAAGAAAGTTGGTGATAAAAATGCACGAAGAAGTAGGCACCGAGAAACAGAACAACTATGAACTGTACGGCGTACGAGCCAGCCGAGCTTGCAGACCCGCTGATGCACAAGCATCACCACATTCAGCACTGGAAAGACCGTTGCCGATTCGACGACGACATAGAAGAGTGACGAGAGGACACTAGACGAGGTCGAGGGACCTGAACGGACGGTCCAAGCTAGCTGCGATGGTCAACTGGGGCAAGGTAGCTATCTAAGAGACGGCTCAGCGTTCTAACTCCCGTCTTTTATTTTTCAGCGAGAAGAATTCCCGTTTTAAATAAAATGAGTGATTAACTACAAAAAAGAATCTCAGCTGCGAGGGGAGAACATGAGCCAAGCCGAAACTTTGGATGTGAAGAAACTTAGAATGAAATACGGTGGGGGCGTGATCACTCACCTCGGGTCTCAAATGTACGGCCCTCCCGCCGCTATCTTAGCCGAATACGTTGCAAACGCTTGGGACGCTGATGCTTCACGTGTATATATCGACATCCCGTTAGATCGAAATTTGACGCTAGATTCTGAGATTCGAATAAGAGACAATGGCGCAGGGATGTCTTTTGAAGATTGCGATGAAAAATTCTTATGGGTCGGTCGGCCTCGAAGGCAATTCGATGGTAGCGAGACGCGCGGTGGCAGAAAACTCATGGCAAGAAAAGGGGTGGGAAAACTTGCCGGGTTTGGAATTGCAAATATCATCGAAGTAAGGACGGTTAAGGACAGGACACTTACTCATTTTCGAATGAATCTTGCTGCAATTAAAAATATGTCCCTAACTACGGAAGGCTATGAACCTGACTTGGTCGAGCAGTATGGCACCACAACAAATGAAGGTGCTGGGACTTGTGTCGTCTTAAGCGAACTGAACGTGTCAGGGCCCATCAAAAGTCCCCAATTTAAAAGAGAGATGGCACGGCGTTTTGGCGTACTAAGTGACATGTTTCGGGTTCAGATTAATGGCGAAGAATTGAGCAAGGAAGACGTAAAGTACGAACATCGATTCCCGAACGAGGGGGTTGAGGAGGAAGAGATCGCACCGGGTAAGAGAATCAAATGGTGGATTGGCTTTACTAAACAACCAATAAAAGACGAGATCAGCCGGGGGGTCAGTGTTATTGTGAGAGGAAGACTTGCACAGGAGCCTTTTTTCTTCAATCTAAGTGGAGGCACAGGTTCTCAGCATGGACTCCAGTACCTTGCCGGAGAAGTTCAAGCTGATTATCTAGACGAGTACGAGGAAGACTTGATTATCTCCGGTAGGCTGAAGGTGCGTTGGGATCATCCAGACGCCGCGCCGCTCTTGGCGTGGGGTCAAAAAAAGGTCAAGAACCTACTGAAGAAGTGGGGTGACCTCCGGACTCAAGACAAAATTGATAAATTAACTCTGTCCACGAATTTGGTGGAGAGAATAAAGCGGTTTACCCCTCGAGAACGTGACGACATAATGAAAGCCGTCAATAGATTGTCGAAAGAGCCTGCTTTGGACGAAAAGAGATTTCGAGAACAGGTGGAGTTTCTCTTGAGAGGTTATGAGAGTCAGAATGTTATGGACATTATCCACGCCTTCGACTCAACAAGTCCAGAAGCATACGCAGATTTCATCGAAGTACTCAAAGAGTGGGATGTTGTCAAGGCCGTCAACCTTGCGAGGATTCTCACCGGGAATATCAAAGTAATTGATAAATTTGGACAAATGATAAAAGCTGGTGTTAGGGAAAAACCCGACATGCATGACTTGCTTATAGAAAATCCTTGGTTAATCGATCCCCAGTGGGATTTTTTGGAACACGAGGCTACGCTAGACCAAATAATTCAAAAATATGTTGACAAGGAAAAGTCTAAGGCAAAAGCGGGCTCCGGTGCAACTGAACCGGACTTTTTCTGCCTGGCTGGCGGCGGTGTCGCTAAGGTCGTGGAGATTAAAAGACCTGGGGAGCGAATGGGCACGGATGAACTGGATCAAACGAGAGATTATGTACTCTATCTAAGACGCCACATAGGCCAAACAAGCGATCCAAGATACGAAATTCACGACGTTGAAGGTTATTTAATAGTAGATTCTGTTTCTGACGACTTGCGTGAACTCATCGGGATAATGAAAGGTGCTAAGATATTTGTGATAAAATGGGACGATTTGCTGAGGAGTGCGTGTCACAGGTATCAACAATACTATCGCATCGTAAAGGAACGTGCTCCTTCAGATGATCCACGCATGGAAGCGCTGCGAGAGTTGGAAAGTCAGGGGTTGGGCAGTAGTACCTCAAGCTCAAGGAAATCGCCACCAGACAAAAAAAGAGCGAAAAGTGAAGACAAAACTCCGGGTAGTTGACCTGTTTTGTGGTTGTGGAGGAGCCTCGATAGGCGTAGTAAATAGCGACCACAGCGTAGTTGCAGCCGTTGACGCAAATCCGATTGCGTGTAGCGTCTATTCTCAGCACATTGGTATCGAGCCCATGTGCAGCGATCTCACTGAAATCAACGGTCAAACGCTTCTCGACCATTACGGATTACGGAAAGACGAAATCGACATCGTAGTCGGATGTCCGCCGTGTCAAGGGTTCAGCTCTCTAAAAAATACAACGAATAAAGACGGCAACGACGAAAGAAACGGGCTAATCGACATTTTTCTCAAACGCGTAGGAGAATTGGAACCAGCCGGAATAATATTCGAAAACGTATCTGGTATTCAATCGAGGGCAAACCGTCATCACTTAAATCGTCTCGTCGAAAACGTTCAAACTATGGGCTATTCGATTAACAAGAATTTGCTAGTTGATGCGGCTGATTACGGCGTTCCACAACATCGAAAACGGATCGTCGTCACAGGGGTAAAAGAGTCAAAAGAGGCTCCGGCATTGCCACCGCAGCAGTATTTCGATCCTTCTAAGAGAACTACTGAGCAGATGCCTTGGAAAACTGTGCGCAGCGCTATAGGTGATTTGCCCGTTCTCGAGAACGGAGAGATCCATGCAACTGTACCCAATCACGAAGCTCGTTTACATTCCGCGCGAGTGTTGACCATGATTAGGTCAATCCCAAAAGACGGCGGGGGAAGGAAGAGCCTGCCAGAGAACCTGTGGCTTCCGTGTCACAAGAGAATAAGTCGTGGGGCTGAAACCGTTTACGGTAGATTGCGATGGGATCAACCATCTACCACCATAACAAGCAGATGCACGACGCCTAGCTGCGGAAGGTTCTTGCACCCAGATCAAGACCGAGCGATAACGATCCGAGAGGCAGCACGGTTACAAACGTTTCCCGACGATTTTGTATTTCCTAACAACAGGGAAGAGAGTCAGAGACTCGTTGGAAATGCAGTGCCGCCAAAACTGATTGAAGAGCTGCTTGAAGGTTTTCGCGAGTACTTGTAATGGTCAGTGACGCTAAATCAAGCAAGTTCGTGGAACTGTTATTGGGGTGGCACGAGCACAATCGTAGGGTTTTTCCTTGGAGAGAATATCGAACCCCCTACAACACGCTTGTGGCTGAGTTTTTCCTTCAAAGAACTCCGGCCGACAGAGTTGCCGGTTTTTACTGTCAGTTCATACAAAAATACCCTGATCCATTCACGCTTTGTAGCGCCGACCCTAATGTCGTAACGAGTCTGTCTACACAGTTAGGCTTAAAAAAGAGGATTTTGTGGCTTATCGAAGCGTCCAGAGTAATCTGTGAGAGATTCAGCGGGCGCATCCCAGACACAAACTCAGACTTGAGATCACTCCCAGGCGTCGGTTGTTACACCGCGTCTGCAATACTATCTTTAGGCTACGGCAAAGATGTCGCCATAGTCGATGTGAACGTGACTAGAGTGTTGACGAGGTTTTTTGGATATTCCAGCTCGTCCAGAAAGCCTAATCAGGAGCTAGAATCGCTAGCAGAAATGTTACTCCCCAAAGGAAAAGGCTCGGACTTCAACGAGGCTATGCTAGATTTTGCAGCGCTTATTTGCCGAAAGAAACCTAGACACGAAGACTGTCCACTGATTGATTGTTGCACTTTTTATAGCCATTTTGTAAGCGTTTGAATCGCTGAACGGCCCGAAGAATGCTGGTGTGTGGACGGACAAAGGAGTTGCGCTTGCCTTAGGCCGCCGCCAAGAGGCGCTTCAACGCATCGATACGGCGATTAAGACCACTCCGCGGAATGTATCTGCGCGAGAGATGTCCGAAAAACAAGGGTGTTATCAAACCTGCCTTGGCGTGCGCGTTGCACGCTGACACATTGAGATAAAAGGCCGTGCCTGCAGGCAACCCAACGTCGTATTTTGGCGAGTAACCCGGGACATAAAGCTGTAAATTTAGCAACAATCGTAACACTTTAGCCGTATCCGACCACTCGCGTGGGAGTCAAAACCTCGGAACTCCGCCGCGATCTTAAACACTTCTCAAAATATGTAAATGTTCACAAAAATATCCGTTCGTATATAATCCATTATATTGCTTAACGTCTCTAATTTACGGAATTCAGAAATATTTCACGCGTTTTTTTTTTCATTAACTCTCTGTCGCGAGTACGTTTGAAGCTGTGCTTAATCAATGACGTGGACAATGGTCGGTCACAAGCTACTGTAACACTCACTATAAGTATAGCTAGTTTTTTTAGTAATTTGTCAATCAATCAAAGAAGTTGACGAGCTTATAGAAAATGGCTTGTCCATCGTTTGTTCCAACTGCCAGGTAAACACCATCAAATGCAAGGCTTTTTACCGGTAAGTCAAGCCAGGTCATAAATCTCAAACTATCCGTCTCAAGATCCCATACCCTCACAGTTTTATCCACACTCCCCGACACCACCCTCCAACCGTTTGGTGTTATGCAGACGGCAGAAATTATATCAGTGTGCCCCTCCAGCACCCGCTCAAACTTACCCGTGTCAAGGTTCCATTTCCTGACGGCGTCATCATTACTCTCCAATAACGCCCTCCTCCCGTCCGAAGTAATGCTGATTGCACTCCTCCAGTTGGTGTGCCTCCCAAGCACCCTCTCACATTCCCCCGTCTCAAGGTTCCATACCCGGACGGTGTTATCCACACTCCCCGACACTGCCCTCCTGCCGTCAGGGGTGATGCTGACTACCAAAACCGGGCTTGGCCCCTCCAGCACCCGCTCACACTTACGTGTCTCAAGGTTCCATACCCTGATAGTGTCATCCTGACTCCCCGACACTGCCCTCCTACCGTCGGGGGTGATCTTGACTGCAGAAACTGCCCCAGTATGCCCCTCCAACACGCGCTCACACTTACCTGTCTCAAGGTTCCATACCCTGATTTCATAAGAATTACCTGATACAGCACTCCTCCCGTCAGGGGTAACACTGACTGCATAAACTCCTCTAGTGTGCCCCTCCAACACGCGCTCACACTTACCTGTCTCAAGGTTCCATACCCTGACGGTGTTATCCACACTCCCCGATACCGCTCTTCTGCCGTCCTGAGTAATGCTGACTGCTTCAACAAAACCGTTATGTCCTTTCAGCACACGCTCACACTTTCCTCTCTCAACGTCCCACACCCTGACGGAGTTATCATTACTCCCCGACACCGCCTTCCTCCCGTCCGGGGTGATGCTCACTGCATTAATCCAGCCTTTGTGCCCCTTAAGCAGCCCCTTCTGCACACGCTCCCGACAAAGACGCAGGAGCATTGGACGAATTTGAGCTTTGTGCCCCTTAAGCAGCCCCTTCTGAACCCCCTCACATTCCCCCGCCTCAAGGTCCCACACCCTGACGGTGTCATCATAACTCCCCGACACCGCCCACCTGCCGTCCTGAGTAATGCCGACTGCAGAAATTCTACTTGTGTGCCCCTTCAGCACCCGCTCACACTTACGTGTCTCAAGGTTCCACACCCTGACCGTTCCATCATCTGCTCCCGACACGGCCCTCCTCCCGTCAGGGGTGATGCTGACTGCGTTAACGTTGTTATTAGCTCCAAGCATAGGAGCGCCTATATCCCAACTCTCGTGTGGGGTGATGACTTCTGTAATCAGTTCGGTATGCCCCTCTAGCACCCACTCACACTCCCCTGTTTCAAGGTCCCAAACCCGGACCGTTGTATCCGATCCGCCCGACACCGCCCTTTTTCCGTTAGGGGTAATGCTTATCGCTCTCACATCTTTTGTGTGCCCCTCCAACACCCGCTCACATTCGCCCATCTCGAGATCCCAAACCCAAACGGTATTATCAGAACCTCCCGACACAGCCCTCTTGCCGTCCATGGTGATGCTGATTGCACTATTCCAGCTGATGTGCCCTCCAAGCACCCCCTCACACTCCCTTGTCTCAACGTCCCACACCCTGACGGTGTCATCATAACTCCCGGACACAGCCCTCCTCCCGTCCGAAGTAATGCTGACTGCTTCAATCCCGCTAGTATGCCCTTCTAGCACCTCACACTCCCCTGTCTCAAGGTTCCACACCCTAACAGTTTTGTCCACACCCCCCGACACCGCCTTCCTCCCGTCAGGGGTGATGCTGACTGCATAAACTTCCTTAGAGTGCCCCTTAAGCAGCTCTTCCAGCACCCGCTCACACTCCCCTGTCTCAAGGTTCCACACCCTAACAGTTTTGTCCACACCCCCCGACACGGCCCTCCTCCCGTCCGGGGTGATGCTGACTGCATAAACCACGTTAGTATGTCCTTCCAGCACCGACTCACACTCCCCTGTCTCAAGGTTCCACACCCTAACAGTTTTGTCCACACCCCCCGACACGGCCCTCCTCCCGTCAGGGGTGATGCTGACTGCATAAACCCAACCTGTGTGGCCTTCCAGCACCGACTCACACTCCCCTGTCTCAAGGTTCCACACCCTAACAGTTTTGTCCACACCCCCCGACACGGCCCTCCTCCCGTCAGGGGTGATGCTGACTGCATAAACTTCCTTAGAGTGCCCTTCTAACGTTTTAAGGCAACTCTCCTGTGAACGAAACGGCGGGCGGCGAATTCTCAATAGCAGTGGTTCCGTGTCCCGTTCAGTAGTTATAATGCGTTGTGCTTGTTCGGCTACTGGACCCGCATCAGCATAGTTAAATGCGCTCTGGATGCAGAAAGAATAGACCGCAGCGAACTTGGAAAAAAGGTGTGAATGAGAGTTGAGAAACTGGTGATATAACCTAACTCTTGCGTGCGGTGAAAGTACTGGATCCCCCGCTACGCCGCTTTGATCATCTTGCCGATCCGATGGGATCGATGGCGGAGGTATTGGTAATAGGAGAATATGTTCCGGTGGTGCCGCTACAGATTTCCCCAAGGATCGCTCCCTCCGACGAAAGTCACTGCACGCCTTTGCATAAGCAATCAGTTCTTCTCCATAGCGTCTCTCTGCCTCCTCTCGCTCGCGCTCTTCATAAACTTCCTCACGTGCTCCAGGCAACACCTCACGTGCCCGCACGTAGTCAGTAATGAGGTCATACGTCATGCCTGCGACGCACTTTGCTTCAACAAAGTGGAGGTCGGTGAGTGTATTCTCAAGCCCCCTCCAGAGCGTGCCCTTACGTTGCTGATAAGGTAGCTCTGATGCCACGCGGTGGTCCGGAATCCGCCGCGCTGTATCTTTGAATAGAGGATGTGTGTGACGATCGCCGAAGTACCGGGCGAGTGCAGCGTGACGCTCTTCGCTCATATCAGTGAGATATCGGGCTGTGACTGCCTCTGCGAGTGCCCGGTGGTAGAACCCGATAAGACTCGTCTCATCGGCCCGCCGCTCTGTGAGGTACGGCTCGAGGTCAAAGAAGAGGCGTGACCACACGACGACGGGGAGGCGCTGTTCTGGCAGTTTATGGTGGGCGTGCGTCTCGAAATCAGCAAGCACATCCTTATTAGTCGACAGCACGTCAAGTAGCTCATCCTCAGTCAGTCCGTGCCTTGCTGCAGCAAGATACCCCAAGCTGAGCGACACAAGCGCCTTTCCATGTTCTCCGCTTAACCGATCAAAAAGATCACCGATAATGCCGGGCACGTCAGCGCTCAATGACGTCACCGGGGAGTATGACTTCCAACGCCGCGCCTCCTCAAACGCCAGCTTCAGGTACAACGGGAGCCCGTTCTTGCCGAATGCGGTAAAAACCTCCTGATACTGTAACGGTTGGAGCTTGCGTCCTGCTTCTGTCAGCCATTTGTCGAGCAGCGCTCGCCCCTCAACAACGAGCATCTTACCGAGCGTGATAGTCAATGCAGGCGGGCGACGTTGCTCGAGCATCGCTTTGTGCTCAGAGGACAAGGTCGATACGACAACCCGTGCGTGAGGGGGGAGCGTCGTCGGTATCCAGTCAAGCCTCTGGGCGTTATCAGCGTCTGACAACTGGTCCAGTGCATCCAGGAACACGATCAGCGGTTTTTCCTCAGCGCCATTTCCCAGCCGTTCGGCAAAATCTTTAACGAGGTCCTTATAATCCGTCGGGACCGTTGACTCATCGATCTCATAGCATCGTGAGATCTCACGACAGAGACTCTCAAGCAGCGACCGGATATCCGATGATGCGGATGTTGCTCCGATGAAACGCGTGATAACCACCGCATTAGGGTTTATCTCGCTGGCCACGCGCGCTGCTTGAGCCACAAGCGCCGTCTTGCCTGATCCTGATGCGCCATAAGCCACTAGAGGTTGGTTGTCATCGCTGCGCATATAAGCAGCAATCTCACCAAGGATACCTTCACGCCCGGTAAAATGCTCAGCGCGTCCCTCCCCGAATGTTCGGTGATCGAGGACCTCCTGATCAAGCACGTCTACCGTCTCAATTCTTCCTATCTCTTTCAGGATCGTCGAGGAAAGGGACGCATAAACATCTATGCAGAGCTGGTCTTGGTAGTCAACGGGGAGAGGACTTCCTTTATTTCCATCACCTTCTTGCCACTCGACCTTATACCTAAAGACGTTGCTCGGCGGCAGATGCGTGTCAAGCCTCTCTTTCAAGTCGGCCAACCTTGTTTGGGCATTGCTATCGAGTGATCCGCCATTGGCAAGGTCTACGAACCGTCGCGCATCATGCGGCAGGTTATGGATCGTCCGGAAGAAGGCGAACGCGTGCTCCTCAATGGGTTCGACGTTGAGTGCTCCGTAATAGATCTCCTGTCCCGTTGCCGAACCGAAGAAATCGAAGTACTGAGCATCGTTCAGGGTCATCCCCTGCACGGCCTGTTGCATGATCTTCAGCAACTGCTTCTCAACGGGCTCCCACCGCTCCTGAGCCACGAACTCGCCGGTCCGCGGCTGCAGACAGTAAACCGGCGGCACCGCGTTATCGTCACGGAGGTACCAGCGCGTCAACAGCGCTTCGTCTTCTTCGTCGTTTTTCTCACTTTCAAGCACTCGCTTAACAATATCATCAAAGATCTCTGCATCAATCTCATACGGCAACGGCCGCCACCCGTACCGCTGCCCCAACAGGACGATGAAGTTCGGCTTCAGCTGTGTGTGCTGACAGCGCTCGAGTTCTTCAATGCAAATCGGGACGGTTCGCTGGTCAAGCGCCGCCTCCTCACGAACCCCCCACCGCAGGTCGATGGCCTGGAAGCGGCAGCCGTGCTCTTCACAAAGTTTACGGAGTTTTGGGAAAACGCCACGTTGCAGCGCGTTCCGCTCTTCCTTAAAGTCAGCAAAGGTGGAGCTGACGAAGATACGAAAGGTCCGAGAGGTATAGGTCACACGTCTAACCTACCCGCTAGCATTTAACGATGGTATATCCGGCCTTTGCCAGGATTTCGGGGATTCCGCGCACCAGATCGCGATCCTTCTCTTTCTCCTCAGGAGGCTCATTATCCCACGGGACCAGGCATTTATGCAGCTTTTTTGCGTGATCTGTCTGAGGCGCATACCTCCAGCCATCATCCAACAGAGATCGCATCCATCGACTGTGTTCTGCTTCAGCGAGCTGCTCTATCACCGTATCGGGGAAACGGATACTGGGTATGTTGCCTGATGTCGGGACCATTACATAGCCGGCTGCCGCCAGCTTGACCGGGATGTCGCTCACGTAAAGCCGGTTCTGCTCCTTGAGCGCATCAGAAAGCTTGGCATACGGTAAGAGTGCGGCGTGGGTCTTGAGCTGCTCGTTGGTCGTCGCACCATATTTGTAGCCACGCGATCGCAACCCTTTGCAGAAGATGTTGTGGGCAAGTTCAGCCAGTTCCTCCAGTACATTCTCTGGCGTCTCAGGGAGCTCGACTTGTCGCACTAAGCACATAAACAGTTTCCCATCGCAGTGGAGGTCGAGCTGGGATTCGGCTGGTAGATTGGAGCGTTCGAAGACGGTCTTGCCTGCCAACTGACTCATGGCGATGATCGCATCAATCGAACGCGCCCCATGCTTGTAGTCACTCGTTCTCAGGAACGCACGAAGCACGCCGCGGTCGATGTTGAGCAACTCCTTCTTGTCTCGTTTTGTGAATAACTGCGGCGCACTGCGCTTCAGGCTCGACCGCAGCAAGATGGCGCGGCGGATGATGAAATATGGGTCAGTCGCGACGTGCGCCGGATCACGTTTGATCCTGTTGGGACCCAAGACGTTGATGTAACCTTTGAGCCTGCTGACGAAATCGGGCCCCTTAACCGCCCGAAATTCTTCTGGCGTCAGCTCCTGACCGAAGGCTTTGATGTTGGCGCACGTCCCGCCGGCGAAGACGAAGATCGATCGGCCGATCGGATGGGTGATCTGGCCTTCCTGGAACGCGCCGTCCTGCATGGGCGCGAGGAAGTACCGCAGCCAGCCGAGCTGCACCCCCTCCAACGGGGTGTCGAACTCGTCCCAAAATACGAGCGGGATCTCACCGGTCAGACCAACATCGCGAACCTGATGGAAGGCCGAGAGCAGATCATCGGCTGAATCGAACTGAGAGAGGTTGAACTCAAGCACTTTGATCTGCCCGGGGCGAAGCGACTTAGCGATCTCGACAATCCCGAAGGATTTACCCGATCCGGGAGGGCCGAAGACTGCTATAGAGAGCGAACGTCTCTGTGGTGGTTGGTTACAATATTCAAAGACCAAGTTGCGAATGCTGCGAAAGCTTTCGATCTCCTGTCGGTCGACCGTAAGCAGTTTGCCGAACTGTCCCCAGGGCACCCCGACGAGGGCGGTCTCAGGTCCTTCACGAACGACCTGCGTGGCGGTTTTGTAGAGGGTGCGTATGTACCGGTCGTGTAGGATGGTCCAATAATCGTCGACGAACCCTTGCTCCTCCCCGTTCCGATCGACGAAACGTTTCGGATCCGGCACCTGGGCGACCGTGAACGGCGTGTTTGCTTGGGCGAGAGTCGCTACGACCTTCTTTTTTGGGAAAGCAAGTTTAGCCTCAGCCGGCTTCACGCCCCGCTCACCGTAACCTTCGAGGTGGAGGGTCCTAATGGCTGCAAGCCCGGCTTGGATGCCCGCGCTGAGGTTCGGCTTCCGTAGGTTGCGCATCAACTCGCGGGCAAGCCCAGCGGTCAGGCAGCTGGCATATCCAATCATCCCTCCGGGGTGCTTTTGCTCCCACATCCCTTCCATAACGAGTGGATCGAAGAATAAAGAGCATTGGAAATCAGCGTTTTGTCGCGACAGGTGGATGGCCCCGGCTGCCCCGAACGATATAACCACGTGCGCGCAATCTGACAACGAGTTGACGCACGGGTTGTACACAAGTTCCCAAAAGACGTCTTGGGCGGTGCGTTCCCACGAGAGCTCCCGGCTTATCTCTACCTCACTTAAGCGCAGGTCAGAAACTGTGGCGACCACGATCAGTCGGTCAGCACAGCTTTGGTGAAGCTTTTCCCACAGCGGTCCCTTAGCCAGGGGGTTGGCCATTTTGAGCAAAACCCATGGACGGCGTCTCCCTTTGGTATTGAGTGCCTTCGGCCAGAGCTCTTTCTGTTTTCTGAACCCTTTATTAGCGTCGTCGAGGATCACGAGGTTAGCAGCTGGCGGGTCGTCAACCACCTTTTGCCACGCTTGGACTTCCTCGCTCCGTGCCCGATCCAAGCCGAGAAACTCTTCTACGCGCCACGCGGTTTTTCTATGGTCGGGCTGGTCTGTCTCCACATATTTATGGGGCGACCAGATCGCATACGAGTGATGGTAGTGTGCATCATCCGTATGTACGCTGCGGGACTCATACGGGGCGTTGGTCTGATAGAGTTTAAACTGTGTAGATTCATTGCTTAGCAGCTCCTTGATAATCGCTTCGATAAGGTCTGCCAATAGGGCGCTGCCGCCACGCTGCCAGTAGGTGCTGGTCGTTCCCCAAAAGGACGTATCGCGTTTGCAGCGGGCTGCACGTGCCAGATTCCAATCCATGGCAACGTCCCCCGTCACGATCACAATTTTTTTCGCATTGTCAGCGCTCAATTTTTTCCTCTCCAAATGTTCGAAAATACGTTCTTCGCCTGATCAGACCAACAAGCGGTTTGTGCAACAAAATCACCGCTGTAAAATTCTCTCTGAAGGACGGGCAACGTGTCGTATAACTGTCCTTACAATGTGTGGCCCTGTTTTATAAAAGCGTTACACTTGGGGTATGTTTATGTGAGTACGCGAGCGTTGATGTCCAAGACGGTCATAACCTAGTTGGTGATAACTAATCGATTAAGAAAAGATCCTGACATCACCTTTTTACTCACGTCGTGTTGAGTTCAAGCATTAGGTTATCCTTAGGCGCGAGGTATGTCGGGTTCAAGCGTTAGCTCCCTTCTTTGCCTGAGGTATGTCATACCTTTGCTTTTGGCCTGCTTTGTGCGGGCACCCTGCTGCACGTCAACGTTGAACCAGTTATAGTAACCGTAGTTCCAATAACCAAATTTTGAGCCAACGAACGTTAAATCAGAGAAAAATCGGAACCGCCACCAAGGCACAAGGCGTGTGTAGTCATTGTAGTAGAGGGTAAGCGAGTCTCGACGAGGGGAGAATGAATACCGTCCGCGACGGTCTTCGTCTGCAAAGTTGAGCCAATATATTGTTCGGCCAAGTAATAAGCAAACGTGCTCCTTCTGTGCATAGAAGTATAAAGGATCCTCATCGACGCATATGGTCAGATCAACTTTCCAAAGCGGTTTTCGGATTTTTCTCGCACACGGGCACATACTCTACCTAAAGCAATTCATTAAGGCTGAAACTGATTTTGCTACCTCTTCTGGAATTATCGGCCTCTGAACGGGAGGTTCGTGTTGTTTCTTTGTTCTTACTGTTGTTTCCTTTTTCTTTGGCTGAGTCGAGCCAATCTTTTTAATTTTATCTCAGAATGCAATGATGATTGCCCTAATAATGACCAGAGGATGACGTAATGAGGGTTTCGTTTTAGATTTAATTAATGGGAACCTTCCTTTTGTAGAGTTTGAAATTCTCACCTTAAATTAAAACATCATTGATTTATAGCCCACCATCACATCCCTAATATCCATGTCCCTTTCTTGGCAGACCGTCAGCGTCTTCGTGAGCAGCACATTCAATGACATGCACGCCGAGCGGGATTACCTCGTGAAACGGGTCTTTACCGAGCTGCGGGAATGGTGCGAGCAAAGAAAACTCCACTTGATCGATATTGACTTGCGATGGGGTATTACCGAAGCGGACGCAATGAACAAGAACGCCGTCAAGGTCTGCCTGAACCGGATCGATGAATGCCGTCCATTCTTTCTCTGTTTCCTTGGTCAACGTCGTGGATGGGTTCCTAAAAAAGATGAAATTGATCCTGATACCTGCACTGCTTTTCCAGATTTGAAGAATTACATTGGAGCGGCTTCCATTACTGAGATGGAGATCCTCCATGCGGTCATTGATCCGATGAACAAAAAAGAACGTGCAGATCGGTCTTTCTTCTACCTCAGAGACCCCTCGTACCTAAAGGATCTCCCTGATGAACCGGAGTTCATTCGTAACACCTACACGAATGAGGGGATTGCGAATCCCATAGATCGCGAGAGGGCTGATGAAGAACTTCGAGATTTACGGGAGGTTATAATCCCGAAGACCCATCGACCTGTCCACCATTATACTGCCAAATGGAATCCCAATGAGACGACGCAGGAGCTCGCCATTCCGCTACAGTGCCCGTCAGGGGAAATTCGGAACCAGAAGCGATGGAAAAACCATTGGCGGGTACTAGGAACCGACCCGACCACTTTTGACTTGAATGACGATGAAATGCTTGCAGAAGAGGCGAGGAAGAAGAACCAGGAAATTATACGCGGGCGGCTCGGCTCATTCCGTTGTGACAACGAGGATCTTGCGAAAGTAATCTTCGATGACCTCACAAAGGCTATTTCCGAACGATTTCCGGAACATCTTGTCGACAGGGCCGAAACCCCTCTACAAAAAGAACTCGACCAGCAGGAGCGGTTCCTCGAACTGAACTGCAACGGATTCATCAGGCGGGAGGGGGATTTTGATGCCCTTAACGCGTATGCTGCCAGCGATTCCCGAGACCTCTTTGTCCTGACTGCACCGGGCGGTATGGGGAAAACGATGCTTCTTGCGAACTGGATCCGTTCGTACCAACAGCAACATGGACAGGACCTGCCAATCTTTTACCGGTTTATTGGGGCGAGTGACGGTTCAACTACTGTGAATGCAGTCCTTCGGAGTGTTTTAGCCGAGATCAATGAGGCAAATCTCATTCAGGACGAGATTCCGTTTGATCCAACAGAATTACGAAATAAATTTCCTGATTTATTAAAGTTAATTGGCACTCAAGGCCAGTGCATGATTGTGATAGATGCTCTCAACCAGCTCGAGTCTGGCTTGAGGAATCTTTACTGGCTGCCGAAGAAACTTCCGGCTGGCATCAAGATGATTGTGAGCTTCAAGCGAGATGGGGACGAGGCGGAACAACTTGCTTCTAACCTTCGCAAATCTCTGCCCCGCACATATTATGAGATCAAGCCGTTTGCGACGCGTGATGATCGGAAGAAACTCGTCACCGCATATTTGGACCAGTACCTCAAACAACTCGATGATACGCTCATCGAGGCATTGATTGAAAGACCGGAGGCACAAAATCCGCTTTTTCTTAAAGTGGTCCTTTCCGAACTCAGGATTTATGGTTCCTTTGCGAATCTTGGCAAGAAAATCAGGGAAGATTTTGGGACAACGCCCGCTGAGGCATTCGTAGCTGTGCTCAGACGTTTAGAAGACGACCCCATCTATTCGTCAGTTGAACCAAAGATTTCGGTCCCCCTTATTTTTGGTTTACTGGCACATGCGAGACAAGGTCTAGCGGAAGAGGAATTAGTGGGTTTGTTCATCCAGGAACTATGCGCACATGAAAAAATTAAGTGTGAGACTAATGATCTTCGCTATAGTTATACTGATACTATCCGGCTTATTTTACGACAGGTACGACAGTACCTTGCCTCGCGGCAAGGACGGTATGATTTCTTCTACGAAGGCTTCAAAGAAGCAGCAATGGTTACGTATCAACAATTAAAAAAGGAAACAAACAGTGAACATTCAGGATCGGGTTGGCATGATATATTAGCTTCTTTTTTTATCGCAATGCCGACATGGCTTACTCAAATAAAAAGCGACACCAGACCAACAATTGAATCTCGAGTTCCAAACTATCGAAAGTGCATTGAGTTACCTTATCAGCTTACCAAAGCGGGAAGAAACTCAGAGCTTGAGGATATTCTTACCAATATCAGTTTTATAGAGGCTAAAGCAACTAGTCTGAATATTGATGATTTATTATTGGATTATCAACGTTTGTGTTATGGACGCATCGATCCTAGGTCTCCGGTATGTACTTGTTGGTATGATGATGAAAAATATGGTTTCTTTTGCCCATTCTGCCATACGTGGAACACTATTTCGAACAAACTATTGGGAACAATGGTATCTTGCCCAATATGCGGGAAATCAGTTTTAATTAATCTTTTCGTTTTAAAATCTTCGCATAAGCTGAATGATATCAGTATTGAGCCTATCTTACAGCAAATACCAAAATATGAGAACGTTTCACCCAAACTAATCGAATTTTTTGAATTCGTCCGTAATCAGACTCATATTCTTTCCCAACACCCCTCCCAAACATTTGATCAAGCTTTGAATTGGCTAAATGATACTGCCCCTAATAAAAATGCGAAGGCGATATATGCTCATAAAACACCAAAAAAGCCATGGATCAGATGGATAAACCGAGAGGATTCATTGGATCCACGCATCACGACAATACCTGTAGACACAGAAAAGTTTGATGCATGCCTCTTTACTCCCGAAGGATACCATTTTGTTACTCTGACTGATGGCAAAACAGTTCGTGTTTGGGATGCGAGAACCTGCACAGAGATTGAAAAAATCCGTCTTGCAAATGAGAACGCAACGAGTATTGCCTTTTCACCTAACTGTGAGGATCTTATTATTGGTTATGAGGATGGAAGAATTGAAGCGAGATGTATGACATATCTTGACGGGGACCCAGAATATTTTTTCGATGACGGGTCCTCAGAAATTCATTACTGTAAATTTTCAGCCGATGGGAAGTTCTTTGTCACCCACTCATTAGCAGAGATAAAGATATGGGAGACTAAGAATCGAACTAAAGCTAGAGCCCTTGGTCACGCTAATCTATGTGCTCTCGATCCATCTGGGAAATATATCGCAACAATTTTAAAAAACAATGATATCGTAATTCGAGACCTTGATTCCGGAGACGAAGTCAATTCAGAACAACACAATACCTCTGATAAAATAACCCATTGCGAGTTTTCTCCTGACGGGAATTGGTTATGCTTTTTAGAAGTGATTGGTCTGGATGGTTATTTTTTAATCAAAGATGTGAAAAATTTGAATCAGCTCCACCGTTTGTATGCTTGCGGCATTAGAAAGTTTGTTTTCAGTCCAAATGGTCAATTTTTGGCTCTACCTCATAGTAATGGTTATATTTACATTTATGATCTCGATTCTCGTGCATTGAAGCTATGCGAAGGCGAAACAAATCGATATTTTTTTGGTATAAGTCATGCTCTCAAGACGACACTTTCAGGGCATCACCCCGATGATATTGACATTTTATCCTTTTCTCCAGATGGTGAACATCTTCTTTCGGCATCAGGCAATGAACATACAATAAAAATCTGGGACCTTCCATCTGCATTTGCTTTCAAAGTAACTACCCCAAGAATGGCCTCTGGCGTCAACCGTTTATTATTTTCTCCAGATGGAAGGAAAATTATTGTTGCAAGCAGTCACACAGAAACTCTCGTTCTCGATGCAAAGGATGGGCGTATTTTACAATCGTACGTAATTGTTCATGGATCCTGGCCTTATCATATGCATGATGCTGTTTTGACCCCCAATTCACAACAGGTAGTTGGCGGATCGAACGGGTTTGTTCTATTTATGAATACAGAAATAGAATCTTATTATACGAAATCTTTTAAGGGACTTGTATATCAGTGTCTTTTTACCCCAACGGGTCATATCCTAATTCTTCTTATAGACGGCAAACTCGAATTTTATGATAAAAATGGGGTATTTCTGCGGAATTTACAACTTAAAGATGGCTCTGGCGAAGTAATTCGTTTCGCACTATCTCCAAATGGTAGCGAGATAATAATCGCTACTAAAGATAATAATCTTGGTTGTTATTTCGTGGAAAACGGAAAGGTGAAATGGATTGCAAAAGAAAATCGTCACAACTCAGTAATACAAACACTGTCTTTCTCTCCAGATGGGAATAATTTTGTGAGCACTTCAGATAGGCAATTATGCATTTACAATGCAAATTCTGGTATAATAATTAAGACATTCAGTATGAAGGATGATATCACAAGTTTCTCATCCTGTCCAGATGGTCTCACTTTTGCGTTTGCATCAAATGACAAAATATTTGTGTGTAATTGGAAAACCGGTCTTCTTAGAAAGAAATTCGCTCCTCACGATGATGAAGTGACTGGATGCGCCTTTTCATCTGATTGCAGATATCTAATAACCATTTCATCAGATTGTACACTGAAAACTTGGGATACTAATGAATGGAATTTGCTCGCTACATTTGTTGGTATGTTCCTCCCATTCACAGCTTGTTCTCACTCCAATCTTGACAAATTTGCCGCTTCGGATAAAGATGGAGCTATCTATGTCCTTACACTTGAGAATTACACGCAAGGACCAACTTTTGTACCAGTTTGGCATTCGATAAGAGATAACACGCACAGTATTTTATGCCCTAAATGCCAGAATTGGACCATCATCTCTAATACTTTAATTGGTTCAAAAATGGATTGCCCAGTTTGTAAGAGGAATCTCCAACTATCTGGTTTCATTTTAGAAGGAGAATGGAAAGAGATTGAAAAAGCCCAAACGGATGAATCCATCGTGAATATGAAAAATGGAGAATAAGCGTCGACAATATTCAAACTGGTCTTCGCGAGAATAGGGGATTACCTATCTAGAACGGATGATGGGGGGATAATTCATCGTATGTTTTCGTGGGGAAATGGGGGCTGTATTCAGGAAGTAACGATTTATCCAATTGATATATCACTTCTTTAGTGACTATTAAAGAGTACCGTTAATTTACGGCTGAAAATATTCCATATCCAAGGTCGATGCCGAAATCAATCGTCGCTCTCGACATCTTACGCCCTTAATTGTCGTTGCTTGCATATCATTATTATGAATCTAACACGCTGGTGCGTGCGTAGATGCCAAAAACCCTCGTTTTTCCGTTGGAAATATTTAGAACACCGCAACATTATTTCTATTCGATAAAGTCAACGCCGAATCACAATTGTTAAATGCACAGCACTGACCAGTCAAGTATTATGGTAGCTGTTGAAAATTACCCCTTTGCTGACTTCCCAAAACACGAACTGTTAGAAGTCCATCGCAGCAAAGTCTCTATTCACAATGCAAAAGCAGGGTACAGTTACCCAACGATTCGGCTGCCGCACACCTTCTCGCGACTTGTAGGCTTACCAACTCGAATATATCAAACCGTGCACGATGGGGCGTTAGCCTTTGTAGTTGTAATTTCTCCTCGAAAAAATGCCTCAGACAGTCCAGAATCGCCCGCCTTGACATGGCGGAGGTCGCCGGTCCGAATCCCACCCGCGCCACGATAGTTGCTCAAGATAGCTTGTGTAGTTTGGCAGAATGTCGCGTGTTCTTGATTTCACTTATCACATCCGCTCTGCGTGCGTAAATCGACCTGTGAGATAAGATAGCTTAAATACAGCGTTACGAGCCCTTGTAATAGAGGCATCAGATCATGGATGACGAAAAATACTACGAGCTGATCAATGGTGACGAAAACGAACACAACGAGGTCATAAAAACCCTAGGTTTTGAAAGGTACGTGGCAATGCTTAGCGTTGTTCATAGTTTTAGCCAGGACGGACTTGACCTCACAATGACTGAAGAGCCGACTACCAAAGAGGCAATGTTCTTTACATTTATCCAGTGGCTTGAGCAGAAGCGTTCAGTCGATATCGAAAAAATCAAGGGGTGTTCATTGGCGCAGTTTGTTACGCTTCTGAGCGAGTGTCAATATATAGAGTACCACAACGGGGCCTTTACGAGGCTTTCACCTAAGCATCCTTTCGACGATTTCGATGTCATCTATTCTCCGCTGAAGGGACGTGAAAATGATGCTGTCGTCGTGCTTCGTCGCAAGAAGGGTTAACAGCAGCTATCGTCAATATCACTTAGCTATATCCATATCACTTAGCTAGCCGCCAAGGGACGATTAAGCCTCACATTCCAACGTGTAACGTTCGATCGATAGACGATCATCAAAAAAACCAATCGTTTTTGCTGTGGACAAAAAGAAGAGTTTGACCGGGGAAACGCAACAAATCTTGTTTTCGCCAGATATTGGACTGCTATAGTCTCTTACGGTTTTTCGCTGTGCAGTTTCAAGTCGCTGAGTTCTGATACCATCCTTTCTGCTCCATAGACGCCGACTTCTAGCGTGCGAGGGCGTGGTAATGCTACTGTCGCAGTTTGCTCGTTCTGCGTTCTGTGTATCCGCGCTTAACCAGAAGTATTACGGTTTACCCGTCGAACACGTGGCTCAGGTCTTTCACGGTGCCGCCAACGACATCTAAGAATTTCTCACCTCCCCGGAGTGTGATATCCGGAAGCTCGGCAGTCATTCGTTGCAATGCAACGATGAGGACGCGGTAGTTATTGTAAACGCAGAGCTGTTCAGAAGTGCTTTGATTAGCTTGACGGCGTCCGATAATTTATCACCTTCAAAACGCACAACGCGGTTTGAGGTTATCGAACGTATTTTTTCCATCGTCAAGCCAAATAACTGGACAAGCGCCCTTCACAAACTGATTTAATCGCGTTTTGCGCTAGGGTCTTGCTCATGTCAGCGACGCCTCGACGTTGATTCAAATAACCTGATTGTCTTCATGAGCCAGATAATATCCATCGAGGCTGTATCTCGCCATGTCGCAGGCACGTTCAGCACCGTTTCCCTGTCTTTATGATGGGAGCATGATCGTCCGTTGCATGCCTTAAGAATTCAAGCGCCTCTTTTGATGAAACTGCAGCCGTCACGCTGGCGAGTGCAGCAGGTTTCCCGCGCGATTTGGTCGACCAGCAAAATGGTGCCAGTCTTGGCATTTTCTGAACACCGCTTCTGGCCGAACTCCGCCATCGAAACCAGCACCCAGCAGCTCTACTGAATTAACGCATCGATTCTTCATCGCACTAAGTCTTCGAAGGACATTGCCGGCTGCCTAAACCTATTCCTTGGGAACGCTTCGCGATTAGCTTTGTCTTCCGCAAGCTCCTCTTCGGTACTAATGCTCTCCGCAGGAAAATCCTCTGTAAGCCTTGTGCTGTACTTTAATACCAACTCAAAGAGCTTGGGAGTAGGAACGTCTGAGAGATCGCGCTTTTCCAGCTCCTCCTTCAGGCGCGTGAACTGCGCCCCGAGGAGATCCAGCTGCGCTTGCTTGGTCAGCGAGTACTTCTCGCGCATGGCGTCACGTTCGATGGCCTTCAGGTTCTTGAGCTCTCCTACACACTCTCGCTCCCATTTTGCCAACGTGGCTCTATTTATGCCGATTTCGATTTCAATCGCTCGAAGCGACTTCCCCTGAGCCCGTAGCTCAAGGAATTTCTGTTTTGTTTGTGCTCCTTTCATATTTTTTGTTCCCGTCGTAAGACGTAGCTACGCTCGAAGCGAAGAATCACACAACGAAAGATGCAGACAAACATCCAAAACTATATACGATAGTCCAGTCACTTTGAACTGCGTCTTACGATGCGTGAGAGCAGGTCGTTTTTGATTGCTGTCAAGTGCGCGACCTGCTTTCACTTCTGAGTCTTAATCTTCCTTAGACTTCCATAGTAAATGAATTTTGGGGTTTTTTTGTCGCCCGCTTAAAAACGGCCTGACGTGTTTTATGTTGGAAGGTTAATTATCCTTCCCAGGGATCGATTCAAGGCCGATTGCAGCGCCCCCCTTACCTGCGTGTCATAACTCTCATCGTGCGTCGTTCGCTTCCACCTTAATCTCATCATAACCGTCTAAGAATAGTGCGGAGCAGTCGGTGTAAAACGAAGTTCAGGCGCCCCACCCGACGAGCAATTTCTTCATAATATTATCTTTTTTAAATTATAATAAAATATAGATAATAATAATAGGTATTTTGGCGTGCTATAGCATTACACACCCTATTAGCCAGTAGATACTGCGATTAGCGAGTAACGGCATTTGGTTGCGCGCGCGAAATTGTGGTACATTTTTGGCTTACTTTTGGCTTACTTTTGGCTTACTTCTGCATACCAGGAATCATATTCGACATTGCAATCCTCTGCTTGACCCTCTGCAGTCTATGACTGAGCTGTGTGCGGCAAGCCGTACTTCGGCAAGCTTAACGAGTTCACGGCAAAAAGGCAGATAAATAGATAGTAACAAACGACCATAAGTCCAAAGACAATGACCGACTTGGAACAAGCTGTTTTCGATATCATCGCCGCCGAAGTGAATCGGCTGAAGGCTGACGAGCTGATCGCCGCCCTGCAGCGTAATGCGCTTGACGCTCCGAAAATGGGAGTGATGGTTCCGGGAAGCGGGTGCAGGTTCTGCGTGCCACAGTACGACGACTTGCACCGTGAGACGGAGTCGGAATTTGAGTGCGATCTCAAGGCGTGTTTGACTCATTCGCTTGTGGTGCACACACTCGGCATCCTCCAAGACGCTGATCGCATGGCTGAGCCAGTAAACGCTGCAACAGTCCGTAACAGGCTCACCGGCGTGCTGCAAACGATTTTTGGTGAGCAGAAAAGTAAGGAAATAGCAGTGCGTTTGGTAAAGACATTGCAAACAACGGGTCAAGCCCCTATTAATAACGGCTGGGCAGACTGAAAACGTTTCAAACATACGCGCAGACGGTGGAAGTTCTTAAGTGTAAAAAGAAGTCGCAAACGGTCCCCATTGCTGTCCGTCGCCGAGTATGGGGGGGTGCATTTCGAGACTAGCTCGAAAACGATTTTCACACTGACCGCTTGGGCGGCGGAGAGTACATATAACAGCAACAAGTCTTTTCTAAAAGCCTAAGGAGGGTAAGACTATGCCGACGTGCAACGAATGCAAATTCTATAAGCCAATCGACGATAGCAAAGGAAATTGCTTCGGCAATGAGGTGCAAGGCGACCGAGAGACAAGTCAGTGCCCTACGCGCACTTTCGTACCTAAATAGTTCCCGTCGTCGTTCCCGTTCATTCTAAGCTCTACGACAAGCGCAAAGACTTGTGGTCGCTTCGCATTGGAAACGTGAGGATAGGAATCTCCGACGTTAAGATACGTAAAGAAGCACGATCCAATTAGAGCGGTCTGAACCTTGATTGGGGCCCCACCACACATAACCGCTTGTCTTAACTCCCCATGCGCAACAATTCTATAACAGCGGAATCTTGCGAACTAAGAATCTGATTCGCAGCGCCCAGCAAGTGCCGCGGAGCTCACTAACTGTAAAAAACGGCACGTGAGCGCGGCTTTCGGAATTTCGAGTTATCCGTTGCTTTTGACGAAAGACTGCTTTTCCATGCGCCTAGGGCTTAAAGCGCCGTGGCATGGGCATGTGCATTTTTCCGTGCCTTCCCATCTTTCCCTTGTGCATTTTTTTCATCACGAAAAACAGCCCAACCATGATGGTCGGCACGACGGTGAACATGATAAACGTGGCAGCCATGCACAGCATAACCATAAGTTGTGCGAGCAGCAGCATCACCGTAATGAAACGATACGCCATCGTGAAAGGCCACAACATCATGCGGAACGGCACCGTCACGGGCGACATCATCATTTTCATTGGCAGAAACATCAGTTTAATAAGACCCATCCTTTAACCCTCGCTTTGATTCCGGTATCGTTAGGCGTCTCAAGCTCTCGATTCTACGCAAAGCCAACAACGCACACACGAGCGCAGAAATCGTGCACGCGGCTGAAGCCCTCGGTGAGCTTAATACCGATCTTTAGCTTGTGAGAGCGTTTGATTTGCCAACTACTTTAACAATCTTTCGCGCCTTTATAACACTTTCCCTTTCTAACAGAGCAGATTTTGCAGCCTGCGCCATTGTTTGCCGTCGCTATGCACTAGCAAATGGGGAGCGAAAACGGCTTTCCGGCTATTAGCTTAAGAGGAATTTCAACGCAACCAATAACAGCGCCACACCAAAGACCTTTTCTAAGACGATATTTGGAACACTCGTTGCGATTTTCGCCCCGAAAAATGCTCCGAAAAAGAATCCAATGCCGAGAATCGCTGCAATCTTCAAGTCCGCGTAGCCACTTTGGTAGTACGTCAATGCAGCTAGCAACCCGAAAGGTGCCGTAAGCAGAATAAGCGTCGTGCCTTGCGCTTCGTGCTGGGTAAGGCCGACAAGCACCACCAGCGCTGGTACAAGAATAATACCGCCGCCAATACCCAGCAAACCGCTTAAAACGCCAGCCGTCGCTCCAAGGAGTAGGTAGAGGATTATGCTGTCCACGCCGTGTTCACCTCCCGTTTCCGCTCTGCGCCAGTCATGATTTGAGGCGTAGGCTTTTAACCGTGTCGGACGGACTGCGTGCCGCAAAAAGAGCTTCGTCGAAAAGGCCCACTCATTTCAAGCTCGTTCGGCTATGCGTCACAACGTGTGACGGGTTTCATTCGGATTGGCCGTGGCCGGTTCGACTTAGCTTCTCAGATTTGAATGCCGCTCGGCCAATTCTTCCTCTTTTTTCTCCAAAGCCGCTATAAGACCTGCGATAACGCTGTCCAAGAACACCATAACGTTAATCTCAAAAAGCGTTCCAAGTGGCGTTAGAGAGATCGAAACACCGGTGACCTGGCGCTCCAAGAAGCTTGTTTCATCGGCTTCTGTTCGGCCACGGATCGTAACAACGTTCGCGGCAAGTTTGCCCAGGGACGAGTCCGTGTTCGAGGTGACGACTACGATTCTGGCCCCGTGATGTTTGGCGATCCTCGCCGTCTCGTTGACCGGACCTGTTTCACCCGTCCCGGAAACGGCGATCACGAGATCGTTTCCTCTGACGGCCGGGGTGACGACCTCACCGAAGACGTATACGTCGAAACCCAGGTGCATCAATCGCATGGCGAAGGAACGGGCGACCAACCCCGACCGACCTTCTCCGAGGAGGAATATGCGATGGCGTTCTGCGTGCGTTGTAAGGATTTCGGCTACAAACGCGTTTACCTCAGAACGGTTGAGCGTGGCTGCCTCTTTTCTCACTCTGCCGGCAATAGATTCCATTGTTCGCTTAATGCGACTGTAAGGTTCGCCGGTGGCGGGGTCTGCTGTCATTAAGTCTTCCTTATCGTATTAGTCCCTTCAAATCCGACAATAACGAAGTATCTTTCGGTTAAGTCGGCGCAAAGCCCAGCGCCTCGCATCGAGTCGTGCTCTTTACGCGCCATTTTTAGCAACACTCTACAATGCCTGCCCCAGGGGTTGCGCGATTTAGCGTATCATCTTGCAAGGCCTGAAACAGCAAGACTTGGACATAAACGATAGCATATTATACAGGCAGCGCGAATCGAGCGTGCGACAGTGGTATTTGCTCAAATGAGACGCTGAGGAGAACCCGAATATGCCGAAAAAGAAAAAGCTCACCTACACCTCGCTTCTCGATAGCAGAGACATTCATAGAGGATACGAACAGGCGCTGGAAACGGTACAAGGAGAATTCGGACAGCATCATCCCATGTTCATCGGCGGCCGGCGCGTCGCAGCTATCGAGGATTTTGAGACGCGATCACCCATCGATAACGACATCGTCATCGGCACGTTTCAAAAGGGCGGAGAGACAGAGGCACAATCAGCGGTCGTCGAGGCGAAGCAGTCGTTTATTTCGTGGAGTCAAATTGATTGGGCCGAACGCTTGCGGATCACTCGCGCCGTCGCGGACCGCTTGGAAAAAGAGGATGCCCTCTTAGCTGCGCTCATGACGTATGAGGTGGGAAAAAACCGGTCCGAAGCGCTCGCTGAGGTATGTGAAGCGGTCGAGATGCTCAGGTACAATTGCGCTATTTACGAAGAGCAAAAGGGCTTCACCCTTCCTATGTCGCAGGTCACCGGAGAGCGAAGCACCAGTACTATGCGACCGTATGGCGTGTGGGCGATAATCTCCCCGTTTAATTTCCCGCTCGTGCTCGCTGCGGGCATGATTTCAGCAGCACTCCTCACCGGGAATACCGTAGTCTTTAAGCCGACGAGCAAAGCACCGCTGACCGGTCTGAAGCTGTACGCAGCCTGGGTGCAAGCAGGAGTTCCTGGGGGCGCGCTGAATATGATTACGGGTCCAGGAAAGCCATTTGGAGCGGTCGCAGCGGCCCACCCAGATGTGGCCGGAATCGCCTTTACGGGGTCACGGGATGCAGGAATGTGGCTGCAGCGCAACTTCTCGGTCCGCCAACCTTATCCCAAGCCATTTGTCGCAGAAATGGGCAGCAAGAATCCTGCTATCGTCACCGCTTCTGCCGACCTTGATAAGGCGGTCGAAGGAGTGCTCAAGGGAGCCTTCGGCTACAGCGGGCAGAAATGCAGCGCCACGTCGCGCGTGTATGTTGAGGCAGCAGTAGCGTCTGACTTCATCGAAAGGCTCCGCGTCAAGACCGAACAGGTTATTGTGGGCGACCCCCGAAAAAGCGACGTTTTTGTGGGGCCCCTCATCGACCAAGCGGCACTTACGAAGTTCGCAGATGCGGTCAAAGATGGTCTTGCAGACGGGGGGGCTGTCATAACAGGTGGCAAGGTGCTGCGCGACGGTGTGTGGAACCAGGGGTGCTACGTGCGCCCAACCATCATGACGGGACTACCGCGAGGACATCGCCTGTTCAATGAGGAGCTATTCGTGCCGTTTCTGCTCATCGATACCATCACATCACTTGAAGAGGGCTTGCGAGAGTCAAACGATACCGAATACGGTCTGACCGCAGGCATTTTTTCTGAAAATGAGGGTGAGGTTGCGCGCTTCTTCGCTTCTGTGCAGTTCGGCGTGTGTTACGCGAATAGGCGTGGTGGTGCAACAACCGGTGCGTGGCCCGGCGTTCAGCCTTTCGGCGGGTGGAAGGCGAGCGGAGTAACAGGAAAAGGAGTTGGAGGGCCATACTATCTGCTCTCTTATGTCCGTGAGCAAACGCAAACGAGAGCGTGATTGTCGTGGCACGTCGCGCTGAGATAAGATGAATGATTCGCCCGGCGTGGCCGACGCGGTGATTACATCCGCCGAAACAAAGAGGTATGATCGCGCTAAGCTGAAAAAAACTGCAATTGTGCAAGGCTGCGGGGAAGGTACATGAGGAAACAGGCGAAAATCAGGGCACCAACATATGCGGTGCAATGGAATTATCTCGCCAACGAGGGGCGCAAGGCAGACCGGTACGGACCGTATATGCTGCAAGCGGGTATTTTAAGGTCGTTTGTTGATCCGCGAGGTCTGGCGCACAGAGACATAGTCCAGCTCGGCGTCGTAAGCCTCGAACGGATTAATGAGGTGTCACACCGACACGCGTTTTGGGTCATCACCGAAGCGGCGCTCGAGTCGCTTGAGCTGGAAACAGAAACGCGCGAACGCATCAGTGCCGAGTTGTCAAAGGTCGTGCCTTTGCCAAGCGAGGGCGAGATTATAAGTCATAAAAACAAGCTCAGCGCGCTCTCCCGGCCGTTGCGAAAGCGATAGAGAGTATGCTCTCAGACTGTATGTTTGAGTTGATCCATAGAGTGAAGAACAAGAAGGTGTATGAGACGACGCTGCGGCTTCACGATATCAACCATCTCTTTGATGACCCGAATATTTCACCGTTTTCTGACTACTACCAACCATACAGTTTCAAAACAGGTATGGATTACGTCGTCGATGAGTTGTACAGCCATCCATCAGCAGAGGAGATTAAACTTACAGTGTTGCTTCCTGCAGACCAGATAACGCCGGATCTGGAGGCGAGGACGCTGAAAGCTGTTCGTAAATACTCTGAAGCCTGGGCACAGAATGCGCGACAGGGACAGGACATCGCACGATACAAAGGCCTGCGGACGCTGCGAGTGGGTATTCTCGCTTTTGTTGTGTTGAATGGGCTCGCGCTCTGGTTCGGATCATATGCGGGTCTTGGGATCAGGCTGCTGAGCGAGGGCCTAATTATTGGCGCATGGGTGCTCTTGTGGTGGCCGCTCGATGCTTTAGCCTTCGGCGTATGGGAGAACCGGCTGGAAGAGAGCGCATATAAAGCGTTAAAAAACGTGCAGCTCACGATCAGTGCAGAGTGATACCGAGTCTTGATTGGCCCCTTAATTGGCTCGACCGGATTCGGACCGGGGACCTCCGCCATGTCAAGACTGGAGATTTTGGGATTTTTGAGGCTTTTTCTTTGGGCGAAATGACCACGAGAAAGGCTAACGCTCCTTCGTGAATTGTTGATAGATTCTAGTAGGCAGCCCGCCAAGCACAGAGAACGTATGGGGCAGCCGAATCGTGGGGTAGCTGTAGCCTGCTTTTGCGTGGTGTAGTGAGATTCTACTTTGGTGAATTTCCAGCAGCTCGTTTTTGAGCGGCGCTACATTAGCAAAAAAGTCCGAGCAGTATTTTGCAGCTAGCTTAGTAGTGAATGAGGTTAGCGCCATCGGCTTAATGGTTGTGATTAGCCGCGCGCAGCTAAGACAAACAGCTCAAATGCATCATTTTGAGGCTTCATTTGCTGAGTGATCTGAAAAAGCTATTTCCTCTGCGCTAGCATTATTTGAGAGCGGAGGTATTGGTGACTGGGAACCTCGCAAAGCTTCGCGAAGTGGGCGAGCGCTTGAAATCTGGCTGCCCTCTGCCTTTGCTGTGGATTCAGCTCAATGCTGGAGCTTGTCGGAGTGAAGCTGAACGTGACCGATAGTCGAGGAGGATCAAGACGTCGTCGGGGAGCATCCATGGCTGCTCATCACGCACCACCGGAAGGGTGTATTACCAAGTTTTTTCGTAATCGCAGGAACTCTTGCGGAGAATGGCGAGTGCTGAGCGGATGCATTCAAGGACAAGCGAGAATGCGTGCGATGAAAACAGCTTTTATTCGTCGCATTCCTAAAATGCCTATTTAGAGGTCAGGAGCAGGCGACCATCACATCGCAAAATCCGTTGCTCGGGAGCAGGCAACTCGTCCCGTGAGGTGCACTCCAACAGTCCACATGAAGCACAACTACAAACCAAATGACGCTTGACCGATATAAGTCATAAAACTGCTGAGATCAATGCGACAATCGCTTCGCGCTCTTTGTTTTATTTTTTTGTAAAATCATGCAAGATGACTCATCATCCCTGCGAGCGAGCCAGCTTACGCCCGTGCCTGCCGTGCAGTTCCCACAGTGCAAACGGCTGCGCCTCTCTCACATTAAATAGCTGATTGAATAAACTGGCTCGTAACCTCACAACGCGCCAGGTAAGCGGTCTATAGGCCCGATAACGAAAACGAAACGATCATACATCATTTGCGACATCATAAATAAAGCGCCGCCTTTCGTTATTCTTTTTCGAATTCATCGTATATTTCTTTACGCTGAGCGTCTAGTTCTTCGATTTTCTTTAGTGCCGTTCTCGCAAAGCCCGCTGGGTCACCACGCTTCTGCTCAGACAATGCTTCAAATTCTCGATATATCTCATTTCGCTCTTCTTCCGTGGTGTCTTTGTGTTCAACCTCCCGCAAGTCTTGGACAACCGCCTGTTTAACCATCTGTGCCTTATGTGTTTGACCTTGGTTGAGCAACTTCTTTCGTTCCTCAAATTTGCTGTACATGTTTTCAAACTTGTCGTAGATCTCCTGACGGTGGTCGTGGAACTCGGTCGGCAACATGATATCACTGCGGACCTGCGCGGCGGTTTCGCCTGCCAGCTCCATCCGTTCAGGGAACAGCTTGCCATCGGGGAGGCGGGTGTAAAGGACGGGCACACCCCACTCGAGATTCGTACAGCTTTTGTCACCTTCGCCGACGCGCGCCATAGCGCGCCGACCACCTGACATTGCTTCGTCCAGCGATAGGCCGCTAGCCAGCGCACGGTAAAATTGCTCGCTGAACGCCCTAGCGCTGTCATCGAAAACCTCGTACTGCATGCCGACGATCGCCGGGATCTCCTTGGCCGCAAGAGCGCTGGCCAAGCCGTCCCAAGGAGAACGTTTCTGAAGGAACGCATCCTCCTCCTTGATTCGCTGGGCCGTGTTGCACGCGCCGAGGACAACCAGTCGAACCCCTGCCTGCTGCAGGTACTGTGCTAGGAGGCTCGCAGGCAGCTTGACCTCGTCTTTGGTGTTCTTGTCAGCTACTAGCAGCAACGCGGCTTCGCTGCCGAGGCCGCCAGAGGAGACCGCGGGCTGAGGGCTGGCGTGCCCCGCGAAGTGGAAAATGTGCGTTCCCTTAGGCAGTTTGTTCTCTAGGTCAAGGGGAGTCGCGTCCTTGATCTTCGGCTTAAGGACGAACCGTAGCCCATCCTCGTTCACCTTTCTCACGGCTTCGGTGATCATATTAAGGTCCTGGCGCAGTTCGAGCTTGCGCTCTCCCTTCGGCAAGGCACACGCAAATGCGACGCGGATGTCTGTCAGGTCCTCCGCCGTCTTCGTGCGTGAGGGGTGGGGATATGGCAAAGGCTCGTGACGCACGAGCGACACGCGCCCGTCGAGCACGAGAAACCCGCTCATTGACGTCGATTCCGCCCCACCGAGGAAGTCCCAATACGTGTATTCCCACGGCCACAGCTTTAGCTCGTCGTCGGCGATGATTAAGCGCAGCCGCACGCCGCGCCCAGGCCCTGCCGTGTTGTACGCCTGCTGAAAGAGGCCCCGGATATCCCGATGGACGTCCCGAGCCGGCAGCAGGCAGTTTGCCAGCTTCTTGCCGAGCGCGATCAGTTGTTTTAACGTCACCTTCTTAGCTGCCAGCAACTCGAGGTCTTCGGTTGACGGCCTCTCGTCGACGGGAACCGTGACCGGAGAAACCGTCTCGCCCACCTCCGCGGTGGGCAATAAGGCCACTTGGCACGCGCTATCTTCGCCAGGGGGGCACGTCAAGTAGAGTTTGAAGTCAATGAACGTTCGTTGATTGGTTGTCACCCTCTTCACTCCGATGACGCATGATCGAGGCTTTCTCGTTTCGTTTGACGCCGCAGGCCTGCCGGCGACTAATGACGTCTCTGAGTCCTTGTTGTGCGTAGCACATTTCGGTTAGATAGTGTGCGTTCCTTTCCAGTGTTATACGCTGAACAGATTCTCCTCGATCACCTCGGCCACACCTTTTGTGAGATTTAGAGGCTTGGGCTGGTTATACCCTATGTAGTCATATCCTGCGTACACCAGCACTGCCAACAACGCGACCTGGATGGCGATAACCGCGAGCAGCACTTGCGGGAACACCTTTGCGACCAGCGCCAACAGAGGCGCGACGGACCCAACAGTGTTGATGTGCCCCGTCAAGACCGTGAATTTGTCGGAGAGTGCTGTGACGTCCGTCGACGTCGCGTTGATTTGGTCAATTTCAGCCTTAGTCTTGTCTAACCAGCTCGGGAGCATAGTTTTCAATGCCTTCACCTGGTACAGCTCGTTGACTAGCGGTCTGAAGAGCTCAATCTTGTCTTCTTTCTGTATCGTGTCTAACCACGCTTTAACTTGAGCGCGGGCTTCCTCTTCGGCGTCCTTGCCGAGCAGCGCCAGGATCTTGTCCCAGGCGTTGAGTAACGTCTTCGCGGCCGTTGTGATAGCCCGTCGAACAAGCCGGCCAGTTCCTTCCTGCAATCGGTCGAACAGATTGGCGACACCCGTGCCCGTCAATCCGGCGGCCGTGGCGATGTCGGCCCACTTAGCCCTGATCAGGCTTTTAGCGAGTTCACCGCCGGTCTCAATTACCCGCCCGGAGATGGCGGCTACGGCCGTTTCGGCTGCCTGCTTAAGGGCTTGTTTGGCCTCATCCCGGGTAGTCGCCTCAGGTCCAGCGCGTCGCCTCCGCTCGGCAGTGATGAGACCGGCGGAGGGGGGCACCGTCATCGCCTTCTCCATCTCGTCGATTGCGCCGCGCAACCGAGCACCTCGTACGGCCCGCGTCATTTCACGGGACATTCGCGTGTCCGCTGCGGCTGGGCTGGTCGCTTCACTTGCGGCGATGTTCACCAGCTCGACTGACACCTGCAGTTCTGCGGCTGCCTGCGCCAGCAGTTGCCCACTGATGCCTTCGTGCACGGCCATGTCCGGGACCTTCAGGCAGTCCATGGCCAGCGGCACCATGCTCGATGACACGTCGGCGATTTCATCGGCGCGTGTGATCAACGCGTCGACGGGGACGTCACCCGCACCTCGTGTGACCTGTTCTGACGTTTCAGAGGGCGCATCTCGCAAAGCACGGAACAGGCTGAGGTAGTCACGGGCCGCGTCGTCGTAGGTGTCGTAGATTTTGGTCGCCACGATGCACTCCTTTTTGGCGTAAATTACAATAAAGAGCGCCTGAAAGCTATAAAGATTGTGTTGTGGTGACGCACTGGGAAGCTCAACAGCACTCGCCGTTTCGACTGAACGCCACCCAGGAGTAAATAGCGGACAAATTGAGATAGAGCGTCGATCGGATGCCTACGTCGAAGGCGCCCGGTCGGCGTCGGCGTGTAGAGCGAAAAACGCGCCCAGCAAAAAGCGCAATATCGCATGGAAAGCGTTTCAGACGTTAATTTTATGACGGTTACACAGCATATAATATGCTAGGTATGGTAACTTCTAAAGCTGTGACGTGGATCCCTGGAACCGCTGTCATGGTTGAGTTCCCTAAGCTTTTTCTTCAGAACAATGAGGAGATCTGCCGTAGTGCGAAAGGATATGGCACGTTTTTTTGGGCTCAAGAAAACACAAGCAACTGGTTCCACTTCCCATTTCAGACGTCCGCAGTGGACGGATCGGGACCAAAACTGACCAAGGTCATCGTCTTATACGAAACGTATGGGTGGACGCAACTGACTGATGTTCACGTTTGGGACGGACAGCAGCCGGTGAAGAAGTTCGAAAACCTGGGCGCGTCGGGAAAACACTGGGACGACATAAATCTGTCGAATTCGTGGCCCATTGATCCCCCCAAAACGCTTCAACGCGGCCTTGGCGTCTCTGTAAAAGTGTCATTCGGCCCAAAGGTGATTAACGAGCGAGGGCCAGGGATCATCGTAATTGGCGCAGGAGCAGAATTTGAGGCGTGAGCGATTGAGTATTCCGCAATGGCTAATCCACTACTGTGCTCGATACTTGAAAGTCTCTAAAAAAGGAATTTCGGTCCTAAAGGATTAGCTTTCGAGTCTCCACTCCCATCATCGCGTTCGTCTGCGGTTGCATTTCCAAAAACAACGGATACTGCGACATGATCTTCCCGACCGCGTTTAGTTTCAGCCATTTAGTGGTGAAAACGTGGGAAAAAACTGGGGTTGCCTTACCGCTAGCATCGATTTAAGTACTGGCTGCAGCACCGCGTAAGGAAAAGAACCCGCCAGAAACGAGAGGCACCTTTGAGCGGCTTTAAAAAGGTGATGAGAAAAATGAAGAGGATGAATAAGAAAGTTAGGTGAACGCACTGAATAGAGGTTATGCAAATGAAGCAAATATTGCAGCAGAAATGCTAAGTCGAGTCAACTTCGTCGCCCACCTTCACTTCGGTAACTAACTCTTCACTAGTAATCCGCAACGCCTCAATTTTTCCTCGTTTTGTTACAGGCTCGTCATATTGAAATATGTCGACTAGAATGACAAATATCATCTTATTGCCATATATCCAGTATGGAATCGACTGAAACTGATGGCCAAGGTCAAAATTAATGCCCTGTTTGCAAGCCTTGAATATGACCAGGTAACCAGTTGTTGCGTTAAAATGATTAAGATATGTTAGGAGCTGACTGAAACCTTCGATAATCCTAGCTCTTTCTTTACGCGATCTCAGCACCTTAGCCTCGGCAAATACACGGTTTTCGCCTTTTTGATCGAGGATTAAATCTATCCTGCCCTTCACTGAATACGGCTCAATAGTCAGATCAACGCCTTGATCGTGTAAGTAATCATAGAGGTCAGACTTTAGATGGTCTTCTGCTTTTCTAGTGTCTTTTTCCAACCTTCTAAACAGGCGTTCGCTTTCAAACCACTCGGATTTCTGCTTATATCTTATCAGAATCGCCACAAGGACTTGCACATCATCTAAACGTTCATCTAGATACTCGCAAAGAGGGATTACGAAGAGGGACTTAAAAACCTCTTGAGGCAACAAAGCCCTGCCTCTAGAGTAAATCTCTCCGATGGCTGCTTCAGTCGTCCTTTTGTCTCCCTCAACGCAACCTTTGATTATAAAATAGCTGAAAGCTGTATGCTGAATTTCGACGGGGAAATGGGTGCCAGCCGCATCTCTCAGATTGTTGATGATCCATTGTGCTGCTTCTTCGCATTTTGGGTACTTCACAGCCAATGGTTCCAGAAGAGAAGTCAGAATCGTCTGGTTCGAAATAAAGTCCCAGAGCCGGCACAATTCAAAATGAAAGGTCCCAGAATGCGCGAACGCCTCTGGCGACAGTCGTTCTACGCGCCGTTTCAACCTTAGACGCAAGCTCTCAATTGGCTGTGAATTCATTTTGTCCCCTCTCTTAGGCAACTGTGATGCTTTAGGTCTCCGGTATTCCAGTGCGGTTCCGCCGCAATATTGACCTGGCGGCTTGTGGCACATTGAACGGAAACTAAGACAGAGATCTAATGTCCTCTTTATGATTTGTTCTCATCAAGCTGCGCTAGTTCCATCCGTTCGTGGTGCGAAAGAGACATTTCGTATTAATCATCGTAATCAACGAGCCTGCAGGTTTTGCATTCATTTTAACGTCTCTTGAGCCATTATCTCGAGATGGTGGTGAAGCATTGCAGGATCTACTACGTCTAGAACATAAATTACCTTCTTTTGCCCTCTGTCCTCTATAATCAGCCGGTCTCCTGATCTGATCCTCCTCAGCTGCTGTAAATATCTTGTAAATCTTAGTTGAAGTTGCAAGATCCATCTGTTGCGGTTGGATATTGCACGACATTGTTGGGTTAATCATTTGCCACTCGTCGATAGCGCCTCCTTTATTACCAGACACGTTTTTCTTGCGCTCTACGACAGCCTTGTTCGTCAGCAGTTCTTTTGGCAATTTTCCGATCCCATTCATAATTAACTCCCTTCTTGTCAGAATGAAAAGCATTCATCTACTTAGGCATTGAGCAAGTTCGTCATGACAAGCTGTCTCATAATAGTTATATGCATGTAAACTTTGTCAGGACAATTGATAAAAAACCTTAGCAAATGCTTCACGCTTTAAATTTGAAATAAATAGCATATTGCTGTCAAAACAAAAATATCGACAAATACTTTTGCCGTGAGTGACTCATAACCGACAAAGCCCCAACAGACGCTTCTAGTGTGTCCGGTTGTAAAAAGAACGATGGGCTCGGCCGGATTCGGACCGGCGATCTCCGCCATGTCAAGGCGGGCAATTTGGCGCTTATTTTGGCGTTTTCCGATTTATTTGCACTTCGAGCAGCTTTGTTAGCAGGCGAAACAACAACAAGGAAGGCAAGTGCTCCGTCATGAACCGTTTGATAAATGCGCGTCGACAGTCCTGCAAGCTTTGAAAACGTATGGGGCAAGCGAATCGTCGGATAGTCGTAACCCGCTTTTGCGTGTTGGAGTGAGATTTTGCTGCGGTGAATCTCCAGCAGCGCTGATTCTGGCGAGTCAATGAGTGTGTCCCCCAATTGATTAGCAGCTAGCATAACTAGCACATGATCTGCGCTACAATAGATGGTTGTGATCATGTCCCACGACATTTGCCAGTGGGGGAGGCAAAAAAAGCCCGGTTGAGCTAGATATGCACAGTAGTTTATTTACATAATGCCCAACATAAATCATAGACTTCTGAATAGATGAATCTCGCGAAGAGATCGCAAAGATGGCACACGACGTATTCATCTCCTACGCAAATGAAGACAAAATTGTTGCCTACTCCGTGTGCGTAAACCTCGAGGAACGCCGCATACGGTGTTGGATCGCCCCGCGAGACGTATCGCCGGGCGTTTATTATGCTCAAGCGATTATTAAAGCTATCAAAGAAAGCCGCGCAATGGCGCTTATCTTCTCGTCCAATGCTAATAAATCTCAACACGTTGTGCGAGAAGCAGAGCAAGCAGTCCGCGCAGGCATCCCTATTATCCCGTTCAGAATTGACACTTCTAGTCCTGAAGAAACGTTGAATTACTACATCGGACCGCAGCACTGGCTCGACGCAGCGACACCGCCACTTGAAGCGCACGTTAAGCGACTTGGAGATGCTATCGAACTTCTGCTCAAAACGTCTACTGAGCATTTGGCTGCGGATGAGATTGCGAGTTCTGGACCAAGTGGCGCCCAAGTGCTTGGGGCAACCACGCCACCCGAAGGCGGCGTCAGCACGGGCGCGAGCGAAGAGTTAGGGAGAGAAATAAAGCCTCGTGCTCGAACTGGTCGAGTTTGGCTGAGAAGACCGCGATCGCGCATAGTAGCAGGAGCTCTCGCTGCGGCGATTGTGATTATGCTAGTGGCGGCCGGCTTCGCGTTTCTTAATCCTCTAAATCCCTCCGGTCCCTCTGCCACGTCACCGCCTGGAGTGAGTTCGGGGAGACCGGCGGTGTTGGGAGCTGGCACGTTAGTGCTTACCGCCTCAGACTACGTTAGTCCAAATTCCACGCTCACACGAGGGGATAATATGACCGTGCAGCTCTACCAGAGTGGGACGTTCCTTAGAAAGGACAAGACGGGCGAAATGACGGGGTCATACACGCTCTCCGCGCCTTACAGCGAGAGTAATGCGTACGACCTCCTTCTAAGCTTTCCCGACGGAACATCCAACCTGGTTAACCTTCAGCAAAGCGGCGGATTTTCTTGGTTGGAGGGGAATGGGACTACTCTCTACTCAGGTCAATTCACTTGGTCCACTCCGTTCAAATCAACGTGAGCTTACCTATGAATGGAAGTTAAGAGCACATATGGCAGCAGCGGATTGGGACCGGGCACTAAAACACACGTCTCACATTTTGCAAAGAGACGCTCAGAGCGTGGGCGGGAGGTATTGAAACTTGACCCAACAAGAGTCGAAGGATAATCCTGATACAGAGACCGCGATGCTCCTTGAGCAGTACAAGCTCTACGTCCAGATGGCAGACAAGATCAGCGACCGGCGGGCCGATGCGAACAGGTTCTTCATCTCGCTGTTGACCGGTCTGCTCGCGCTGCTGTCGATCGCCATTCAGTTCCGTGGCGCAGCTGCCCTGCAACAAGCTGTACTCTTAATCGTCGGCGTTGTTGGCGTCCTGTTGTGTTACACGTGGTACATCACGATCCGGTCGTACCGGCAGCTCAACTCAGGAAAGTTCAAGGTCGTTCACGAGGTTGAGAAGCGGCTGCCCTTTGCGTTTTACGACGTTGAGTGGGACTGCCTCGGGCGGGGCGAAAACCCAAAGCTGTATACCCCGCTTACTCACGTTGAGCAGTACATTCCCATCCTCTTTGGCATCCTCTACGTGTTGTTATTGGTGGGAGGCGTATACCTGCTGATCACACGCTAGCGTGTTTTCGTAAGTTGCACAGCGAGGTGGGCGCCATAATTTTCGCAGCCGATTGGAAAAAGAACAATGGGCTCGGCCGGATTTGAACCGGCGACCTCCGCCATGTCAAGGTGGAGGATTTGGAATCTGAGGTTTTTCCTGTAGGCGAAATTACCACGAGAAAAGCTAGCGCTCCTTCGTGAACGGTCTGATAAACTCGTGTGGATAATCCGGCTAGTTTTGAAAATACGTGCGGTAACCGTATTATTGGGTAACTGTAACCTTCCTTTGCGCAGTGGAGCGAGATTTTACTGCGATTGATCTCTAATAGCTCGTGTTTTGGCATCGCAACATCAGAAAAAAGATTCGGGTAATTTTCAGCCTCTAGCATAGTGCTAAATGACGCTAGTGGAATGCATTTAATACTTGTGATTAGCCGTAGCGACTCTGTAAACCGCGTCCACTCCCTTATGAAAATCGGCTCAAGGAACAATTTAGGATGAAGTGAGACGGTTCGAGCTCAATCGGATCAATCAAACAAGAACTATATTCTCACCCACAGGATGCCAGGGGTCGGCTGGCGATTTTACAAATACTCCTTACCTGAACAAATCTACGATGTGTATATGAAGAGCGAGGGGGTTGTAAGCTTTGATTCTTGAACCCTTTTGCTTGTGATGTATTTGACAACTTTAAAACGCAAGCTTTACCTTTGAAGGGCATGCGGGAGACACTCTGCCTTGCCGCACGTGCCTTTTGAATGTGATGGCTTGATTTTTTTCGAGGTGCTATGCCCCGTTCACCTATTTCTGTAGTTATATCCATGCATCGACCGTCGTTAGAGGTGTCTGCTGGATATCATACGCGAACATTGCAGATCAAAAGGAATATTAAGAATCTATCTTTACCTTGGATAAGCTTATAACTCAACAGGATACTTTTAGAACAGCTGCTAAACGGATACGGGACACCCGCCGTCAAACCGACCCCCGAATTTCCGATCCCGATGGCCGGGGTAGGGGCAGTGACTATTGTGTTCGGCGGCGTTTACGCTGTATTGAGAAAGACACTTTAGGAGGGACGCACGTCTCTCCTTTTACCTTTTAAACCCCCATCTTACGACAAATACTCTTGTGGGAAGCCGCAGCTCGTTCCGCCAAGGACTCAAGTTTTTGTGGACCGACGACGAGAGTGCATCTCTGGAGGCGTCGATGTGAGTCCCCCAATAGCATCCGCTAGGCAGGTTGCTACGAGTTGCCGGTCTGTCCACTCGAACCCAGCACACTAACATCGGCGGATGTTCGATCGCACCAGTTGTTGAGGGGTCTATGTTGCCGACTAACCGTCTTTGTGCAACCGCTTGCGCTACGTGAGCTGGAGCGAATTAATCATCTGCTGCGCGGTGCCTACGTAGGTGTCATAGCTGCTCGCTGGAGCTGTATAGACGATCTGGTAGAGGGTGCTGCCTTTGAGAATCCAAATCTCAAGGACTTTCATCTGCACGCCGTTTAGGGGCATCGTCCACACTATCTGAGTGGCGGGAAGCCCTGCGACTGTGGTGTTCGTTGTCGAAAGAATTGAGGTGTTTCCTGCAACTGACGTAAACGCCGAAGCGTTCGATTCGTTCAAGCTTTTGACTAGAGATGTTACAAGGTTCATTCCTTGCGCGACGTTCTCAGACGTGGTGTTCGGGATTACCGACACTTCAAGGCTAGTCAAGTTGTCAGGCGCCGTAAAGTTGACAGTTGTGTTGTCAGGCGACTGATAAGATTTCGTCCAGTTCGAGGCGTAGTTGATCGAGTACCCTTTCGTGCTGTTGTAGGTGTTTGTCAGCGAGATCGAAGACGTCGTGTTAGTCTGGTTGGACGTGCAGCCGGCAGCAACAACCGAAAAGATCATTGCCGCGGCGACGAGCAGCAACACTATTTTGTTGACCATCCTTTCTTCGTATGCGGATACCCCTCTTAGCTTTTGTGATCTGGACGTGCGGCAGGACGGGTATCGAGATGGCTCCCTGGCTTTCAGTTACCAACCAAAGTATCTCCTCGCGCGTTGTGACCTGCCTCTTCACCATTCGCGGGGCCATAGAAGGTCTCGTAGACTAAGAGATTGAAAATTGAGCCTTTACGCAACGAAGGTGGGGCCTTCGAATCGCCTCACGCCCATCATTTTTAGCGAATTGGGGCCCATCAGCTATGGCGGAGGTCGATTCAAAACGCTGACCAAAGCTGCATAGCTCTAACCTAGAGTCGGATCGAGATTTGTTGGGGGAAGATCGACACAAGAACGGATGACTCTAAGTCAGACGAACATCTTCCGCCCAACACGCCAGTAATCGAGGAGGTGTCGCTGGCTAGCTCTTCCTCGAAAAGCGGCACGATCAGCGACTCCTCCTTTTCCCATCTCAACGATTGCGCCCTTTAGGGGCTTTGTTTGCGGATTTTCCAGGCAGTTATTAACGTGCTGCCCTTTATGGTAGGCCGCCGATCGCAGTCCACGCTCCCCAACCTTGGTTGTAGGGTCTCTGCCACAGGTTGTTATCGCTTCGTAGCACGAATACGTCCATCGAATTGGCCGATCGCGACGTCGCAGCGGGAGACGATGCCATCGCATCGCCGAGGCTGCCCCAGCCTGTCCATCTGCTGCCGTCCCACGCCCTGTGCCAGATGTTGTTGTCTGTGCCGATGACAAAAACGTCGAGGCGACCTGGGCCCCACGAACACACCGCGGGACCGGTGTTGGGAGCGAGCTGCCCGCCGAGCGACTCCCAGACATCCCTCGCAGACCGCGTAATCCAATCTACCGATCTGGGGGACACGCGCGCTTTGCGATGCTCGACAAAGCGTTCAAGGTCGGATTGGGAGAAGTGAAGTGTGGGTTGGGCGTCCGTATTCGAATCGACTTTCGGGCTTTTCAAGGGCTGGGAATGGACATCCCGCGGTTTCAGTGCGCGAATCCCTTTGTCGGAGTCTTGAATGGCTCTTATGGCGTCGATATCAATTGCTTTGAAATCTTTGACATCTCTCCGCAAATCCTCGTCCGAAACGTCTTCGTCTATAAGATCTTCCGCGAGGTACTCTCGGCTGTGGAGCTTCCCGTCCAAACCCCGATGATAATGGACGTAGCTGCCGCCGAGGTCGACCACGTAGTCGTCTGCCTGTTCTTCTTTCCTCGTTTCATCGCCCTCAGCCGATGTTGGCAACTCTTCGGATGTTGCCAACTCTTCTTTCTTATCGTCTGACACGAAATTTTCCTCCGATTGGAAAAAGAACGATGGGCTCGGCCGGATTCGGACCGGCGATCTCCGCCATGTCAAGACGGGTGATTTAGCGTTCTTAATGATATTTTCTGATATATCTGCACTTTTTTCTGCAGCTTTGTTAGGAGGCGAAACAACTACTAGAAAGGCAAGCGCTCCTTTGTGCACAGTTTGAAAGATTTGCGTCGATAGCCCTGCAAGCGCTGAGAACGTATGCGGTAATCGTATCGTTGGGTAGGTATAATCTGCTTTTGCGTGATGTAGCGAGATTTTGCTGCGATGAATTTCGAGCAGCTCGTGATTTGGCATCGCGACGTCAGGATGAATATCTGGATAATGATCAGC
>Ga0187873_1000122_pt1 | contig 89170 bp, 88 predicted proteins | sample June2016WEW_16_1_2_FD_133012 | JGI IMG/M metagenome (GOLD analysis project Ga0187873, IMG submission 133012) | Peatland microbial communities from SPRUCE experiment site at the Marcell Experimental Forest, Minnesota, USA - June2016WEW_16_100 | ecosystem: Environmental > Terrestrial > Soil >...
ACAACAGCGCCTGCTACGGCTGCGCCGACCACCGCTGCTGCCACAACAGCGCCTGCTACGGCTGCGCCGACCACCGCTGCTGCCACAACAGCGCCTGCTACGGGAATTACACTCACCATTTGGCAGATACCGAACTCACCTACAATGGCCCAGATCATGGATGCATTGGTTGCTCCTTTTGAGACAGAACATAACGTGAAGGTTGAGACCATCGTGTATCCTGCTGCTCAGTTATCAACATTGTGGGCCTCAGCAATTCAATCGCGTGTAACGCCCTCGATTGCATACACCTATGATTCTCAACTACCCGATTTTTATCGCATGGGTGGTCTGGAGCCACTTGAAGGCTACTTCGACAAGTCGTCTCTTGCTCAATTCATTCCGGTAGCGTTAAACAGTGCATACTATCAGGGCCATCTTTATGCACTGCCGGTTATAACAACCACTGATGTCCTTTACTATAACAAAGATCTCTTTAAAGCAGCAGGTATCACTGATCCAGATGATCCTCTCTATTCACCTACCTGGGATGAATACCTTGGATGGATGCAAAAGCTGGCTAAAGCTGGCGATTATGGCTGGGATACTGGCATGCTCAGCACGTGGGATCACCCAATTAGTGATTTCTACATGCGATTTGGCTGCAGTGCGACGAACGCGGATTACACTCAAGTTACCTTTAACACGCCACAGTGCTTAAAAGCCGCTGAAGCCTGGGCTGAACTGGGTAAAACACCTGGGCTCATTCCACCAGCGGGATTAACAGTTGACTATAGCCGTGGTGACGCGTTCACAGCGGGAAAGGCGGGTATGGTAGAGTACTATATAGGAATGGCCACGGAATTGGAACAAAAATATCCGAATATTCACTGGGGAGTAATGAGGCCATTCCACGACGCAGATTACGTGACCTATATGGGCATGGGCTATTACACTGTATTTGCGGATGCCAAGAATAAGGATATGGTCATTGAGCTGCTGAAGTACTTGACCACACCCACGGTAGAAGAAAGTTTCGCAAAGACTATCGGGCTCTTCCCGGGAACGGTAGGCGGTGAAACAATATTTGACAATGCTTCGCCAGCCGTGCAACAAGTGGCCTCAGTCACTGCCTATTGCTTGCTGCATGATGCAAAGTTTTTATATCCATGGCCGGGCTTTGTGGAGTGGGGCAACAATGTGTTCGTGCCGAACTACCAAAAGTTAATACTTGGAAAGATCACCCCTGAAGCGTTTACCCAAACTGTAACGGCGGAGGGCAATAAAATCATCCAAAATCCGTAAAACACCATATAATACCGGGGGGTGAGTCACCTAATGACTCACCCCCATTACTCTATAAATAATGAACGTATTTATAGGAGCAAGACAATGCAGAGAAAAAATCGGGCTTTAGAGATACTTCGATGGGGACTTATTCTTATTTTTGTGTTTGGCAGCATCTTTCCATTTTATTTTGCCATCCTAAATTCATTCCGTTTGGTTAGTCGAATTCCTGACCTTGGATGGCTACCCACTCAGCTTACATTGAGAAATTGGGTGACCGCTTTCAGTGAAGGATCCATGATCCCGCGTTGGACATTCAACAGCCTTTTTGTGACTTTATGCATCACAATTCTAGCAATTTGTACAGACACCCTCGCGGCTTACGCTTTTTCTCGTAAACGTTTCCCAGGTAGTAAATTGCTTTTAGGATTAATAATCTTTGGACTGACCATTCCACAAGCAGTACTGATTATCCCTGTGTTTTTCATCATGGCAAAAGCGGGGTTGATCAACACCTATATCGCCTTGATACTTCCGGCCGCTTCTGCTTTAGGTGTATTCATGATGACACAGTCAATGAAGTCAATCCCTGTTGAGTTAGACGAAGCCGCGTTTTTGGATGGTTGTAATGATTTTCAGGTATTAAAGTGGGTCATCCTTCCTCTATTGAAACCAGCACTGGCTTCATTATCTATTATCCTATTTCTTGATTACTGGAATTGGTTTTTATATCCTCTTATTGTCACAACCACTCTCAACATGCGTACTTTACCCGTTGGGCTATACATCATGGCTCCACCAGGCGATGCCGGCACGTATATTCTCCCAAATTGGGGACTCATCATGGTGATTATGACCATCATGGTTGCACCTGTGTTAGTGATCTTCACCATTTTCCAAGATTATTTCACTAAGGGTATCGCTCTAACCGGCTTTAGGTAGCGGTAATCTTCATGATCTTTCCAAAATATTCATGTTTGGTTGCTGACCTCCGAAATTCTATTACGTAAGCGAATTTCCATGCACGATCCTATCGAAGTTTGAATCGATACGCTTAACCTGATATATTGCATGAAAGGAGCGATTGATGACAGTTCCATATGATCTCAGGTTTGCAAATCTAAAGGAGAAAGTAAAGCTTGAGGGGCTTGATGCAATTATGATCACCAAGCCATGGGAAGCAATTCTTGAACCCAATGGAGCGCTTCCCAATGTGTTTTACTTGACCGGGTATATGTTGCAGCACTGGAACACTGGTGGGCTGTTTTTAGTTGTACCCGCTAAAGGTGATCCCTTTGCAGTAACAGCTTCGTATCCCTTGGAACCTATTCCAGGATTGTCCACCTACCATTTGTATGCCCAGGTGAATCCTAATTCAACCTATCATAAATTAGAAGAAGTATTTCGCGCCACAGGCCTTAATAGTGGCAGAATCGGAATCGAGAAGGACACTATACCTGTAGGAATCTTTGATCGCCTACAATTATTGTTTCCCAATGCAGAGTTCGTCGGCGGGGATCATCTCTTAATGCAGCTTCGTATGATAAAAGATGATAGTGAAATTGCAAACTTAAAGAAAGCTATTGAGGTACTGGAAGGCGGGATAAAAGCTATTGCCAACAATATAGAGATTGGGATGTCTCAACTGGACCTTATGGTAATTATTCGTCGCACTATTATAGAAGCGGGAGCCATTCCATCGCATGAGCTTTTCGAGAAATCTCTGATCCTTGAAGAGATGGAGCCGTATAATCCTCCCAAACCTGGTTTTGTAGAAGAGGGAAAGGTGATTACTATTGATTGTCTGGCAGGTTATAGTAAATATATCGCCGATCTCACTAGGCAGGTAGTTATAGGATCAGCCGCGGATAAATATCGCACAACGGTAAAAGAATTGGCTAAGATAGAGGATGCGCTCGCAAAAGGCGTTAAACCTGGAATGTCACAAGCAGATGCGCTAAAGGTTTGTATGGATATAAAGCAATCATGGCCATTCGAGGAAGAGCTTTTCATCCAGATCCATGGCTTGGGGTTGGAGGTGCATGAAAGGCCTCTGGTTTCCACTCCAAATGTGGATTATTTCCCCTTGCCAAAGCCAGGTAGCCCATATGACATTAAATTTGCCCCTAACATGATTCTTAATCTGGAATTAGGAACCGCAAGCTGTACCCTTGAGGATGCTTATCTTCTGGATACTGAAGGAATGCATCGTTTGACAGAACTCCCTCGGGAAATCTTGATTGCTTCACGCTAAATTAATTGGTGCGAATTCCATGAGAATCATAGACATTTCAGGTGCCTTGAAAAATGAGATGTGGTGCGATGGACCTCTTATTCCAGAAGTCAAGATAGAGAAAGTGTTAAGGATTGACGAAATAGGCTTCGATGTGGATAAGATCACTTTCAGCAGCGTTTCGGGGACCTATTTTGAGACAGCGGCTCATCTTTTCAAGGGCCGTGCGTTACCTATCGATGTGCCTCTAGAAAAACTAATTTGTAATGCAGTGGTAGCCCATATTCCCCAAAAGAACAGCCTTGAACATATCACCGCACAGGAACTGGAAAAGGCTGCACACATGCTCAACGAGGGGGAGGCATTGCTGGTCCACACAGGCTGGGATCGAATGTGGAATAAAAATAATTTTACTGGCGAAAGCCCACATTTTTCTTCCGATGGGATGGATTGGATCATTCAAAAAAAAGTTTCAACACTCGGGGCAGACATACCCTGTTTTGACGATCCTATCCAATCAGAAGGTTTGTTAGAAAGGTTCTATCGTCTTTGTCCAGAAAGCATGTTATTGGGTCCAGTGGTGAATTTGGGTTTAGTAATCTATCAAAAGGTGACGTTGATTGTGCTGCCATTGAAAGTGGAAGGCGTCAGTGCTGTTCCTTGTCGTGCTATAGTTCTCGAGGATCGGGATAAACAGCAGGGTGCATGTCCAACCATTATGCATCTGATAAAAAACATAAGAGTCTTCTCAGGAGAAACTCAATGAAGGTTATCGACTCACACTGTCATATAGGTATAGGTAGGTACAAAGAGTTAACACCTGACGGGTTACTTCGCCTGATGGATAAATGTGATGTAGACAAGGCCGTTGTTTGCCCGGTTGAAGAGCATATAACTGTATATAATCGAGAGGGAAATGACTATGTGCTCTCAGCGGTAAGGCGGCATCCTGACCGGTTCATTGGTTTTGCAGTAGCCAACCCATGGTTTGGAGAAGAGGCTACCAATGAGCTAGAAAGGGCGATCAATGAGGGACTTAAAGGTTTAAAGTTCAACTCGAGTCGCCAAGGATTCTTTATCAACGACCCAATCGTTTACCCACTTATTAAAATTGCAGAAAAATGGTCTTTACCGGTCTATTTTCACACCAGCACACCGATATATGCCCTGCCTCTACAACTTGAAGATCTAGCAAGACACTTTCCTTCGGTCAACTTCATTATGGGACATTCGGGAATCGGAGATACATGGACAGATTCATTGCCAGCAGCCCTGAATGTGGACAATATCTATCTTGAAACCTCCTTTTTTGTACCACAGATGCTGAAGGCTGCATTGGATGCGATAGGAAACCAGCGCGTCCTCTTTGGTTCAAATTCCCCTGTTAGTGGATTAGATCTCGAGATGGCTAAGATCCAAGCATTCGATATGAACCTGGAAACCAGGGAACGTGTCATGGGGAAAAATATTGCTTTGCTTATAGAGGAGGTCAAGATATGATCATCGACGCACATACACACCTCATGAAACGCTTCGCATTCCTTGAGGGTCTACCTCTTGAGGAGTTCGTCTCATCCATGCAAAACCAGGGAATCGATAAAGCAATTGTATTTACCATCGAAGGTTTCTATAAAGATTACAAACGTTGTAATGACGAGCTTGGACAGGCAACAAGGAAATATACAGATATCCTTTATGCCTTCTGTACAGTAGATCCAAAAGACGGTAGCAATGCAGTTACAGAAATGCAACGATGTTTTTATGAATATAACATGAAGGGCGTTAAGCTACATCCGTGGTTACAGGCATTCTCAGCAGTGGACCCGATCGTATTTCCAATTGTTCAAGAGGCGGCCAAGTTGGATATACCAGTGTTATTCCATGATGGGAGTCCACCATATTCCGATACTCTCGAAGTCGCATACTTGGCCCACAAATTTCCCGAAGCAAAAATTATTCTGGGACACTCCGGACAACTAGATTTTTATCGCCTGGCGATAGTTGCTGCACAGAGAAATGAAAACATCGTATTATGTACATCCTCCACTGCGCGATTAGGCCTTCAAGAGATTGTGGATATGGTTGGAGCTGAAAGAATAATTTTTGGTTCAGACTTTCCCTTTGGTGGGCAAAGTATATTGAAAAATGAGATCATTAAAATAGAATGTTTAGAGATTACTGAAGAGGATCGAAGAAAGATATTATGTGAGAATGCACGTAGATTATTTAAGATATAGTTAAATCTAAGAAGACTGATCGGGTAATTTGTCACTTAAAGACAGATGTATGAGCAATCTATCGAATATACGTGTTCTGGCCATTGGTGCACATCCAGATGACCTGGAAATCATGGGGGTGGCACTTTGGCAAAATATGCACAATGGGCCAATCCATACGCCATCAAGAAATATTATGCGTGGTCTTCCATTGTTTTATATGTTTTTGCAAACAAAATATCAAGAAGTTGACAAATATCTTTCGGAAATTGTTGATGATCCTGAGATGTCGAAGATGCGCTGAAAATTTTGGCTACCCAAGCCCGTTAAAATCGTTTTCACCGGACTACGCATAGGATTGCAGATTCATATCCAATCATAACGACTTCGTGAAGGCTTCCTACCAGCCCCCTACCCTACTCATGTTTGTTCTCTACTTTATAGTGGATGGAAAGGTGTAGAAGATTTGTGTGTGTCATAATGGCTATACGCAGTACTTAGGCTTCTTTCCCCATCATAAATAGCTGAATTGAGATGCTCAAACGAGCAAAACCATCTGTCGGCGTTTCCGCCTTTGTGCCCATTTCCTCCCCCTCCAAGGTAGTCAATAATCGCACAAGCGATAAATTCCGCTGATGGAACTTATGCCTCCGTTCCTTCCAAAAGACACGGGCCTGGTAATCCTGGCCCGTGTCTTTTGGTTTTAGGAATTTACGAAATATACATCCAAAGCCTCTCGGTGGTTGTATCCTGACCAGTCAGGGTATGCCAAGCATGTGGGAGCTCTAGATCGAGCAGCAGGCCGCCATTGAGCATGTTAAGCTCGACAATCTCTGTGCCGCGCCGAATGGGCAACAGCGGATGTGCAGCATTCAGGCGAACAGCCTTGCTGGATTTGTGCTTTTTCACCAATTGGCGAATGTTATCCGGGGACAAAAGGGTAAAGATGAATTTGTGCCCGCTTTCCGAATCTACGAAGGCCACCGCGTCCGGATTTGTGAGCACTTCCTTGGCAGACAAGGTAACTGGCAAACTCAGCGCCTTTGATGTCGCCGCACTGAGCCAGGCAACCGGTTCTTCGATATTGGTTTCCCTGGCAAGTTTACCCCGCTTAATGCGCAGGTCCTGCTCGGCCCACTGTTCTTCCACTTTACGTATGCGGGCAAGTTCCCGCTTTTGCCGTTCGTTTGCGACGACAATCAGCGCGCCAAAGACGATGACGGCTATAAAAACCGGAAGAGCAACAAGATAATCGATCATGGTTCATCTCCTATGAAATATGGTGTTAATCTTCAGACGAATAAAATTTCTGAATCTCTCGTGTCCTATCCAGGGATTTGGCTAATGCCTGTAGTTCCCACGGTCGGCGATCCGAGAGACTGGCAGACGCAAGTACGGCCAGCAAACCCACAAAAGTAAATGCCGGCCAAAGAATTATTTGAATGTTCGAAGGCTGGATCTTCTTTGCCGGTTTCCTCACCGGTGCTGTTTTAACCACCGCAACTTGAGGCTTCCCTGTCGTTGGTGCTACTGCCACCGTTGGCCGCCTGGTCAGCGTCAATGTTAACTGAGGCACAACCGACGCTGCGGCCGTCGTAGGGGTGACGGTCGCTTGATGCGGGGGCAGTGGGATGATCACCCAGCCGCTAGCGCTACCGGTATTCCCGAAAGCATCCCAAGCCTTTACGGTGACCTGGTACCTCCCGATAGTCGCAATCGAGCCATCACCCATGCGGCCCAGCCAGGAAAATTTAGTTGGCAGATCTGCGCCAGTGTAGGAGAAAACGGCGGCTGGCCAGTGGCCCAGTGGGTCCTTCACGGTAATGCTGGCGCCGGCCACCAGTAGTGAGCCTTTCTGAATGCTAACGCTGGCGCTTCCGAGATCCAGCCAGAGCGGCGTGATCGAGACGCTGGGCGCCTGGTTGCCAACCACGATGGTGACCTTTGCGGTGTGCTCCTGGTTGCCGGCGTTGTCGCTCGCCCGCACCAGGAAGGTGTAGGTTCCGTTATCGCGCAGGCCGTTCCAGTCGTAGAACCAAGTATCCCCCTCTCCGAGCGGGAGCGATTGCCAGGTTGTACCTCCATCCAGCGAGATCTCGGCCCCGGAGACCCCGGAAGTTGGATCGGAAGTCGAGCCGGTCAGGTGATATACGTGGTTACCACTGACCTGCACAGTGGAACCTTCGGCAGGCGAGATAAAGGCCGAGACAGGCGGGGTGGCATCCACCTTCGCAGATGCAGAAGTAGTGGAAACATTCCCGGCATTGTCAGTCACTTTGATCTGGACCGTATGTACCCCGTCCAGGAGCGTCGGGGCGGTTGTTTGCCAGGCGCCCCCATCCACGGAATACTGAGTCGAGGCGACGCCGGAAGTGGCATCCGTGGCCGAGACCGAAACACCAACGCTGGAGGTATACCAACCATTCAACCCGGATGTACCGGTCAGCACCGGCGTGCCCACAACTGGCGGGGTACTGTCGATGTGGATCGTCTGACTGATGTTGGTGACATTGCCGGCGATGTCGGTTACGCGTCCCTGAACTGTGTAGATCCCATCCTCCGAAAGAGTCAGGCTGGAAACCCAGGTACTGCCATCCAGCGAAACCATCTGGCTGGCGACGCCCGATGCGGAGTCTGTCCCAAAAGCAGATATGGTTACGGGAGAGACATACCAGCCATTGTCCCCATCCGCAGGAGGCGTCTGGAAGCTGGCAACTGGCGGTGTACCATCCAGTTTGATCGTTTTGGTTGTACTGGCGGTATTGCCGGCCTTGTCCTGGGCCTGCACCTGGACCGTATAAGTACCATCGGTTGAGATGGTTACGGACGGTTTCCAGGTTATGCCATCCAGCGAGACACCCTGACTTTCAATTCCAGAGGTAGCGTCGGAAGAATTGGCCGTGACAGTTACCGGCGAGACGTACCAACCATTGTCTCCATCCGGAGAGGCCAGGGATAGGGAAGCATCCGGAATGGGTGGGGTGTGATCGATCAAAACGGTTCGGAGGATATTGGTTGTGTTACCCGCATTGTCCGTAACCCGCCCATGCACGGTGTAGACCCCATCCATCGACAGTGTTAAGGAACTGGACCATGTCAGGCCATCCAACGAAACCATCTGGCTGGCCACGCCGGAACCCGCATCCGTCCCATTGGTTGAAACGGTCACCGCGGTCAGATACCAGCCGTTATCCCCATCTGCCAGTGGCAGCACGAAGCTGGCAGTTGGTGGAGTTGTATCCAGACGGATCGTCTTCGAAGAACTGGCCGTGTTACCGGCGTTGTCAGTAGCATGTATCTGGAGCGTGTACGTGCCGTCTGTTGAGATCGATACGGAGGGCTTCCATGTGGAACCATCCAGGGAGACCGCCTGGCTGGCGATCCCGGAGGTAGCATCGGAGGAATTTGCCGAGGCAGTCACGGGGGAGATGTACCAACCGTTGGCTCCATTGGAAGCAGCTGAGGACAACGACACACCTGGTATGGGTGGCGTTCGGTCAACCTGGATGGTTATGGGTGCCAAGGTGGTGGTGTTGCCGGCGTTGTCCGTGACGCGGCCGTGCACGCTGAAAGTTCCATCTATCGAGATGGTCAGATTAGACATCCAGGTACTGCCATCCAGCGAAACCATCTGGCTGGACACACCGGATGTGGCATCTGTCCCTACGACTGAGATGGTCACAGGGGAGACATACCAGCCGTTTGCGCCGTCCGCGGCGGGAGCCTGGAAGGAGGCCGTCGGCGGGGTAATATCCAGCTTGACCGTTTTGGTCGTGCTGGCGGTGTTGCCAGCGTTATCTTTTGCAGTGACCTGGACCGTGGACACGCCATCAGTCGAGATGGTCAGGGAGGGTGTCCAGGTGCTGCCGTCCAGGGAGACAGCCTGGCTGGCCAGGCCGGAAGTGGCATCGGAGGAATTGGCCGTGACGGACACGGGAGCGACATACCAGCCGTTCGAGCCGTTGGGAGAAGTGGGATTCATGGAGGCATCTGGCACGGGTGGGGTCCGATCCACCGTAACGGTCATGGGAGCCGCTGTGGTGGTATTGCCGGCAACATCCGTGGCCCGGAAAATGATCGTATGGGTACCATCCACTCCTTCGCTGAAGGTAGCACCGTTCTGCCAGGCGCCGCCGTCCACCCGGTACTGGGTGCTGGCAATGCCCGAGGTGGCATCTGAGGCCGTTGCTGTCAGAACTGCCGGCGAGATATACCAGTTGTTTGATCCATCTGGTGTAGCCGGGCTCACCGACAGGCTTGGAGGTGTAGTATCCAGACGGATAGTCCCGCTGGACGTGGCAGTATTTCCGGCTTTGTCGGTGGCAGTCGCGGTCAGGTTGTACACACCGTCCGTGGAAGTAGTGAAGGAAGAACCGCCGCTGTTGATGCCCACGCTAGCCACGCCCGATGTAGCGTCCGTCGCCGATGCGGAAGCCGTCACGGGGCCGGATTTGTTCCAGCCGTTTGAGCCATTCGGTGAGGGGATCGTGATGGTCAGGGATGGAGCGACTGAATCCACGCTCATGGAAGCATATGCCTCGTCGGACTGATCACCAAAAGATGAGTTTGCCCAGTAGCCCAGGTTGGCCGTTACCCCCTGCGGGAAGTTCCAGGTGCAGGAAGATCCGCTGCATAGAGGCCCATACAGATCACTGTCGAAGCCGGTGATATGGTAGCCGCTGACAGGCTCGGTCCCACTCAGGGAGAGCGCGCCCGTCCCCTTGCACCAGCCGTTATTTCCGGCAGACGAGCAGGAGGTCGTCCCGGAGACCGTTGCATCCGGCAGAGAGTGACCAGGATTGTTTTCCGTCGAGGATGAATCACACCCGCCAGCATTCGCACAGGCCGAGGTACAAATATTGTATTCCGGCTCGCCGCAGGGTTCACTGCAAACCAGCGAGCCTGAGTGGTAGTGGTGGATGGTGCAGGATCCGGCGGTCGTGCGATTGGCCGGTCCGCTCCATACGTCCGCCAGCACGGCCGCCACCCCAAAGAACACCAGCGGGGAGATGACGCAGGCCGCGATCAAGATTTTATTAGTAAAAAACGCTTTCAGGTTCTTCTGCTGCATCTTTTTCATATTAAATTCCTCGTAATGCCTCCTCTTGTAAAAATTTCGACCGCAAATTTCCACCGAACGCCTAAAAGCCCAGTCTCCGGTCATCCGGGGATGGAGCTTCTGGGACAATTCCCTGCGCTTTTTCCATCTCCGCCCGGTCCTGGCGTTCCATAGGTTCTCTGTCATTCGGCAGCCCTCGGAACAACTCGCTCAGATAGGATTGATAGATCGGGTTTGCGATCATGCTCTTGAGCATGTTCACCGATTGCTCCTGCCACCCGTCGCCGGAAACATAATCTTCCGGGTGCGCCCCAATGACTTCCCGGATGAGCGCCTGGACACGCGCAGGTTCGGGGCGTTTCATCGGTTTCACCTTCAATAACGTGGGAGGCTGCCAGGCATAATTCAGCCGGGCGCGCAGCCAGCAAGTCAGCGTTGGAAGGTCCAGAGTGGTGATGCCAAAACGAGCGGTTGTGTTAAGCGTATCCCGGATGATGACCGCGTCCTCTGGATCCGGGGAGAAAAAAACCTGCGTGGAGGTGTTCGCTAAAAGCGCCTGTACCACCGGCTCAAAGCCTTCCACACGCCGCATCATCGAAAGAGACTGGGCCAGCACGAACATACGCGCTCCAAATTTTGCGCCCTCGGACAGCATGGACTCCAACCGCATCCCTACGCCGATCTCCTGGGCTTCGTCAATCACAAAATAATATGGGACCGGCTTGTGTATCGTGACTTTGCGATAAGCAGCGTCGAAAACGTTATAAACGACACCAGCGGTCAGTTTTGCGCCTTCGCGTCCCATTTCACCTGAGGGAAGTCGCAGGACAATCCAGGCGCGCTCCTCAACCCACTTTTCCAGATCTACGAATGTACTCTGGTGCATTGCAGCGAATAGCCAGGGGGATAGTTCGAGCGCCATCACTTTGGACAGCACCGGCGAAATTACTTCGGTTACCCAACCCTGATCCCATTTCCGGCCTTCGTTCCCGAATTGACCCAGGAGGGCATCCAGTGCCAGAGACCCCATGCGTTCCGCAGGTGGAAGGTATTGCAGGGCATCGTGCCGCCAATCATTGTTGAAGGCGGCAAAGACAACGTGCAGCAACCCCATGCGCGCCTCCGGATGATGCATGTTCCAGGCATGAGCAATGCGGAACAATGCCAGAAGTGCGGCCTGCATGCGCGGCCCCCAATAATCATCCCAGATCCTCCGTCCAATCTGAACGATCGAATTGCCGGCCCATGAGAAGTCCGGGATTGCTAGCAGGTTCAAGGGGATTACCTCCGGCTGGTCAGGAGTGATGATCCTCAGGCGGCGAACAGCTTGGCTGCGCAGCTCCGGGGGCAGGTCGTCGATCGCTTGGAGAAAACTGTCGGATAAAGAAAGATGGGGGTCGGCCAGGAATATGCCCGGAGCATCCGGGCCACGCTTGATGAGCTGTTCAAGCAGCCCAAACATTACGGATGATTTACCCGTCCGACTGCCACCGGTGGCAACGCCATGACCATCCGGGTCCACGCCGATCTCTTCGCCGGTGGCCGGGCTGATGCCGATCTTGAAGGTTCCTAACACTAGGGGACGAGACGGAGGCGGGGCTGGAACGTCCTGGATAATGGTACGATCCAGCATGCCACTCCCCTCCCCTATCTCTGGGGGTGATACAAGCGCTGCAATCTCGCTTACCGGCAATGGCATGGCAAGTGCGCTGATGTTCGGCCATTCGGCTGGTAGATTCACCCACTGGCTATGGCCTCCCAATAAAGACAGGGATGTTGGCGAAGTACCGCTAACAGAGAAGGCTACACGCAGTAATGTTTCATTGACGCGCTTTTCAAGGATTTCCTTTGGAATGGATCTCCAGTACATCCAGTTAAGCGTACCGAGCGTACCTACTACAGCAAGCGTGCTGCCTCCAATAATTCCCAGCGCCGCAATGTAGGGATTCACCAATCTCCCCCCCAGTAAACCACCATAGATTGCAGCGATGATTACACCAATAATAATTATGAAGCGCAGAAAGGCTAATCTGATTCCCCATGGATTGGGGGCGCCTCTATCGTTAACGCCGGATTCTGTACCATATGAATAGGCAACAAGCGCACGCAAACGCTCTTGAAGGTGTTGTTCTTTCCCCAACAACCAAATACGCATACCAGCTTGTTGGCCAGGCTGGAGTCCACTGCGCAATTGTCCACCGATTGCCAACATCGGGTCTGCATTCAAATCGCCCATAACCAGGTTGGGGACACGTACTGTGGTACGCAGACCCACTACCGCCGACCGACCGGTATTTGGGTCGCCGGCAACTTGCTCCCAACGTGACTGCTGATGGGTCATCGAAGCCCATGCACTTGCTGCGCCTTGAGCTTTCCCTGGAGGAGCAAACAGACGAATTTTTATACCTTCCGTGGTGGCATATATTTCAATAGCGACCGGAGCAGGAACCTGTCCCAGCCATGCAGATATCTGATCTCGGTTGCGTTCCAAGGGTATTGGAGGCAAGCGAAGTTCCCATATCTCCCACTTACCCGAGCATAATGGGCACTCATGATCTGTTTTCGGAAACATGTATCCGCAATTTGGACAATGCATGGCTGCGCTGAATATCCTTAATATTTTAATAATTTATTCCAGGTGTTCTGTCTGAATAGCCCCCAGCTTTTCCAAAAACTCAAGCCAGACCGGAGGAATTGTTACGAGAACGGGGAATAGAGCTCCACGACCACCCGAAGGAACGGCCATAAATATTTTTTTCTGTAAACGGGACACCTCACCAGCATTCTGCCTTGCTTCAGCTTGTGGGACACCCATTGACTGGAAAAAAGCAAAGGCTTCATCTGGCTGAGTCTTTCCGATGAAAACAGTAGATGCCATGTTGAGAGAAGTCGGATTCTCGGCCAGTTCCTTTGGCATGTGCGTAATCAAGGTAACGCCAATGTTCCGCTTGCGAGCGCGCCGGCCTAGCTCGTCGAGGAGATCGGCGAATGGTCCACTACGCAATAAGCGCCAGCCTTCGTCAATGTAAATGTCCATGGCTGTTTTGCCTACAGTGACAACATGGTATAAGAACCAGGACAGCACTGCATGGATAATGCCTATATTTTCACTGCTCAGGGTGGAGAGATCAAAATTCATCCATTGGCCTGCAGCCAGTTCTGTGCCCAACAGGGCCTTCGGACGATCAAAAAAACCATCCCATAACCCCCCATACATATATGGTCTGAGAAAGGACATCGGGTTGGCAGCGTTTGGATCATTCAGAGTCCCCAATGTATCCACCAAATCCGCAATGGACATGTTGCCAGGGGTACGTTCCCAGCGTCGCTTGACCGCTTCGTGCAGGACTGCCTGGATTCCCGGGGTCATACCTTCTTGGCCGACCAGGGTTGCCATTAGAAAACGGGCAGCAAGAAGCATGTCTTGAGGATTCTCGGCCTGGAGAGGATGCAATAAACAGGTATCCGGATCCCCTGGCGCGCCTGCAGGAATGACTGTTCCACCCATTGCCTCACATAGTTTGTTATTTTCGCCCTCCGGGTCAATCGAAAGAATAGTGCGTCCTTGCATCAACCTCTGGAGCATGATCAAGCGTATCAAGGTGGTCTTGCCGGCGCCCGAGTCTCCCAAAATAAGGGTGAGTGCATGCGGTGGCGGGGGTGCGTTGGGATCGAGACCAGAGGTGTAAGAGAGGTGAACATCACGGCCTTCATTTAAATGGAGTCCAATCCATACAGCGTCCTTGGCTGGCATCACCCGGCGGGATGGCGATGGAATGAGCTTTTCCAGTTCTTTATAAAACAGTCTTGGTCGATCCATAAACCCAGGGAATAAGTTGCCACCAGGTTGAAGATGGAGAAGTGCCCGCTCAGGTATAAGGTGCAGTTTCAGAGGCGTTAATCCTGCGCCTTTCAAACTTGATTCAACCTGGCTGCGCGCGGCAATGGCGATTTCTAGTTCGGAACGTATGGTAAATAGTGCAGAGAGCAACGAGACACGAAAAACGGCGTCCCCCAATCTTGCACGGGACTCCGCTGAATCCATGGCGGAATCTTGTGCCATTTCGGCCATCGAAGGACGTCTGCCCGTTTTCTCGGCCAGGACATTCATCACGCCCTCGGCTAAAGTTCGCCGCGCCCGCAATTCAGCACCTACAGTGTTTGGTGGTTCACGGTGGATTGTCAATGAATAAATTGCAGGTGCACTACCGATAAACGTTTTAGCTTCAATATTCGACCAGGGCCGGCCCGCCATTCCGGGAATCATTCCTCCACCCCTCGCAGAAATTGGTAACAAAATGGCATCTGGGAAGATCAGATAATCTTCCGCCAGTTCCAAACCGGCAGGGGCTACGGACCGCCTGTATTCATCAACTGCTTCGGATTTAGTGCTTTGCATTATTCCTGAACCATCAGCTGCTTCAGGTTTAGCGTATTGATCAAACCCCGGGTTGAGTATTCTATAAGCCAGTTCTTGGATCTCTCTGGCACCCAAATACTTTGCTTGTACACCGTAGGATGCACATGTATCCGGCAGCCCTTCCCACCATGCAAGTCCTGCCTCGCCCTGGCAAACATACTCGATAAATGTTCGACGCAGGAACGGAAGAGGCAGCTGCTGCGCGGCCAGGGACAAACCCTGGAATAAGATATCCTGCCCTTCTGCCTTGTGGTTTTCCCAGCCTTCCAATCGCTGCAGGAAGGCAGTTCGGGGCTCCGCGTCCGGCCAGTATATTTGCATGATGCGTATGGTCTGACCAGCTTGAAGATTAGTTATTAGTTTGTAGTATGCTCCTGCGGGTTGGACATCTGGGCGGTCGACATCGGCAAACAATTCAGCGAAAAGCCGTTGTGTTCCGTCGAAGCCCAGTAATGCTGGATACCGACCGACCTGGGTATATCCCCGGGCGATAACGAAACCAAGTGTAGAACCAACTGCGTTTTTGTCAGCCATGCTAATTTGAGTTAATGAAATAGTTATCTGGCAGTCCCAACTCAAAGGCACGATACCCTTGGCGCATGGGCCGGCTGCCAGTTGGCAGCAGTCTCTTCTTCTCAGTATCAAATCGAAAGAGGGTCGAAAAAGAAGGCCGGTTGGCGGAGCGTTCCACGATCGAGGCTACTTCCACAATTTCGGTCATTACCTGACCGTAAAGGGGGCTGCGCTCGACATAGGCGACGGCCGTTACTGCCTCGGCAAAATTTCGCGCGATATCGTACTCAGATAGATTGGTTACGTCTGGATGAGCTCTGACGACCTGTTCGAAGCGGTACCAGACATGGTCTGCGCTGGTGGCATGGATGGTAAAAGCTGAATGACCGTGGCCGGTGGCGGATGCCCGGATCAGTTCCCAGGCTTCAGCTCCGCGTGCTTCACCAATGATCAACCCATGCGGCCGTGAGCGCAGGGCTGCCCGCACCAGGTCATACATGGTGATAGGCGGCGGTCCACCGCGGATCTCCGGTCTGGTGACAGTGTATACAACATTGCCGGTATCCATGCTTGCGCTACCATCCCAGCCATTTAGAACAATTTCGTTGCTGTCTTCGATGATAAAGAGACGAATGGCGCCTTTTGGGAAGAAATCCAATAATTCCTGCAGCACGCGGTTGGCTATAAATGTTTTCCCTGATCCGGTTGCTCCAGCAATCACCAGCGTTCCGCCATTCACCATTATGGACAGGAGATAATTCGCGGCCTGGGGCGTCATAACGCCGTTGCCTTCAGGGAATGGATAAGGTCGAAAGACTGGCCTGGTAATAGCTGGCAGGCGGCTTGAACAAAGCAATGCAAGGTTTCCCTTTTTTTGTATATCCTTTCCTGTGCGGTAGTTGCTAATACGCAGCGTGATCGTGTCGCCATATGGTGATGCCGGTTGCATGATGTAGTTGATCCGAACGCCCTTGCGCTTTATGCCATCTCCGGTAGGAATCATCACTTGAATCATGGCATCGGCAATTGGGTGATCAGGCGTTGGAGCAATTTGGCCAGCGCGATCGATCAATACTCGAATTGCGTCGCCAGTACCCGGAGCAGCGCTACCGACGTGTTCCCATCCCCCGGTCGTGGTATACACATAGATGTGTCCGAGATTGAGGGCCACATCTTCCACATCGGAGCGTGAAATCAACTCCAATAAAGGTCCCAGGCCAGACAGATCGCCGAGCAGCATTAGTAGATCTTCCTCCCCCAGCTTTACGCCATGGTCGAGAGCCTGCCTGGAAACCTGCTCGAAGGCTTTACGTGCCAGAGCTTCTAGCTCGGCAGGTTGAAGGGCTCGTTGGCCAGCCTCCTGTGCCTTGGCGGCCCGCCCCTCCTCCAACAAAGTCTTTCTCCACTTTTCAATAACATCTGTTGGAGTAGGATCTTCCACCATTCTCTGGGAATTTCTCACAACGTCGAACGCCATGCTTTTACCTCCTCAAAAAACTTTTTTTCTTATGCTGTTGGCCGGGAAGTAGTCCAACGCGTGCCGCTCCTTCTCGAACTGCAGGTACGAAGTGCGACGCAAAGGCAAGTAGGGATTCGACAAATGGCCCAAGTTCCTCGAGCTTTTCCAGTTTATAGCGCCATACCAGGATGTCCTCAACGTTGTCGCTATTTACCGCATGAGCGGCAATGCGTGGATCAACAACCGGCAAAATGCCATTTGGGGCCAGGCTGATATCAACCTTATCTTCCGCCAAAGCATTCTGCAGCAGCTTGTGGGCCTTCTTGAACTCATCCCCAACGACCATGTTGTAGCACAGCTTGACCCGGCTTCCAACAAATTCCACGGCCGATATTCTGCCTACCTGACCAGAAAGTGATGAGATCATGCGGGCAATCCACCGACGCGTCTCAGCAAGATCTGGGACTTCTGGCTTAATGACGATGGCGATCGCCTCTGCATTGCGTAAGGCAGCCCGATGAACAGGGTGGGATGGGTTGATCCCCACATCCATTATCACTACACCTCCAGACGCCACTCCGGCTTCAAACAGCCCTTGGATGGTGCTATTGATGACGTCCTCGCGCTGTAAGGCTTTGTCACCCAAGTCGTCGGAAACCAAACCTGGAAGAACTCTCAGAGTCGGCAAATTATCCATGGGAGTGAACGCGGCCAGGTATGCACCGGCGGAGGCCACTGCACTCATTGCATCCATGCTCTGCTTGGGCGGGTTATCGGCCATCTGGCGCAATAAACCAATGAGAGTAGCGTTAATTCGCTCGAGCCGGAGGTGATACTGCAATGCTCCCGCGTTGGCATCAGCATCCACCAGATAAGTTGTCACCCCGCTGAGGGCTAGAGCAACGGCCAGATTTACACTGACAGTGGTTTTGCCTGTGCCCCCTTTTGGCGATGTGACCACGATCTTGCGGGCGTTCATCTGGCCCTGGATTCTTGCCGCAATATCACTACCAAGGACGATCTTTCGGTAGTGATCATCTTCTGCGATACCACCCGCATCTGCGCGCCTTACTTCGGCAAGCATCTTGTCAAGTTCAACGCCAGTCATAGGGTATGAGAACGTTGGCACACCGCTTCCGGCTGCCCAGGCCGCAAGACCATCTGACGCCCCGGCGACGATAAAGATCATCTTCCCGTTCTCGGCCGCCTGAACCAATGTATCAATCTGGACGGACGCTTCTGGCGATACAACAATGATCAATTTGAAGTTAAACAATTCCAGATGGTTGACAGCAAACATTGCCAACTGGGCCTGAATAGTATGCTTCTGATCGCTCAGGGCCAGGTTTAATTTCGATGTTTCTGATCCGGCGCCGATTAGTAAGATGTTCATTTCAGGGCACCTTGTCGCTCCAGGCGGAGCAAATCCTCGAGGTCCCAGTAGGAGAAACCGGTTGTCGTGTCGTCTTGCCCGGCTGTGACCATCGAGACAATTACCATATCGCCTGCCTTCAAACCTAAAGCCAGTTCCTCAATATCTTTGCTCGGCACCAGCAGAATCAACCGCTTAGGCAGGTTGTAGTCCACGGTAGAGAGATTGGATGTACTGTTGCTGTTGGAAGATGTTGTGCTGCTTACTGGCGTGGGCTGCACAGGTAATCCCTGAATAGCGACAACTTGCACGCCTTGAGGAAACAGATCTTTTGCAATTGGGGGATAAACGCGGTTGAGAGCATCTTCTACAGTGGTTTCTCCAGACTGAGTAGCGGGCTCAGGCGTTGGAGTAATAGTAAGGTCAGAGACGCTGTAGGTAGGAGCGGGAGTTGGTGTTTCAGGCGGCTGAGGCTGTGAGGCGATCACAACAGTGACAGTAACCAGATCCCCCGGCACATAAGAGTCACTGTTGGCGGCAACAACGTTGGGCGCATCCAATGGCAGAGGAAACAAACTGTAATCGGGGTACTTGGCCAGGACCGCAGAGAGTCGCGTCCCGATACCAGCCTCTGCAATGATCGCATCGCGTGTGATGGGCTGGCCCAGATGAATCGGTACCGCTACGTAACCGCCAACCACTTTGTCAGCCTGGTTCGCAGGAATGTAAGTACTGGCGAGCCGATCTTCGTAAACGGTCATTTTGACCACATCGGCGGAAGCAATCTGATCACCATAGTTGAGGTCGCGACTTGCGGCCAGGATATCTATCGTTGCCGGCTTTGACGCGTTTGTGATGGTCGTCATAACAACAAAGGCCACAACGAAGACAACGATGGCAATGACGATGACAAGAAAGTTGATACCTGATTTGGCAATACGTTCTGGCAGTTTGGTTAGCATTGCTTATCCTCCAAAAGTTAGGAATGGTTTTGATCCAGAGAAATCCCACTATTTTCGAGAGCTTTCTGAAACACAGAATTGCTCTGAATAATTTCCAAGACTTGTTTCTTTGATTGGGAAAACAACTGTAACAAGGTCAAGATCACAAAATCAGATTGAGCATGATAGGACTCTCTTGCTTCACGGGTTGCAGTAACCACTCTAAGAGCTTCGCTCATTACATCCGATGCCGCTATCGCATCTGCGGATACTTTTGGCATGCTCGGATAACACATCATGAGTACTTCGGCGAGTGCCTGTATATCTCTTTTGTCGGGAGTGATACTTGCTGTTTTGGGTTTAGCAATAGATGCGTTAAGGTCTTGGATTTCTGTTCCCCCAGGTTTTGGTCCAGGCTTTTCTGGCTTAGCAAATTCACGTAAGTCCTCTACGCTAAGTACCAGATTCTCCCGAATGTATTGGATTGCGCGAGGAATGTTAACCGGTTCGGCTTGATAGGCTCGATCAAGAGCGCGCAATGCATCCGGGCTGAGCCCTGCTACATCCTCAACATAACGTAGAGGGATATTCCGAAGACTCTCAGAAAATCCTTCGCGGACTTTGACCAACCTCTTTCTTCTTGATTCCCATGATTCGCTCATATTAGCCACAATGATAATGCGACTTTTTTTGATACGATTTCTTCGCGTCCATAGATTCTGCCTCGGCGAGTAACCGAGGCAGTAATTAATAATTAACTCAGTTGTATGTCCCTTTACCCATGTCTTTGCCGCAAATCGGACCCATGAGTTTGCCGAAAGTGCAAAACCAGTGTTCTCTACTCACCGTGGAAGCACCTGCTCGGAGCACTACAATTCACTATCCGGTTTGTATGTAAGAAATACACCCGACGCTAATCGCCGGGTGTATCATTATCTGGGAGAACCATGTTTTCTGAGTTTGGAAAAGCCGGATTGAATTTAATGAAAACAGCGGTTCGTGTCCGCTTGGGGGCACCTTCTCGTAACGTTAGAAATCTGTGTCCCCGTTATTCGAAAAAAGCGTACCCAGTAGTAATTGTTGGATACGCTTTTTGATTTCTAGCACACTCACGGCAATAGGGTGCGGCGGTTCACCAGGGTCGGAGATCAGGGAGCGTTATGAGGAAATGCTACCTGCCTTCTCGATATTTTTCTCAATAAAAGGATGCTTAAAATCTGACAAAGCTGGACCTGCCCCCAAACAGGCTAAGAAGAAAAGCGGGATAGTCTCTAGAAAAAAGCACAACCTGCTATACCGATGAGTGGCAAGCCTATGATCACATCATCCGAGAACATGCCACTGTTTGTCATGCAGATAATGAATGGGCTCGTGACGATGATGGCGATGACATTCGGGAAGTTCACACAAACACTATAGAAGGCATGTGGAAGGATGTCCGAAACTACTTGCGCCCTTTCAAAGGCGTTCACAAAGATTATCTGAGCGGTTACCCTGTGGCAATGGCTGAGTTCCGCAGAAATCTCAAATCGATTTCGCCTGAGTTCATTGCCACTATCGTAGCTTTGCACACAACTTATACATGAGCCAATGTTTTTAGCCAATGCAACTTGCTGTTGCCATAAAGTTCAATGTCTACCCAGCCTTCTGCTCCACATATTATGGCGCAAATGGCGATAACGAGAATATCAATTAACTTGTGCTCTTTCGTCCGATCCTTGCGTGGGTCCTTTACCTTGCTAAAACGTTCTTCAATCACTTCCAAAGGTTTTGGGGTCATGGCTGCCCCTCCGAGATTAGCCAGTTTTCCCCAATTTTAGAGGCGATTGCCCTAGAAAAGGATTGATTTATTTTGATTCTTGAGTATAATAGTTGTTATAACCATATAACCATATAACCAAGAATGGATTTTCTGTAAATCTTTCACCCAACTTACCCAAGCAGAAGGAGCTTAATTACATTATGTCTGCACCACTATATATTTCAAAAATTACAAAATTAATAGAAGACATGGGCAAAGAAAGTATGCCGGCAATCCAAAAAGCTGCCGGGTTCATGGCAGATTCTATCGCGGCTGGCCGCGCAGTTTTTTATTTTGGTTCCGGCCATTCGGTTCTTCCGGTGCTGGACGTTTTTCCCCGCTATGGTTCTTTTGTTGGTCTTCAACCAATTCATGATACCCGCTTGATGTGGTCTAATGTCATCGGACCAGGCGGAACGCCTGAACTTCTCTGGTTGGAAAAACAAGAAGGCTATATACAGAATGTCTTGGATTCATATGTGATGGGGAAGCAGGATACTATGATAGTCATTTCTCACGGCGGCCTGAATGCAGCTGGTATTGAAGCGGCAATGTATGCAAGAGAGCGTGAAGTAAAGGTGGTCGCCATAACATCAATGGAAAACTATCGCACGCATGCTCCACATCATTCCAGTGGAAAAAAATTGGCCGACCTGGCAGATGTAGTTATCGATAATGGCGCTCCCTTGGAAGATTCCATCATCAAGGTCGATGGCTGGGAGGAACCAGTTGCCGCCAGCTCAACCGTGACCGTTTTGGTCATCTCAATGGCACTTGTTGCAGAGACCGCAGAACTATTGGCAAAACGTGGCATTCATATTCCAACCTTTGTTTCGCCCAATGGTAATATTGAACCAGACCATAATAAAAAAGTCTATTCTTTATACAAAGAATTCCGTCGCAAAATATATTAAACAGACAGATTATGGGAAGCGATAAATACCTAAACGCTCTTCTTCCGGTGTTGAACCGGGCTTTTGAAAGCCAAAAAGAAAAGTTAGATCAAGTGGCTGAAAAAATGGCAGATGTCATTCAAAACGACCATTTGATCTATGTTTTTGGCGCCGGTCATGCTGGAATTATCTCAGAAGAGATGTGTTACAGAGCGGGAGGATTGGTACCTGTAGTTCCCATTTTTGCCCCAGGTCTTACGGTCAATACCCGGCCTGCAACCCTTGAAACAGAATTAGAACGCATGCCTGGATATGCAACACTAATCTTGCGAGCGAATAAAATTACAGAAGATGATTTGTTGATTGTCCATTCAAATTCTGGCCGGAACACTGTTGCCATTGAAATGGCCGAGGGAGCAAAACAAATGGGTGTGTTTGTTGTGGCATTAACCAGTAAAGCCCACAGCAACGCAGTGACCTCCCGCCATCCTAAAGGCTACAAACTGATGGATGTGGCAGATTTGGTAATTGATAACTGCGGGGTTCCGGGAGATGCTATTTGCGAAATTCCTGGAGTGGAAGCCAGAATCGCTTCAACATCCACAGTGGTCGGGGCAGCATTGATGAATGCCCTGGTTGTGGAAACTGTCCAAATTCTTCAATCGCGAGGAGTTGAACCCCCAATCTTCCGCAGTGCAAATATCGACAAAAATTCAGAATCCAACCAAAGATGGATGGACCATTACGGTTCTAGATTGCTTTACCTATAAGGATGCCATGAAATATCATCCGCTTGATAAAGCCAGCCATATCCCGCTCTATTTGCAGCTCACAGCGCAGTTGATCCACTTGATCGAAGAGGGTGAACTTAAGCCAGGGGATAAAATCGCCTCCGAACGCGAGCTTTCCGAAACATTAAAGGTGAGCCGCATCACTGCTCGTTTGGCGATACAAGAGCTGTTTAAAAGTGGTTTAATCTATCGCCAACAAGGCCGCGGTACATTCATTGCTGAATCGAAAATACGTAATGTTGGTGGGTTTACCAGTTTCTCGGAAAATATGATTAAACGCGGTTTGAAACCGGGTGCGCAAATATTACTCCAAGAGGTTATCCCGGCGGAAGATACACTTGCAAGAATGCTACACATTACTCCAGGCGACCCGGCATTACATTTATCTCGCCTTCGCACGGCAGATGATCGCCCAGTGGCAATCCAGAATGCCCACTTGCCGCTGAAGATTTGTGAGGGCTTGGAAAATGAGCCCCTCACCGATGTATCACTTTTTTCATTGTTGAAACAGAAGTACAACGTTTATCCCGCCTGGACTGAGGCCACTGCAGAGGCAGCGTTAGCCCTCCCCGAGGAAGCTCGTCTTTTGGGTTTGAAACCAAGCGAGCCTGTTCTTGTAATCCGTGGGATCACCTTTAACGAATCATTCGAAATTATTGAGGATGTTCGGTCGATTTATCCGTCAAGAGGGTTTGCAATATACCTTGGTCGTCAGAGAATTTGATCGCTCAGGTGTTGATTCATGAGAATGTAAGGTATGTTATCAAAAATAGAAATGGATAAGGTCATCCTAGCTGTGGATATCGGAGGAACAAAAACCGCTGCCGGTGTAATTACTACGGATGGACGCATACTTAATCGCGTCACCGAACCTACGCTTCAAAATGGTCCTGAAGCTGGAATCCATCAAATAATCGCTTTGATAGAATCGCTGTTCCAACAATCCAAACTTAATCCAGAACAATTTATCGGGGTTGGAGTTGGCATCCCTGCAGTACTTGAAGATAACACAGACCTTGTCATTTGGGGGCCGAATTTAATAGGATGGGAAAATGTTAACCTTCGAGGTTCACTTGAAACACATTTCAAATTGCCCGTTAATTTGGAATACGATGGTCATTCAGCGGTATTGGGGGAATGGTGGATGGGTGCAGGTCGAGGACATCGGTATATTGTCAATATTATAATTGGGACAGGTGTGGGTGGTGGAATGATATTAGATGGTCGCCTTGTTCGGGGAATTAATAGATTAGCGGGAGCGGTTGGGTGGTTTGCCTTTGATCCAACTTATGTTCCTTCTGAATCATATGCCAATAGATTGGGAAGTTGGGAAGCACGCATTGCCGGGCCTGGTATAGCTGAACGAGCAAGAAAACTGGTGGAAGAACAAGCCAAATTTGGAGCGAAGAACTCCAAGCTTTCAGAAAATCCGGACGCAAGGGAAGTATTTACACTTGCCAAACAAGGAGATCCGCTTGCACAAAAAATCGCCATCGAAGAGGCTGTCTATATTGGGTTAGGATTGGCGAATATAACGAGTATGGTTAATCCTGAAATAATAATCCTGGGTGGAAGCGTTGGAGCGAATGCTAATTTTCTGATTCCCCGAATAAAAGAGACCATGAAAAAGTGGGCCCAACCGACCTCCGGGAAATCGGTTGAAATTGTCCCATCTCTTCTTGGAATCGATGCAGGATTATTAGGAGCAGCTTATGGAGTTTTACTGCGAGAGAATCAACTCATTAATTAGTGGAAAGGAGGAAGCATGCCAATCAATTAAAAATCTACTATCCTTGAAAGCCAAAATAATAAAAATTAAAAAAGGAGAATGAAATGAAACGGAATGTTGTTTTATTTACGGTAATAGTTGTTGTGTGTATGTTGCTGGCTGCATGCGCACCAGCTGTAACCCCAACGACTGCAGCGCCAGTAGCACCAGTTGCGACGACAGCACCCGCTGCGCCAGTTGCGACTGCTGCGCCAGTTGCGACCGCTGCGCCAACTGCGGCTGCCTCGACGGGTTTTGTTCGGTTAAGTTTTCTAATTCAGGGTGACGACCGAAATGAACTAAACCTTTACCAGCAATTGGTAAATGAGTACGAGTCGACCCACCCGAATATTTCCATTAGCATCGATTGGCTTCCCTGGGATGCTTATGAGACAAAACTCACCACAGGGTTTGCTGCCGGTACTCCGCCTGACATTTTCTGGCTGTGGATCAATGATATGCAATATTATGCATCCAACAATAAGCTATTAGATCTTACTCCTTATGTCCAGAAGGATAATTATAGCTTGGATAATTTCTTCCCGGTAACGTTGAATGCATATAAATATAACACTGGTCTATATGGCATTCCTCGCGAGAGTTCAGCCATTGTCTTGTACTACAATAAAGACCTGTTTGACGCCGCAAAACTGCCCTACCCGGACGCGAGTTTGACTTTTGATAAGTATCTCGAACTTGCCCAGAAGTTAACCAAGAAGGATGCTCAGGGTAATATTACACAGTTTGGTAGTTATGCGATGACAGATTACACATCACTATGGACGGTACTCTGGTCAATGGGTGGTGATGTGTTCGATGCAACCAAGACAAAGTGTGTAATGAATACACCGGCAGCGATTTCTGCAGTTCAGTGGATGGCAGATTTGTCGAATAAGTATAAAGTTGCACCAACCGCTGGTCAGGCCGGTGCGATGAATGCTGATCAACTCTTCTTGTCTGGGAAAGTGGCAATGTATTTTTCAGGCCGATGGTCAACCATGACGTTGTGGAATGCGGGAACCAGTGCTCCTCATTGGGATGTTGCGCCAGTTCCTGCCCTGTCTCCTGAAACACGAGCAACCCGCACTTCTGCAGGTGCTTATGCAATTGCTAAGGATTCAAAACACCCTCAAGAGACTTGGGACTTTTTAAAATTCCTCACCTCTGAGGAAGCCTATACTTTCCTTACAAAATCCGGCCTGATCATACCTGCATACAAACCAGTGGCGAATTCTGACACCTTCTTGCAACCAGGCAAAGATCCAGCACACGGACAAATATTCCTGGATGCCATGAGTTATGCAAGATTTGAACCAATTGGACCTTTTTATCCAAAGGTAACTGATGTAATCAATGCTGGTTTAGGTCCGGTTTGGGATGGCACAAAAACAGCCGCCCAGGTGATTCCTGATCTCTGCCCAAAGTTGGAGGCTGCTGCTGCGGGTAAATGAACAAATTAATGTCTTCCTAAAGCATAATTTGTACCACAAAGAAGTTTGGGGAGGGATGTAATGGATTTGCATCCCTCCCTTAAACTCTATTTTTGTCAAACTATCAGGTAATTAATTCGTTTTATGCCTGAAGATTATGAATAAGCGTCGATAAAAAAATGAAAAAGTCCAATCCAATTAGTGAACATCAATTACAAAATATTCCAGTACCTGCGCCCTCATCGACCAGGAAAAGAAGGCTCACTGTTTATTCGAAGGAGGCTATTGCAGGTTATTTAATGATTTCTCCTTGGATAATCTATTATTTGGTATTCATAGCTGGACCTATGATTGGAGCTTTTGTAATTTCTTTTACAAATTGGGATATCCTCAGTGGCCCCAAATGGATAGGTCTTGCAAATTTCAACGAATTGTTCCATGATGAGGTCTTTTGGGTTTCAATTTATAACACTCTTTTTTATACAGTTTTTGCTATCCCTTTGCATATCGCCACAGCACTTATCACAGCCCTTTTAATGAATATCCGCTCCAGGTTCGTTGGAATTTACCGTTCATTATTCTATCTTCCTTGTATTGTCTCCCCAGTGGCAATTGCCTTGATTTGGATGTGGATGTTGTATCCAGACTTTGGATTGGTAAATTTAGGATTAAGAAGTGTAGGGTTACCGGCGCTGAAATGGCTTTATGATGCAACCCTCTCAAAACCAATCATTATTGCGATCAATACATGGCAATTTGGTTCCACAATGGTCATCTTTTTAGCTGCACTTCAGGATGTTCCTGGCGAATTGCTAGAAGCAGCAGAAATTGACGGCGCAAACCTATTGCAGAGAATAAAGAACATTACTTTACCAATGATTTCACCTGTCATTTTTTTTGTGCTTGTTTTACAGACTATTTACTCATTTCAAGTATTTACATATGCGTATGTAATGACAAGTGGTGGTCCAAGCAATTCAACGATGTTTACTGTGCTTTATATCTGGAGAAATGCTTTTGATTATTACAGAATGGGATATGCCTCCGCAATAGGGACAATATTGTTTTTGATAACTCTGGCCATGGCACTTTTTCTATTTTGGCTATCAAAATTCTGGGTACACTATGAAACAGATTAATCTGACATATTGATATTGGTCATCACTGCTATTAATTCCAAATTTGAGTAATTGAAGGACAACGAGCGATGAATTCAAAACGGAAGAATAAATTTTTTGGAATGGGTGTAACCCATATTTTTCTAATTCTAATTTCTTTGACGATTATTCTACCAATTTTCTGGATGCTAATTACCTCATTAAAAAAAACAGGTACAGAATTGACTTTCCCCCCACAATGGATACCCAACCCCATTGTCTGGCAAAATTATTTAACAGTAATTAAGACACTCCCTTTTCTGAAATTTTTACAGAATTCATTGCTTATAGCGAGTCTTTGTACCATCGGACAAGTAGTTGTAGGATCATTGGTTGCGTTTAGCTTTGCACAAATGAAATTCCCTGGTAGAGATAAATTGTTCTTGGTATGTTTAAGCAGCATAATGCTCCCAGATGCAGTTCTTCTGGTTCCAACATTTATTATGTTTAGTAAATTGGGGTGGATAGATTCAATCCTTCCACTGGTTGTACCAGCTTTTTTTGGTGGAAAAGCGTTCTATATATTTTTGGCGCGGCAATTTTTTAAAGGCATTCCCAAAGATCTATTTGATGCTGCACGTGTTGATGGGTGCAGTAGTCTGGGATTGTGGTGGAATATCGCGATGCCATTATCTAAGCCAATGTTGATAACTATTGCCCTGCTTCGTTTTTTGGCTGAGTGGAATGATTTTATGGGGCCCATGTTATATTTACGGTCTATGGAAAATCGCACTTTGGCAGTTGGCCTTTTTACCTTTCTATCCCAATATGGCGGGGAATGGAATTATTTGATGGCGGCAACAACTATGATGGCTTTGCCATTGGTGATAATATTCTTATTTACGCAGAAATACTTTATTGAAGGTATTGCAACTACTGGATTATCCGGTCGATAATATATTCGTGTAATTCGTATTAATAATCTACAGTAGAGAAGATAAAGACATATCTGTAAACTAACAAGGCAAAAATGAACGAAACGATACATATCATGGCTATCGGTGCACATGCCGGCGATGTCGAAATTTCCATGGGCGCAGCTATCTTGGCGCATACTTCGAAAAGCCATAAGGCAACCATAGTCCATCTCACACTTGGCGCGAAGGGGCACTTATTATTATCTGAGGAAGAATATTCTATTCAAAAAAAGGCCGAGGCCACCCTTGCAGCTCTAAAGCTCAAGGCTGATTTGCGTATACTTCCTTTTCTGGATGGAGAACTGGTTGCTGATTCAGACTCGGTATTCCAGGTAGTGGATCTTATCCGCGACATAAAACCTACCCATATTCTTACACATTGGCCTGGAAGTATCCATAAAGATCATCATGCAGCTTATCAAATTGTGAAAGATGCAATATTTTATGCTGCTCTACCCAGTATTCAGCGTGCCAATCCCAGCCATGAAGTCATTGGACCTATCCTTTCAGAAAATTGGGAAGACTCACTGGGATATGTCCCCCAGATCTATTTGGATATCACTGATGTTTATGATGCATGGCTAGATTCAGTTCGCTCTTATGAACTCTTTTCTGGAACGATTTCGAAATTTGACTATATTGGTTACTACAGTGCGTTAGCAAGTCTGAGAGGAACCGCGGCGGGTTTTAAAAAAGCCGTTACCTTTTCATCTGATCTTCCACTTGCAGCGTACTTAACCGATTTTGAGCATCCCTTAAAGTTATTTGTCTCTCGATCACCAATTTTTACGCCTGCGCTTAAACAAAATACAGTTGGGTAAGATAATGCCAATGCTTGATTTAAGCCTGGAAGAACTAAAAACCTATTATCCCAGCAGAAATGAACCCGAAGATTTTGATATTTTCTGGAATAATACATTATCCGAAAGCCTAGAATTCCCTTTGAATGCCAGCTTTAATGCTGTTGAATCTCCATTAACCTCCCTGGATGTTTTTGATTTAACATTTAATGGGTTTGCCGGTCAACAGGTCAAAGGATGGTTCCTTTTACCCAAAAACCGAAAGGGCAGATTACCCTGCATTGTGGAATATTTGGGTTATGGTGATGGGCGTGGGTTCGCCCACGACTGGCTTTTATGGTCTAGCCTGGGATACGGTCACCTTGTCATGGATAACCGTGGTCAAGGATCAAATGGTTTTCCGGGTGACACTCCGGATTTTGTTTCTTCGCAGGTTGAACCCCATTTTCCAGGATTTGTAACCCAAGGAATTCTTGATCCAAAGCAATATTATTATCGCAGGCTTTTTACAGACGCAGTAAGAGCTGTTGAAGTTGCCCGATCAAATCCGACGATCGACCCGGCAAAGATCGCGATAACGGGAAGAAGTCAGGGAGGCGGTATAACCCTTGCAGTTGCTGGACTGGTTCGTGATGTGTCTGCTATAATGCCAGATGTACCATTTAACTCTCAATACCGTCGTGCAACTGAAATTTCTGATCGACACCCTTATCTTGAAATAGCTCTCTACTGCAAAACGCACCGCGATAAAGTGGATCAAGTGTTTCGGACTTTATCCTATTTTGATGGAATGAATTTTTCTGTACGTGCGAAAGCCCATGCCTTGTTTTCAACAGGATTGATGGACATGATTTGTCCTCCATCCACAGTATTTGCTTCTTATAATTGGTATGCCGGGCCAAAGGAGATTCGCGTTTATCCCTTCAATGAGCACGAAGGTGGAAAATCATTTCACACGATGGAACAGATAAATTTCTTAAAAGATCTCTGGAGATAGTAAGGCGTTGAAAAATATTTGTACATTGGATATTGATGCATCTTATCCTCCAAGAAAATATGAGATCGTGGAGCATTTCGCTCAACCTGAAAATCAATCTATATAGAATATTTTATATCAACCTGATTAGTACCTATTTCGGGAGCAATTTATGAAGGAGTAACATCTGTTCAGATACCCAACCGTTGGACCAGATTCGTTTGTAAAAACACTTTGGCAATAATGGGAGTTTAGGATTATGAGCAAAATCGAATCTCAACCCGATCAAACAGAACCGTTATCTTTGTTCTGGCGGCCGGATGCAGCCCAGGTTATTGAACGTCATAAATCTTGGTTTCTCGGAAAAACTAAATATTTAATTACTTTAACCCCCAAAAAATGGGATGCCTTTAATTGGGATCTTTCTATCGATGTTCCATCTATCAAGCCTATGGAAACCATCGATTTTGACGATGATGAACAACTGAGTGAATTCCTGACTTTCCGTCTGGATCAATATAAAAAATATTGGGCAACAAAATTAGAATGGAAAATTGACGACGATTTCATTCCCGTTTTCGAGCCACGGATTGGTTGGGCGGAAGTGGTCACCCCTTTCTACGAGCCAGTAACTACCCAGTTTTACGCTCAAACAAGCCAAATCCTTCCCGTGATCACTGATTACAATTCCTTCGACTGGAGCTCTTTCGGGTTTAATCCTGAACGAAAAGGATCCAGGTTTTTAAAGAAAATAAATGAATGGAGCTTTCGTCAGTCAAAAAATGCATTTATAGTCCAGCCACGCGGCCTGGACGCCAACCCCAGTGATGTGGCGAAAGCATATCGTGGCAGTCAATTATTTATTGATTTTAAAGATGACCCCGCAAACGTCCACCGCTTGATGGAGCTTTCTACACAGGCCGTTATCGATTTGATTGAGTACCAACGGTCGGTGATTGGAGAAAAGACCCTGGGCGGATATGGCACTACCTGGCACGGAGGGTATTGGACGCCAAATAACGTTATTGGACATCAAGGGGATAATGTGAGTGATCTGGTTTCCGGGAAAACTTTTGAAGAATTCATCCTTCCATATTTGCAGCGATTCAATTCCCATTTTGGCGGAGCGGTTTTTGCCAGAGATTTTACCTCCCGTCAAATTTGGAATAAATTGAGGAAAATGGGAAACGTGTTGGCTTTCAAACCTCGAAATATGGGTGCTTATAAAATTACCACAGAAGATATCAGAAGTATTGTACGAAGCACGGAAGGAATCCCCCTTTTCCTTCAAGCCTTTTCTTTTGAGGAGCTTACCCAATTTGCTCAGGCAGTAAAAGAATTGAACATTCGTGTATTTTTTGTTTTTGACTGCCAAGATAAGGAAGAAGGCGAGCGGGGGGTCGAATTGATTCGTAACCTGGGCATATGATCAAAGGCAAGGTGGTCGAATAAGAATTGGATGTCTGGACCATCCGACAATCTATGCGGAATTATAAAAAATCCTGGCCCTCTTCTTCTGATTCGACAAGCCAGCCAGGAGAAACCCAATATCAAAGGAATGAACATGGACCTCAAAGAAATTTTTCAGAATGTGATCGATGGTCAATCGACCGATGTTGAAAGCGGGGTCAAATCAGCCCTAGCAGATGGAATCGGGCCGGAAGAAATTCTGAACCGGGCTTTGATCGCCGCGATGGGCGAGGTGGGGCAACGGTTTGAGGCAGGCGATTTCTTTGTACCCGAAATGTTGGTGGCGGCGCGTGCCATGCAAGCCGGCCTTAAATATCTTAAACCTTACCTGGCCAAAGCCAAGGTGAAGGCTGCCGGTAAGATTGCCATTGGGACAGTCAAGGGTGACCTGCATGATATCGGGAAGAATCTGGTAGCGATAATGATGGAAGGGTCTGGGTTCGAGGTCGTTGACCTGGGGGTCGACGTTGCGCCGGAAGCGTTCATCAAAGCCGTCCGGGAGGGCGCCCAGATCATCGGTATATCTGCCCTGCTCACCACTACTATGGTGAACATGCAAGCCACTCTCGAAGCCTTGAAGGCAGCCGGCCTACGAGATAAGGTCAAAGTGCTGATCGGCGGAGCGCCGGTCACCCAAGAATATGCCAATAAGATCGGGGCGGATGCTTTCGCGCCGGACGCTTCCAGCGCGACGCGCGTGGCCATTAATCTGCTGGCTTGACGGCTCCTTAGGTATTCCATGAGGTATTCCATGGCTCTCCCCGAAATATTTTCGATCAAAAAGGTGAGTTGCGTCGAAGGTGGCAAAGTCGTCAAGAATTCGGCCATAGTTGTCGATAACGGCATAATTTCATTTGTCGGTCATCAAAACTCCGCACCCCTGCAAGATAATGACTCTTTCAACGCCGATGGTTGGTACGTTTCTCCCGGATTTATCGACCTGCAACTAAATGGGGGGTACGGGTATGACTTCACGGAAAACCCCGAAAGTATCCCTCTTGTTGCCAAGCGCCTGCCAGAGACCGGGGTGGTCTCTTTTTTACCCACCTTCATCACCAGCCCATTGTCAAAATATCCGCAGAAATTAGTTGCCACCCTGTCAGCCCGTCAAACCGGAGGAAACAGTGCCAGGGTTTTAGGCGCTCACCTTGAAGGTCCATTTCTGAATCCTGGCTTTCCCGGAGCCCATCCAGTTTCTTTATTATGTAATTCAACTCCTGACAGACTCAGCATGTTTTCACCGATAGAGGCTGTCCGTATGGTAACCCTGGCGGTAGAACTACCAGGTGGTCTCCAGGCAGTCAAATGGCTGCAAGACCAGGGTGTGGTTGTCTCCATCGGTCATAGCGGAGCCACTACCGAAGAGGCGCAACAATCTTTTTCTGCGGGCGTGCGTTTTGTAACTCATGTCTTTAATGCCATGCCTCCCTTACACCATCGCCAACCGGGCCTGATTGGTGCACTACTTACCACCCATGGCATACGTGCCGGTCTGATTGCGGATGCGATTCATTGCCATCCGGTAATGCTGGAACTGGCTTATCGCTGTAAAGGAGCTGCAGAGATTGCGCTGGTGACTGATGCCATGGCAGCTATGGGGATGCCACCCGGCCAATATTCCATAGGTGGGCAGGAAGTCTTTGTCGATGACACCAGTGCACGTTTAAGAGATGGCAAATTGGCGGGCAGTATTTTATCCATGGACCAGGCAGTGCGGAATATGGTCAGACATACCAGTTGCTCATTAGCAGAAGCGGTCCAGATGGCCAGTGCTGTTCCCGCTGATGTCTTGGGAATGGGAGATTGCATTGGTCATATAAAGAAAGGTTATTCAGCAGATATTGTTTTGATGGATGAATCTCTGCACATTCAAGCGACCCTGGTGGGGGGCCAGATTGCCTTTGCAACCCCTGAAGCTTTAGACAAGCTTACTCAAAACGGAGGGTAGTAGATTAAACAACGCATGGGATGATTGTCTCCAATGAAAAAAACTAAAGCCGCTACCGGTCTTCACGCGATGCCTGCTCCAACAGGTAAACGATGGATTGATAATTATGCTGGGTGGCAAGGGTCATGCCCATCTCGCAAGTGATATTGGAGGAATAATATCCGTCATAAAGCCGGGTATTCACCTCAGCACTCTCCAGGGAAGTTGCCGAGGCGGTTAACTCGGGGAAGAGCAAACCACGATCTCCGGCAAAAGCGCAGCAGTCCAGGTTAAGTGGCACCGTTACCGTTTTTGCACAACGGCTGGCGATGGCAGTCATCTTGTCCTGCAGGTTCAGCTTACGGCATGAGCAGTTCGGGTGTAAGACGACCGCTTCAGCCACCGGATGGACTTTTAATGCGGGCAACAGCACATCATGCATCAATTCCAATCCATCCAGCAAGGTAAGCTTTTCAAATATCTGGCGCTCTTGGGGTGTCAGCTCTGAGAGGTTTCCAGCATACTGGCGCAGGGTGTAAGTGCAGGAGGTGGTGTCGATCACGATCGGCAAGCGGCCATGCCCGGACCATTCCCAGAAGCGCTCCAGGGTGCGCCGGCGGGTGGCCTGGTTTGCGGCAGTGAAGCCCTTCGAGCCAAACGGCATGCCGCAGCAGTTTCCATCCACATCCTGAGGAATCCATAAAGAAATTCCCGCTCGTTCGGCGACCGTGACCAATATTTCGGCCAGGGAAGCCATGCCGGGTTTTGGAACCCCCATGCGGCGCGAGATACAAGATGGGAAGTAAACATAGTCAGCGTCTTGCCGGTAGGTGACGGGACGCCGGGATGGAACATATGGAACCGCTCTATTCCACTTTGGTAAGGTCAATCCGGTCAGTTTTTCTCCAAAACGCGTCAACCGAATGACCCCATTTGGCCCAATCAAAGATTCAGCCGAATGGGCGATTCGGATTCCAAAGGCAAGAGTTTTTTCTACGCCGGAGAAATGGCCAGAAAGCCACAAAGCCAACTCTTCACCTTTTGGAGTTACCAACCCGGCGCGCAAATACTTCGTCAAGTCACCCGTATTGATATTTACTGGGCAAGCTGAGGCGCACAACCCGTCCACCGCGCAGGTGTCCAGGCCAAAATAATTGAAATCCTCCAGCAAGCCAGTCAGCAGGGATCCTTTTGGGTCTGATTCGCGCTGGCGGGCAATCTCCCGCCGGATAACAATGCGCTGGCGAGGAGTCATGGTCAGGCGCCGACTGGGGCAGCGGGGCTCGCAATAGCCGCACTCAATGCACTTATCCACTTCATCCTCAACTGTCGGCATGTCCTTGATGTTGGAGACATGCGAACTAGGGTCGGGGTTGATGATCACGCCCGGGTTGAGCATACCGGATGGGTCGAACAGGGATTTTATGTCACGCATGATGCCTATGCCGTTGGGGCCCCATTCGGCTTCCAGGTACGGGCTTACGGCACGCCCGGTGCCGTGCTCCCCTTTTAGGGAACCATCATACTTATTTCTTACCATAACCAGCACATCATCCAGGAAGTGCTTCAAGCGTAAAATTTCCTCCTGGCTGTTCAGCAGGTAACTAAAATTGAAATGCAGGTTGCCATCTTTGGCATGTCCAAAGATGACGGAATCCGCGTAACCATGCGTTTGGAATCGGGACTGCAGGTCGGTAATCGCTTCTGCCAGGCGCGGTACCGGGAAAACCAGGTCTTCAGTCATTACTCCGGTACCTCTGGGGCGCATGGCAGCCACGGAGGGTAATATCCCCTTGCGTAACTTCCACAGGTTGGACTGGATGAGCGGGTCTTCGGTGAACTTGGGGTCGTACAGGAGGCTTAGCTCCTGCATCGTCCGGTCCGTACTACGTCGCAGGCTGGCAATATCCTCGGCTGAATTGCCCTGGTATTCCGCCAGAATAGCCGCGGCCGAATCGGGCAACTGGCGAAGAATGTCCGGCGCCCCGGCCAGGTTCTCCACAGAGCGTAGGGCGGCACGCTCCATGATCTCAACTGCGCGTGCCCCGGAATCGCGCAGCCGGGCGATAGCGCGCGCGGCATCATTGATGTTCTTAAAGTATAGCATCCCGGTGTACTTGCGGGAGTATTCAGGCAGGGTATGCAGAACTGCCTCGGCGATGAAGCCCAGTGTACCCTCTGAGCCAATCATCAGGTGGGTCAGGATGTCGATAGGACGCTCGAAGTCGAGCAGGGCGTTCAGCGAATAACCGTCAGTGTTCTTGATCTGATAGCGCTGTCGAACGCGTTCAGCCAGGGGAATATCTGCCAGTAAACGCCGGCGCAGGTCCAGCAGGCCGTTGGTGATCTCCGGTGCCCCTTCCTGGAGGCGGGCAACCGCATCTGGAGCGGCCGTATCCAGTACCAGGCCGTTGGGCAGCACCAGTGTCAGCGAATGAAGGGTGTGATAGGCATTCTCAACCACCCCACAGCACATGCCACTAGAGTTGTTGGCCAAAATACCTCCCAGCATAGCTGCGTCGCTGGAAGCTGGATCGGGACCGATGCGACGTCCGTAGGGTTTGAGCACATTGTTTATGTAGGTTCCCACCACACCAGGCTGGGCGCGCACCAAGACGCCACCGTCTTCCACCTGTATATTACCCCAATGGTGGGCAAGCACGACCAGGATACCATTACTGACGGATTGGCCTGAGAGGCTGGTGCCAGCAGCGCGGAAGGTGAGTGGGATATGATTATTCTGCGAGAAATGGAACAGGCTGCGTATTTCGTCGATCGAAGCGGCCTGTACAACCGCTTGTGGGATGAGCCGGAAGTAGGATGCATCGTTCGCATACGCATAGCGCTCAAGCGGGCGTGTAAGGATGCACTTTTCGGGAAGGATATTAGAAAGTTTGGTTTTAAGATCCATAGCGCGGCCTCCGGCCGCAACCAAAAAGAAGGTGGCCTGTCATTGTGGGATAATTCAGGATTGAAAAGCGGGAAGGAAGCCCGCGACCACCTCTCATGACACCACGACAGGCCATAGATACATTTCTGAGTATACATCAAGAATCTGTACTTGGGTCATTGACGACCTTCGACCGGATGATATTCAAGGGTCACCTGACGATGTTTTATCCGAAAGGTGCTTTTGCTCGTTTTCTGAACCGGCAAGGTGTGCTGCTGAAAGAGTTCAAGCCCTACGTGGAGGGGGTCAGCCAGCAGATCAAGCGACATTCGGAAGAGCTTGCCCAACAGGCTGGTCGCCCATTTCGCTATCTTGAGATGGCAATGACCACCAGGAATGGTCAAGGCAAAGAAGAGTTGGCGAAACAGATTGCGGAAGAAGCGCACATCACCGAGGGCTTGATCTGTGTCTTTTCCACATTGGAACCCTGCTCTACCTTCACAGTACGTGGCAACTGGCAAACGCAACGGCTGGAAGTGGTGCGTCGGAATAGTAAGTGTCTGCACTTTTACTTCTACTACCTGGATGCGGAACTTGGCTTCATGCACATCCGCTTACAAAGCTGGTTTCCGTATCAGATCCAGGTTTACGTCAATGGTCGGGAATGCCTGTCACGCTATCTTGACCAACAGAACATTGCCTATGAGCGATATGACAACACGTTTACCCGAATTGATAATTTGGCAGAGCCTCAAGTATATTGTGAGAAGTTTGCCCATTTCGATTGGCCACCGTTGTTCAATGCGTTGGCTGAACGATTGAAGACTTTGTCAAAACCCGCGAACCTGCCGAGAAACGGTTATCTAGTCAGCAGGTGGCTTTGGCAGCCGCAGAGCAGGCCAAAGCAGAGATAATCGCCCAGCTTCAGAATGCACAAGAAACGCCAGAAGAAAAGCCGAAACGCGTCCAGGTGCTGGAGCGCCGCTGTGTACGCCGCGAAAAGGCTGTGGAAGTTGCCCGGAAATAGCTGAACAAGACACAGGCCTGGCTGAGCGTACACCTGGAGCAGGAACAAACCCTGCGCAATCGACTGGAACAGTTCGAAAAGGAGAATGTTGAAAATCCACAGCCAGTTGAAGCCTGTTTCCGTCTCGATGCTGGATTCGGCACCTACGACAACATCGCCCTGCTGATTGAAATGGGCTACGAAGTGTATGTGAAACTGCACAACCACAAAATCGTGCAGATGCTCAAGGAAAGCGTGATGCCTGAAACCGTCTGGACGCAGGTGGGCAACAATGCGGAAATGCTGACCTGGAAAGACATGCAACTGCAAAACTGCGCATACCCGCTCGATATTGCCCTGGAGCGCTTTTATACCGGCAAGACACAAAAGCACAGTGCCCTGGCACACTTCGGCGATACACCCGTGACGACTGATTTGCCCGCTTGGTTTGGCGAATACAATGCTCGCCAGACAATTGAGGCAGGCATCAAAGAGACCAAACAGGTCTTTTACCTGCACCGGTTGAAGGTGCGCTCCGAACCGGCTATTTACCTGCAGGAAGCCATGACCATTTTCGCCGCCAACTTTATTCGCTGGGCAACCGTCTGGATCGAGCAGCACGCCGAACAGAATGAGAACACGCTCTTGGTTGGCAAGCTGGGCATCAAGAAGCAGGTTCAAGTTGCCGCCAATACTTCGGCAAAAGTCATCCAAAATTCAGAAGGTATGTTGTGTAAGGTTCAGTTCGGCCAGCACATTCGCTGGCAAACAACTCTTTTTTCGGGCACACCGCCCAAAGTATTTTTTATCGCTTTTTACGATTCTTGCGCTGATTGATTGCGGTAGGAACAACCAGTTACCCAGCTGGCCCCGCTCAGATCCCGGCGTACGGAATTATCGTACCGGGCTCTTCAGAAGTACTCGCTTCCGCAAGGCTTTCATGCCATTATAGGCTCCGCTCTTGTCCTTGTATACCGCTTGGGGAGTCCAACAATATGTGGTTTCTCTATTCCGAATTGCTCAATCAGTTGTAAGAACCCGGCCCAATTGTAACTACGCCGCTGACTGCGTCGGTTCAAGTATTTCTTCAGCAGCCATCTAACTTCGCGATAGAATTGCACCAAACTGGGGAAATTACCTATTACTCCGTAGTAATTGTAGTGTCCTCGTAGCTTGGTATTCAACTGTTTGAACAACTCCGGAAGCCTAAGGTTTCGGCTTCCCTGACACCATTCCTTGAAGCGTTTCAGCGATCTTCTCAGATTCTTGCGGGCTGTGCGTCGTCCTACATGCGGCCTCCCTTTTCGATCTTTCCCCCACCGAAATTCAAAGCCCAGAAAATCAAAACTGGTCTTGCCCGGCTGGATTGTCCGGCTGAACGGTATTATCCGCGTTTTCTCCCCTGATAATTCCAGTCCAAATTTCCCCAACCGTTTTCCCAATACTGCATAAAAACGTTGGGCATCTTCCAGCTTCTCAAACGCACACACAAAATCATCAGCGAATCTTATCAGGAACGCTTTTCCGCTACAATGCAGAACTACTACTTTCTGAAACCACATATCCAGCACATTGTGCAGGTACACATTCGCAAGGATGGGTGAAATTATCCCACCCTGAGGCGAGCCCGTTTCTGGGTGCAGCACTTTTCCATCCGTGTCTAGCACTCCTGCATCCAGCCACTTCTTGATCAGCCACAGCAATGCTTTGTCATCTATCCGCTCGCCCAGCATATTGAGCAAAAACTCCTGATTCAAATTATCGAAGAAACCTTTTATATCAGCTTCTACCAGGTAGTGGTAATTCCCAAACTGCAACTTCGAAGTCAATTCGGCCACTGCATCGAGCGCTCCGATGTTAGGTCGATACCCATAGCTACAATTCAGAAAATCCTGCTCATAAATCGCTTGCAAGATGCGTTTGACTGCCAATTGCAACAACTTATCTTGGGTGGCCACCAGCCCCAACGGGCGGAACTTGCCATTCCCTTTTGGAATGTACCGCCGTAGAACAAGTTTGGCTCGGTATCGTTTCTGTTTCAGGTCCTCCACCAATTGGTGAATGTTTTCATCCAGGTTTTGCTCGTAGTCGCCGGCACTCACCCGATCTATGCCAAATGCCACATCCTTCCGGATGAACCGCCAACTGTCCTTGAGCAGTTCCTCATTGACCATCCCAAACAGATTTTGAAACCGATAGCCCGGCTGCATTTCAGCCTTTAATGCTATCGCTTGTAGTGAGGTTTGCACGCTTGCTTTCTGGCCCTGCATGTCCAATTTGTGTTGTCCTTTACAAGCTTCATACTCCTGTCAGTCCCTTCCCCATGTGAACGGCTCTCCCGTCTCTGAGTAATATGGACTGATCTGACTCCCAAAAGGCCTTCGGCTTTCCTACTCGTTCTTTCGGTCGGCTTACCTGTTTTGCCAGTGGCGGGTTCCCCCTCCGCCACGCTGGTTATCCAGGAACCTTTCGGGTCTCCCAAGTTCTCAACGCTTCTCTCTACACATGCCACGCTCTTATGTCGACCCCGGCAGACCCTCGGAATGCTCACCAATGCGCTTTCTCTGTTTTGGCTTCTGAGATTGTGAACCCATCGCCATCTGCATTTTGGACAGTTTTCACCGTCCCGTAATTAACGGGGCTATATCAAGCTTCAGGAAGTGCGGCCTTCCTTGTGGCCTATGTCGTTCCCCGTGTACGCTTCAATGAGGTTGTTCGGTAGCTGGTGTCAGTATTTTGTGTCCCTGTTTACAGGTTCGTTGGAGCTGCTGACATCCCTTCTCCAACGCCAAGGTTTTCTCTCCGTGACGGATCTCCTTTAACCGATTTAAGCTGCCTCCTTCATCATTGCAACACTCGGTATGAACGGCTGGTTGGGCCTTGTTCAACGGGGACTCCCACGCTCGCCAGCTTGATGTTGGCACTTTCCAGCACTTTTTGAACTCGGTTTACCAAAGTTGCGCGTTCCTTTACAAAAGTACTCCAGTAGCGGGTGAGTTCGCGCAACTCACGCTGCCCAAGGGGGGCACAAAGCTGGCTGTCAGCAGACCATGCCGCAGGAGTTCGGCAATCCATTCCGCATCCTTCACATCCGTCTTACGCCCAGGAACCGCCTTGATATGGCGGTGCGCATTCACCAACAACACTTCAAAGTTGTTCTCCAGAATGTTGAAGACCGGTTTCCAATATTCTCCTGTACTCTCCATCGCTACATGGGTGACACCTTACCCCATCAACCAGTCCGACAAGGCCAGCAAATCAGCCGTCATCGTCCCAAAAGTGCGCGTCTCCTTATGCAGACCTCCCTGCGCGTCGGGTACGATGATCGCAGGAACGACCGTCTTCTTGTGAACGTCCAAACCAGCACAATGGGTGTGTACAATATCCATTCTAATCCCTCCTGGGCTATATTCCTGGCTAACGTGGATGCCCACAGATCAGAATCTGATCTACGTGCTCACCTGACGGTGGCAACAATCGGCGGTGCCTTCAGACATCCGGGTCAGACTTCTCATCAGGCTCATGGCACCAGTTACTAAACGACCTCTGTGTCAGCCAAGTGCGCCCCTTATAGCATATTTTCATGCTTGGTGGTGAACAGAGTTCATGGCGACTTATTAGCTGCCCACCGACTGTTGAGAAACAGCTTTTTATCACCTGTTTCTCGTGGCATGAATGATGGCCCGCCATCCGGGCAGATTCCAGCGGACAGCGACTTGCTGCTCCGCGCAGGCGCGATTTGCCAGAAATGGTGCGGAAATGATATGAGTCTCGCCACTGCCGCTAAGCCATTTCGTTGGAGCATACACATAGATCCGAACAGTGCCAAGATTTATGGATTTCCTTGGAATATGCCGAAACGCCCAGCGCCAAGTTTTGTGTTCGAAATGATGGGTAGTGCCAAGGTTTACGGGGCGCAGTGCCATGCACTTCGAAAAAAAAAACAGGCTATTTTGCACCCTGTAGTGCCGCGAACTTCGAGATCTGACAAATGTTGTATGGGTTTTCTCGGAAAACCTGAAGACGGCATTTCGATAATTTGCCAACGTACTCGGCACTATCCGCCGAGGCAAAGATAGTTCTTGCCTCGAAAACAGTCTGGGAGGTTCCGAAAATGGCCTTTCGGTGCCCAAATATCTAAAACGTGAACATGCACGCCACCTTAATAGAGGAGGGATACTTTTTGCCAAAAATAGGGCTATTTTAGCCGGCCTGAATGACCAGCCATTGATGTAGGCGCATTTGGAGGTTTTCAGATCGGGATTTTTATTTTGACCGACATTGTTTTTCCGACATTGCCTTTTTTGATCTTCCTGATGAATCGGCTTAAACTAAATATCAACAAGCTGGCTGGGATGCCCCGATTATTCTAGCGGATTAATAGCAACAAACTGATCGGTGTGTTCCACGCATCATGGCAGCTTGTTCATTTTCCTGAACAATGTCTTCTGCTCCCCCCTCTCTCGCCTTATTAAGGTTTTGAGCTCAGTCGGTGTTTTTTGTTTTGGATTTGTGCCCTTCTTTCTGTGTGGGGGTAGTGAGTGTATGCCACAGACAACCATCGAAAAATCTCTTGACATCCACCAAAAAATATCTATAATAGTCGCATCTTTGATTTTGTTTTACACAGTTTAGCTTGTTCTCACAAATAACCTGGCTCTGCTAGGTTGTAGTTGTTTCTTCTGGGGAATATCGCTTTTATTTCTTGCCCTAACCACTATACCCGTAAAATATTACTAAATCTGGCAAATAATCCGATGTCTAATCTTTGATGCTGGGCTTTGCAACTATTCTACCTATTGTGGGCACGAACGAGGTCGGGATGAACTTATCCCAGCAGTGGTTATGTGGAGGTGGCACGGGAAACCCGGGTGTTGCTGGAATCACTGGGTTGTCATCTTGTTCAACGTTACCGATGATTTCACGCACCGGCCGGTATAGATTTCCTCCTTGGTGATATGCCCGGGTTGTACTTTGCTGCAACCCCATAAATTTCAAAGCGTTTTAGTGTAACGGGCGCCGTGCCTTGGGATATCCCTAGGCCGGCGCCCGTTTTCGTTTTCGCTCCCGAAGCTTAACTGGATTGAGCAAGCGCCTTCAAAGCGCAAGGTCGCGAGTTCAAGTCTCGCCAAGAGCGCCTGTGGTCTTAATAGTCCTGAACTCCTCGGAGCAGGCTGACCAGGAGATAATACCATGTCTCACTACATTTAAAATCTTCAAAGATTTTACAATCTCGACACCATCATCCCGATCTTCATTCCTTCGGCGGCATACCCCTGATGGTAGTGATGTACTTTGTAGCGGGTATCAGCCTGGGTTTGCTTTTGGCAAGGTTTAATGACCGCCCACTATTCCGGAGCTTCCTTATGGGAGCCGGACGCATGCTGTTTGTTACGGGAGAGGCCCTGTTTGATCTCAAGGCAAATGATCTTGGACTCTACCGCATCGGCACAATGTTTGAGGCCCATGCTAATAACTCTCTCATCGTGTAGGAAAAAAGGAACTCGTCACTGAAATCGGCGAGCTCCTGGTTCAAGCTCCCGCAGCTCAATGGGAGCAGCCTTTCGATTTCCATCTTTCCACAGGAGGTTGACTATGTTTGGCACAACGCTTTTCCCCAACTGTATGACAGTGAGGACACTTCGGGGTGAAAGGCCCGTTAAAATGCGGCATCCGCAGAGTTCCAGCTCTACGGATGTCATGGAAGGTTTTCTAACGCCTACCAAGCTCAATAATACCACGAGCCTCATATTTTGCAATACCTATGGACGCCAAAATAACCACCAAAATACTTTGACGATAAACTTGTTGCTGTTCGTCATTCGGCGATCCCTACTATGGGATTTTCCCGCTGCCGGCGCAAGGAAATTCGCGCCGGGCCCCCAAGGATGTGTGATCATGGATACACCGTGCCGCTATTTAATTGACAAGCGAAAGGAGTTATCCATGAGCGCAAGAGTGCTGGCAATCATGTTGGTTCTGGTTGTTATTGCTGGGAGTCAGCCGACGCTTATCCTGCACAGGTTGCTTGATGCAGGCATCATGTTGTTGAAACTATTCGGGTAGGGTGCCATGAATAGCATAGATATTATCGCTGAGGCAACGAAGATCTTGCAATCGCCCCCCGTGATCCCGCCTGATAGCCGAGGCTGGGCGCACTGGTGGTGCCCGTTCCACGGCGACTCTTTACGGGCCGGCCGGGGTGGTCGCCCCAATTTCGGCATCAACATCGAGATCGGGTATTACAAGTGTCTACGCTGTGGAGAATCCGGCCCGTCGCTCAGTTACCTGAGCCACAAACTCGGGAAAGGCTGGAGGCCAGATCTTTCCCAGGCAGCCGCCATGGACAGTTACGCAGGCAGGGAGATCCCGAAGTCCAAAGTCAACCAACTCGATGAGGCATTGTCTGCGGCCAGATCTGCCTTACTTACCTCACCAGCTATGCCTTATCTGCAAGAACGCGGCGTCAAACAGTACATAGCGCTGGTGTACGGGCTGGCTTATGGACAGCCAACGCCCTATATCAGCAAGGACACGGCGTTGTCTGCCTACGAGTCAAAACTGGTGCTGAGAAACGGCGTATGGCTCTGGGCCGGCGGAGTAGTTTACGCCGACCCGATCAGTAAGCCAACCGTCCTCAACGTCAGATATATTCCGGATGAACGCCTGCCGGCCGGAACGCGCCCCTTCCCTATCGAAGAGAACCACCACACCTGGGGAGTCCGCCAGGCCCCGCTTGGGAGTTGGAGAATAACCAGCTCGACTCGGGTCTTGCTCGTAGTGGAAGGCCTCTTCGATATGTTGGTTGGGGCACAAACCGTTGGAGAACGCCACTTACACCCCGAAGTTATTACCGTGTACACGAACGGCGCTTCACCGGTGTATCGCATGCTGGATTGGTTTACCGCCAACGCCACCAAGTATGATTTCGTACTTATCCCCGACCAGGACAAAGCCGGCCTCGGTGGCTGGGACGAAGTGAAACAAAAAAATGTCCCTGGATGGCTCCAACACATCACAGGAGCCATAGACAAAGGCGGCGGCCGGCATTGCGTAATCAACACACCGAACGGTCTGGACCCAGACGAAGCCTTTCTGTCCGGGTGGTGGCCAAGCATCATCTAGTCATTGATTTCCACATGAGGAACTCACAGGAACAAAGTATAAGGGGAAGGAGGTGAAATATAACTGAATATCAAATATCAAGTCACCTAAACGGCGGACCTTCGGGTCCGCCGTTTTTCGTTTCCTATACCTGTTTCGTCCAAATCCATAAGGAGTAAATCCCATGGGCGCAACTGTAATCCGCAAACACATTAGTTATCTCGTTCAGGCGAGGCATCAGCAAGCTGCCGATCCCGCTTCGGGGAGAGCGCTCAGCTCAAAGAAAGAGCAATCAGGCAAAGCATTCAGTACCTACGCAAGCTGGCGTTGAAACGGCGCAGGCTGGCTTTAACCCGCCTGGTGCAGAAAGGCGATGTTCTCGACGAACCGCTGAACCGTACTCTGGAGGGCACAGCGGATGCGTGATCAAGCAGAAGCACCTGAACGGTTTCTTGTCTCTCAAATCATTCAAAAACAAAGGAGAAATAAATGAACACAATCACTTTTGTTATCCTGCTCGCAGTTGCTGCCGTACTCTGGGTTGTCCTGATTGCCGTCCCGGGGATCCGTGCCATCATTTACGCTCGCTCGGAGGAGTGGAAACTACAGCAGCGCATGCGGCGCATCTTACAGCACGAAGCCGAATAATCAAAACAAAGCGAATATAGCAACAAGGATATGGGCGAACTTCCAGTACGCCTCGACCATCGTTTTTGAAAAGACTGTTTTCTCAAAACTGACGCCGGCGAAGACTCGCCAGGCGCAGTTACCAATTCATAGGGCATTTGCCCGGAGGTGAAAAATGTCTCGGAAATTCAATCTCTCGTTCAATACACGCCGTCCTTCCAAAGCCGTCATCCATATCAAGGGTTCCAATCGTCACGACCGGTTCGACCAGGACGAATTGACGGCATTTGAAAAGTTTCCCAAGGGAAGCCACGCCGCCCGCCGGCAGAGCAAAGAGGAGCGGCTCAACGGAGACAAATAGCAATTTGACAACAGCTTATCTTCAAAAATAAGGAGGTGATGGCAGGAACCCTTTATCGCTCGAAACCTCGCCGGTGCACCTAGCGAGGCGTGTCATATCCTATTCAACAATTTACGGAGGTGAACTATGTCTGACGTCTCAAATTCATACCGCAAGGAAGTTCGTGAACTCCTTATCAAGCGCATCGCAGCTGCCCGCCAAAAGTTCCTGGATGGCCAAGCAGACGCCGTAGAGAAAGCAAGGCAAGCTGCCGAGAAGGACCCGGTTCTGGTGGAGTTGCGCACTCATCAAGAACAGTGCTGCCTCCTGTTGGGAGAGAAAGAAGCGGCCGAAAAGCGCCTCAACGAGGCTATCTCCGTAACAAACGAATTCTGCGAAGCTCACGGGTTGCCATCCTACCGCTATGGTTACCACAAAGAAACATTTGAGCAGGCTGTAAGGAAAGCTGCTCAACACGCCTTTGAGGCGATGCTGATGAAGGATGGTGCTCTTGGCCCAAAACTGGAAGAGTTCAGCCGGTTGGAGAACAACCTTTCAGATATGCTCACTCTGGCGCTCACGCAATCCAGGCTTCGCCAGGTGGTGGATATCTTCAATCAGAATTTAGGCTTGGAACCCAGCCCGGTTGAAAAGGAAATCCTGGGCAATAAGGCCGAATAACCTGGTCAATCAATTCCGGTCTGCCCATTATGCCAGGCAGACCGGATTCCAATGAATATCAACATCGGAGGTAGAAATGTTTTCCTCAAATAGTGTTTGATTGCCCAATCAAATCGCTCATATGTGTCCACATAATGGTATAATGCAACTACATCAAGGAGATTACTATGGATGAAATGAGAGTTGGCACACGTGAGTTAAAAAGCAAGTTGAGCGAGTATATGCGGCGGGTCAAATCCGGCCAGACGATCGTGGTCACTGAGCATGGTAAACCCATCGGACAGATTGTACCGGTCAAAGTATCCCTTGAAGAGCGCATGCAAGGGATGGTAGCCGCCGGCCTTGCGGAGTGGAATGGGCAGAAATTAAAGCCTTACAAGCCGGTGGCCACCAACCACGGGGAACGACAAGTCTCTGACCTGGTAGTCGAGGACCGCCAATGATCCTGTATCTGGATACGAGCGCGCTTGTAAAACGATATGTCCGGGAGGCCAGCACGGATGAGGTGATTGCATTGCTCGAAAATGCTGGAACAGTTGGTTCTGCTTCCTTAACTAAAGTGGAAATGGCCGCTGCGTTTGAGAAGACTGTTCGTCAGGGATGGGTCAAGAGGAAGATTGCCATGCAGGCCTGGCATGATTTTCTTGATCACTGGTCCTCTTTTAATCGCTTGAATACATCCGCTGGGACTATTGATCGCGCCTCCACCCTGGCCTGGGAATACAGTCTGCGCGGTTATGATGCAATGCACCTCGCCTGTGCGCTTCTTTGGAAGGAAACACTGGAAACACAGATTACCATGGCGACATTCGATCGAGATCTTTGGCAGGCCAGTAAAAAGGCCGGTCTGGCGGTGTGGCCGGAAAATTTAATCTCCTGAATATTCGCTTAACGTTTTTTGTCCACGGTTCACGAGGCAGGTTTTCACCTGCCTCGTTTGATTTCTAGATGACGTCATCTTGGTGTGGCCAGCCTTTCGACAACATCTTGCCGAGTAAGTAGTTCCTTTTGATGTGGCGGGAATCGCAAAATAATACCCATAGCAACAACCCATTTGTGTTTTGATCCTCCATATCGCTGCCTTATGCACTCACCGTGTGGGACAAAAGCTTTTCGACAATTTTAGTGATTCAATTTAACCGAGCAGAGACGCCTCTGATCGGTCTATTCAATCTCAAGGAGGTACTTCCATGTCTATAACTCTATCCCGTGTGAACCTGTACGAAGCATTAACCAATGCCGCCCGGGTCACCAATGGCACACTGGCATCCGCAAAGTTCGCCCGCGTCGAGGCCAGGGCCGCTGATCGCGTGGTGATGATAACCACTTTCAACGGCCAGACGGCCATCGAATCTATTCTGGCCGGCGACGTGGTCGACGATATGCTGACCTACGTCGACGCCCAGACCCTGCTAAAACTGGTCACGGCCATGCCGGAGGGTGCGATCACCCTAGCTTTGAAGGACAATGAGCTGACCATGACTACCGGCGACGGCAAGCACAAGAATGACCTGAAAATCGGCTCCGACGTGGAGATCCCGGTAATCGCCGGGTCCAGCATGACCGAGATGACCAAGATTGCTGGCATCGAACTCCGCCGGCTGGCTCGGGCCGTGAAATTCGCTTCAGTGGACGAGGGTAAAACAGCCTTGATGGCAGTCCACGTGGCTTTCAATAAGCCAGGGGATAGCGTCATCGCTGTTGCAAGTGCCACGGATGGCTTTGCAGCGATCCAGTCCCTCGCCCCGGTGATCTCCTGCGCCAAGACAGCTGTCGGGAAGACCATTACCTTCCCCGCTTCGTTCGTTTCCTTGCTGCTGGATACAGTACGGCCTGATGATCAGGTAACAATCCACCGGTCCGGCGAGAACCGCTTCATTATCTCGGTGACGAATGACAAGACTGGGAAGAATCTGGCGCTGGCGTCGACCGAGTCGTCCGCCGTTCCCCCCGTGGATAGCATCGCCACGATGATCAAATCCACCAAGGATGGGGCCGATGTAAATATCGAAGTCGACACCTCCGCCCTAGAAAACGCACTCGATATCATCGGGGCTTACACCAGCGGCGGCAATGACCTGGCCTACTTTTTCCTGGCCATCAATGACGGCGCGATCCGCTATGCGAGCAACCCGACCGAGAGTGGCCAGTGCCGTGCCATCCTGGACGGAACCGCATCCGGACCAAAGGCCTCCCGCTGGTTCAATCCTGGCATGCTTCGCAAGGCGGTCAGTTTGATGCCCGAGAAGACCAGGGCAGCGATGCCGTCGAAGCCCAAGACGCCAATCCTGTTCATGGGTGACAACATCCGCGTGATGGTAGCCCCGATGGACAACACGGCGCTCAAGGATGTCAAGTTCGAGGAGACGGCAGCCATCGAACTACCGCTGCAGCAGAGTGCTGTTGTCGAGGCTGTGTCAGCCTAGTTGTGCCCTTTTCCTGTTACAGAAAACCCGTGGGACGGCGAAATTCCCACGGGTTTATTCATTCATAGCTGTTCATGTTCAATAAGGAGGTCTATATGGACGATTTGTTTGATACTCTGGGTGCAGATCCTGGAGGGGATAGTTCTGAAACGCCACAGCCGGTGGAAGAGCCGGCCGCCGAGGAGAACCAGGTGCTTGCTGAGGCCGCTGCCGAGCCAGAGGTTGAAGAAGTAATTGAAGTTGCTGGCGAGGCTGCGGGATTGGATGGCAGCCACGAGGATACAGATGGTGATGAGCCGTCCGGATCTGGCACTCCTCCTACGGATGCCAATCCGACGGAAAAGAAGCCGGAAGCGACAAAACAGGTCAATGTCGTTGAAGAAGATCCATATGAATTCGAAAAGTGCCTGATCACCATCGCAATGGCTCTGATGCCGGACGATGGCAGCCCGGACGGACGCATGGTCATGCTGGGTGTTCGTAACCACCAGGACGAGCCGCTCCTGGCCACTTGCCGGCTCAGCGATCTGATGCCCCTGCCCGACCCGGTCCAGCAATTGCTAGAGCAGTTGAAAGATCAGTTGCCGGCGCGGTCAGAAAAGGCAGCTGAGCGGAAGGCAAAAGAGGAAGATGCCAAGAAGAAGCTGACCAGTAAGTCAAAACCGGCTGCCAAGACTCCCCCACCCGCAAAGGCAAAGAAGGCTGAAAAGCCCAAGCCCACCAGCATGAATCTCTTCGACATGTTCGACCAACAATGACCGCAGGAGAACCGCTACTCCCGCAACAAAAGAATCCTTTGATTTTATACTTCGTTGTGAAGTATAATCGTTATAACTAATCAGACTAGTCACTTATGGAGGTGGTCTATGAATAACATCTGGCAACTTCAAGATGCAAAAAGCAAGTTTAGTGAAGTGGTTGACCGTGCCCTCGCGCAAGGTACGCAAATCGTTACCCGCCGGGGAAAGAAGGCCGTGGTTGTAATGCCGTTCGAAGAATACGAACGCCTGACCCAGCAGACCGGGAGTCTCACTCAATTTCTATTGGCTTCACCCCTGGCTGGTTCTGGACTAAAAATCGAACGTGACAAGAGCCTGCCTCGTAATATCGAGATCGAGCCATGAACTATCTACTCGACACCTGTGTTCTCTCCGAATTCACTCGCCGCAAACCTGAGCAGAAAGTGGTTCACTGGGTGGATAATATCGATGAAGATAAGCTCTTCCTCAGCGTAATTACCATTGGCGAAATCCAGCACGGTATCGTCCGCCTGCCCGAATCACACCGTAAGACCGATCTGTTGGTCTGGATGAACAATGAATTAATCAAGCGCTTTGATCAACGTATTATTCCATTAGATGCACCAACGATGCTCTTGTGGGGTAATCTGACTGCACAGATGGAAAGTACCGGCCAGCCAATGGCAGTAATGGACTCGCTCATCATTGCAACCGCGCTCCAAAACAACCTCATCGTTGCCACGCGAAATGTATCTGATTATCTCCCTTGTGGAGTACAGGTGATTAATCCGTGGGAATGATTGCAAGCAGAGGACTGCCTTGATAAGATACGAGAGGCTCTCCGGGCAGCCAGAGGGGGCAGGATACTAAGGACTCTTTGCTTTCCATAATTAGAACGTATTAACACAGGGACACGTTTATCGCGTGTCCCTGTCCGTTTTTATAAAGAAAGCTCTCAGTGCATCCTGGATTGTCCCGAGAATGACCGAATAGCCAACCGCTGTGAATCTGTGTTCAATATACCAATCAAAAATACCAGGAGGTGCAACGTGTCTGACAAAAAATACATCATCAAGATCGAGGGACAGGAAATTGACATCCCCGAGGAGGTCGGCGCATTGGAAGATGCCGATCTGAAACGTGCCCTGACGCCGATGTTCCCAGGCGCGGCCAACTCAAAGATCGAGCGGGCCGAAAAGGATGGCACTGTGACCATCACGGTCGTCAAACTGGCCGGCGCAAAAGGCAACGGACGCAAGAGCAAGAAGGGGGGCGGCTTTGCCGCCCTTCTATCATGTAAGAGCCGGCGTAATCCCACAGTCGAGTTCTACCTGGAACTTCACGGGCAAGAGCTCGGCGAGCTCGATCCGTACCAGTTGATCAGCGTCTCCAGCGATATTGAAAAGGCGCTGGAGGCCGGCCATCGTCAGTTCGAGCAGATGGTTGCCGCTCATGCGCGGCTCCGCCGGACGGTCCCCCAGGAGGGAATGGCTTTCGTCCCCCTGGGCTTTTAAGTTTTTGGCGCTTGGCGCCAGCAAGGTGAATAATGAACCAGTTGGACATCACGTTTGACCAGGCTTATCGATCATTATCCCGGAATAAGTTTGTGACAGACCTGGAAGACATCAGTGAACAAATGACACAGATTCAAAAAATGGCAAAGATCGTTGGGGTGTATCGAGCGGCTCGATCAAAAGAACCTCGTCAGGATATCGAAGAAGAACAATTCAGGATCCCCAACATCTGGCAGCTACGCAGACGGGGTGAGTTGATCGCCGGTTACCCAGCATTTGAACGGCTATGCGAAGAAATAACCTCCTGGCTGTGCGGAAAATTTCCCCTACTTGAAGATCCTACCTTTGCCCAGTGGACAGACAACAGCGATGACTGTTCTGTGATGTATGTTGTCAACCCTGGAATAGATATGGACTGGGACGAGGCCGCGGAGCTGTTCGAGGACCCACAAGCCTTCTCCAAAGATTATGGGCTGATGTTCCTCGCCATCTACGTTGTTTTCTTTCGAGAATTCATCGCCGAGGACCAGGACCTGCAAGCGTTCTGGGAGCCAGCCTCGGAGTGGTTTGGCTGGGGCTTGGAACTGCCTTGGTGGTTATGGCTGCCGGGCCACCTCTGGAGGACGGATAACAAGAAGTTCTATCGCTTGCTCGAAAAGGCCGGCCTCCCTAACGTTGCCGACACGTTCCGCATGATCTGGCATGACACCGGGACATTTTTCCTCGACCTGGAAAACCCATACGATTCCTACAGCGGCCAAGATGAAACCGTTCATGAGTTCACGGTGGATAACATCGAAAAGCTGTCCAGGTTATGGGAAGAAGCCAGTCCGATCCACGATCGGGGCTACCGGGCAGTTCACGAAGCGTGCGAGCACCCTGATACGTACAAATCTGTCGTTGAATTGCTGGGGCGCTGTATCGTGCCCGGGGAAAAGAAAATGACGTTGAAGGAACTAAAGGCAGCCGCAGCCCAGAATAAACAGTTGATCACCGAACACTCGGGAAAAAAACAGGAGGAAGACGATGACTAATAAGTTACCAGTTATAGGAGAGGTACCGCCCCTGCCCGCCTATGCGGTCGGAGCGCTCTATTTCCTGAACAGCGGCGATTTCATGTTCCGCTTCAGGACAAAGGAAGATAGGCATTCCAGCGAACCACAGGTAGTTGAAGGGGCCAAGTTTGTTACTGTGCGGGATGTTCAGGCTGCTTTTGGCGGTTCGGATGTTGATACCGGCTGGATCGGCAACGGGGTGATCCGCTGCGGGTACTGCGCAGAGGGCGACTGGTTTGTCTATGCCGCTCCCAAGCAAAAACTATCCATCCAGGTCACCATGAGCAACGGGAAAACAAAGAAATTGGCACTTCCAATCCCCGTGACGGTCATGGTCGGAGTCGGGATGCAGTATTACCTGTGGGCTGTCCCTTACAACTTTGCGCCGGATAGCGGCCTTTGCCATGCTCCCTTCCCCAACGTTCACGGCAATGGAGCCATCTGCTGGGGTCAGAACACGCCCCCCAAGGCGCATCATCGGCACGCAGAGGCGGCCTGGCGTTTGTTTTTCGAGAGCCAGTTCAACGGCGACCTTGCCAATGGCAAGTCGGTGAAGTACGAAAGCGACGTTCGGCGAATGCTGGCATATGTGGCTCGCAAGAAACTCGAGGAGTACCCACAGGAAGACCTGGTACGAGCCGATCGTTCTTTGCGCACGCTTCTCCAGGATCTTGTTGGCGTGTCTGACAGGAGCGAGTAGATATGTTCACAAAATATATTTTGGCAGAAACTGATACCCTGCCTCCAATTGGCCCGTCCAGTATGTACGAGTTCGTAATTGCCGGCAACGGTGTCTTTGTCCGGGCGCGACGCAGGGAGCTGGAAGCGCTGATACCGGTCTCCAGGTGTGAGATTCGCGGACTCCGGCCGGTCCATCCTTATGTCCGGATGGAAGCCGGAAAAGTTCCCTTGGTCTGCACACAGGCAATCCTGACTGAATTTCAGCGTGACCTGCCCAACGAATCGCTCATCTGGCTAAGGCTGGACGAAGGAAGGTGGAAAGTAGTCAAACCCAGGCAGGTGAGCGACGAGAACTCGGTATATCCTGAAGACCCCTTCGACCCCGATGGAGTAAACGCATTCCTGGATGTCCACTCACATAACACAATGACGCCTTTCTTCAGCACCGACGACGACCGTGACGAGACCGGTTTCAGGATCTTTGCCGTGTTCGGTCTCCTGGACAGGTTGCCATGTGTGACCGCTCGCATCGGCATCTATGGTTACTACTGGCATCTTGGCACAGGCGACGTCTTTGTCCTTCCGGATGGCGTGCAGGATGCAGTGAAAGCTATATTATCGCTGGCTGATGAGCCGGCAGAAACGGAGGGCTTGGATGAGTTCGAAGACGCAAGTTGCGCTAAACCTTGACCAGCTCAATGCGGCCAAGCTGATCGTTCCGCTCTCGCAGAGAATCCGCCTGGTCCTGGTTGGGAGCGGTGGAACCGGCTCCTGGCTGGCACCGGCTGTGGCGCGCGTCGCCCGGCTTTTGACCGAGAAGTTCGCCAAGGATGTTCAGGTGGGGTTCGTGGACCCGGATACGGTCGAGGTCAAGAATATTTACCGTCAGAACTTCTGTCTGGCTGAGGTCGGCTGCAACAAGGCCATTGCCCTGGCCACCCGCTACGGAACAGCCTGGGGTGTAAACATTGTCGGCGTCCCGCATAAATTCTCTTGGGGCGTTGTGAGAGATCTGGGCGGTTACCAATATGACGACCTGACTGTTCTAATCGGTTGCGTGGACAACCCGGCTGCCCGCCACGATATTCAAGGTTCGATCCGCAGCATGCAAGGCACGGTTTTCTGGCTGGATTGCGGTAATGTGAAGGAATCTGGCCAGGTTCTGATCGGGCGGAATGAGCCAGGCGAGCAAGTAAAGACATTCCCGCTGCCTGATAAGTGTGCCTGGATTCCCCTCCCCTCCCGCCAGCACAAGGAACTGGTAGGAAAAGGTACCGACAACGAACCGGAGAGCTTGTCGGTCGTGCCAACAGGACTGTCGTGTGCCGAGATCGCCATGCTTGACGAACAAGGGCTAACGATCAACCAAACCATCGCCTCGGTCGCGGCGGACTACCTGGTACGGCTGCTGCTGACGCAAAACCTGGACAAGTTCCAGACTTATATTGACCTGAACAGCGGCAGCATGAAAAGCACCTATATCACGCCAGCCAATATCAGGAGATGGAAGCGATGAGAACGGCAAAGGAACTTGCAAAAGAGGTCCTGGCCTATCTGGACCAGGAAAACATCCCAGCAGCTGCTGTAGTCCGAGTTCGGAACGCATGCCTGTGCGAGCTGGCTCCGGCGCAACCGGTTGTGGTAGAAAAGCGCGTTGCCGAAGCCCTGTCCATTCTTCAGCGACTTGGGCTGTCGGCAAGCCGGCTGGCTGCATTCACATTGCTGGATTTCGTGCAGGTTGCCGTCGATCAAACCTGGGACGTGGCGCAGAGAAAGAGCCTACGCCTGCACGATATCCTGGCCTGGCTCAGAGAGCAGTACAGCGTTCACTACGCTGAGAACACCCGGGAGAGCCTGCGCCGGGATGTGATTACGCCGATGCTGCAGGCCGGTATTCTCGAGCACAACCCGGATCAACCAGGCTTACCACCCAACCACCCCAAGAACCATTACGCCATCCATGCTTCTGTGCTCGAGAAAATAAAACAGCTGGGAGAAAATCTGGCGACATAGGGGTAGAAAAAATCCTTGTCAATCACCACTCAAACTGGGACACGCACTTCGGCGTGTCCCTTTTATTTTCCAGAAAGGAGAAACGCAATGGCTCTAACTATTTCAGAAAAAGGAAAACGTATCGTGAAGTTGATCAAGTCCGTACGGGCCGCGGGAGTGCTTGTACCCGGCGATACAGTTCGGGTGCCGGACGAGAGGCCGGCGGCGTATATCGGGCCGTCGACCGTGGAGGACGGAATTCAGATGCACGCGTTCCGACTGTTCGATGGAACAGAAGTCATTATGTAAGTCCCCGTGCTCAACCCGGAACCTGGACAAGCTGCCCTACTGGCGACTTACAAAATTTCTGAACCCGCTTCCCGCTAACGAGCGCATTTTTTCAGAGGCAACCTTAGATTCGCCAGCCGATCTACATGTGGGTCGACGAGCGGTTGCATCCCAGCCTGAAAAGTGGCGGAATCATCGCTCACCCGCAAGCCCGGCCGAACAGGCATAAACCCGACACAAAATCAATACTTTTTCCCCATCACAGGGGACGGACGACCGCTCCCATGGGGAGGAGTCTGTCCCCTGACCTTTTCCCAGAACAAGGAGACAAACAAATGGAAACTCTACTCACCATCCCCCCCTCTTACCCACTCCATAAATTGAAAACGCTGCCCCTGCGGGACCAACCGGCTTACCGGGTCACTTCAAATGCTTCCGCCTGCAGCCTGGCCGAACTCCTGGCCGCGGTTGTTGGCGGGGCGCAGCAGATCGAAGTTGCCGAAGGCATCCTGGCCCGCTTTGGCGGGGACGTTCAACGCATTTACAAGGCCCACGTCGCCGAACTGGCTTCAGTCCGCGGCGTCGGCCAGCAGACGGCGGTGCGCATCAAGGCGGCCCTGGCCCTCGGCCTGCGGCTGAATGAGCCGGCGGGAGAACGCCCTGTGATCAACTCGCCGGCGGACGCGGCTGCCCTGGTCCAGTACGAGATGGCGCTCCTCGAGCAAGAATATCTCAAGGTAATGCTGCTCGATACCCGTAACCGCGTATTGGATATAGTGGAGGTGTACCACGGGTCGGTCAACTCTTCCCAGGTGCGCGTGGGCGAACTTTTCAAGCCGGCCGTCCAGCGCATGGCGCCTGCAATCATAGCCCTACACAATCATCCCAGCCAGGATCCGACGCCTTCACCGGACGATGTTGCAGTCACTCGCGCCATGGTACAGGCCGGCAAGCTCTTGGATATTAGTCTGCTTGATCACCTGATCATTGGCGGCAACCGCTTCGTGTCTCTTAAAGAGCGCGGGCTTGGCTTCTCGTGAGGTGCAACCATGGATACTCTTCAATTACCGCTCCCCCAACCCGAAGACCTGCCCTTCAACCCGGTCGCCCACTCCCGCACGCGTGCCCAGGCCATCGCCGACGGCGCCCTGGTCGATGTGACCGAGACCGGCAAAGAGGTCGGCTTCAAGCTGCCAGTGGCTATCACCGAAACGCTTCAAAACCGCCTGAACCCGACCAAGAACGAGGCTGTCTTCGGGCAAGACTATGACAGCCGGCTTTGGAACGTGCTATGGGTGGCCGCTTTCACAATCAAGCTGGCCGACCGCGGCACAGATACTGTCTCCTTCACGGTCATGCAGCGGGAAGTAGACGCAAAAAGCGGCCGGCCACAAAACGTAGAGCTCCGCTTGCAGGCTGTCTGTGGTTCGGTTCTCGCAGGCGAACCGGTCATTATGATCGGGTGCCCGCAAGATTTCTAGCAGGAGCCAAAGTGGGCCGTTGGGCTGGATTTCTCGCTGACGCTCCTGCAGTCGGTGGCAAACAGCGGACTTTCGCAGTGGATGCCGGCCAGCATAAGCATCGAGAGGCGGAGAAATCCGCCTCTCGATGAGCCTGTCTACACGATCTAAAATTATAAAACAAATGTCAGGACCTGGTGAAATCCTCAAGTCCTGACATGCTACTTGTTGTCTGTGGATCAACCCTCGTTCCCGTCTGACTTCTCCTTGTTGCCAATCTGCTTCACTCGCCTGGTCTCGAGCTTTTTGATGCTTTCGGCTGTTGGGAGGTCTTCCGGCATCGTGCCACCCAGTTCCTGGATGGTCTGGCGGACCTTGCGGCCCACGGCGAAGTGAGTAGCATTGGCGGCTTCTTTCCCCTGCACGCCGTCGCGCCGCAACTTCTCCTCCGCCTGGGTTGCCCGAAAATAGTTTGCTGCCAGTTCCGCGCTGCCCATGTGGTCTAAGATTTTCTGGCTCGGCTTAAGTCCTTTACGCCGGTGGATATCGGACATTTTCAGGCCGTTGTACAACCCCATATAGCCATGATTCTGAAAAATTGCGTAGTCCATTGGTTCAACAACGCCGGCGTTCTTGGCTGCATCGGCTAGTTGGGTGTTGTGGCGGCGGATTTCATCGCGTAATATGAGTCGTCGCTGCTCCTCATTAACTTGCTGATCCTCCAGCTCCTGTCGCCTTGTTTGGATGGCAAAATACGTTTGACCTTGGGCTACAATCTCTTTTTGGGGATCCGCATTTTGGATGGCCAGGTAACAGGCGTAGCGCGACATCAGAACGGTTTTTACCCGCCGCTTTGCACCGCTTCCGATGGCGACCATATTAACCGCATCGTTAAAATGGTCCTCGATTTGATGTCCGCTGTTGAAGCAGGCCAGTTTGGCCTTCTCTATGACCGCTTCAAAGTGTTGATAGCTGACATAGCCTAACACTCCGGCAAAGTCGCGCGACGACCAGAACTCCGTTCCGCTATCCGGGTCGGTTTGCTTGATCTGCTCAAATGGCGATAAATGGGTAGCCTGGATCTTTTTATTCAAGGTAGATAACTCCTCTCTTTTTCACGAAAAATAACGCATTCCGTATTGATTTCATTATCCAGATAAACAAATCGCTCGAGGAGCTTTGCTGCGGACGGCACCGCTACACCACAATCTCTCAACCGTTTTCCGATAACAACCAATCCCGGGTTGTATGCCCGGCGCGCCGTCCCGGCATATTGGATGAAGGCTGATTTCTGAACAACTCTCAGATCCAGCTCGGTCTTAAAGGTGCGCAAGGTGATTGCAGAACAATTGTACTGCATATGCTCTACGCGCGAGTACCGATTGAATGGATTTAATAAGGTTTGGCTAACCCCGATCACGGGTGCATAATTGCAGGATGCAAGGGGCAGACTTCCTGACCAAACGCGCCAATCCCGTCCGGATCACCTGGGTACATCGAGAACCTGGTCGTGTTACGCTATCCGAATACTGAATACGGCCAGGTGATCGTGATGGATTCCCGGCGATGGCACTACAATAACTCGTCTACGGAAGGAATCGCCAAGTTCCGGAATGGTCCAGAGTTGAGTAATCCATGCTGCACCGAGTTCACTGGCATACCAAAATGCCGTCGAAAAATAAAAGAAATTGATGTAAGATTAGGAGAGGAGGCCTAAATGGATACTTCAATCGTAGATAAGGTTGTTGAGCAATTGAAAGCGCTGCCCAGTGAGTTGCAATGGCGTGTGTTGGAGTTTACACGCGCTCTATCCCTTTCTGCTCCGCGTGGCGCCTCTGGGAAACAACTACTTCGCTTTGCCGGAGCAGTGCCCCTTGGTGATGTAAAGCTGATGCGTGAAGCCATTGAACAAGGCTGTGAACAGGTTGATATCAATGAGTGGTAGATACTTGCTGGATACCAACATTATCATTGCCCTGTTTGCAAGCGAGAAGGAGCTGCAGGAAAAACTTGCGCAGGCTGATGAGGTTTTTATACCCAGTGTGGTTCTGGGGGAATTGTATTTTGGCGCGCACAAGTCGGCCAGAGCAACCAAGAATTCGGCTCGTATTGACGAACTCGCATCCAACACTGTCGTATTAAGTTGTGATACTGAAACAGCCCGGCATTATGGCGAAGTCAAGAATGCTCTTCGTATTAAGGGGCATCCAATTCCGGAGAATGACATTTGGATTGCAGCCGTAGCACTTCAACACGATCTGGCACTGGCTACACGCGACACACATTTCAACGAAATCGAGAATCTGAAGACCGTAGCCTGGTGAGCGAAATGCGCTGGCGAACACCGGCGGACAGCGGCTTGCCGTTCCACGCAGGCGCGGTTTGCCAGAATGTACCATAATTGGTAAGGTATCTCGCCCGTCCCGCCGCTGCCGCTGAGTCAAAACCGTTAGGCTCCAAAAGCGTTTCAAAATGAGGAAATGATGAATTCACAATCACTGGAAGGAAAGGTTGCCCTGGTAACCGGTGCAGCCAGGGGAATAGGGATGGCGTGTGCCATCGCAATGGCAGAAGCTGGCGCCGATGTTATTGTAGGATTGAGAGAAAGATCCAACGGCGAAGAAGTTTCTGATTCGATAAGAAAGTTGGGACGCGACGTATTACCCGTTCAAATGGATATATCAAAACTGAACGAAATCGATGCTGCCATTGAGAAAAGCATGCAGCATTATAGACATATCGATATACTGGTAAATAATGCCGGTATTGGAGCCCCCAATAAAGCGGAAAATGTGACCGAAAATGACTTTGATGAAACACTAAATGTAAACTTGAAAGGTACCTTCTTTACCGCTCAAGCGGTGGGAAGAGAAATGATCAAGCAAAAATCCGGAAGAATTATCAATATAAGTTCGCAGGCAGGTTTTGTCGCGCTGGAAACCGAATCGGTCTATTGCATGACAAAGGCTGCCATTGCGCATTTAACCAAGTGCCTGGCATTGGAATGGGCAAAATACAATATTACAGTAAACGCGGTCGCACCCACATTTGTTAAAACCCCCGGTACACAAAAATGGTTAGAAAATGAGCAGTTCTACCAATCGGTAATTAAGCGAATCCCATTAGGTCGAATAGCGGATCCGAAGGATGTCGCTGCCTCAGTAGTATTCCTGGCATCCCCACAAGCCTCATTGATAACTGGCGCAACTCTCATGATCGATGGTGGATGGACAATCCAGTAAAGTAAAAAAAAGCGCCCAACACCGGCTCCAGTCGGACAGCGGCTTGCAGTTCGGAAACCGGCGCGATAATTGCACCATAACCGCAGCCATCGACAGGATTCGGGCCAAGTTCGCCCATGACGCCTTTGCGTTCTCGCTGCACGCCACCAATCAAACCATCTTGCGCGGCATACGCGTGAATGAGACCGGAGAGGCGATCCAGATGGGGGGAATTTATCGAGGATTCCTATGATATCAAATGTCCCAAGTTCCCCGAGCCTCGGCTCCTTTGCAACCGGCCGACCGCTCTACATTCAATGCAGCTATCCAGGACAGCGACAGATCAAGATCGTTACAGCCCGCGAACCTTTGCTGACCGAATGGATCAACTATTGAGAATGGAGGTAATAATATTTCACCAAAAACCGCAAAAGAGAATCTAGTAAAAAAGCGCGTTACTTATACGCTGCTCAAAGACGGTCAATTCTTTATTGTGGAAAATGTGCCTGCGCGTGTCAATACACAGACAGGAGAGCAGTTTTTCTCACCACAGACTGTCGAACATCTGCAAAAAATCATCTTGGAGCATAAAAGACCTATCCGCACCATTGAAACGCCAGTGTTCGAATTTTCCTGATCATAATTGGCAAAAGTCTTTTACCGTCCGGTGCGCCGAAACATGTTTCGGCGCACTTTTGTTTTCCAACTTTCTAAAACCCTCGACTGAAATACACAATTGCCTTTGGCAGTTTCTTTACCAACCTGCGCAATCTCACCAGTTAGTGGCGAAGTCGGGGGGTGGCTCGCAAAAAGGATATAAGGCCACCTTTGTGGCAATCTTGGATGAACCGAGAACAATCCGATGTGTAAACACATTCGCGCAGTAGAAAGGTATTAGGAGTTACTTTATCCTGACCACACCAGGGTATCTTGCATCCAAGAATTCTCTCATCCCGCCTTTCAAGAAGGCGGGAATTTCTTATTAAAACGGAGGTGAAAAATGGAAAAGATCAAATCGCTCGCGCCGGATGGGTCATACGGCGGTAGTGGCCAATCCATCAACGGATATAGCCAAACGGGGCATGAACTCAAAGAACAGTTCCTGCGTGAAGCCCGTGCGCTGCTCAAGCAGGCTGGCCAGTTTCTCGCCCAGGCCGGGTGGACTGAATGTGACATTCGCGTAAATCCAGCCGGCACGGCTGTCTCCGGCGATGTTCATGCCGATTTCTGGGATCCCGCCGATCCTCTCAATACTGTTTACTGCACCATCAGCGCGTCGGCCGTCTCTTTTGGGGGACGCAAGGACGGGGTCGTTATTATGGCTCGTAAGGAAAAGCGCGAGCCCCGAAACAATGGTGGTTGCACATCCGCAAAGCCAACCTACCACAATACCTGGATGGGGATGAACCAGTGGGTTGACCCCGGAATGAACGCCCGAGAGTTGGCCGCCCAGATTTTCAAGATTGCCGGCCAGCCGGAGCAAGCCGACCAGGTCCGCATGCTTGCCGGCTGCACTTACCACAGTCGTACGGCAGGTTCCCTGGCCATCCCTGCGGCGATTGTCCGCAACGACACAGAGGCCGCAGTTTTGAAAGAGGCTCTCGGGAATGTGATCGAGGCGGCGCGCACAGATGCCAATGTTCATAAAGGTGAGCAACCACTTACCGAGGCGAAAACCGGCCTGCGCCAACTGTCGCTTTTGGAAGTATCTCAATTATTGGACGTATAAGGAGGCAAACCATGTACAGGTTGGTAGACAACCCATTCGAAAATTCAACATTGAAAGAAGAGCTGGAGGCCGTCTTCAAAGCGCAAGAGCGCGCGACGGCAATGGGAGGGTTCCTGGTTACGGAATATGACCAGCATTTCCTGCCCCAACTGGACAAGCTTGCAGGGGTGAAACGCAGCGGGTACCGGTCGAGCCGGAACGATGGACTGATCTATGGCTGGACCTGCGAGTTCGGGGAAATCAAAGCGCTTCCCGGCGCCCCCTACGGCGTTGCGATTGCCATCCCTTTCCCCGGCGCCCAATTGCCAAAGCCCTTGTTGGAAGGTAAACTGTGGTCGGTTGGCGAGGCAGTGCTGGATTACAGCACTCGCACCATCACCATCAAGAATGGCGATCTTGTCGTCACTTTCCCGTCGGTGAATATTAACCAGGCTGATTGGACGCTGCTCCAGGAAGTCAATAAAGCATTGATAGAGCAGAACGCCGGCGTATTAGCCTGGAAACTGTCTGGCGAAGTGAGCAACCCGGATATCCAGCATCTCTACCCGGATGGTAAAGTCCCGACGATCAGAAATGAACACGCCCAGGCTACCGTCACGGGATACGCCACAACTTCAGCTAACTGGAATGCCACGCTGGTCTATGCCGGCCTGGTCGCCCATAAAACGGCCCTGGAAAGTTTGCACGCGACACTCCTACAATGGAAGTCACTGTCGCTGGACGGAAACCCGGCAGTACCAGACAGTCATTTTCGAATGGAAGTCGCCCCCATTCCCGACTTCAACCTCTTTCACGCGGCCCTGATTTCAGATGCCGCGATCCCCGGAAAGTGGATGCCGCAAGACGAGAAAGCCTATGCGTTGGTTCTCAAACAGCCCGGGCAGAACGAAGTGAATGTTGAAGCCCTGCTGGAAAGGGCCATGCTGGTCAGGCTCAGGGAGGTATTGCCTCACCCTGTCAAAGACGAGTGGGCACGCGAATTGTTTGCCCAGGGATTGAAGAAAGGGCTGATCGACCGGCTGGAAACCGATGGTGACTGCCTCGCCGGTGCTTGCATTCATCTCAATAAAGACTGGACAGCGCTCATGGGCGGCCTGTTGGACACAAATATCCTGATCGTTTAGACCACAACAATTAAGGCACCCACAATACATTTACGGCTTGTGTGGTTGTTAGGTCCGAATTCAACCTGCTCAAGGTCAATGCCCCTGTGCCAGATGGCGCGGGGGCATTGACCTTTTAGAAAGGAGATGCCATGGATGATCATCCTATTGGCGGAGGCGATGCTAAGAAAAGATGCCCCGCCTGTGGAAGGGAAAAGCCCCTCAACAAATTCTACGAAGATACAGCACGCAAGGATGGTTACAGCTCAATTTGTAAAAAGTGCCATGGGAAGTCGGTAAAAAAGTGGCAGACGAACAATCTCGAGCGATTCAAGGAGATCAACAGGCGATGGAAAAAGGCCCACAAGAAACAGCGTGCTGCAGAAAGCAAGAAATGGGCAGAAGATCACCCTGACCATAAGCGAGAGGTTGGAAAAGCATGGCGTGCCGGCAACCCTGATTACGGCAAAAATTGGCGGGAAAAGAACAGAGACAAAACCAAAAACTACGAGCAAGTCCGCCGTGCCAGATTAGCAGAGGTCAGAAGCGATTTAACAATCGAAGAATGGGAAGCGGTTCTCGATTTCTATGGCCACCGATGTCTCTGCTGTGGAAAGGAAAACGTGAAATTGACCATCGACCACGTTCTTCCAATCTCGATGGGTGGCACGCACACCGTCGACAACGTTCAGCCCTTGTGTGGCCCATGCAACTCTAGAAAGCATGCAAACCATATTGATTATAGAAAGGAGCTTTATGCGCCCCCCAGCAATTGAACGCATGGGATATTATCCCACCTCAAATCAGGTCGTGAGTCTACTCGCGACCTATTTTCACCCCGCCGAAAACGGGCGTTTGCTTGACCCGTGTGCCGGAGAAGGCCTAGCGGCAGGAGTACTGGCAAAAGCCCTGAATTGCATGAGTTGGGGTGTGGAACTCTCGCCCGTACGCGCGCCTGTGGCCGAGGAGAACATGGACCGCGTCCTGTGTGCAGCCTGGCAAACCTGTACGCTGACGAACGAGTCGATCACGTTGCTTTTCCTGAACCCCCCATACAACTATGACCGGTTCGGGGATCAGCGCCGGCTGGAAACTGAATTCCTCAAAACCACCACGCCGAAGCTCATGCGTGGTGGCGCCCTGATTTATATCGTCCCATTGAAGTTGCTGGGCGATGAAACCGTGGCGGCATTGCTGGTCGCGTACTACGAGGATCTGGTTGTATTGCGCTATCCGGATACTGAATACGGCCAGGTGATCGTGATCGGTTACCGGAGACAGCACTACAAGAACCCGTCCAAGGAGGAGATTGAGGCGACCCAGAAACTGGCAAAGGTTGAGCCGCCCATGCTCGAGGCAATTTCTTCCCCCCGGTACACACTTCTACCCGCCGTAGCAAAAGGAGCCGGCGGCACCGGGATCAGATTCAGCCAGATGGACTACACCGCTGAAGAACTTGCAGATGCCACGCTCAAGAAAGGATTGATGTACTCAAGGACCTGGCTCGACCTGGTTGATCCATCCCGCCTGGAAGCCAAGATGGACCGGCCAGTAATGCCATTGAAGAAAGGCCACATCGCGATGGTGATGGCTGCCGGCACGATGGGCATCATGCGCCTGACCGATGAGAATGGCCAGCCTATGCTCGTCAAAGGACGTGTAGTCAAAGTTACCGAAAAGGTCGGTACCGAGGAAACCAAAAGTGGCGACCAGATGGACATCCTGCGCGATCGCTATATGACCACTATCTCGGTAATCCGGCAGAGCGGCATCGAGGTCATTACCGAAGTCGGCCAACTCTCCGAGTTCATGCAGAAGTACGGTGAGCAGATCGGGCGATTCATCACGGACCGCACCCGGCCGCTGTACAACTTCGATCCTACGCCGGCAGAGGCGGCGATCCTGGACATGCTGAGTCAGCACAGGAAACCGCTGCCGGGCCAGCAGAAACCCGGCTTGCTTCAAATCCAGCGGCACGTTGCTACCGCGGCTGCCCGTGTGCTCCGGCAGAAGCGGCGCGGCAATATCCAGGGCGAAATGGGCAGCGGGAAAACAACCATGGCCCTCGCTTCACTGGTGCTCCTGGATGCATTCCCGGCCATTATCATGTGCGACCCACACATGGTTGAGAAATGGACCCGTGAAGCCAAAGAAGTTATTCCTGGAGTACAGGTCATGGAACTGCGCCGGATCGGTGGCCAGAAACACCAGCAGACCAACGATGTAAAGCGATTCCTGGAGTCTTATGAAAAGGGTCTGCTTGGCAAGAAAGCGATCGCTGTGGTGGCTCATACAACGGCCAAACTGGGGACGGGCTGGAGGCATACCTACATCAAGCGCCGCATCGGAGGCGTGGTAACGCTTTGCTGCTCGACTTGCGGAAACCCGATCACGATTTACGACCACAGCATGGAAGTGCCGGCCACGGCAGAAGAAGACATGGGGCAGAAACGACTGTTCTGCCGTGCACTGGTCAGCGGATACGCCTTAGACGAAGAGGGGCGTGTCAAAAGAGACGAAGATGGCAAGCCTGTTTGGGAAAAGCGGGAGTGCCATGCTCCCTTGTTTGCAAACGATGTGGGCGATAAGCGTTATCCGATCGCCGATTACATCTTCCGGCATGCCAAGTTCTGCTTCAATATGCTAATTGCCGATGAGGTGCACAAGTTCAAGGGCAAGAGCTCCGATCGGGGCATTGCCTATCACCAGCTGGTGCAGTCGGTGCGATACACCATCAACCTGACCGGCACGTTCTTTGGCGGACCAAGCACATCCATCTTCTGGCTCCTGCAGCGCAACGATCCAAAGGTCAGCCGTGACTTCGACTTCCATGACGAGCGCCGTTGGGCTGCCCGTTACGGCGTGCTGGAATTCCGCCGACTAAGCAAGAAAGGCTACAACGAAGACGAGACCGAAGTGGGCTTCACGGGCAACCGGCGCTATCAGAACATTGCCAAGGAACTGCCCGGGATCTCCCCCAGCATCATCAACCGCCTGCTCCACAACACAGTATTCCTGTCCCTGAAAGACCTCGGCCTGGTCTTACCGGAGTATACCGAGGAGGTGGCTGCTCTCAATATGCTGCCGGAGAACCCTCTCGGCGAAAGCCACTCAGATCAATACGGCAGGATGGAAAGCAGCCTGCGCGCCAAGGCTCGCCAGGATAAAAGGTTCTTGTCTGTATGGCTGCAATGGAGTCTGGCCAGGCCCAACTCAGCCTTCCGCGACGAGAAAGTTCAAACCGAAATCATGGACGATAAAGATGACAGTGGTGACGATGTAGGGTTGATGGATGTAGTTGAGACGGAAACAGTTAACGGCAAAGCCAAGCTCAAACGAACGTTGATGGAGCTGCCGGCAGTGATAGACGATGGCAAGGCGCTCCTGCCAAAAGAGGCCTGGCTGGTGGATTTCGTCAGTTCAGAACGGGAGCAAGGCCGCAAGACCTTGATCTACTTGCGCCAGACGGGGACCAGGGATATTCAGTATCGTCTCGAAAAGATTTTGAAGGATGCCGGTGTGCGTGCCCAGATCCTTACAAGCGGCGTGGAAGCGCGCAAGCGTGAGGCCTGGATCGCCGGGAAGGTGTTCGGCATTGACGCTCTGATCGTTAACCCAAGATTGGTTGAAACGGGGTTGGACCTGATCGCGTTTAGCAACGTGGTGTTTTTCGAAATCGAGTTTTCACTCTACACGTTGTGGCAGGCCCTGCGGCGGGTGTGGCGACCGGGTCAGACACAGAAAGTCAAAGCGGTGTTCGCCATCTACAACAACACAATGGAAGCGCGCGCACTATCCTTGATGGGCCGGAAAATGAAAGCCGGCCAGACGCTATATGGCGATGAAGTGGGCGGGGCGATTGTCCCGGAGGACGAAGGCGACCTGCTGCTCAAGCTGGCGCGCGAGGCTCTAAACAAGGCCGACATCCCCGACCTGCAATCGCTGTTCGCCGAAAACTGCCGTGTTGAACGTCCCACCATCCCTTCGGTGACTGGTCCCGCTTCGACTGTGATTGATATGCCAATTGCCAAGACGGAGCCGGTCTTATCCCCTGCTCCCGCAAAGACCATTACGTTCGACAACTGGATGGATGCGCGCGGCGCCGACTCGCTTAACTCTGGCCGAAAGAAGAAAGTATCCGCAGGTCAGATGTCCCTATTCGACCTGCTGGATTAACCGAATGAATAGCGCGATCAGTTCTCCCACTCACAGAGTTTGGCAGCCGGAAGTTCCACATGCCAGAGCCGCCAGGAAGGCATTTGAATGGGAAAAAGACCAAACGACCTGTACCTCGTTTGGGGCCACTTGAGTCGTTCCACGGGCGTCCTGACGGTTCGGGGTAAGTGGGGCGGTAAGTGGTCATTGAAAAACTGGTAAGTGGTTGGTAAGTGGCGATTTCCAATAGCCACTTACCAACTTTTCTTTCCAAAAAAGTTATCACTGATTTCCGAGAAAACCAAAAGTTGGGGTTTTGACGGGTTTATCGGGATTCCCAAATAGTCAAATTTAGGAGGTGAAATATGGCTCAAAAGAAATTCGATGTAATCTCGGCAGGCCAGACGAATCTGTTTGATCTGTTCGGGTTGAATACGCCAGCCGCGGCAGCAGTGGTTGTCAATCCTCCACCTCCCGCGCCGGCTGAACCAGTGAAAGCGACAGGGCCTGTACTGCCTGATGGATGGACGGAGGAAGATGTCCGCTTCCTGCTGAATGCATTGGAAGAAGGCCCCATCCTGGTGGCCGACACGAACTTGGGTATACCCACCATCCACAGTAACTTCGGCGCCGAGGTCGAACACCGCGGCTTTGGGCTGATGGAGGTGAAAGGTGGTGGGTATGGTCTATCTTTCGACGCCGGTGGCGCAATGCAGCGGACACCATCCGGGAAAGGATGGACGCGGCTGTACATCGAGGGCACGTATGCCTATGAAACCAGCACAGTGCATGAGAAGCTTCTGGCGTACCTACCTGACTCTGCAGCCTCCCCTGTTCCCCAGAGTGCTCCCGCAAAGACACCGATCGAAAAACAGATTCGGGAATTTCGACGCAACTTGGGACAATTCACCGGCACCGAGAAGTGGACCCGCTATCCTGCCGTCTGTCCTTACATCGTCCTGCTGACCGATGGAGCCTTATTCGTTGCAGAGCATGGTGGCGAGGACGGGAATACGGCCTGGTGGCTGATAGATGCCATTGCAAGTTATCAAGGCGAGGCTGTACTGAAACGCCATGATTTCCAAGTGTGGAAACTAATCATCCACCCACCAGATGAATCAGGACCTGAGCAGAATACTGTAATAGCTGCATTGCAAAGCAAATCAAATCAGGCTGCCCAAAAGCAATTTAATCAGCACCGACACGCTTCGATCATTTGCACAAACGGGAACGAGGAAGAACTGGTGCGGCAAGAGATCGGCATGACCGATTTTCTCCCCATCGGTGAAGTCACAATCTATGCTTCAGTCGAAAAGCATCCAGATATCAGCCTTGATCGACAAGTTATGATTCTGCTGCTTCCGTCTGAGTATTAGGATAGGAAAAGAGACTGGCAAAGGCGCTACCCTTACCAGTCTGCATTTTATGATTTTGGAGGCGCACCACAACATGACCTGAGTATTACCAAAACCGGCGAAATCAAGTACGGCCCGTGGCGCAAGTGGCAAGCCAATTTCGTTGGTGTACTCGACCCGTTCACCAATCAGCATGTGTGTCTTGACAGTCATAAAGAGAATTGGTGAGATTCATGGAGGTCAAGTGGAAGTGGAAAGAGTACTGGGCTAGATTACGCCGTTACGGACAACAGTATCGGATTTCCGATCGCTCCTCCATAAAGCCGCCGGCTAAAAAACAACATCGAACAGGCTGGAAGGCGAAGCTTTAATAATCAGCCAATCAAAATATTTAATTGCCAGCGCATAACGAGCCGGCCATTAAGCTATGCGCACTTCCTACACCCCATTTAAGCATTCCATAAACAGCTCTGGATCTGCCACAAGCTTCAAAGGTTTAATCCGTTTGGACAATTGAGAGCATACCGCAACGAAACCAGTGTACTTAACAACCAGGACGTTATTATTATACTTGATAGTATAATACTTTGAAGTATAATAAATGCAGATTGGAGAAAAGATCGGACAAATGAAATCTGAATTCTACGGCCGGCAGGCCGAACTGGAAGTGCTCGATGGGCTCTGGGCATCGTCGAAAGAAGAATTCCTGATCCTGTACGGCCGCAGGCGGGTCGGCAAGACGGCTTTGCTGGCCGAATGGATCCGGCGGACAGGAAACCGCGCCTTGTACTGGGTAGCCTCCCCCACCTCGGCTTCAGCGCAACTGCGTTCCTTCTCTCACGCGGTATACAACTTCGAGAACCCGGGGGCCGCCTCCCCTGAAAACTTTACCTATGCCAGTTGGGAACAAGCACTGCAGGAGGTTGCCCGGCTTGCAAAGAATAACCGTCTGGCGCTGTTTATCGATGAATTTACGTACTTGCTTGAAGTAAATCAAGGTATCGCCGGAGTATTTCAGAACCTCTGGGATCATGTCTTCAAGACAACAAACATTTTCTTGTGCCTCTCCGGTTCCCACCTGGGTATGATGAAGCAGGAATTCTTTTCCTACCAGGCCCCCCTGTATGGCCGTGCTTCGGCTCAAATCCATCTCCGGCCGTTTTTCTTCGGCGCGACCCGCAGCTTTTTCCCGAAATATTCAGCCGTCGACCGGGTCGCGCTCTACGCCGTCTTCGGCGGTGTGCCGGCATACTGGGAACGCTTGGACCAGGCGAAATCGATCTCCCAGAACATCAAGCTGCACCTCCTGACTTCCAATAACCTGATGCAATCCGAACCAAGGTTACTATTGCAGGATTTTATTACTGACCCTCACAATTACATCGCCATCCTGGGCGCCATCGCGAACGGTGCCCATGCCACCAAGGAGATTGCCGCTGTCTCGGGTCTGCAAAATGTCCATGTACCGAAGTATCTGGGGGTATTGACCGAGACAGGTTTCGTTGAGAGACGGGTGCCTGTGACAGAAGCCGGTCTCTCTCGTGCCGGGCGCTACCATATTACGGATCCCTACCTGCGATTCTACTTCCGCTTTCTGGCCGACCGGCAGGATCAATTGGCCCTGGGTGGGCAAGATATTGCCCTGGCCGAAATCAACCGCCACATGATTGATTTTATTGGCAAGTACACATGGGAAGAGTTATGCAGGGAATGGACACTGCGCGCCGGGGTGCTGGGCGTGCTTCCCATGATGCCTGATCAAGTGGGCAGCGCCTGGAATGCAAAAGTCCAGGTGGATGTGGTCGGTATTAACACGATGGAGAAGACGCTGATCCTTGGCGAATGCAAATGGACCCTGTCTGAAAACGAACGCAAAGTGATGGCAGAACTTGTCGAGGAGAAGGCGGCGAAGATCATCCCTGCACAGGGAAAATGGAAGGTATATTTCCTGGGTTTCTCACGCAGCGGCTGGACATCCGGCGCGCTGGCCTACCAGGAAGAGATTACCCATCACCCGGTTCAAGGAGAGAATTGGGTATCTACGGGAATGCGATTGGTCAACCTGGACGAACTGGATGATAATCTAGCCCTATGGATAAAATAGATTGAAGGGGGTTGCTATTCCAGTCTCAAGCTCTACCCAAAACACTGTCCAAAGCCTTCAAATCCACTAACAAACCGGCCTTTTCCTGCATCTCGGTTTTCGCCGCAGGTGTGAAGCCGCTTCGGGCGAACACCGCATAATGAACCTTCCAACCTTTGCCCCCATCAGGCAGGTCGTTCAGCAACAGGGGCGTTTTACCATCCACAAAATCGCGCACAACCTGCCGATCAATCCGATCAGCCCCCCACTTGCACTCTCCCAGCAGGATGTCATGTGTCTGCCAATTAATTGCAACCACATCCACTTGTACACGGCTGCTCCAATGGCTTCCAACTGCATCAGGAATAAAGGGCAACTCACCGGCCTTTCCTTGCACCCTCACCCACTGCCTGGCAAGATCTTCAAAGGCAGTGCCCCCTACAAAAGCACTCAGGTTTCTTCGGATTACATCAACTGCCCGATCCGCGTCGAAAGGAGAGTCAGATAGGAATGGTTCTAGAAAATAGAAGTAGAACCTGAAATACGGATCGCACAGGTGATAGCGACCACTGCGAGAGCGAGCACGCTGATCTTTCGATTGCGTTACTGGCAGCCGCCGTTCCACTAAACGTAACTCCTGCAAGGTATTTAGGTAAAAGTTCACACTCGTGCTGGGAATAAAAGCCCGATTAGCGATCTCAGATAGCGTGTGTGCCCCACTTCCAATCGCCTTCAAAATGGCAAGGTAACTGTTTGGCTCTTTGACTTCATCGTACAGCAAGAAAGCCGGCTCGGCTAAGAACATGTTTCCGGGTTTTAAAATTACCCACCGGATATTGTCAATCAAATCTTGTTCCGGATCCAACCAGTTCAGATATGCCGGAATTCCTCCGACGATGGCGTATGCAGCAACACGCGCATCGGGATCCCATTTCGGAAAGAATTCTTCCAGGCTGGAAAAAGGCAGTGGCTCGAGGTGCCACTGGGCAGTTATCCTCCCAAAGAGCGGTGATTGTCGAGAAAGCAATGTTTCCATCACGTGCACTTGCGAACCGCATAGCACCATGATGATATCGGTTTTCTGGAGGTGCTGATCCCAGGCATATTGGAGGGATGAGAGCATGGCAGAATCAGAATCGGATGTGTAGGGCAACTCATCCAGGATTAATATCCGGCGCTTCCCTTGCAGTTGAGGCGCAGCAGCATCCCAAAGTTCTGGCCAGGAACGATATGTTGGAGCAGACAAGTATGGAACATTGAGCAACTTGCTAAACAAACGAGTGCGTTGTCGGGTAGCGGTTTCCTTGACGGCTTCCCAATAGGTAAAATCAAGACCGCTCTGCTCCGCCCAGTGCATGAGCAGTTCCGATTTCCCCACTCGGCGCCGGCCATACATCAAGATCAATTGCGCTGGACCGGTATGTTTACGGTTAAGCAAATCATTGAGAAAGGCGATTTCTTCCTGCCGATCAATAAACATGGCTGCCTCCGAAATTATAGTCGAGACTATTATATCGCAGACTCTTATAACCAAATAGACACAACAACTCGCGACGTCGGAGATGAAGCATCACGATCCGCTGATCAATAATCATCCCGGGAACCCTGACAGTGAAGGAGGTGAACATAATCTGAGGATAAGATTTCCTTATTCGCACAATCAGCATTTAAAACGAGCTCTCGAAAATATCACAATCCCTTTGGCTGGCACCACCTTGGCGCCGGCCATTTCTTTTCTCTAGGAGGTGAACATATATGGCAAAACTATCCGACGACCAGCTTGCGAAACGCGCAGCGACAAAGAGGAATAACCGGCTGCGAAAATCCATGCCTTTGTTTGCTGACTTGCTAATTGAAGGAGGAGCTATGGCCAATTGGCTTACCTCTCCCGAAAAGCAGGGAAAACGCATCCGGCTGCAACATGAAGAGTTCAAGAATATCTGGGCTAAGTGGGAAGAAGACGAAAAAGAGTTCACGCTACGCGGAGATGAACGCCGGGCTATCATCGCCACACATGTTGACGACGAGACTCTGGCCGGGTTGGATCAGCACTACATCAAGATTCTTGGAAAGTATGGGCCAGAGTATTGGGCCGATTACTGGTGGGGAATGCTCGTGCAATATGTCCCACAGATCGCCCATAAGCGCTGTCCCAACATGAATCTGCACAGCGAGTTCAGCCGCCGGCATGAATGCTGCCCGACGTGCAGCAAGCCGCTTGTCCCCGTTTCTATCAGCAACAAACCGGGCCATTGCAGCGCAAAGCAGCTCCTGCTCCAAGAAGCAGTGGTTGTTTAGAAAAAGGAAGCGTCTATGGCAATAACAAACTTGAACCCGGTTGATGCTCGGCGCATTGTCAGTAAACGCCGCTGTTCCGATTGTTGGGAAGTATTACAGGAACATTACGACGAACATACCCGTACCAGCACCGTTTCCTGCTCCACACCCGATTGCCCCTGTCGTGGGCATGTTTCCGCCGAGTTCGTAGAGAATGCTTTGGTTGAGAGTCGGCAGAAACGCAAGGAGGTCGAACGCGCCCTGGGAGAAAGCGAGGCTGTGGCTTGGATCCCCAGGCCTGTTCGCCGATCCCAAGCGGCCATCTTGGCCGAACTTGGCTATTGATCGAATAGAGAAAGGAGTTCTACCGTGACCCGTTTTACTGTGCGGCAATCTGCCGCATTCCCTACTGTGGCCATCCTGCGAAAAGGTGGTCCGAAGGTCAAGAGAGATGGCAAAGAAACGATGGGGCCGGACCTCAATGACCGTTTCCGTGTTGACTGGCTGCCAGGGGTAGACCCGGCTATAAAAGAGTTGTTCAGTGCCCTCTACAAGACAAACCAACCTCAGGCCCTGCGCGCTATGATCGCCTTCCCGAATGTATGGCAGGCCTGGTCAACGACAAACGAGGCATATTGGGGCACTTCACGCTTTGCCCAGGCCGACAATGAACGTTACCTGTCCCTTTACAATCCCTTTACCTGGGAATCGATCATTGTACGTGGAGAGCCGTTTAAGCCGTTCATTCCTGGCGAGATCCTGACGTTCGAGAACAAGCAGAGCGAGCTGCAGGCTTTCAGACTACGACCGACTACTCGCTTTGACCTTTTCCTACCGGACCTGGTCGGGTGTTTTGTAACCTTCCAGATCAAAACGAGATCGTCCGGAGACCTGATCAACCTACGCCGTAATCTGGCCGCAATTCAGGCTGCGGCCGATGCCCTTGGACAACGCACAGGTGCAGCGGGCATCCCCATCATTGTTACTCGCCGAGAGGACACTGTGCAGTGGCATAAGGCCCTTGGTCAAACAGTTCCGGTGAAGAAGTGGCTGATTGACATCCGCCCGGACCCAAAATCGAAGTGGGCCCAGACCTTCGCCGAGCGACTGGCTGCTCTGGCATTAATAACGCCTCTGGCGGTCGATGAAGATCCGACTGAGGACGCTGACCTGAACGAAGATGACGAGGGCAAAAGTCCAGAACCGGCAAGTACACTGTCCCCTGCCCCGCAAGAAACGCCTGCTGAATCGGTGACATTGGCCACTGCTCCCGTGGGAGATCCGGAACAAACCGTTGACCCACTAAGGCCAAAGGCTTCCAATAACTACAGCCACTACTGGATGCTGGTCGTTCCAAAGATGGCAGAAGCAAACAAGGATATCCCGGGTCAGACTATGAAGGAACTGGCAAAGGCGGCCATGAACGAATCGGGTAACGATGTTCTCAAGGCTTATGACCTATTACGCCAGAAGATCGGAGCAGCCAAGGGGTAAAACGCAATGGCTCGGCGAAGCGCGTTTCAAAGTTCGCCCGGGCGCTGCAAAGCCAGAGACTCCAGTCCTATCTGTAAATACGCCGATTCTCCAAATTTGGGTTGTCCGAGAAAACCCACACAACTTATTTGAGAGGCCAAAGCCGGTAAGTGGTTCCAATAAATAGCCACTTACCAACCACTTACCGGCTTTTTTATGGCCCACTTACCAACCCACTTACCCAACGCTGCCAGAAAGCTCGTAGAACTGTTATAGGCGCTTTGTAAATAGTACCGTCGCTGAAGCCTTAACACATGGCTTTCTGGCGCCCTTTGAATACTCGCATCTCATTCCAAACCAGGGATTGCTTGCAAAGGCAGTCCCTGCTCATTTTCGCACACTTGAGGAGGTGTTATGAAAAAACTTATTATCTTTTCCATGATCATCCTGGCTCCAAAGGCAATGGCTGGCATCATGATTTCCACCTATGGAAATCATGACATAGAAATGGTGGCGCTGTATTGATATCAGGTCTTCAATAATAATCTACCCAATCGAGTTGTTTGTCCTCCGATCAGGAATAGCATGCATATTGTTTTTCAGCCAGCCATATAAAGTGGCCGGATTTTTGACATTGTATCGCCAATATAAAATCTTACATGGCGATACGGAAAGCGAGGGTATACCAATGTCTCCTTGTAATGCAATTGCGGTCCAGACCGCCAAACTCAACACAGACGCTTCGGTCATCGTGCATAACGATGTTGCTATCGAAGCGCTTTCAAATCTCCTGGAAAAACGGTGGGGAACTGATGAAATCGGGGTATCGAAAGGCGCTGATCGGGTGCAATTCAGCGGGCGAAAGGTGGGTAAATCGGTACTTATCTTCGACCGGGGCGGAATCCAGGTTTTTCCTAACAATGAACTATTGAGTGTGAAAATTCTCGTTGAGCAGATCGCCGGCCTGATCATCCAGGCGCGCGTCCGCCAAGCAGTAGCTGCCCAATACCAAATCCTAGAGGAACAGCAGGCACCAAATGGCGCGCTGGTCCTGACCGTCGAGTTGTAGGAGGTGAACATGAAAGCAAGAGTCGTTGTTCTTCCGAGCGGACAGATTTCCGTCTTTGTGGATGAAGGCACGTTTGAGACGGCCGCCCCTGAGCTTGCCAAATTCTTCGAGAAGCTGAAGGTTTCGGGGGTAAAGATCGAGGCTATCAGCCAGGCCGAACAGCACCGGCACGATGGTGAACACACACATGCGACGGAGGTGCAGCATGGCTAAGAAAAGCGATACCCCTACCCCTGCTTGGGTTCAGGAATTTACCAGTAAGTACGGCTCGGGTGTAGCTCATGCATTTTTACTTCACTTCAATGTTCATGACTACGTGGTTCCTGGTGCTAGCATGCGGACCTACCTGGCAAAGATGCTTGCGAACCGGGAAATCGTGGCGTTTTACAATCGCGCTGACGGCATCACGTTTGCGACTCCTTCAATGCGCGAGAAGTTCATGGATCTGCTGGCGTTGAAAAAGACGACCGACCCGGCATTGGCAGCATTGGCAGCGATACAGGGCAACCAGGAACAGGAGCTGCCGAAAGCCCCATCTGCGGCACTACCACTACTGGCCAAGCTTCTCAAGCTGGGGAATCCGGATGACAAACTTGCGGCTGTTATCATCGAACACGCTGAAACGATTGTGCCTGCGGCGGATGTTGCAATGATGTCCGCAGAAGACCGCACATTACTCGTCCTTATCGAACAACTTGGCCGTGATCCGGAGATTATGCGTTCAGGGAACCCGGTCATTCTGCTTACAAGCAACCTGTCTGACCTGCATATGGCAATCCGCTCTGCGTCGTCAAAGTTCGAGGCCATTCGCGTCCCACTCCCTGATCGGCGGGCGCGGCTCGAATTCATCGGCCAGTACCGTGAAAAGAATCAAAAGACGGTGTGGGAGCCGACGCCCGAGCAGCTGGCAAATGCGACTGCCGGCCTGAGCCTTATCCATATCGAGGATATATTCCTGCGTGCGGAACAGGAGGCCAAATTGACATGGGACCTGGTCCGTGAACGGAAGCAGGACATCGTCGCGAGTGAGTTTGGTGAGGTCCTGGAAATCCTTGAGCCTCGCTTTGGGTTCGAGATGATTGGCGGCCTGGACCATGTAAAACGCTTCTTCCAGGATTCGGTCATCAATCCGATGCGGACCGGGAACCTGAAGCGTGTGCCGATGGGTGTCCTGCTCACGGGCCCCGCTGGGACAGGAAAGACCGCAGTGGCTGAGGCGGTCGCCTTTGAGGCCAGGGTAATGTGCTTTATTCTCAACCCAGCCAGGATCTTCGGGAAATATGTCGGGGATACCGAACGGAATCTGGATCGCGCGCTGAATGCGATCGACGCCTCCGAGCAGGCCATTGTATTTATAGATGAAATGGACCAGAGCGTTGGTAGGGGCTCATCCGGGGACTCGGGGGTTTCCAATCGATTCTTCAAGCGCCTGATGGAATTCATGTCGGACACCGGGCATCGCGGCCGTACGATTATGCTTGCAGCCACCAACCGGCCGGATCTTCTGGATGCTGCCCTGCGCCGCCCTGGGCGATTCGATAAAAAAATACCATTCCTGATCCCTGATGAAACTGAACGCAAGGCCATCTTCGAGGTTATGGCACGCAAGTATGGGCTCCAGATCCAGGACGTGCCGGCCTCTTGCATAAAGGCCACCGATGGCTGGACCGGCGCAGAGATTGAGCTGGTCACGGTAAAAGCGGTAGAAGTGATGGAAGACGAGGGCAAATCTCCCGAAGACTCACTGGAATACGCCACGACAGTCATCTCCCCCAGCACGGCGGATGTCGAGTTCATGACGCTGCTTGCAGTCCGGGAATGCAACGACAAGACCCTGCTGCCACCGAAATACCAAAAGCTCATCGAGAAGCGCGACGAACTCGAAGCACAGATCAGGGAGAAAATCCCCGAGCAAAGAGGCGGCCGAGAATTGTAGCAAAGTGATCCGGGCGGGATTTCTGGTCCCGCCCGGTGGTATGATTGTCTTGTGTTCCATGGGTGGAACGCATGGAGAAAGGAGATCTGAAAATGGGTTCTGTAACGCAAAAAACCCGTGAACGGATCGCTAGAATGCTGGGCGAAAAAGATGTTCACGTTCTGGACAACGCCTGGATCCGCCGGATGAAAGAAGGCGTAATTGTCACCTTGCACATCGGCCATTGGCGCGCCAAAGCCAGGTTAACTTATGAGGATCTAGGCCTACCACAGGCAGGCGCCAACGAAGAGAAGGTGCTGGAGGAATTGCTCCTTTTGGGCGAGAAATTTCTTCTGCCGGCCAGCTATGTGCGTAAGATGGAAAGCGCCGAATCAACTGCCAGGAAATACCTGGCGAGGACAGCCTGCGAAACCGCATACGGTCCTTTCGTGCCTTTCACGATGTACGCCGAAGTAAAGGCTGAATTGAGCCGATATCGAAATGAATATCTGGCTGTTGGTACCGACATTGTTGAAAATCTTGACAGGATCACGGCGGATCACATTGCAACCTGCGCCGATGCGGCCAGGCAGGCGTACAGGAGGTTAAGCAAGCTAACGCCAAGTTTCAAAAGCAGCGATAAATTCATCGACGAAGACGGGTTCGTTGACAAATACGTAGACAACATCACCGCTTTAATCCCGTACAAGGAGCGCCTTCGCGCGTCATTCGTCTTTGACATAAACGTTAGCTACATTCCTTTGCCATCCCTGATTGCAAAGGATGTGGCAGAGGCAAAGCGCATCCAGGCCGCCTCAGACGCAGAGCGGGAACACATCCAGGCTGAAGCCAAGGTTGAGACATCCAAGATTACGGCAGAAGAAGATCGCATCCGGGCGCAGAGGCAGATCGAGAGGATGAAGGAGGAAGAGGCAGTATCCATCGAAGAGGCTGCCCTGCGAGAGCGTGAGCGCAAATTGGAAGATATGAATCACGACGTACTGGAACAGGCCCGCCGACAGAAAGAGGAGATGATCGGTGGTTTCATGTCCGACTTGCTGATTAACTTGCGCGGCCTGGTATACGAAACCACGACAGATGTCCTGGCCAGTATCGAGAAGAATCGGTCTATGCACCCGAAGTCCCTTGAGCAACTTAGGAATCTGGTTAAGCAGATCAGCAATTTGAATTTCTTCGGAGATGGTGAGATCGATCAAATGATCAGTGCGGTGGTATCTCAACTCGGCAACCTCAACAAAGAGAGCGGGGTCGGCGACATTAAACAGTGCTTGCGGGATGTTGCCATCCTGACCCGCTCCAGCCTTGTTGATCTTGGTGAAACTCCGAGAAGCGCTCGCAGCCTGGGTGTTCCCGATGTTCCCACTGGTGCCGCCTTACGAAGATCTCGCGAGTCGTTGGGACTGGAAGATGCGACAGTTGAGGAATTGGGCGAGCGAACCGGTCGCCGGCTATAGGGAGGGCGTAGGGAAGACTGGCTGAAAACAGTTGATGTCACGGTTGTGCGGGTGGACCCATCGAGGCAGGATTACCGGGGTGGCCAGGAGGGAAAAGTAGTGTGTTCAAAAGCCTCATGAGTTCCACCCTGAATAGTTACTGATGTTATGGACATTTATAGACAATGCCAATTGACCAGTTTTCGTACAGGTTGGACCCGTACCGGGCGAACTACAACGCCCTGTATCCCACAGGCGAAAGCCGATGGGAGTCCCTTGCGTAGAATGTTGTAAGATGCATTGATGTCGGCGTGAATGGGCTGTCCCCGAGCCGAAATAAACTCAGCGCGCATTACCCGCCGACCGCAATAAAGCGCATGCTTGCGGATGGGTTCCAGATCCAGGAAGGAGCATTTTGAGGTATACCCCTCTTCCTGGACGATCACCTGGATCCCGGCCAATTGGGCTTTGTAGGTCAGCATGTGGATGAATCTCGCATGGGGAATGGCCACGAAGTTCTGGTTGTTGATAGAGCCAATGTTCACTGCCTGTTTCCAACCGATATTGTGTCCGATGATCAAGGTGCCAAGCCGCTTGCGTACCATCCAATCCACAATGTACCGGCTGGCCCAATGCAAATAATGGTTGACCTTGCGGTTGCGCTTATCGGTCAGAGTGGTCAAGCGGTGGGATGTATATTGCCCATCTGGCAAAGTCGCCTGGATGGCCGCACGACCTTTGTTATAGTATGCGTTGACGCTCTTGAGCGGTCTGCCGTTAACCAGAAAGGGGGTGATGCCCTGCTTGTTTGAAGTTACAGCCGCGAGGATGTCAATGCCTAGGTCGAGACTGGCAGCCCATTTAGGGTCGAGGTTATTCTCTGTGGGGGATAGGGGTTTAACTGTATAGATAACTTCGACAACATAGTGTGATTCGTGCGGAACGATCCGAACTTGCAACACCTCCTTCTGTTTTGTTTTGATGACCATGTCCAATTGCGATGGACAGATCCGACCTTCCTGCAAGGCAGGCCGGCTGATCGCCTGGCAAGTGTAAACCAACAGGTTGCGTCCGTCTGATTTGGGCTTGTAGTGTGGCAGTTTCGGCCGGCCGGTAAATTTATCCGGACATTGCTGGTAGGCAGAATGCGCCTTCCAGAATGTGCCCCAAGCACCGCAGACCTGCCGCACGACCCATTGGGCCACCTTGGCCGGTAAAGCCCGAAATTCCGGGGTATCTTTCAGCGTGTGAGCTAGTTTTGCATAGGTGGGAATACGCTCATGATCGAAGAAGCTCTGCCGCAAAATATACAGTGCAGCATTGTAGAGGTTCTTGGATGCAAAACAGGCCGGATCAATGACGGCAAAGCGTGGATCCTGCCGATCAATGATGTGCTGCTCAACCAGTTTCATGCTCATTATCCAGGCCTGCTGACCGATATGATCGGTGAATGGCTGAGTTCTGCGATCAGGCGCTTGGCCTTGCGCTTCGAGCGGCGCTGGCCATACAGGCGTGCACAGAAGCTGGTCACGATGCTCACAAAATCCTGGACCAGATCTTCCTTGCCGTTCTCAGCCAGATTGATCACTTCGATCCGGCGACCCTGCATCTTCAACAATTGCTCGAGGTAGTTATAACCGAAGCGAGTCAGCCGGTTTTTGTGTTCCACGACGATCACGCTGACGCTGGGGTCGGTTAAAAGCTTAATTAACTTGGAACGGGTATCATTTACCCCGGAATCAATTTCTTTCATTACCCATGCCACTGGGTCACAATAATCCCGCAAACGATTGGTCTGTCCCTCTAGATTGTCCTTGTTCTCAGCCACACAGACACGCGTATAGATGGCAACTTTCACGGGATGTTCGGATGTCTGAGCTTCGCCAATCGGTTCAGAAATGAGAATGGTACCCGTATCCATCTGGCAACCATGGATTCTTCCACTCTTAAACCAACGGAAAGCAGTACGGTAGGAAACACCAACTCCATGGGCATAAACACCAAGTTTCACGCCTCATTAATAGCACAAACGTTCTTGTTTGTCAATCTTCGTACATGAAATGAAATTCGATACGACACAACCTGCCCGGTCTGCGGACAAGACGTTGTCTACGAGCCATTGACACCCAATGATGATGCCTTGGCTTTCGTTAAAAATGCGGAAGATGGGAAGTGAAAAACCAGGTGCATAAATGGGCACGAAAACACATAATCTAAACCAGATAGGCGTCGCAAATACTGCGATGCCCATCTAATAATAAAAATAGGGAATAGTATACTTGGTAAACGCATATAAATTGTAATGTTGGGTTCATGAAACCATTGTATAATATTATCGAACAGTTGTTCAATCGGAAGGAGAGCCAACATGGGGCAAATATCCAAAAGTACGTTCAAGAAATTGACACTGCTGTATTTTATCGGAAGATTCAAAAAAGGGGCCTATTCAAGCTATCGAGTCCAGAAAGTTTTCTATTTTGGGACAGTGGGAACCGCCACTCATCCTTTTTCGTTCATGCACACCCAGCACGGTCAATATAGTAAGCCAATTCGAGATGATCTCGATTCTCTCGTGGCGATTGGATTGGTGGAAAAAACAGGTCTAGAAAACACAGAAGAAGATGGAACAATGTGGACAATCAATCCCGAGGCTGTTTCATCTGGATTGATAGCACTTCTTCCAAAAATTGATTCTCCCTTGGCCGCCGCTCTTGATAAAGGCGTTGATGAATTTGGCTATCTCAAAAGGGAAGATATAAAATCTCGCGCTCATGAAGATCCGTTCCTAAAGAAAACAGAGCGAGGGCATTTGTTGTTTGACGAAAACCTTCCTGATTACATAGAAGTAGATTTATCAGAAGACGAATGCGAAGACCTTGAATTATCTCTAAATGAGAGATTTATTGTCTGCATGGATCATCTTGTAAAGGCGATTGAAACAACCGATTTTAATGTGGGGAAGGTCAAGACGGTTGACTCAATCCTATGATGTAATCTACCACACTTCGTTTATAGAACAAGTCCGCAAACTCAAAGAGAATTGTCCTGAAATTAATGATTCCCTTGTAGCTGCCTTGACGGAAATTGAGGCCAATCCAATACCGGGGGCTTTACAAGGAATCACAAGCCCGCGATTGCGCGGGGTGATTCACAAAAAGCATGTAGGCGGCCCCGGAGGGCATAGACTGATATATCTTCTCCCCATCGGGTCAAAAACAGTTATTCCAGTATATATTTCTCCTAATACCAAATCTTCTATTGATTACAATAAGTTTGATTGGGATGAAATATGCGGAAGAATATATACAGATTACGCGAAGAAGAATTATTCAGCATTTAGTAATTGGAAGAAATGAGACACTATAAAGAAATCCGGCCTAATCGCCGGACTTCTTCTCTTCGATCTTCTCTTCTTTTGGTTTTGGCTTGACCTTTAGCAATGCAGCTACCGCCTCTTTGAAATTGAGGGGATAGAGAGAGACTGGCTTTTCGCTGGTTGTTTTCTTTTCATCTGTGACAGTCATCAATCACCTCGGGGGTTTGAAGGCTCTAAGTATTCTTAGGGCTTCCTCGTTGGAGAGCTGTAGGGGCATTTCGATTGCTTCTCTTGCATCATTCCTGTGTTGTTCGGCTTGATGCTCTGCTTTCTCGGCCAGTTTTGTCAAGTTGGTTACATTCTCGATAATGGAATCATCTGGTTTCGGGAACTTCATCGTCTTGATCGTTTCCCATTTTATACGATTGCGGCTAATGCCTGTCGCCCGCAAGAGCATTTCCGCTCTAGCTTCGGGAGAACGTAAAAGCAACCAAACTACGATTGGATCAATCTCTTTTTTAGCGGTCAATACCGTATATTCTGAACTGACAACGCATCCGTCCAATTCCTTCGACACAACCGCAATGCTTCCATAATTGGCGGCGATGTTGGAAATAACAATGTCGCCACTATGTACTCGATATAGATATGGATAATTGGTTTCTGACGCTATGAACTCATCTCCCGATTCGGCAAAGCCTTCGTATCTAACTATTAATGCCGTCACGAAATCGTCGGTTTCCTTTGTGTCAATAATGTCGTCTTCATTAAAAGTTTTTAACTCGGCTAAATCTTCGAGTGTCAAAATACCTATTCCTTGTTTGGTCCAGGTTTTAGCCATTCGTCCAGATACCAATAAACAAGATTTTACGTCCAACCTATCGGTTATTTTCTCTGGCTGAACTATATATTTTGAAGCCCCTTTCCCTTCTAAGAATGCTGTGAACTGTTCTTCGGTATCTTGTATCTCTTTGATTGCCGCTTCTCTATTTATTCGGTCAATGGGTAGGGTTCTCTGCCTAGCAGAGTCATCAATTCCGACATATTCACAAGCATACATGAAAACGGGAGGCTGTCTTTGTTCGATATTCGGGTCGCGCTTTTCCGCAATCAGTAAAGAAGTTTTGACGCGGGCCTTTGAGCGCTGAAAAGCGTCCCCAGGTAACGAGATGATTGCTTTCACGATAAAGTGGTCGCGTATATAACTGCGAAATTCATTGTATTTATCGCCGCTCAATATACCATCGTCAATGACGGTTATTAATTTTCCTCCTATTTTTAGCAAATCATGATACCGTTCTATAAACATTAAGCTTGATTTAAGACTCAAACGTTTTTCACCGCCCGGTTTTATTCCAATCGCGTATTTATCAAGAACCTGTGCTTCGCTTTGAATGCTTCTCTCGTATGCTTTAGCAAATGGAGGGTTTGTAAGCACCACATCAGCAAATCCTTCGGGTTTGAATATCTGTCGTAATTGCGATTTTTCCATAGCAATTTCAGGCGAATCTGCTTCCTTGTCGCGTATGTCTTTGTCAAGAGTGTCAATTTGATAAATACTGCTTCCGCCATCGCCATGCAAATACATATTCAATCGGGCTATGCGAGCTAATGGCGGTTCTCTACCAATATCAATGCCAAAGACTTGATTATTAGCAATTCGCTTCCTGAGTTTTTCTTTTTCATTATCGTCCAAAGACGAATTTCGATTAACCTTATTCCACATATCTGTCAAAGCGTCGATCAAGAATCCGCCCGTGCCGCAACAACCGTCCAGTACAACATCGGTATAATAACTACCATTATCAAGAGGCACATGCACTCGAAGCCGAGCAAGTTTCACGCCTAATTCAATGATGCTTCTAGGCGTAAAGAATTGTCCTAAATCCTTTCCTCGCATGGTTGCGTTCAGAAATGTCTCAAATAGCCTGCCGTTTAGGTCTACATCAATACCAAACAGGAAAATATGCTCAATTTTGCCTACTACTCCCCGTATTGTCTCCGGAGAAAGGTTGATTCGCTCATCAACGGAAAAAATACGCTTGCGTTTTCCCTTTTGTATCTCACGTTCCATGCTTTCGATGAAATCGTGAAAGCGAATGGTATCCAGCGGATTAGGGGTTTGTTTCTCTTGTTCCTCTATCCAGTGCATTGAGAACATCACGTCATCAATTGGTATATCAATGACTTCCTCTGCGAGGATGTTGGGGTATTTATCTCTAATATGCCTATCAGATAATAACTTAAGAAAAACAACCTTCACAAATTCTGTGAACGCGGCGGCTTGACTTATATTGTCTTTCTTGTATATATGTTGATGGCACCACGCAAAAGCAGAATTCACATCTTCAAGAGGTCTCTTCTCCAGCCGATGAAGGGTCTCTTGAATTTTGCTTTTTGAATTGGCAAAACTCCTTGGAGAGAGAAAATCTATTAGCTGGGAGAATCGCTTATTGCCTGATGTGAAATCATCGAAATCAAGTTCAAGCAAAGGATCGGTTACGTCCCATTGATACAAACGGGTTTTTATCCCATTAGATAAGACAAAATATCGAATTGGATTTTCGCTCTTATATTGACCATTCAACAGATCGCAATAACCGCGTGGTTGCCAAATATGATCGCCAAGATTCTCGGCAGGGGATTTTGCTTCAAAAATCCACCTTACCTTATCGTTGAGTTTCATAGCGAAATCGGGCTTATATATAGCAGTCTTACCACGCATTCCCCCAACAATTAGCTTTGTTAACGAATCTTTCGGACGGATTTGATTATCCTGGTATCCCAGAAACTCAATTAGCCTTCTGACAAATATCTGCTCTACATCTGCTTCATTGGACAGATCATCGAATTCACAAAACTGGTTTTTTTTTGTCATGAGGTTTCAGTGGAAGATAACAAAAATCCGGCTTGATTAAGTCGGATTTTAACATGTTTCTATGAAATTGAGGAGGGGTGATTATACATCTATTTTGGCTTGCTGTAATACAATCTCTTGCCTTCAATGCCCTTGATTGCAATTACCGCCCGTTCTCCATCTGATACCTTGCGATTGTTCCACCGGAAGGCAAACTCGTTTGCATAACGATCTAAGTGTTCTTCGCTCACGTGGTGGAAGGAACCCATGATACCCCGCTTGAGTAAGGCGATCCAGCTTTCGGCAGTGTTGGTATAAACGTCGCCGTTCACATATTCGCCTGCCCTGTGATTTACGGTTTCGTGACCGGCGAACTCTTTTTCCAAGCCAGTATAAGCATTGTGCTCATCGGTCATAATCCGGGCCGACTTGTCAACGTTCTGGCGGAGATTTTGTTTCAGAGTCTTGGAGTCTGTGGAAACCACTTTCATGGCCCTAGAGTTTCCGTCGCGCTCTACTAATACGGCGAGAGGAGTCTTGGTCTTGGTGCTTCGGCCCTGCGTTCCTTCGGTTCGTTTGTTGGCGTGGTTTATTCTTTTCATTACCGCCGATATAGGCCTCGTCCGCTTCGACAGTCCCGGAGAGCATAGAGCATACTGGCTCATCCGACATGGCAAGGCGAATTCGATGAGCCATGAACCAGGCGGTTTTATATGTGACGCCCAAAGTTCGGTGTAACTGATGGGCGCTCATGCCCTTCTTGCTAGAGCACATGAGATACATAGCCATTAGCCAATTCGCGATCTTGATATGGGAACCCTCGAAGATCGTGCCCACCATGACGGTAAACTGCTTGCGGCAAGCACCACAGAAGTACACACCGGGGCGGACGTTCGTCTTCGTTCCGCCTTTGGGGGTGAGCTTGTGAGCTTCTTTGCTTCCGCAGTGGGGGCAAACTACACCATTGGGCCAGCGAATTAATTCAAGCGTTTCGCGGGCTTCGTCTTCGGTTAGTTTTCGTAGTTGGTCAAATGTGATATTATCCATTCGTGCTCTCCAGTGCCTATATAATAGCACGAATGTTTGCGTTTGTAAAGTATACTATTCCCTAAAAATAAGTCGGGGGTATTAATTGGTTGGGGGAGCTATAGCTTGAGTTCCAATAGCGGAATGCAAGGTAATGAAAATATTATTTATGAGATTTAGATCAACGGCCTGACGCAGTTGCTCGCTGACCGCCTGCCTGAGGTAGCCCGATATACCGCAACCCGCGTACCGACAGGAATATCTTCCAATTCTTCCTTGGTTACAACAGAAATCGAAGATTTGTTGACGCGAAACACTCTTGCGAGGACGAATTTACCTCGCCACCGGAGGCGTACTTCCTGCCCCTTTTGGAGAGAAGCTTCAAAATCTTTTTGATTCATCCCTGAGACTTGTCTGGTTTTGGAGATGGCTGATGCCTGCCTGCCGAAATCAAGTATTTCTGCACATCATTCACGTCGTACAGATGGTTGGTAGCTGTAAATTGTTTAATGCCCCAACCCTCTTTTTTTGCAAGCTGAGAGAGGTACTGTCGGGAAACATTACCAAGCATCAAACGAACTTGCTTTGAAGAATACCACCCAGGCATTGCAGGTTCAGGTAATTCCATGGTATCTCTCTGGTTATAGAATAACTTGCTGCGGAATTACCTCTATTCTACCCGACCGCTGACATTCTGGACAAGGTAGATAGCAATTCGACGACAATATCCAGCCTCGATGACAGTGACATGGCGAGAAGGAACAGATCTCCTCCTCGTCAAGAATCTCTTTTCGCTGACGGGCCAAGGCCAAAGCGGCTGCATCGTTGGCGACAGTTTTCTTGTATTGCTGTTGTAGGAACGGGAGAGCGTTTTCTAGTCGCGCGACCCAGAGGGTATGCTCAAAGCGGTCAAGAATTAGGCCATGCGTGGCCTCGGTTTCCGAGTCGCCGAACAGCAACTTTCCTGGAGGAATAGAGCAACCACATGCCATCAGGGCAGCGGTGATTTCCTGATGTGCGCCATGCTCAATCAGGTTCGTATACAACCACCAGGCTCCTTCAGATCTGCCGGCGACCCCGTCTGTGATAAACACATCGTTGACGGTATGATCCCAGTACACCACTACGAAACGCATATAACCTTCATAGCCAACCGGCTTGTCCCAATTGCCTGGCATATAGACGCCTATCACTTTTACTGCAAATTTGGAAAGGGCCTCTAATTCGGTCACGTTGACATCTTATACGATTACTTGACGATTGTCAAGTAATCGTATAAGATAACACTGAGTTAAATACTTTGAGGTGAGCGGATGCAGGAAAATCCTGAAAATAGACCCGAGTCTTCATGTGTATAAGTGTCCATAATGGGAACCAGGGCTTGACTGAATTATGGATGTGGCTAAAAATATCTTCCAGCGTGCGGATGTCAACCGCTGAACGATACCTATGGAAAGTTGTGCAAGTCTATCCGAGAAATTATCGTTTAAAACGAAAAAAGCATCACCTATCTGTTGCCCGAGTTTGAGCCTTTCCCTAAGGCTGATGTTAAAATAAGATCTAGCAAGATTTCAGTGCCGGCCACGGCCGAAGGAGAGAATAAATGGGAACCAAAATCATCGCGGTAGCAATTCAAAAAGGGGGGGTCGGGAAAACTACTACTACGATCAGCGTCGCCCACGGTCTGGCAATGCGGGGAAGAAAAGTAATGATCGTGGACTTTGATACTCAGGGCCAGTGCGCCACCTATCTGGGCCTACCGCAAGAGCCCGGCGTGTATAACTGGCTCTCTTTCCCAATAATCAACGAAAAACCTATGACCCTGGATCACATTCGCCAGTGGGTGCGTGTTGCCAACCGGGACAATCTCTTCATCCTGCCCGGTAATCCAGCTACCGCACACATTCCAAGTATGGTGGCCACAGAGGGGCATGAAATTAAGAAGCACTTCAAGCGCTGTCTGGCTCCGCTGACCAACGCCGGGCTGGATTACATCGTGTTCGACACTCCACCCTCGAGGGGGCCTGTCCAGGAAGGAGCGGTTTGGGCTGCTGATCTGGTGTTGATTCCTACCGAGTTGGAGTACGGGTCACTAGAAGGTGTGTCGGCGCTGACCGCCATCATGCGTAAATTGACGGAAGAAGGTTGGAAGGGGAAATTGGCCGGCATTCTGCCCACCTTCTTCGAAGGTCAGATCGAGATAGAGGAGGGGAGGCCGGTCGTCAAGGGCGGAACAAATGATGCGCGGGAACAATACAATGACTTGATCAAGCATTTCGGAGAAACGGTTATACTGCCTCCAATCCACTACTCAGTTGTCTTTCGTGAAGCAGTCGCGGCCGGGCAAACCATTTTCGAGATGAACTCAAGGAGTGAGTATGCCCGGCGGGGGCAGGCCGAGTACGATGAGGTCGTAAAGCATTTGCTCAAGCTCTCGTGAACAGAAGGAAAGAAAGATGCCGACGAAAAAGCCCAAACAGCCCAAACGAAGTGCCTTTGACCAACTTACTCCCGCAGGGCCAGAGGCAACACCCCCAGCTGCTTCTGATTTCCGTCTCCCTGAACTTGGCCCATCCGGCACAGCCGGCCTTCGGTTGGCCACTAAAAGGAAGCGACCGCGCAGCTGGGAACTAAAGCACCAATACGGCCAAGGATACTCGGTGAAAGGTATAAGACCAGACATAAATCTGTGGCTCCTAAACACTGCCGAATCACTGGGCGTACGAATAGCAGAAGTAGCCGTATATGCTCTGAAGTATTCGATGGGCCTGGTAGAGTCTGGGGAGCTGAATGTCAGGACCAGCATCAATCCTCGAGGCGCACTTATGACGCTCTTTCCCGGCGGCTACGATCAATCGGGCGGAGATGAAGTTCAGAAGGCAATCCTACAACTTGCCAAAAGAAATAAAGCGGCCAAGGGAAAAACAGGAAAAGGTAAAACAAAAGAGGACTGGAAAAGCAAGCCTGTCACCTGGACTCCTTTTGACCAGGCCCTTAAGGCAAGGATCGTTGAGTATTGTCGTGACCGCGTTACTCAAGGCGAGTTCATCACTTATCTGTTAGAGAGAGCTCGGAACGATCATGAGGCCGGGTTGTTTAAATTCAATCCTCAACCAAAAGCTGCAGCTGGCGAACAGACAGGGTGATGCTGCTGCACAGTTAATTTGGTAATCCAGCATTTTCTCGGAAAATCAACCGAACTTTTTTTGGAACAAAAACTGGTAAGTGGTTCTCAAATATCACCACTTACCAGCCACTTACCATTTTTTTACTCACCACTTACCAACCCATTTACCTGGTGCCTCCAGGAAGCTCACAGAACAAAGGAATTGCTTTACACGTAATAAACAACGTTTACGACAATTAGGCGTTCCTAACGAGATTATTGCTTTTCATGTCTGGTAGATAAAAGTAAGAAAAAAATAATTCTTCCTCATCCGCCTGGGTATAGAAATGATAAGACATAAGTCACATCATCTCTGAGGGCTGGATTTATCTTCTTTTCCAGATCCTCCGGTTGTGTAATCCTTGCGACCCGCAACCAAAGGGCTGTCCTCCTCTTTTGAACTGCACCCCAAAAGTTAGACAAAAATAACTTTTGGAGGTGCAGTTTTTTATGAAGAAATATTCGAAGGCAGAAAAGCTAGCAGCGGTGCTAGCAGTTGAAGCAGGCGAAGGAGTAAAAGTGATAGCCAGACGCTTGCAGATCAACAGAGAAGTGCTTAGGCACGCTGTTGGGATGTACCGAGAACATGGTGAAGAAGGTCTATCAGGGAAATGGAGGGCCTGGACAGCCGGGGAAAAATTGGCAATTCTCGAAGATATGCATCAGAACCATTACTCCTGCAAACAGACTAGTATAAAATATGGAATAAAGGGATCAACAACAGTCTGGAGATGGGAGCAAAAGTACTTGAAAAAAGG
>Ga0187873_1000128_pt1 | contig 86728 bp, 90 predicted proteins | sample June2016WEW_16_1_2_FD_133012 | JGI IMG/M metagenome (GOLD analysis project Ga0187873, IMG submission 133012) | Peatland microbial communities from SPRUCE experiment site at the Marcell Experimental Forest, Minnesota, USA - June2016WEW_16_100 | ecosystem: Environmental > Terrestrial > Soil >...
ACGGTCGTCGGCGAGGGGATCGCGACGAGCGAGCAGCTCGACGAGCTCGCCTCGCTCGAGTGCGACACGGCCCAGGGCTTCCTCTTCGCCCACCCGGTCCCACCCGAGGCCATCGCCGAGTTCCGCCGAGGCGGGCGACCCCAGCCCACCTCCGCCTAGACCCCTCACGCTCCCGGGGTTGAGCGTCCGTCTAACTCGAGAGGGTCGCCGCAGGCTTCGCGCCATGGTGCCCGGAGGGCCCCGCGCCGCCCGGGCGTGTGAACTCATTCCCTGGTCAAGGGATGTGGCGCTCCCAAGGCCTGCCGGGGCGCGGCCGGAGGTGTCGAGGACCTCGGAGGGGCGGCTCCGGGCACGGGATCGACGACTTGAGACGGCCCGAGGGCGTTCGGACGATCGCCGGTTCCGGGCCCGCGGTTCCCGTGGGGCGTGACCGCCACCGCGAGCTCGTCGTCGTCGGTGTGCTGATGGCCGCCGTCGACACGACGATCGTCGTCCTCGCGCTTCCGGCGATGGAACGCTCGCTGCACATCGCGCTCTCGGCCGTCGTCTGGGTGATCGTCGCCTACATCCTCGTCGTCACGATCCTCGCGACGCAGGTCGGCCGGCTCGGCGACATATTCGGGCGGACGCGCATGTACGAGCTCGGCTTCCTCATCTTCATCCTCGGATCGGCCCTGTGCGCCACGGCGACCAGCGAGACAACGATCATCGTGTTCCGTATCGTGGAGGTCGTCGGCGGGGCGTTCCTCACCGCCAACAGCTGCGCCCTCCTGGCCGACGCCTATCCCCGAGACGAGAGCGGGAAGGCCTTCGGCTACAACTCGATCGGCTGGAACGCCGGCGCGATTCACGGGATCCTGCTCGGAGGGTTCATCATCACGTACGCCTCGTGGCGGTGGATCTTCTGGATCAACGTGCCCACCGGGTTGGCGGCGCTGGGCCTCGCCCTGAAGGTCCTGCACGATCGTGCCCCGCATGTACGGCAACGCCTCGATCTCGTCGGAATGACGTTCCTTGGTCCCGGGCGCGCGAGGTGAGGTCAGGTGAGCCCCCTGCAGAGCGTGCGTCGGCTGAGACCGTGCTCGCGGCCGGCGGCGAGTTCCTGCCGAAGGCGGCGAGGAGCGAGGGGAACGGCGTCCACCAGCTGCTTGTCGGCCGGAGGCGGGGCGCTGTCCGTGGGCGGCTGACGTACGGGGCGCGGTGGCGCGTCGTATGGTGCGGACAGTGAGCCCGAGCACCGGGCCGGGGCCGAGTGATGACGGAAAGGCTCTGAGAGCGATGAGATCCATTCCGCATTCGGTCGCGTTACCGGCCCTGGCGGCGGTCCTGGTCGCGGCGACGGCCTTTACGGCGATGGGCGTCGCGGCGGCGGCGAAGTCGGATCTACGGGGACCGGGTCTCGTGCGCCCGGTGGGCGCGACGGTCATCGTGCGCGCCCCCGTCTCGAAGGCGAGCGCCGTCGTCGGAGACGACGTCCGAGTCGAGCTCGTCGCGTGTTCCGCGAGCTGCGGTTACACCTGGAAGGTGACCCGTTCGCCGAAGCCGGCCGTCGCCGTCTACGTCTCGACGAGCTACCGACGATCCACGGCCTCCAAGGGCCTCGTTGGCGGGAACGACATCGAGAGCGTGACCTTCCACGCCGTCGGCAAGGGGTCGACGACGATCACCCTCAAGTACTATCCCCCCGGCAAGGACCGCGCCCCGACCAAGTCCTACGTGCTGAAGCTGACTGTGGAGTAGCCCTGGACCCGACGCCGCCTCCGCCGGGGGGCCCCGGAATCGGAGCGGAATGGGACTGGAACGGGCCCAGGTGGTTGACCCGACGCGGGTTCCGTACGCCTCGGTCAGCCGGCGGACCAACCGTTCCGGGCCGTCACCAACCGGGCGCATTCGGGTCGCGAGCCAGTCGGTTCGTTCTCGGTGGACCGGCGGATGTCGTGTCGTTCCGTCCCGGTTCCCGTGGAAGAGCCGCGTTCACTTCTTCCTGGCGGCCCGTTGAGCGCGCGTTACCGAGTTGGCCGTCACCGCGGCGCGGATGAGTTGCTTGAAGGCAGCTTCGTTGATCTTCTCCCCTTCGCGGAGGTCGATTGCACGTCGCGCGTTCCCTTCCAGGCTGGAATTGAAGAGTTTCTTCGGGTCTTTCACGGAGGCTCCGCGATAGAAGGTGAGCTTCACGACCTGCTTGTACGACTCCCCTGTGCAGACCCCGCCGTCATGGGACCAGACGGGGGTTCCGGCGGATGTTGGCTTCTCCCATTTCCACTCCTCCTGGATGTCGGGGTCGGCATCGTGGATGAGCTGACGGACATGAGCGAGAGTCTCGCCTCTCCAATCCCCCAGCTCCTGAATTCGCTTGGTGATGTTGGCTGAAGCGGTGTCGCCATGCGGACGAGTCGTCGGTGTCATCTCTCCCCTTTCCCAAAGAAGCAGTCCTGCCAGGCGGGCTGGTCTCTGGACCCCGAGCCCCGACCAGGGAAACCATTGCGGAGAGCACGAGTCCCCGCATCGTCCGTCCAGAGGCGCTCCTGTGAGGTCACCCGTCAAACGATACAGACGCCATCGGGCTCCGCCGGCTGGGCCGTGCGTTCCAGGACCGCCATAGAACCGGGAACGAGCTCCGGCAATGACGCCCAGTCCCGGTGATACAGGACGTCGGTTCAGGGGCGGGGACTTCTTGTCGAGTCGAGCCGCCAGGAATCGCAGGGAGAGCCAGGAGCCTCACAAACGAACAGTCGGCGGTTCGCCGGTCGCCGAGCAAGCCGGGAGCGCACGCAGGAGTACTCAACGATCGGTGCTTTGATGAGCGCCTTAGATTATGGCCCAACGACCGGTGGCAGCTCGCCCCGCCGTGCAGGGGCCGACGCGAACGGGTGTCCGTTGCCAGCTCGGGCCTCGTTGGCCGCGCGACGCTCCGACTCAGACCGCTCGGGGACTCAACCCTGCAGTCGACGAGGGCATTGCTACGGTCGTATCAGGAACGAATCTGCTGTCGTCCCTGCTCAGGGGAGCAGTAAGCGCGCGAGTCGTCGGGAAGTGATCGTCAGCCCGACGACGCCCAGGACCGCGAGGTAGGCGGAGTGGCCGGCCAGCGACGCCGTCATCACCCCGGCGTCGAGCCCCCGCTCGAGCGCGACCGCCTGGTAGAGAGGCGTCGCGCGCACGACGAGCTGCAGCCAACCGGGGTAGACGGAGAGCGGGTAGAAGGTCGCCGAGAAAAGGAACATCGGGATGATGGCGAGCGACACCTTGTCGAAGTCCTGCCAGCTGCGCATGTAGGAGGTTGCCGCCAGGCCCACCCCGGCGAAGGCGAACCCGATCAGCATCGCCGCAGGCAGGCACAGCACCGCCCAGGGCGAGAGGACGTAGCCGAAAAGCGCCATCACGAGGATGAACACCCCGGAGTACGTCGAGCCGCGGATGAGCGACCAGCCCAGCTCTCCGAGCGCGACGTCGCCCGACGTGAGCGGCGTGGAGAGGACGGCGTCGTAGGTCTTGGCGATCTTTAGGCGGAAGAACATGTTGAAGGTCGCGTCGAAAAGCGCCCCATTCATCGCCGAGGATGCGAGGAGTCCTGGCGCCACGTACGCCGAGTAGGCGACGACCGTGTTCCCGATGTGGAGGGCGCCGACGAGCTTGTTGAGCCCCACGCCGATCGAGAGCAGGTAGAAGAACGGCTCGAAGAACCCCGAGACGAAGATGATCCAGCTCCGGCGGTAGACGTAGATGTTGCGCTCGATGAGGCGGAGGGCGCGGCGCGACCCCAGCACGCCGAGCGGCGCGACCCGGAACGGTGCCGTGGCGGCGGCACTCATATGACGAGCCTCTTTCGGTAGCTTCGTTCGGCGAGCACGTAGCCGATCGCGGCGACGGCGACCAGGTAGGCGGTGTGGATGGCGGCCGCGCCCGGGCCGATCCCGCCGAGGACGAGCCCGCGGCACAGCGCGACGCCGTGGTAGAGGGGGGTCAGCCAGGCGACGAACTGGAGCCAGCGGGGGAGCTGTGTCACCGGGAAGAACGTCCCCGAGAACAGGAAGAGCGGAATCAGCCCGAACCGGTAGAGGGCGGAGAACCCCCGGTCGTTCTCCTGGGCGCCGGCGAAGGCCATGATCGGTGCCACGAAGGCGAGGCCCGTCAGCACGCCGGCCGGGATCGCCAGGACGGCGAGCCCCGAGCGCAGGGTGCCGAACGCCTCCATGATGGCGAGGTAGATCGCGCACACCGTCACGAGTCGGAAGGCGATCCAGCCGAGGTGGCCCCGCAGCACGTCTTTCACGGTGAGGGGCGTCGCAAGCATGGCGAGGTAGCTTCGCCCCCACTTGATGGCGTCCATCACCGGGTACATCGCCTCGTTGGCGCCGACCTGCATCGCCGTCGCGGCCAGCAGGCCCGGCGCGAGGAAATCGAGGTAGCTGACCCCCGACACCGCGTGGACGTGGTGGTCAACGAGCGAGCCGAGGCCGACCCCGAGAGCGGCGAGGTAGAGCACGGGGTAGAGGAAGCTCGTCGTCATCGAGCCGCGCCAGGTCCGCTTGTACTGGTAGGCCCAGTAGGCAAGGGAGCGCAGCCAGCGCGGCGTGCTGGGGTGCGGAGCCGTCTCCGCCGCTTTCACGGTGCCGGCCACCGTGACTACTCCACGAGCGTGCGGCCGGTCAGGTGGAGGAACACGTCCTCCAGGCTCGAGCGCCGCACGAGGGTGCTCTCCGGGGTGAGGCCGCGCCGGTGGACGGCCACGAGGGTCGCGTCCCCGTCGTCGGAGTAGAGCAGGACCCGGTCGGGGAGGACCTCGCAGCGCTGGGCGAGCCCTTCGAGCTGGCCGGCGACGCGGGACGGCTCGGTGATGCCGAACCGCAGCTCGACGACCTCACGGGTCGAGTACTCGGCGATGAGGTCCCGGGGTGTTCCCTCGGCGGCGAACCGGCCGCGGTCCATGACGACGAGCCGCTCGCAAAGCTGCTCGGCCTCGTCCATGTAGTGGGTCGTGATGACGAGCGTCACGCCCCGGCGCCGCAGGCGGTAGAGGCGGTCCCAGAGCAGGTGCCGAGCCTGGGGGTCGAGGCCGGTCGTCGGCTCGTCGAGGATCAGCAGCTCCGGGTCGGACACGAGCGAACGGGCGATGGTGAGGCGGCGCTTCATGCCCCCCGACAGCGACTCGACCCGGTCGCGGGCCCGCTCGGTGAGTTGCACGAACTCGAGCAACTCGTCGGCCCGCTCCCGGATGAGGCGGCGAGGCAGGTCGAAGTAACGCCCGTAGATGAGGAGGTTGTCGAGGACCGTGAGCTCGAGATCAAGCGTGTCCTCCTGGGGAACGAGGCCGATTCGGCGGCGGATCTCGGGTCCGTCACGGTCCGGGTCGCGTCCGAGGACGCGCAGCGTCCCGCCCGAGACCGGCGACATGCAGGCGATCATGCGCATCGTCGAGGTCTTCCCGGCCCCGTTCGGGCCGAGGAACCCGTACGACTCGCCGCGCCCGATCGAGAAGTCGACACCGTCGACGGCAACGAACTCGCCGAAGCGCTTCACGAGCCCGTGGGCGACGACAAGCGGTTCGCCGTTCGCCATCGGAGCACGCGCGGCCTCACGGAGGGCATCGGACGGGTTCACGGTTCGCCAAGCTAACCGGCGGGAAAACCGCCGTGACGAGGTACCCGGCGGCGGCCGATCCCGAGGGCCCGCGTCAGATCCCCCCGCGGCCGGTGCCGACGAGCCGCCAGGTGGCGGGGAGCAGCATCGCCGCCAGGGCGATCTTGATGCCCTCGCCGGCGAGGAACGGCGTCAGCCCCTTGGCGACCGCCTCGGCGGCCGTGAAATGGTACGAGACGGCGAGCCAGGGGACCCCGATCGCGAAGATGATCGCGTTGCCGATCAACATCGCCGGAAGGGCGCTCCCGACTTTCCGGTCCGCCCGCCGTTCGGCGAGCCGGCCGCAGACGGCGGCGGCGACGACGAAACCGATGACGTAGCCGAAAAGGCCCCCCGGCCAACCGGAGGCGTGGCCGGCGAACAAGGGAACGCCGGCGAGCCCGGCGACGGCATAGAGGGCGAGGGCCGTCCCGGCGCGGCGCATGCCGAGGGCGCTGCCCGCGAGGACCACCCCGAGGGTCTGGCCCGTGATGGGCACGGGGGTCCACGACAGCGGGATCGAGACCTGCGCCAGCAGGCCGACGAAGCAGGCTGCCCCGACGACGACGGCCACGTCGCGGGCCTGCACGTCGGGAAGCAGGTCGACGAGGACACGGGGGCGCGGTCGCGAGAGCACCGCGGCATCTGTCGACATGGCGGTCACCTTATCGAGCGGCGCCGCCGGGCCAGATGGCCGGGCGACGCGACGTCACCGTCGAGCCGGCCAGGATCGGGGGTGGTCCTGGCCGCTCGTGGCGGGCTGCTCACGCCTGCTTGGCGGCCTCGCAGACCGTTTCGGTGATGAGACGGGTCACGACGTACGGATCGGCGTTGGCGTTCGGCCGCCGGTCCTCGATCCAGCCCTTCTGTGCCTTCTCGACGTTCCAGGGGATCCGGACCGACGCGCCGCGGTCCCACGGGGCGTACTTGAACTTGCTCCAGTGCGCCGTCTCATGCGCCCCGGTGAGGCGGTCTTTGATGCCTTCGCCGTAGTTCTCGATGTGCTCCTCGACACGGTTGGCCAGCGCCTCGCAGGCGGCGAGGATCGGCTTGTAGCTCTCGCGCATCGCTTTGGTCGAGAAGTTCGTGTGCCCGCCGGCGCCGTTCCAGTCGCCCGCCACCGGCTTGGCGGCGTAGCTGACGTCGGCGCCGAAGTCCTCGGCGATGCGGCCGAGCAGCCAGCGGCCCAGCCAGAGCTGGTCGCCGACGGCCGGCGGCGGCAGGATGCCAATCTGGAACTCCCACTGTGCCTTCATCACCTCGGCGTTCGTGCCCTCGATCGACAGTCCCGCTTCCAAACAGGCGGCCGTGTGGCGCTCGACGATGTCCCGGCCGACGATGTTCGCGGCCCCGATGCTGCAGTAGTAGGGGCCCTGGGGCGCGGGGAAGCCGACCTCGGGCCAGCCGAGCGGCCGGCCGTCCTGGAAGAAGGTGTACTCCTGCTCGATGCCGAACATCGGCTCCTGGTCGGCGAAGCGCCCGGCGACCTCGGCGCACGGCGCCCGCGTGTTTGTCGGGTGCGGCGTGAAGTCCGTGAGCAGCACCTCGCAGAGGACGAGCTTGTTCTTGCCGCCCCGGAGCGGGTCGGGCGTGACGAGCACGGGTCGCAGGACGCAGTCCGAGAGGTTGCCCGGCGCCTGGTTCGTGCTCGAACCGTCGAAGCCCCAGATCGGCGGCTCCTTCCCGTCGGCGACGATCTTCGTCTTGCAACGGATCATCGGGGTCGGCTTGCCGCCGTCGATCCAGATGTACTCAGCCTGGTAGCTCACGAACCACTCCCTTTGGTGGTGGCCTGGTCGGCACAGGCCCACGTCGGAGGCTCCCGCGCGACGCGCTCACCCCCGACGTGGGACCTATCCGCGTCTGACGTGCCCAAGAGTGTCAGGGAGTCGTTTCGCGGCAGTGTCAGCCAGATGAACTCCGTGTGAATTGGCGCGTCCCTTCGCTTCCCGCCGGGGGCTCAAGGGAAGGCGGCGTCGAGCCGGTCCGTCACGTCGGGGGTGAGCAGTGGCACCACGTCGAGCGCCCGCAGGTTCTCCTCGATCTGGCTGACGCGGCTCGCGCCGGTGATCACCGTCGAGACGTGCGGGTTCTTCGTGCACCAGGCGATCGCCAACTGGGCGGGCGTGCAGCCGAGCTCGTCGGCCAGCTGGAGGAGCGCCGGGACGCGGGCGTTCCTCTCGGGAGCGGTCACGATCTCGCGCAGCCAGTCGAATCCCGGAACCGTCGCCCGCGAGCCCGCGGGAACGCCGTCGAGGTACTTGCCGGTGAGCACGCCCATGGCCAGCGGGCTGAAGGTCGTGAGGCCGAGCCCCCAGTCCTCGTAGAGGAGCGCGTAGTCAGCCTCGACGCGATCGCGCTCGAGCAGGTTGTAGCGCGGCTGTTCCACCACCGGCTTGTGCAGGTGGTGGCGCTCGGCGATTTCGTAGGCGGCCCGCAAGGCGTCTGCCGGCCACTCCGAGGTCCCCCAGTAGGTGGCCCTGCCAGAGCTGACGATGTCGTGCATCGCCCATACCGTCTCCTCGATCGGCGTGTTCGGGTCGGATCGGTGGCAGAAAAGCAGGTCGACGAAGTCAAGGCCGAGGCGTTGGAGCGAGCCGTCGATCGCCTGGAGCAGGTACTTGCGGTTGAGCGTGTTCCGGACGTTCACCTCGTCGTGGATGCCCCAGAAGAGTTTCGTCGACACGACGTAGCTGTAGCGCGGCCAGCCGAGCTGGCCGAGCGCCCGTCCCATGATCCGCTCCGACTCGCCACCGGCGTATTGCTCGGCGTTGTCGAAGAAGTTGACACCCCGCTCGCGGGCCGCGGCGAGGCACGCAGCGGCGAGCCCGACATCGAGTTGCGGCCCGAACGTCACCCACGAGCCGAGCGAGAGCACGCTCACCCGCAATCCAGACCTGCCGAGCCGCCGGTACTCCATTAACCGCCCCGATCTCGTCTTGCTCGCCTGCGTCGAGCCCTTCCGGGGACCGGCGCGCCCCACAGTCTTACGAGGTCCGTCATAGCATGCGCGCGGTGCCGCCCGGCGGGGCAGGACCGTGTCCCGGAGGGTCGCAAGGAGCCGATGACGTGGAGCAAGGGCGGACGGACCGCGAGGCCTCCGTCGCCGACGGCGACGTCGTCGTGCTCGTCTCCGAGGCGGGGGAGCCGACTGGCACGGCACCGAAGCTGACGGCGCACGTGCCACCCGGCCGTCTCCACCTCGCCTTTTCCGTTGTCCTTTACCGGATTGACGGGCCGGTGCTCCTCCAGCAGCGCGCCGGCACGAAGTACCACTTCCCGCTCGCCTGGGCCAACTCGTGCTGCAGCCACCCGCGTCCCGGCGAGGACATCGTCGACTCCGCCGAGCGGCGTGTGGCGGAGGAGCTCGGCCTTTGCTGCCGTCTCACCGAGGTCGGCACGCTCACCTACCGCGCGTCGTGCCCGGACTCCGGGCTTGTCGAGCACGAGTTCGACCACGTCCTCGTCGGAACGGTCGTGGGCGAACCGGTTCCCGACCCTACCGAGGTCGCCGCCCTGCGCTGGGAGGAGGCGGGCGAGGTCCTCGCGAACCCGCCGGCGAACAGCGCCCCCTGGCTCGTGCCGGTGCTGCGGCTGGCCGAGCGGGCACGGGCCGCCGGACTGGCGCCGCCCGGCTGAGGGGACCGCGCCAGGGCCGTGGACTGCCCGGTCAGCCGGATCCGTCGATGACGAGGACGATCCCGCCGGGATCCCCCGGGCCGCGCAGTGCCGTGGGCGTCGGCCACCCGATGAAGGTGCATCGAGCCGACCGGCACGGCGATGCGACGCCCGGAGGGAGAGGACGTCGTTGGCGAACGCGGCCGCGGGCTCGCGCCGCGGGACGGGTTAGCCCACCTTCCGCCTTGTTGCGGGCCGGCGTTTGGTCAGGGGCGCCCGGCGGCGAAGGCGCCGGGCCAGACCGGGGCGACCTGGATGAGCGTTCCGGTCTGCTCGGCCTGGATCGCCTTGCCGTCTCCGACGTACATGATGACGTGGTACACGTAGCCGTCGGCGGCGTAGAAGATCAGGTCGCCGGGCTGCAGCTGCGACAACGAGATGTGCTCGACCGAGAGGTACTGGTCCTCGGCGCTGTGAGGGAGGCTGACCCCCGCCTGGCCCCAGGCCCACATCGTGAGCCCGGAGCAGTCGAAGCCGTAGCCGGGTGATGAGCCGCCCCAGACGTAGGGCACGCCGATCTGCGACTCGGCGGCGCGCACGGCGGCGAGTCCGGGGCCGTCCCCTCCCGGCGGCGTCGCGTCTGCGGGGCCCTGCGAAACCGTGGCGTCGGACTGCTGCTGGGCCTGCTGGACGGCCTGGCGCGCCGCCGCCTCAGCGGCCGCCCGGGTCGCCTGCTGCTGTTCCTCCTGGGCGACGGCGGCGGCGAGCGAGCCGTTCACGCCCTTCAGCGTCGCTGTGAGCTGGGTGTCGAGCGCGTTGGCGTGGGAGCGCGCCGCGCCGAGGATTTTCAGCGCGAGGTGCGACTGGGCCTCGTCGTGGCGCAGCTGCGTCGTGCGCGTGACGAGGGCGTGCTCAGAGAAGCGAAGCGAGCTGACCGCGATCGAGAGGTTCCCCGCGGCCGCTTGGAGATACGTCTGCTCGGCTGGTAAGGCGTTCTCCTTCCCGGTGAGGACCGACAGGACGCCCGAGGTGGAACCGCCGTTCACGTAGGCGTCAATCGCCTGGCGCTCGAGGGAGGCCTTGTCCTCGGCGACGGCGTCACGCGCCTCGGCGATCGACCGCAGGTCCTTGTGGACGTCACGATTGAGCTGCGCCTCCCGCGTCGCCGCCTGGTCGTACTCCTCGCTGAGGATCTGGAGCTTGACCTGGATCGTGGCGATCTTGGCGGCGAGGGAGTCGGCCTTGGACTGCAGCGTCGAGACGGGCTGCGAAGCACCAGCCTGCCCGCCAAAGATGGGCAACATCGCCCCGGCTGTCACCAGCAAGGCCGCACCGGCGAGCAGTTGCCAGCAACTATGTTCCGTTCGCGCCCGACGGCATCCAGCGGGGCGGAGCCTCACTGGAACGCCGTCCGCGACAGGGCCCTCGCCGGATTGCGCATTAGCGGTCCACCGTACCGGCGGCCCTCCGTCCAAAGCAAGAAAACCCCCTCTGATCTGGTGATCCGTCGTCCCGGGCAGCGTCCAGCTACGGTGAGTTCGCCCTATCCACAGCTTCCGGGCGGGCGCCCGTCCGGCGGAAAGGACGGCGACATGGGCGAGGCCAAGCCTGCCGCGGCGGACGGATTCCGTGTCGAGCACGATTCGATGGGCGAGGTGCGCGTGCCATCCGGGGCCCGCTGGGGGGCGCAGACGCAGCGCGCCGTCGAGAACTTCCCGATCTCCGGCCGGGGCGTCGAGCGTTCGATCATCGAGGCGCTCGCCATCATCAAGGGTTCGTGCGCCGCCGTGAACGCCGAGCTCGGGACGATCGACGAGGCGGTGGGAGCGGCGATCAGTTCCGCCGCCGACGAGATCGCCGCGGGCCAGCACCTCGAGCAGTTCCCGGTCGACGTCTTCCAGACGGGGTCGGGCACGTCAACGAACATGAACATGAACGAGGTGCTCGCCAATCTGGCCGGCGAGCGGCTGGGACGGGCCGTGAGCCCGAACGACGAGGTGAACGCCTCGCAGTCCTCGAACGACACGTTCCCGGCGGCGATCCACCTCGCCTGCGTCCGCGAGATCGACGCCGATCTCGTGCCCGCGCTCGGGCAGCTCGCCGCGGCGCTGCGCGGTAAGGCGGAGGAGTTCGCCGAGCTGGTCAAGGCCGGCCGGACCCACCTCATGGACGCGACACCGGTGACGCTGGGCCAGGAGTTCGGTGGGTACGCCTCCGCCGTCGAACACGGGATCGAGCGGCTTGCCTCGAGCCTGGGCCGGATCGGCGAGCTCCCCCTCGGGGGAACGGCCGTCGGCACGGGCCTCAACGCCAGGCCCGGCTTCGCCGCCGAGGTCATCGAGCGGCTGCGCGCCGCGACCGCGCTCGGGCTCACCGAGGCCCGGGACCACTTCGAGGCCCAGGGGGCGCGCGACGGCCTTGTCGAAGCCTCGGGTGTCGTGCGGACGATCGCCGTGTCGCTCTACAAGATCGCCAACGACCTGCGCTGGATGTCGTCGGGTCCGCGCTGCGGACTCGGCGAGATCCACCTCCCCGATCTCCAGCCGGGTTCCTCGATCATGCCGGGCAAGGTGAACCCCGTGGTCCCCGAGGCGGTGTGCCAGGTCGTCGCCCAGGTGATCGGCAACGACGCCACGGTCGCCTTCGGCGGCGCCGCGGGGAACTTCGAGCTGAACATCATGCTGCCGGTCATGGGGAAGAACCTGCTCGAGGCGATCCGCCTCGTCGCCGCGGCGAGCCGTGCCCTCGCTGCGAAGTGCGTCGCCGGGATCGCGGCGGACGCCGAGCGCTGTCGCGCCTACGCCCTGTCCTCGCCTTCGATCGCCGCGGCCCTCAACCCGTACATCGGCTACGAGAACGCAGCCAAGGTGGTGAAGCGCGCGCTCGCCGAGAGCAAGGACCTGCGCGCTGTCGTGCTTGAGATGGGGCTGCTCGGCGCGGACGAGGTGGACCGGGCCCTCGACGTGCTGGCGATGACCCGCGGCGGCATCATCGGCTGACGCGCTCCTGTACGGGCCCCCCGTGTCGGTATCCTGAGGCGCATTCGGCGGGCTGGGGGAGTGATCGTGCACGGACTGATTGCGGTCGCGGGCCGGCCCACCGGGTGAGACGTCCGGTCGGGGAGACGCCGGACGTGCGGACGACGCGTCCGTGAGCCCGCGGGAGGTCGTCTTCGCCGGGTCATCCCACCCGGCCGTTTCGGTCGTCGTCGCCGCCTGGGGTTCCTCGCCGCACCTGCTCGACAGCCTGGCCTGGCTCGGCTCGCAGCGCACGGCGATGCGGTACGAGGTCGTGCTGGTGTTGAACCAGGTCGCGCCCGACGTCGCCGAGGCGGTCGCCGGGGGCGTGCGCGGGGCGAGCGTCATCTCCTCCCGCTCGGATCTCGGCTTCGCCGGCGCGGCGAACGTCGGGGTCGCCAGGGCGGCCGCCGATCTTGTCGCCATCGTCCACGACGACGTGGAGACGTCCCCCGACTGGCTGGACGTACTCGTCGGATCGGCGGCGGCGCACCCCGAGGCCGACGTCACCGGTTGTCTCGTCGCCGACGCCGGGGCCGCGCCGTCGGCGTCGAGCGCTACGCCTGTCGAGGTGTCCGAGTGCGCCTTCCTCGTCCGGCGTTCGGTCTGGGAGAGTCTCGGCGGTCTCGCCGAGATCTTCTACCCGTTCGGGTTCGCGGTCGCCGACTTCTGTGCCCGGGTCGTCGAGTCGGGCGGGCAGATCCGTCTCGAGCCCCGGGCGACGGTGCGCCGCCACCGCTCGGGCCGCACCAATCACCGTTTCAAGTCGGTGGTCATGGACCTCAACGCGGAGCTGTTCGCGACACGCCACTCGAAGGGCCGCCCGCCGGCGGTGGCTCCGGCGCCGGGGTCGGGCCGGGGAGGTGTGTCGGCGGGTCCCCGTGCCCCGCGCCGGGGGGGCGGCAAGAGGCGCCTGCTCGTCATCGACGACGCCGTGCCCGAGCAGGCGGTCGGCGCCGGGTCGGGTCGCATGGCCGAGGTCCTGGGCGAGCTCACGTCGGGCGGTCGCTTCGCGGTCGACCTGTTGCCGCTCGTCGTCCGGGAACGCGCCGATCCCGCCCGGGTGGCCGCCCTCGGCGTCGACGTCGTCAGCGGGGACCTCGGGAGGCTACTGCGCGCCGAGGGGAGGCGCTACGGGGCGGTCGTCGTCTCGCGCCCGCACAACTGGGCCGCTTCGATCGGGAAGCTGCGCCGGTTCGTGCCGGAGGTCCCGGTCGTCTACGACGCCGAGGCGCTCTTCCATCGCCGACTGGCGCGTCAGGCCGACTTCGCCATTGACGCGCCGACGGTGATCCGCGTCGCGCGTGAAGCGGCGCGCCTTGAAGCGATCGAGCGGGGGATCGCCGGTGAAGCAGACTTCGTCGTCGCCATCTCCGAGGACGAGGCGGATTTCTTCCGGGACAACTCGCCGGACCCCGGGAACGTCGTCGTGCACCCGCCATTCCTCGCCGGGGCGAGCACGACTCCGGCCCAGCTCGCCCGACGGCGGGACATCGGCTTCGTCGCGGGGTGGTCGGCCGGGCCCGATTCGCCGAACGCCGACGCCCTGGAGTGGTTCGCGCGCCGGATCCTGCCGGGCGTGCGCGCGCGGACGCCCGGGGCGCGCCTGCTGGTCACCGGGGCCAACCCGCCGGTCAACGTACGGCGGCTCGTCACGCCGGCGGTCGAGTTCCTCGGGCAGGTGCCGAGCCTCGCGGACTTCTACTCGTCGGTGCGCGTCGTCGTGGTCCCGACCCGTTACGGCTCGGGGGTGAAGCTGAAGACCGTCGAGGCGGTGCAGTTCGGCGTACCGACCGTGGCGACGACGGTCGGTGCCGAGGGGATCCCCCTCGACGACCGGGGCGCCGTCGTCGTCGTCGACGATCCGGATCGCTTCGCGCGGGCTGTCGCCGCGCTCCTCGGTGATGACGACGCCTGGCGGGCCCAACGTGCGCGGGTGGTCGCCCAGTCGGCCCGCTGGGTGGAGCGGTCGCCGGGAGGGGTTTGGGTCTCGCTCGCCGAGGAGCTCACCGGCGCGGCCCCCCCCGGGGGATCACGGCGGTGAGCTGGGACGATCCGGCCTGTCGAGTACCGTGAGCCCCGTGGCCGGACAGCAGTGGGGCGAGGGGCCCGACCCGGAGGAGGAGCTCGCGGCGCGCGCCGCCGCGGAGGCGGACGCGCTGCGCGAGATCGAGTACCAGGCGGTCCTGCGCGACCTCGCCGTGCGGGACCTCTACATCGAGAAGACCGAGCTCGAGCTCGAGCGGCTCGCCGCCGCCGAGTCGAACGCCCGGGAGGAGCTTGCCCAGGTCCGGGCCCGCGCCGAGGAGCTATTCGGTGACCTCGAACGGGCGGAGGCGACCATCGCCGCCCTGGACGGGCAGCTGGCGGACATCCGGGCGACCCGCGCCTACCGCTGGTCGGTCTCGGTGGCGTCCGCCCGCGCCCGCCTGCTCGCGCCGTGGCGCCGGCGGCGGGCGGCAGGCTGAGGGCGCCATCTGGTCAGCCGGGCTCCGCCCAGAAGCGGCGGAGGAACTCGTCGGTCTCGGCGAGCGATTCGGCCCGACCGATCTCGTAGAAGCGTTCCGTCGCCTCGTAGCCGAAAAGGAGCGACCGCCGGGCGAGCGCGGCGTAGAGCTCGGCGAGGTCGGTCGCCTTCTCGCCGGCAAGGTCGACCACGCCGGCGGTGAGCCCGCCGAGGCCGTAGTCGACCCAGGCCATCTCCGGCGACGGGAGCGACTTGTCGTAGCGGGTGACCCGCCCGGCCTCGAGCAGCGCGTTCGAGGTGTCCCAGCGGTTGTCGTTCCGCAGCACGGTCATCATCGCCGGCAGGCCGCTCAACTCCCAGCGGGCGGCGACATCGGCGTAGTCGATGCGCAGGAACGTGTCGCCGTAGAGGACGAGGAAGCGCCCGCCGAGCAGTGGCGCCGCCCGGCGGATCGCCCCGAGCGTCCCGTCGAGCCCCGGCGAATCGTGGCTGTAGGCGATCTCGATGCCCTCGCAGGCGGGACCGATCGCCTCCTCGACCATCTCCCCCAGGTAACCGACGCAGCACACGACGCGCCGTACCCCGCACCGGGCGAGCAAGCGGAGCTGGTGGACGAGGAACGGCCGCCCGGCGACCTCGATCAGCGCCTTGGGGCGCGCCGCCGTCACCCCGCCAAGGCGGGTCCCCCGGCCGCCGGCGAGGATGCAGACCGTCGGCGGTGCCGCGGCGCCCCCGCCGCCGACCCCGTCGTCAGCGGTCAGCGTCGTCCCAGCCGTAGCGGGACTCGATGAAGTAGCGGGGACGGTGGCGCACCTCGTCGTAGATCCTCCCGACGTACTCGCCGATGATCCCCAGCGAGAGCAGTTGGAGGCCGCCGAACAGGCAGAGGAGCACGACGATCGTCGGGTTGCCGACCGGGAAGTGCACCCCCGCCAGCTTGCAGGAGAAGTACGTCGTGCCGAGCAGGAAGGCAAAGCTCGCGAACCCGATGCCGATCGTCGAGATGAACTCGAGGGGGTAGCGCGAGAAGCCGATCACGCCGTTCAGCCCGATGAGCACCGAGCCGGTGAAGCGATTGTACTTGCCGTGCCCCCCGACGCGGCCCTGCCGGTCGTAGAGCACGCTCGTCTGCGGGTAGCCCACGTAGCCGACGAGGCCGCGCAGGAACCCGTGGTTCTCGTGCAGCGACACGACGGCGTCGATGACCCGCCGGCTCATCAACCGGAAGTCACCGGTATTCGGCGGGATCTCGACGTCGGCGATGTGCCGCAGCATCCGGTAGCCGGTCGCCGCCACGATCCGCTTGACGACGGTCTCGCCGGCCCGGCTGCGGCGCTGGGCGTACACGACGTCGTAGCCCTCCCGCCACTTGGCGGCGAGCTCGGCGATGAGCTCGGGAGGGTCCTGCAGGTCGCAGTCGATGACGACGACGGCGTCTCCGGACGCAGCCTCGAGCCCGGCGATCGTCGCCGTCGGCTGGCCGAAGCGGCGCGAGAAGCGCAGCATGCGCACGCGCGGGTCCCGCTCACGCAGCTCGAGGATGGCCTGCTCGGTGCGGTCGGTCGATGGATCGACGCAGAAGATGATCTCCCAGTCGTACTCGAGCGGCTCCAGCGTGGCGGCGAGCCGCTCGTACACCCGGGGGACGTTCTCCTCCTCGTTGTAGGCGGGGATCACGACGCTCAGCATCCGGCGTGCGCCCGGCCCCGGTGTCACGTCCGCTCCTTCGGCACGGCCGCAAAGAACTGGCCATCGACTCGGCGCAGCGTGGCGAGGTCGGGGTCGGCGCGCAACCTCCGGCGAAACGACTCTTCCGGCCAGGGGTCCCACTGCGCGCTGATGACCCGGCCCGTGATCCCGGCGGAATCGTCGGACAAGAGGAAGGCGACGAGCTCGTGCACGGCGGCGGGGGAGTCCCCCGCGCCGCGTTCGTGGGCGTTGCGCGTCCGTTCGAAGAACTGGGTGCCGACCGCCTCGACGCCCGCGGCGAGGATGTCGTCGTGCATCGGCGTGACGATGAAGCCGGGAGCGACGGCGTTGACCCGAATGTCGTCGGAGGCGAGCTCGACGGCGAGGTTCTCCGTCAGCCGCACCACGGCGGCCTTCGAGGCCGCGTAGCCGTCGAAGCGCGGGAAGGGGGCCGTTGCCCCCCCGCCGGAGAACGTGACCACCGATCCGCCTGGCCGCAGGCAGTCGAGGCACGTCGTCACGGCGAGGAGCGTCCCCGTCAGGTTGACGTCGATCGTGCGCCGGAAGTCGTCGACGAGCCATGTCCCGACCGGGCCGATCGGGCCGATGAGCGCCGCCGCGGCGACGATCCCGTCTAGGCGGCCGGTGGGGGCGATCCTCGGGCGCGCCCGCTGCCACGCCTGCTCGTCGGCGACGTCGAAGGCGATCGCCTCGTGCGGCCCACCCGGGAGCTGGCCTACGAGCTCGTCGAGGGCCGAGGCGTCGCGGGCGATGAGGGCGAGGTGCGCACCGAGACCGGCGAGCACGGTGGCGGTGCCGCGCCCGATCCCCTTGCTCGCACCTGTCACGACGATCCGCCGGCCGGTGAGGCTGCCCGTCACGGTCCCCATACTGACCGGTGACCCCGCGGCGCGCACGGTATGCGCGCGCAACTCCTAGGCGCGCTGCGCGGCCTCGACGCAGGACCAGGCGTAGCGCGCCGAGGCGAGGTCGCCGAGGAGCTCGCGCCCGTCGGCCGACCTGATCGCCTCGGTGAAGTGTCGCCACTCGAGTTTCCAGGAGACGTCAACGTCCGGGTAGCGCTCGACCTCGACCTCGGGGGGCCCGAGCTCCGGGCGCATCCGGAAGATCCGCAGTTGCTGGGGCCCGTAGCTGCGCACGAGGCCGTCGACGGCGAACTTCGCCTCCCGGCAGGCGATCTCGAGCGAGAAGGTGTTCTTCCACTCGGTCCAGCTGACGTGGAACAGGGCGAACGGGGAGGGGTCTCCGACTCCGCCGGGGGCGCCCAGCAGCATCACGGCGTTGTCGTCGACGGGCGCCCGCCAGAACTGCGTGCGGAGCAGGGCGGCGTGCAGCGGTAGCTCGCCGAGGAGCCAGTAGCTGAGGTCGAGCAGGTGCATGCCCTGGTCGACGATCTCGCCGCCCCCCGAGCGGCGCGGGTCGGCCCGCCACTCCCGCTCGTAGCCGAGCCGCCCGCCGTGGCCGTAGCGGGCCCGGAGGTAGAGGACCTCGCCGTAGCGGCCGGAGCGGGCCTCGCCGATCGCCCGCGCGATCCCCGGGTGGAAACGGTGGTTGAAACCCACCTTCACGAGGCGGTCCGCCGACCGTGCCGCGGCGGCGATCCGCTCGACCTCGGCGACCCCGATCCCCGCCGGTTTCTCCACGAGCACGTGGGTGCCGGCCCCGAGCGCCTGGCAGGCGATCCCGGCCAGCTGGTCGTGGACGGCCGCGACGATGACGACATCGGGACGGAGCGAGAGCAGCTCGTCGAGGGTCGCACAGACCGTGCCGCCGAACTCGGCGGCGAGCTGCTGCGCCGCCGCCGGGGCAACGTCGTGGCAGCCGACGAGGGTCGCGGGACCCAGCGCGGCGGCGCGCTTGTGCCCGATGAGCCCGCAGCCGACGATCCCGACCCGCAGGGCAGGCTCGGCCATCAGTTGTTCTCGGTCGCGTAGGCGCCGCTGCAGTCGAAGTCGAACGTCAGCTCCTGGGAGTGTTCCTCGGCAAGCGCCTGCCGCGTGTCCTCGGGGTGCGAGGAGTACACGAGCAGGAACCCGCCGCCCCCGGCGCCGACGAGCTTGCCGCCGATGGCGCCCGCTTCCCGGGCGACGTCGTAGAGGTGGTCGATGCGCTCGTTGGCGATGCCCGGCGACCGCTTGCGCTTGTTCTCCCAGTGCTCGTGCATCAGGTTCGCGAACCCGTCGAGGTCGCCTCTCTCGAGCAGCGCGCGGCTCTCGTAGCCGAGCTTCTTGGTCCGGTGGAGGTTCTCGAGCATTTCCGGGTCGCCCCGGCGTGACCGCGTGTCCTGGTCGGCGAGCATCAGCGAGGCCGAGCGGGCGTCACCGGTGTAGAAGAGCAGCAGGCGCTCCCGCAGGCGGCGCAGCGTCTCCGGGTCGAGGTCGAGCGGCTCGACCTCGACGTAGTCGTCCGGCCGGAACGTGTAGGCGCAGATCCCACCGTGCGCCGCGACGTACTGGTCCTGTTTGCCGACGGGCTCGTGGAGCACGTCGATCTCGATGTGGCACGCCGCCTCGGCGAGGGCGTGCGGCGTGACCGAGCGACGCCGTGCGTGGGCGAGCGCCTTCAGCAGGCACACCGTGAACGACCCCGAGGAGCCCATCCCGGTCCCGGCGGGGACGTCGGCGACGGAGGCGATCTCCAGCGGGCTCCCCTGCCAGTGGCGCAGCAGCGCCTCGCGCAGGATCGGGTGGCGGATTTCGGAGATCTCGTCGACCTCCTCGGACTCGGAGTACTTCATCCGGTACCGGTTCTGGAAGGCGGCGTGGACGAACATGTGGACGTACTTGTCGATTGCCCCGGCGACGAGGAACCCGCCGAACTCCCGGTAGTACGACGGGAGGTCTGTCCCGCCACCCCCGAGGGGCAGTCGCAACGGTGCCCTGCTGTAGACGACGCTCATCGCAAGGACCCCCTTCGTGCCCGGGGGGCGGCACCCCCGACGCGCCAGGCGTACTCGTTGTCGTCGAGCCAGTCGAGGGTGCGCCCGATCGCCTGGGCGATCGTCACCTGCGGGGACCAGCCAAGGTGCCGGATCCGGCGCGTGTCGAGGAGGATGAGCGGCGAGTCGCCGATCCAGCCGCGGATCCCTCCGGTGTGCTCGATCTCGGGTTTCACGCCGAGATGGGACGTGATGATCCGGACCGACTCGTCGACGAGGACCGTCTCGTCGGTGCCGAGGTTGTAAACGAAGCAGCCGCCCTCGCCGGCGTGCCTTGCGACGCAGGCGAGCATGGCGTCGACGCAGTCCTGGACGTAGAGGTACGACTTCTCCTGGCGTCCGTCGCCGAGGACGGTGAGACGGGTCGGGTCGCGGCGCAGCTGCCGGTAGAAGTCGACGACGTGGCCGTGCGTGTAGCGCTCACCGAGGACCGAAACGAAGCGACAGACGACCCCGGTCATCCCGAAGCCGGCCGCGTAGGCCGCGACAAGTCCCTCGCAGGCGAGCTTCGAGGCCCCGTAGAAGGACGTCTGCTGCGGGAAGGGCGCGTCCTCCGGCGTCGGGAAGACCTCCGGCTCGCCGTAGACGGAGCCGGTCGAGGAGAAAAGGATCCGCCGCACGCCGGTCGCGCGCATCGCCTGGAGGACGTGCGACGTCGCCAGCGTGTTCTGCTCGAGGTCCAACGTCGGGTGCTCCGTCCCGTGCCGGACGTCGGCGTTCGCTTGCAGGTGGAAGACCCAGTCGCAGCCGGCGAATGCCGGCTCGAGGACGGCCGGGTCGAGCACGTCGCCCTCGACGAGGGTGAAGCGGGGATGGTCGCGGATCGACTCCAGGAACTCCGTCCTGCCGGTGCGGAAGTCGTCGACGACGACGACCTCGGCGCCGGCGGCGACGAGCCGGTCGGCGAGGCTGCTGCCGATGAAGCCGGCCCCGCCGGTGATGCAGGCACGCCCCACTGCCGCGGGCTGGCTCACCGGGACCGCGCCGCTCGGGCCGTGTCCGTGTGACGGGGTCTGCGGGCGACGCCGGGCCGGGACACGGCTAGAGCGAGTAACCGGCGGCGGCCGCGTCCCGGAAGAACATCTGGACGGTCTCGAGCGAGAACTGCAAGAGGTCCTTGCCCACGCAGTCGAGCTTGCGGAGCAGGTCCGGTGTCATCGTGATGATGTGGCAGCCGGCGCTGTCCGCCTGGAGGAGGTTCAGCACCTCGCGCGGCGAGGCCCAGAGACATTCGGCCGCCGGCGCCGCCGCCATGATCTCGACGGCGCGCCGCACGAGGGGAACGGGATCGACGCCGGCGTCGGCGATCCTCCCGGCGAAGACCGAGAGGTAGGAGGGCGCGCCGCCCGCCACGGCGGCGGTCATCGTCTCGACCTGGCCGAGCGTGCACATCGCCGTGACGTTGACCTTCACCCCGTCGTGGGAGAGGTCGCGCACGACTTCGGTCATCGGTTCGCCCGACGTGGTCGTCACGGGGATCTTCACGTAGACGTTCGCGCCCCACGAGGAGATGAGCCGCGCCTGGCGGCGGATCTCAACCGGCTCGTCGGCGAACACTTCGAACGAGACCGGGTGGGTCCTGACGTGACTGAGGAGCTCGGCCGCGAAGCGGGCGTAGTCGGCCACTCCCGCCTGGCGCATGAGGGTCGGGTTCGTCGTGAATCCCGAGATCCGGGGGTCGTCGGCGAGCTCGAGGATGCTCTGGAGATTGGCACCGTCGGCAAAGATCCGCGTCCTGATCTTGTCCAGCACCACGGTCGATGCTAGCAGTCGCTCTTCCCGCTGAGCAGGACCGACGCGGCTTCTGCGAGGTCCCACACCCGTCGGTCCGGGGTGACGCGCGCCGATCTTTTGTGAGTGCTCGGCGCCAGTTCGATGAGGATCGTTCTGCAGCCGGCCGCCCTCCCGGCCGTGACGTCGGCGTCGGTGTCGCCGATCATCCACGAGTCGGCAAGGTCGATGCCGAGCTCGCGAGCCGCCGAGATCAGCATCCCGGGGGCCGGCTTGCGGCAGTCACAGTCGCCGCCGAGGACGGGGTCAGTCCCTTCCGGATGGTGCGGGCAGATCCGCCAGGCGTCGAAGACGACGCCACGGTCGGCGAGGAGGGCGACAACGGTCGCCTGCACGGCTTCGAGGACGTCGAGGGAGACCGTTTGCTTCGCTGCCGCAGGCTGGTTCGTGACGCCGACCAACAAGAACCCCGCCCGCGCTATCGACCGGGCGGCCTCGGCTGCCCCGGGGATGAGCGCGACGTCCTCGGGTCGCAGGGGCGACTCGAAGGTGTCCGACGCGGGGTCGAGCACGAGCTCCGTGAGCACTCCGTCGCGGTCGAGGAAGACCGCGGGCCGGGTCACCGTCCCGCCGGCTTCTGGGCGATCACGGTCACGAGCGCGGGGAGCACGACCGGGTCGTCGCCTGGGTCGACCCCGGAAAGCTCGCCGAGGTACGAGGCCACAGGGCCCCGTCCCGCCCCGGCGGGAGCCTCCGCCCACGCCGATACGAGGGTGCAGCCGCAGCTCGCGGGGAAGCCGGGCAGCACGGCACCGACGTCGGGGTGGCGGGCACTGGGCATCGACAGGGCCACGCCGCCGACGCGGCCTGCGGACGTGATCGGCTCCTGGGAAACGACGAAGCCGCCCGCCCGCGTCGCCGCCGCCATCCTCTGCCAGATGGCGAGGGGGTCAGCGACGTGCAGGAGCAGGAACCGACACCAGGCGAGGTCGACCTGCTCAGGCAGGATGAGCTCCTCGGCTTCTTGGACGAGGGCGACGACCTGTGCCACGCCGGCTCCGGTGGCCGCCTCGACGAGCTCGTCGCGGGCGGCTGGCGAGTGGTCGATCGCGTAGACGCGACCACCGGCGCCGACGAGGGCGGCGAGCGCGAGGGACACGTCGCCCGAGCCGGCCCCCACGTCGGCGCAACGCCAGCCGGCTTCGATCGGGAGGCGATCCAGCGCCTCGACGAGCGACTGGCGGTAGGGGTCGACATCGAGCGGGGAAGCTCCCATCCCGACCCAACTTACCGGCACGCCCGGCCCGTTCTCGGCTGACGGACCGTCTCCTCGCCCTCCGTCTCGCCGGACACGTGCCGGGCGAGCCGCTACGGTGAGCGGGATGCGGGTGACCCTGCTCCTGTGCGATGCCGCCCAGGTGGCCGACGGGAAGCTTTACATCCTCGGAGGCGGCTGGAGCCTGATCGGTCCGGATCCGACGCCATCGGCGGTGGCGATGAAGGTCGACGTCGACTGGACCGAGGTCGACCGGACCCACCATTGGGAGCTGTTCCTAGTCGACGAGGACGGGCAACCGATCGTCGCCCAGACGCCGGACGGGCCGCAGCCGATCGAGGTGCGGGGAGACTTCGAGGTCTCCCGTCCCGAGTCGGTCCCCGAGGGCAGCCCGGTCGACGTCGCCCTGGCGCTGAACTTCGGCCCGCTGCCGATCGCGCCGTCGTCGCGCTACAACTGGCGGCTCGCGATCGACGGTGAGACCCAGGAGGACTGGGTCCTGCCGTTCTCCACGCGCGCTCCCCGCGATTGACCCTTTCCTCCCTCACGCCTCGGGCCGCGTCAGTCGAGGTCCGGGACCCACCCGGCCTCGTTCGTCCGGTCCTTGCGTGGTGGGAGGGGGCGCGCGCCGATCGGGACCGGCTCCCGTGGCGGGGGACGCGCGACCCGTGGCGGGTGCTTGTCGCCGAGATGATGCTCGCCCAGACCCAGGCCGTCCGGGTCGCCGCGCCCTATCGGGATTTCGTCGCGCGCTTCTCGACGCCGGCGTCGTGCGCCGCTGCGTCGGTGGGGGACGTGGTCCGGGCCTGGGCCGGCCTCGGCTACAACCGTCGCGCCCTCGCCCTGCACGAGGTCGCCGTGACGATCGTTGCCCGCCACGGCGAACGGGTCCCGGACACGCTCCACGACCTTGAGGGCCTGCCGGGTGTGGGCCCGTACACGGCGCGCGCCGTGCTCGCGTTCGCCTTCGGAGCCGAAGCCGCCGCCGTCGATACGAACGTCGCACGGGTGCTCGCCCGCGCCGCGGCCGGTCGGCGTCTCGGTCGCCACGAGGCCCAGGACCTGGCGGACGGACTCGTCCCGGCCGGATCGTCCCGCGAGTGGAATCTCGCCCTCATGGATTTCGGGAGCCTCGTGTGCCGCTCGCGTGCGCCCGCCTGCGACACCTGCCCGGTGGGCGCCGCCAGCGCCTGCGTCTGGCGCGCCCGGGGCGGGAGTCTCCCGGATCCCGCCGTCGGCTCGGCACAGGTGACCTCCCGCGGGTCACGCTTCGAGGGGTCCGACCGGCAGGGCCGTGGCCGGCTCGTGCGCGCCGCATGCGCCGGGCCGATCGCGGCCGCCGACGTCGCCCGGGTCGCCGGCTGGCCGTCGCAGCTCGCCCGCGCCCGCCGCGTCGCCGAGGCGCTCGTCGCCGAGGGGTTCCTCGTGCGCGAGAGCACGGGTGACCTGTCGCTCGCCTAGGCCGCCGGCGAGCGGGTTCCGGCTGTCTTGCGTAGCGTCGTGGGTCTGGTCGGGGAAAGGAAGTCCGTGGCAGAGATCAGTGAGTCGAAGATCATCCGTGACGTCATTCACGTCGTGCCGGACGTCCACGGCGACGAGCGCGGTCGGTTCGTCGAGACCTACCGCCGGTCCTGGTTCCCGCTCGGACGTGAGATGGTGCAAGCCAACCGGTCGGACAAGGCCGAGGGTGCGGTCGTCGGTCTCCACTACCACCTGCACCAGGCCGACTACTGGTACGCGACCCGCGGCCGGGCGCGCGTCGTGCTCTACGACCTGCGGGTCGGATCACCGACTGAGGGGGCGCTCGAACTCATCGATCTCGGTGCTGGCGAACGCGGGGTGTTCATCCCCCCGGGGGTCGCCCACGGCTTCGCCTCGCTGACGGACATGACGCTTACCTACCTCGTCGACTCGTACTACAACGCCCATGACGAACTCGGCGTGGCCTGGGACGACCCAGACATCGCGGCCGACTGGGGCGCGGCCGATCCGGTGCTCTCGGACCGCGACCGGGCGAATCCGCGCAAGTCGCAGATCCCGGAGGCGCTGCTTCCGCGGTCCGGGATGCGGACGTGAACATTCGATAGGCGCCCTGCGCCTCCTGGGACGGCGCGCTTGAATGGTGCGCGTGTGTGATGACATCGGGTGGGTCCCGTCTTGATCGCGGGTATCGCTATCGGCGTGCTCGTCCTCGTCGCGGGCATCGCGACCTGGACCCGGTTCTCGCGCGCCCGGACCGAGCGGCGCTCAGTCACGACCCACCAGCACGCCCTCGACGTGCTCGGTACGGTCTCCCGGCGTTGGGAGGGCGTCGCCCCCGTGCGGGCCCCCAAACCGGGAGACGTCGCGCGCGCCCACGTCCAGCCGACCGGTTCCCCGCCGAGCGCGCGTCGCCCTGAGGGTGACGAGCTGGTTCCGACCCGCCGCTCGGGAGTGCGTCTCGTCCCCCCGTCTGGTCCGAGGCCTGTCAAGCTCCCGATCTTCATCGACGAAGGCGTCACCGGGACTGGTGCCCTCGCGGAGCCGGGACCCGGGGACGCGGCGGGCGGGCCCGCCGACTTGTCGTCCGGATTACGGGGCCGGCGCGGGCGGGCGACCCTCTACGACGACGAGGCGCTCGAGCCGGACGCCGAAGGCGAGGCGCGCTCATCCCGGCGAACCCGTCACCGCTACCGCGGTGGCCATCCCGCCCGGCGGGCCACGTCAACCGCCGCGCTGGCCGTCGCCGTCGCCGCGGTCGGCGTTGCGAGCTGGCAGCTGGCGTCGGGGGGCGGGCCGGCCCGCCACGCAACGAAGCCACCGCCGTCGAATTCAGAGGGCAAGAAGCACCACCACCCCGGTGGCCACAAACCCGGTCAGGGGGTCGCGCCGACCTCGGTCTCGCCGACCTCGGTCTCGCCGAGCGTCGTCACCTATCGGACGGCAGGTCCCACCTACACCCTCTCGTTTGCCGCCACGGGCGCGTGCTGGCTCGGCGTGCAGCAGGGGGTGAATGGCGGGTACCTCTGGCAGACGACCCTGCAGGCGGGAGAGAAGGCCACGTACAAAGCGAGCGGGTCGGTCGCCGTGCGCCTCGGCGCGCCGCAGTACGTGAACGTGCAGTTGAACGGGGTGAAGGTCGACCTTCCCGCCCAGAACGTCCAGCCCTACGACATCACGTTTTCTCCGCCCCGCAACCCCGCGGCATGATGCCGCGCCCCGGGCTGCCGGCAACGCCCGCCATCCAGGCGGTGGCACGAGGCGCGTCCGGGACCTGACCCGGCCGGGCATCTCGGCGTCCGGCGCAGCCTGGAGCCAGTCGTTCGGCGCAGCTTCGTCCGTCGTGGTGTCCCGGTAGCCTCCTTCCCGCGCCGACCGGGGAGGGACGCAGATGACCATCGACGCGAACACCGACTCCGTCACGTTGCGCTCGGGCGGCGAGATGCCGATCGTCGGGTTCGGTACCTGGCAGCTGCGGGCTGGACGCGCCCGCGAGGCGGTTCGCAACGCCTTGCTGGTGGGATACCGCCACATCGACACCGCCACGCTCTACAAGAACGAATCCGAGGTTGGACTCGCCCTGATCGACAGCGGGCTGCCTCGCGAGGAGCTCTTCATCACGACCAAGTTGCCGCCCGATGAGCAGCATGCGAGAGGCGCGATCGAGGCGAGCCTCACGTTTCTCCGGGTCGACTACGTCGACCTCTGGCTCATCCACTGGCCCCCGCCGCAAGCCGCCTCGCGTTCGCTCTACAAGGAGATGCTCGCGCTGCGTGACGAGGGCCTCGCCAGAGCGATCGGCGTGAGCAACTACACCACTGATGAGATCGACGACCTCACGACGGCTGCGGGAGAAGCCCCGGAGGTCGATCAGGTCCGTTGGAGCCCGTTCCTTCACGACCCCGCGCGCCAACGTGAGCTCGATAGCCGCCGCATCGTCCTCGAGGGATACAGCCCGCTCAAGGAAAGCAAGCTCGACGATCCGGTGATCGGCGAGATCGCAGCGGCGATCGGGGTCACCCCGGCACAGGTTGTGCTCCGCTGGCACGTCCAGCACGGCATCGTCGCCATTCCGAAGTCCGCACGGCGCGAACGCATCGCCGAGAACTTCGACATCTTCGGCTTCTCGCTGGACGATCCGTCGATGCAGCGCCTCGACGCAATCTCATCTCGTTAGCCAATCGGTCGGCTCCGACCACGGGGCGCCGGCAGCCCGGCGCCGGTGGTCACTCCGCTGAAACGGGGGCGATCGCGCCTTCATCGGTCACCCCTCGTGTGGGAGAAGTCCAACCGCGGCTCCTTGGCCGCCGCGGCGATCCTACGTTCGGTGGTCTCCGGCTACTCGGCGGGACAACGCCTCCCGTCTCTCGCTGAACGGGAGACGAGCGTTCGTCCGCGTGGCCACGTCTCGTCAACCCGCGGTCGGTGCGCCCCGACCCGCGCGCGGTCGACGACTAGAACCCGTGTCCGGGACGTGCGCTCCGTTCGGGCGACCCGGGACACCCGCCGCCCGGCGGCCGAGGTCCCGCTTGGGTGAACTGGGAGTCCGGAGCGCTTCTAGGCTTCCCGGGTGATGACTGGACGAAGCAGCGATTCACCAGAGGACAGGGCGGCATCTGGCCCGGGGGTCGGCTCTTCGCAGGATGCGGCGGCCGCGGCCGAGATGGCTGAAGCCACGCACCGCGAAGACGACGACCAGGGCAGTGCACAGGGTGCTTTCATCCTCGGGGCGCTGCTCGCCGGTCGGGGCGACGGTGAAGGTGCCGAAGCGGCCTACCGTCGGGCGGACGAGCGGGGCAGTGCCGCGGGTGCTTTCAACCTCGGTCTGCTCCTCGTGCGTCGGGGCGATTCCTCAGGTGCCGAAGCGGCCTTCCGCCGGGCGGATGCGCGGGGCGACCCAGACGGCGCCTGCAGTCTCGGCAAGTTCCTCGCGGATCGGGGCGATCTGGACGGTGCCGAAGCGGCCCTCCGGCGGGCGGACGAGCGGGGCAGCGCACAGGGTGCCTGCAACCTCGGCGTGGTTCTCGCGCATCGGGGTGACTCGGACGGTGCCGAGGCGGCCTTCCGGCGGGCCGACGAGCTGGGCAGTGCGGCGGGTGCCGCCAGTCTCGGCCTGCTTCTCGAGGATCGGGGCGACGACGAAGGTGCGGAGGCGGCATTCCATCGGGCGGACGAGCGAGGTGACCCGGATGGAGCCTGCAACGTTGGCGTCTATCTCGAGGATCGTCGCGAGGACGAAGGTGCGGAGGCGGCCTACCGTCGGGCGGACGAGCGCGGCAGTGCGGCGGGTGCTTTCAACCTCGGTGCACTCCTCAGGCGTCGGGGCGACGATGAAGGTGCCGACTCGGCGTTCCGCCGTGCCGAAGAGAGAGGTCTTCCCGAGCCCTGAGCGGTCGAGCCGGCCACTCCCCGGTGGAAGACCGCCATGGCTGCCACTCATGGCATCCCGGCCCCTCGGAATTCGAGCGCGGCGATCCGGTACTATCGGCCACGTGCTCGAACGCCTCGGCGACCGAGATCGTGGATGGTCGCCGCGATGATCATCTGGCACATCGAGTTCAACGATTCCTGGGCCGACCCGGAACGGCAGAGGATCGGGCGGAAGCTCATCGCGCCGCTTGGCAAGGCCTTGGTCAAAATACCCTGAGAAGGAGACTGAAATGACCGTGCGGCGCTTGCTGTACGTCTTCGTGTTGGTCCTGCTCGGTGGCGCGTGGCTTCCCCTAGCGAGCGCCCAGGCGACGACGAGTGGCGGCACTTCGACGCCGCCGCTCATCGCCATTGCTAACCCTGGCGACTTCGCCGCCAAGGTGGGCAGCCTGACCGCGCCGTGGGTGGACCCGCTGTATGGCGCGACCTTTTGGGGGGACGTGGCGAGTGACCCCACGAATGGTCCCCTCGTCGCGGTGGTGGACGAAACGAGCCGCAACGTGTACGCCAAGGAAGGCAGCCTGACCGCGCCGTGGGTGGAGGAATGGACCGGCACCGCCGATCAAGTGGCCGTGGCGAGTGACGCGACGAATGGTCCGCTCATCGCGATGGTGGACGGCGATGGCAACGTGTGGGCCAAGGAGGGCAGCCTGACCGCACCGTGGGTGGAGGAATGGACCGGCACCGCCGATGCAGTGGCCGTCGCGAGCGACCCCACGAACGGTCCCCTCATCGCCGTGCTGACGTCCGGTGACATCGTGTACGCCAAGGAAGGCAGCCTGACCGCGGGGTGGGTGGAGGAATCCACGGGTGTGGATCAGGTCGCCGTGGCGAGTGACCCCACGAATGGTCCCCTCATCGCCGTGATCGACAGCACGCACAGCTATCTGTACGCCAAGGGGGGCAGCCTGACGGCACCGTGGTACGACGAGTACAACACCGCCTCGGAGTGGGTGGCCGTGGCGAGTGATCCCACGAATGGTCCGCTCCTCGCCGTGCTGACGACCGGTGGCGCCGTGTACGCCAAGGAAGGCAGCCTGACCGCGCCGACCTGGTACGACGAGTGCAACGGCAGCCGGGTCGAGCCCTATACCGTGGCCGTGGCGAGTGACCCCACGAATGGCCCCCTCATCGCGGTGGTGGACGCGAGTGACACCGCGTGGGCCAAGGAAGGCAGCTTGACCGCGGCAACGTGGACGGAGGAATACGACAGCGGCAACGCCTATGTCGTGCTCGCCGCCGGTTGACCTAGTTTCGCAAGCGCCCGCGCCGACCGAGTATCAGGCTTCTGATACTCGGTCGGCGCCTTACTCCGTCAACGGATTTGACTCATCGCGCCGAACACGAACCACCCGGCCAGCCGGTGGGTTTCATGAGATGCACGGAGAACAGCGCCAAACGAGAATCTCCCGCTGCAGGATGCTGCGGATTGCCTCTCACTCGACGGCCGTCCTCGTTGCCGGGTCGGCGATGTCCCGTCGGCCCTCGCCGCCTGGCCCGCACGGCCGCGGTCGCCAGTCGGATTGAGCACCTCAGCTCTCGGACACGAACCGCTACTGGACGCTGACTCATTGCAGTCGAGCGAGACGCTGTGCCCCGATTACCGGATCTGACGCAATGCCATAGGTGGCGGCGAACGTTGGCCAACGCGGCAGTGGTTCAACCGGGCATCGCAGGAACCGCGGGACGCTTATCCGATGGCCGAACGAATCCAGGCTCATTGCGAAGATGGTCCGACTGGTTCCGACCGCGTCTCCTGCTGTCCCGTCCTCGATCACACGTGATGGCCCACCGATTCCCACTTCGTCGCCGCGCGGGCGAGCGCGGGGTGACTGACCAGCAGGTGCCAGATGACCGCGCACAATCCTTCCGTGTGCGCTGTGACGCGGTCGGCGAACAGCGGCGGGATCACGACACAGGACTTGGCGACCTTGGCCGTGTACCCACCGTCACGGCCGACGACGCCGAATATTGCGCTTCCACGTTGGCGTGCGAGGTCGAGCGCGGCGACGAGGTTTGGCGAGATGCCGCGCTCGGCGTCACCCCCGCCGACGCTGAAGACGAGGACCGCGTCCGAGGCCGTGAGCCGCGATCCCTTCAGCCACTCCGAGAACGACGTGTCCCATCCGTCGTCGTTGACGCGGGCGGTGAGCTCGGAGACGTTGTCGACCGGCGTGTACGCCTCGAGGCCACAGATCTTCCGGAAGTCGTTGACGGCGTGGGAGGCGTGACCCGCCGAGCCGCCGACGCCCAGGATGAACAACCGGCCGCCCCGTTCCCGCACCTCGGCGATCCCCGTTGCGCAGCGTTCGACGGGTTCCGGGTCGATTGCGCCGAGCACCCGGGTCGCTTCGGCGATGAAGGTCTCGCTGAACGACATGACGGCGTCCTCCGATCCCGACCCGCCGCCCGGTCGAGGTCGCGGGCGATTCCTGGCCGACGCCAACCAGCCAAGCACACCGGTCGGGTCGCGGCGGTCATTTGAGGAAGGAAGGGCAGGTCGGGCATGTCGCGCGAGCCCGGAGAGTTGTTACTATACAGATAGGAGAAATCCCCGCCCGCGTTGGCGGGGTCCCGAGCGAACGGAGCCCGAAGGCCGATGGCGATGACGGATCTCAACCTCGACAAGTACACGCTCGGATGGAGCGATGTCGAGGACTACGTGTTCAAGCCGCGCAAAGGGCTCAACGAGGAAATCATCCGCGAGATGTCGCGCCTCAAGAAGGAACCGGAGTGGATGCTCGAGTTCCGCTTGAAGAGCTACTCGCGCTTCCTCGCCAAGCCGATGATGCCCTGGTTCGCGGACAAGATGCCCGACCTGGACTTCGACGACATCTACTACTACATCAAACCGACCGAGACCCAGGTCGACGCCTGGGAGCAGCTGCCCGAGTCCGTGAAGAACACCTACGAGAAGCTCGGCATCCCCGAGGCGGAGCGCAAGTACCTCGCCGGGGTGACGGCCCAGTATGAGTCGGAGGTCGTCTACCACCGCAACCGCGATGACCTCGCCGGTTTGGGCGTGCTGTTCTGCGACATGGACACCGCCGTGCGCGAGTACCCCGAGATCGTTCGCCGCTACTTCGGCCGGATCATCCCGCCGAACGACAACAAGTTCGCGGCGCTGAACTCGGCGGTGTGGTCGGGCGGCTCGTTCATCTACGTCCCCCCGGGCGTCGAGGTCGACATGCCTCTCCAGGCGTATTTCCGCATCAACGCCGAGAACATGGGCCAGTTCGAGCGGACGCTCATCATCGCTGACGAGGGGGCGCGGGTGCACTACGTCGAGGGGTGTTCCGCCCCTGTGTACTCGACCGACTCGCTGCACTCCGCCGTCGTCGAGCTCGTCGCCTTGCCCGGCAGCCGGATCACCTACACGACCATCCAGAACTGGTCCTCGAACGTGTACAACCTCGTCACGAAGCGGGCCCGTGCCGAGGCCGAGGCGCACGTCGAGTGGATCGACGGCAACATCGGATCGCGCCTCACGATGAAGTACCCCTCGGTGTACCTGATGGGTCCGAAGGCCTCGGGGGAGGTGCTCTCGGTCGCCTACGCCGGCTCGGGCCAGATCCAGGACACCGGGGCGAAGATGTTCCACTGCGCCCCCGAGACGACGTCGACGATCATCTCGAAGTCGATTTCGAAAGACGGCGGCTCGACGACGTATCGGGGCAAGGTGCACGTCGATCCCGGCGCGACCCACGCCAAGTCCTTCGTGCGCTGCGACGCGCTCATCCTCGACGAGGACAGCGTGTCGGAGACGAAGCCCTACATGGAAGTCGGCGAACGCGACGCCGAGATCGGCCACGAGGCGACGGTCTCCAAAGCAGGCGACGACCAGCTCTTCTACCTGATGAGCCGCGGACTCTCGGAGGGTCAGGCGACCGGAATGATCGTCAACGGCTTCATCGAGCCGATCACCCGGACGCTCCCCATGGAGTACGCCGTCGAGTGGAGTCGGTTGATCGAGCTGCAGATGGAGGGCGCTGTCGGCTGACCGCGCCGTCGGCGCCGAGCCGATCGGGTCAATATCCTTTGAGTGGCGAGGGCGAAAGGTCGAACGCGCGTGGCCATGCGTGAGGATTGCAAGCACTTCCAGTCGAGGACTTACGCCTCGGGAGAAGTCGCGCGCCTCTGCCTCCTCGACCTCGCGCCCGAGGCCCCGTGGCGCTGCCCCGAGGACTGCGCCTCCTATGAGCACCTGCTCGCCGACGTGACCTGGACACACGGGTCGCTCGTCGTTCCGCCGGTCGAGTCCGAACCCGAGGAGTCCGCAGGGGATGTCAGCGGGCTGCTCGCTTCGGCCGAGGAGATCGTCGACGCCGTCGCCCCGAAAGAATTGGCCGAGGTGGAGGACAATGAGGACCGTGCCGAACGCCGCTCGCAGGGATCGGCAATGAAACGCGCGCTGCGCAGGATCGGCCGTCGTCCCAAGTCGGCCGGTGACGAGGGCGACCCGCGCTGAGCGAGCACCGATTTACCCCTGAACTCGCCCGTTCGATCCCAGGACCCGACTGGCTGTGCCGCCACCGGGTTGACGCCGCCCAACGCTTCACCGCTTCCGTCCTGCCGACCGAGGCCGAGGAGGACTGGCGTTACGGGCGGATCGGCTCCCTCGACCTTGCCGCGTTCGACCCCGTCGCCGTCGGACCGGGCCCGAACGAGTCCGTTCCGGGGCGCTCGTCCGCAGGTCTGCTCTCGGGACTGGCAGAACCGGCGGCCCTCGTGCACACACGCGACGGCTTCGTCGTCTCGGTTCTCCTCGACCCAGGGGCCGGGGCCTCCGGACTGTCGGTGTCCGCCGCCGCCGGGCTGGCGTGCGCGCCGGAGGGTTTCGGGTCCGTCGTCGCGGCTGCCGAGGACGCCTTCACGCTGATGGCGGCCGGCTTCGGGCCCGATGCCGTCGTCGTCGTCGTGCCGCCGGGGGTGCACGTCGCCGGTCCGATCGTCATCGTCCACCAGCTCGGCGTCCACGCCCGACCGGTGGCGGTCTTCCCCCGGACCTTCGTCGCCCTCGGTGAGGGGGCGACCGCGAGCGTCGTCGAGCAGCTCGTCTCCGACACCGGCGCCGCCCTCGTCTGCCCGGTCGCCGAGCTCGAGCTGGCGGCCGACGCCCACCTCGCCTACCACTCGATCCAGGAGTTGGACCGGTCCGCTTGGCAGCTCGGCTACGTGGCGAGCCGGATCGAGCGCGACGGCTCACTGCGGTCCTTCTCAGCCGCCTTGGGTGGCGACTACGCGCGACTGTGCACGCGCTCGACCCTGGGGGGCGAGGCCGCGTCGAGCGAGCTGCTCGCGGCCTACCTCGGTGACGGGACCCAGGTCCAGGACATGCGGACCTTCCAGGAACACGCCGCCCCCCGCACGAGATCGAACCTGATCTTCAAGGGGGCGGTCGACGACTCGGCGCGCTCGGTTTACAGCGGGCTCATCCGCATCCACAAAGGGGCGCGCAAGTCCAACGCCGCCCAGACGAACCGCAATCTCGTGCTTTCGGACGGTGCCCACGCCGATAGCGTGCCGAATCTCGACATCGAAGAGAACGACGTGCGCTGCAGCCACGCCTCGGCCGTCGGTCCTATCGACCGTGCCCAGCGCTTCTACGTCGAGTCTCGCGGCGTGCCCCCCCACGTCGCCGAGAGGCTTATCCTGCTCGGCTTCTTCGACGACCTGCTGGGACGGGCCCCAGAGCCCGGTGTCGCGCAGTACCTGCGGGGTGTCGTCGCCGGGCGCCTGTCCCGCGAGGACCGTGCCGCCGCGGCGGGGAACGGCGCGCGATGAGCGCTCCCGAACCCAGAGTGCTCCACCTCTGCGACGCCGCGGACGTCGCGACAGGGGCGGCGCGCCGGTTCGTCGTCGACGGCGTCGCCATCTGCCTCGTGCACTGCGCTGACGGGTTCCACGCCGTCGCCGACACGTGCAGCCATGAGGACTACTCGCTCGCCGAGGGTGAGGTCGACGCCGAGCGCGCCGAGGTCGAGTGCTGGAAGCACGGCAGCCTGTTCTCGCTGGTGACCGGCGAGCCGCTAACGCTGCCGGCGACGCGACCCGTCGCCGTGTACGAGGTCGCCGTCGACAATGACGATGTCTCGGTCGTGCTGCCGTGACGGCGCAGGTGAGAGTCGGGGAGTGTCGTTGAGCACGCTCACCGTTACCGGGCTCACCGTCGCCGTCGGCGGGGCCGAGATCCTGCGCGGCATCGACCTCGAGGTGAGAAGTGGCGAGGTCCACGCCGTGATGGGCCCGAACGGGGCGGGCAAGAGCACGCTCGGCAATGCGCTCATGGGCCACCCGGACTTCGCCGTCACCGGTGGTTCGGTGACGCTGGACGGGACCGATCTCCTCGCCCTTCCGACCTGGGAGCGCGCCGCGCGGGGCCTGTTCCTCGCCCCGCAGTATCCCGTTGAGCTGCCCGGCGTCCGAGCCCTCGAGGTTCTCGCCGAAGCGATCGCCGCCCGCCGCGGCGGGACGGAACCCGATCGCGTCGCCCTCGGGGACCGCCTCGTGGCCGAGGCGACCGAGATCGGGCTGGCGGACGAGTTCATCGCACGGTCCTTGAACGTCGACGCCTCCGGAGGGGAGAAGAAGCGGCTCGAGACGCTCCAGCTCGCCGTGCTCGAGCCGGTGATCGCCATCCTTGACGAGCTCGACTCGGGCCTCGACGTCGACGCGCTCCGCGACGTCGCCCGCCGCATCGAGCGGGCCGCCCGCCCCGGGCCCGCGGGGCCTCCCCCGGGACGGCAGCCCCTCGGCGTGCTGGCGATCACGCACTACAGCCGCCTGCTCGACGAGCTGCATCCCGACCGGGTGCACGTCCTCTACGAGGGGCGGATCGTCGATTCAGGTGGGCCCGAGCTCGCCGAGGAGCTCGAGCGGACCGGTTACCAGCGCTACGGTGCCGAGCCCGCCAGTTAGGGACCCGCCCGGCAACCGGACCCGCCCCTACCATGGCCGGCATGGCTGAGCCGAAGGCGATCGCCCGGGCCGGGAGGGAGATCCGGGCCGCCGTCCGGGGTCTCCTGGACCAGTCCCAGCCCTTCGGTCGCCTCGCGCTCGTCCACACGGTCCAGGCGGCCGGCGCGACCTGCGTCGCGGTGTCGCTGGCGGGCTCGCTCTTCTTCTCGATCTCGGCCAGCGCCGCCGAGGGCAAGGTGCTGCTCTACCTGCTGCTCACGATCGCGCCCTTCGCGCTCGTCGGGCCGGCGCTCAGCCCGCTTCTTGACCGCGGCCGGGAGGCTCGCCGCACGAGCGTCGCGATCGCGAACATCGGTTCGGCCGTGCTGTGCCTTCTGATGGCGCGCGATGTCCACGGACTGTTTTTGTTCCCCGAGGCCTTCGGCGTGCTCGTCCTCGGAAAGCTCTACCTCGTCGCCCGCGCCGCCCTCGTCCCGGAGATGGCCGCCGTCGGTGACGACCTTGCCAGCGCGAACGCCAAGCTTGCCGTGCTCGCCTCGCTTGCGGGGTTCGCGACGGCGCCGCTCGCCGTCGGGTTCCTGAAGATCGGCCCGCAATGGGCGCTCCTTCTCGGAACCGTTGTGTTCGCCTTCGGCACTGCCGTGTCCCTGCGCCTGCCGCGGCCGTCGCACCGTGTCGCCGTCGCGGCCCCGGCCCCGGAACTCGTGTCGGGCGGTCCCGAGGAGAATCCCCGCGTCGCCCTGGCCCGCTACGCCGAGGTCCGCCAGCACCGCAGCCTTCTCGGCTTGCCGCTGTACCCGCCGGAGGTGCTCGCCGCCATCGCCGCGATGTCGATCGCGCGGGCGACGGTCGGTTTCGTCGAGTTCTTCCTGGCGTTCGGGCTGCGTCGCGTGCACGCCGCGACGTGGTGGTTCGGCGTCCTCCTCGTGGCGAGCGGGGCCGGGTCGCTGCTCGGCTCGATCGTCGTGCCGCGGCTGCGTCGCTATCTGACGGAGCGCCAGATCATCATCGGGGCGCTCGCCTCGATCGTCGTCGGCTCGGTGGCGACGGCAATCGTCGGGGGGCTGTGGGCCCAGGTGATGCTGACCTTCGTCGTCGGCGTCGGGCCGACGAGCGCGAAGCCCGCCCTCGACTCGATCGTGCAGCGCAACGTCCCGCCGGCGCTGCTCGGACGGGCGTTCGGCCGGTTGGAGACGCGCCTCCAGCTGACCTGGGTCCTCGCCGCCGTGCTCGCCGTCGTCGTCCCCTTCCCGCTGAAGCTCGGCGACGTCGTCGTGGCGCTGGCGTGCGCCGCCGCCTGCATCTCGTACGCCACGTTCGGGGGCGCGATGCGCCGCCAGCTGTCCCGCCAGCACCTTGCCGGGCGGGCGGAGATCGCCTGATGGAGCCGCCTTACGTGGTGGCGGACCGGTCGCCTTCGCCGTGTCGGCGGGGCAGTGCCCGGGTGCGTCCGTGAGCCGGGCGGCGGGACGGCCCCGCGAGCTCGAGGCAATCGAGCTCCTCTCGTCCCTCGTCGGCCCGCCGGCAGGCGACGAGGTCTGGATCGGTGACGACTGTGCCGTGCTCGGGCCGGTCCCGGCCCGCGTGCTCTTCGCGACCGACCTCGCGGCCGAGAACGTCCACTTCGACCGGCGCCACGGGACCCTCGCCGACGTCGGCTGGCGGGTCCTGGTCCAGAATCTGAGCGACATCGCGGCGATGGGCGGGCGGCCCCGTGCGGCCGTCGTCGCCGTCGCCGGCGCCGAACTAGCAGAACTCGCCGAGATCTACGAAGGGCTGCTCGAGGCGTCGCGGCGTTTCGACTGCCCCGTCGTCGGCGGCGACCTCTCGGACTCCGCCGTGCTGAACCTGTCCGTCGCCATCCTCGGCGAAGCCGCCGGCACTGGCCCGGTTTTGCGCAGCGGGGCGGGTCCGGGAGAGGCGGTCTACGTCACCGGCCCGCTCGGGGGCGCGGCGGCGGGGCTGCGCGAGCTGCGCGCGGACCCGTCCGCCCGTTCGTCCTGCGTCACCGCCTTCCTGCGGCCGATTCCCCGTCTCGCCGAGGGCGCGGCCGCCGCCGCCGCCGGGGCGCGGGCGATGATCGACATCTCGGACGGGCTCGGCATCGACCTTTGGCGGCTCACCGCGGCCTCCGGCGTGGGCGTCGAGCTCGACGACCTCCCCGTCGCGTCGGGGGCGACGCGCGACGAGGCCCTCGGCGGCGGGGAGGACTACGAGCTCGTCTTCACCGTCCCGGACGCGGCGCGCCTCGAGAAGGCCTTCGCCGGCGAGGGTTTGCGGGCACCGCTCCGGGTCGGCAGGACGACAGCGGACCGGGCGGCATTCCGCCTCCGCGGCGAGACGCTCGCCTCGGCCGGATACGAGCACCGGATGGGCTGAGGGTGCCGCCGGCGGTCGACGGCCGCGGAATGCGGCGCGGCTACGAGGGGAGCGGGGCGTGCCGGCGGCGGGTCGCCTTCACGATGCGCCCGGCGCGGATGCACGAGGTGCAGACGTGGAGCCGGCGAGGCGTGCCGTCGACGAGAACGCGCACGCGCTGGATGTTCGGATCCCACCGGCGCTTGGTCCGGCGGTGCGAGTGCGAGACGTTCATCCCGAAGCTCGGCGACTTGCCGCACACCTCACAGACCGCAGCCACGACGACGAACCACCTCGCACTCGGTTTCGGAATCGGAGCCGGGCTATCGCTCGCGTGTGACGGCGCGAACTAGCCCGGGGACCAGCGGGTGAGGTTACCATCCTCGCCAATGAGGTCGCACGCGGGCTCCCCGACGCGCGTCGCTTGTCGATGAACCGACACGCCGCGCCAGAAGGCAGCGCCGACGCGACGCCGGTCGGGACGGGCGTGCTCGGGCCGGCCGAGATCGTCTCGGCGATGCTCGTCTTCCGTGACGCGTTGGGGGTGCACCAGGCGACGCTGAACCGCCTGAACGTCTACCCCGTCCCCGACGGCGACACGGGGACGAACATGCTCCTCACGATGGACGCCGTGGCGCGCGAGATCGCCGAGCACGGCTCCGCCGACGGCGAAGCCGGCGCCCCACCCGGGATGGTCGGCGTGTGCGCTGCCATCGCCCACGGCTCGCTGATGGGGGCGCGGGGCAACTCCGGGGTCATCCTCTGTCAGGTGCTGCGAGGGATCGCGACGACCTTCGCTCCGCTCGCCGGTGCCGGCGGGGCGGACCTGGCCGCGGCGTTCGGCTCCGGGAGCCGTTCGGCCCGCGAGGCCGTGCTCCGTCCTGCGGAGGGGACGATCCTCACGGTCGCCGCCCGTGCCGCCGACGCGGCCCGGGCGGCCGTCGACGGGCGGGCCGATCTCGTCGGCGTGCTCGACGCGGCCCGCACCGCCGCCGTCGAGGCGCTGTGGGAGACACCGGAGCTGCTCGCGGTGCTCGCCGAGGCTGGCGTCGTCGACGCCGGCGGCGCCGGACTCGTCCTCCTCTACGACGCCCTGCTCAACGTGGCGGACTCCCGCCCGATGCCGGACGAGCTCGAGCTGCCTGCCGAGGTCGCCCGGCTCGTCGCCGGCGGGACCCTCGCGGCGCCGCGGGGAGCGTCAGCAGGCGCCCGGGGGGAGGGGCCGTCGCCCCGCTACGAGGTGATGTACTTCCTCGCCGCCCCGGACGAGCTCGTCCCGGCGTTCCGGGACGTCTGGGCCGGCGTCGGCGACTCGATCGTCGTCGTCGGCGGCGACGGCCTGTGGAACTGCCATATCCACACCGACGACGTCGGCGCGGCGATCGAGGCTGCCCTCGACGCCGGGCGGCCGCGCGAGATCCGGGTCACCGACCTCGCCGAGCAGGTGGAGGAGGAGCGCTGGGTGCGCGAGGCGGCCCAGCAACCGTCGCCACCGCCGCGGGGCGACGAGGTCCCGGTCACCGCCGTCGTCGCCGTCGGAAGCGGCGACGGGATCCAACGGATCTTCTACTCGCTCGGCGCCAGCCACCTCGTCGCCGGGGGCCAGTCGATGAACCCCTCGACCGCTGACATCCTCGAGGTCATCGAGTCGACACCGGCCGAGCAGGTCATCGTCCTGCCGAACAACTCCAACATCGTGCCGGTCGCCCGGCAGGCCGCCGGGCTCACCTCCAAGCGGGTCTTCGTCGTGCCGACCCGCGCGGTGCAGGAGGGCTTCGCCGCGCTGCTCGAGTACGACCCGTCCTCGTCGGGAGAGGACAACGCCCGGTTGATGGAGGAGGCGACCCACCGGATCGTCGCCGCCGAGGTTACCCGCGCCGTGCGGGCCACGACCTGCGCCGCCGGCGAGGTCGAGGTCGGCGACTTCATAGGACTCTCGCCCTCGGGGATCGAGTCGGTCGGGAAGGGTCTCGCCGACGCCACCATCGGGCTGCTGACCGCGCTCCTCGAGCCGGGGCACGAGATCGTCACCCTCGTGCAGGGGGAGGGGTCGACCGCCGCCGAGACGCGTGCCGTGACGGAGTGGCTGCGCGGCGTGCACCCCGAGATCACGGTCGAGCTGCACCACGGCGGCCAGCCCCTCTACCCGTACCTCGTTTCCATCGAGTGAGCCCGACGCCGTCCGGCCGCAAGCTCGGGCAGCTCCAGAAGCTCCCCGTTTCGGAACTGCGGTGGGTCGGGTACGCCAAGCAGACGGCGCTCGCCGCGATGGGGATCCATTCGGTCCTCGACCTGCTCACCGACTACCCGCGCCGCTACGCCGACCGGACCAACGCCGTCTCGATCCACAAGCTCGTCCCCGGCGACGAGGGCGTCGTCTCGGCGACCGTGCAGCAGGTGACGCTGCGGCGCCTGCGGGGACGGCGCAGCATCGTCGAGGTGGTCGTCGACGACGGGACCGGTGAGCTGCGGGTCACGTTCTTCAACCAGCCGTGGCGCACCAAACAGCTCGCCGAGGGCCGCGAGGTGGCGCTCTACGGGAAGGTCGACGTCTACCGGTCGGCACTGCAGATGGCGAACCCCGTCGTCGAGATCATCGGCTCGCGCGAGGCGCGCCAGACGCGCCGGATCGTGCCCATCTACCCCCAGTCCGGCCGGGCGGGCATCTCCTCGATCGAGCTCGCCAGGTACGTCAGCGAGGCGCTGGAGCGCGCGGGGGAGTTCGCCGACCCCCTCGAGGGGACACGACGCGCCGGGGCCCGCCTCATGAGCCGGACCGAGGCGTTCCGCGCCATCCACGAGCCCGAGACGATCGCGGAGACCGAGCTCGCCAGGCGCCGGCTCGCCTTCGACGAGCTGTTCCGCATCCAGGTCGCCCTAGTCATGCGCAAGCGGGCGGCGGCGGCCGACGCCCGGGGAATCGCCCACGACGTCGACGCCCGGCACGGCGTCCGGCTCGTCGACGGCTTCCTTGCCGCGCTCCCCTTCGAACTCACCGCGGCGCAGTCCCGCGTGATCGGCGAGATCCGCCGTGACCTCGCCTCGCCCGAGCCGATGCACCGGCTGCTCCAGGGCGACGTCGGTGCAGGCAAGACCGTCGTCGCCCTGGCGACGCTGCTCTTCGCCGTCCAGGGCGGCTTCCAGGGGGCCTTCATGGTCCCGACCGAGGTGCTCGCCGAGCAGCACCACCTCGCCGCCCGGGCGATGCTCCGGGGGCTCAGGGTTTCCGATCCCGACCGTCTCGGCGGGGAAAGACCGGTTTCCGTCGAGCTGCTCACGAGCCGGACGCCCCCGACGGCGCGGTCGCGCCTCCACGACCGACTGCGGCGCGGAACCGTCGACATCCTGATCGGGACGCACGCCCTCATCACCGAGGAGGTCGGGTTTGCCTCGCTCGGCGCCGTCGTCATCGACGAGCAGCACCGCTTCGGGGTCGACCAGCGAGCCGCGCTGCGCGAGAAGGGCTCGGCCGCCGGGGTCGAGGGCCACGATCCGGACCTGTTGGTGATGACGGCCACACCGATCCCCCGCACCGCGGCGATGACCGTCTACGGCGACCTCGACTACAGCGTGCTCGACGAGCTCCCGCCGGGGCGCACGCCGGCGGCCACCCGCTGGGTCGCCGACGAGGCCGCCGAGGCCGAGGTGTGGAGCCGGGTCCGGGCCGAGGTCGCGGCGGGGCACCAGGCCTTCGTCGTCTGCCCGCTCGTGGCCGCCGGGTCCGACGCCGTCGACGACGACGGCCTCACCGTTTCGACGGCCGGCGATGACGTTGAGGCGGACTTCGACGACGGCCGGCTTTTCGGGGCCGAGGTCCTCGAGCCGGAGCGGCAACCGCCCCGCGGGGCGGTCGACGAGCACGCCCGGCTCGCGGCGGGCGAGCTGCGCGGGCTGCGGGTGGGGCTGTTGCACGGCCAGCTCCGCCCGAAGGACAAGGAGGACGTGATGGCGGCGTTCCGGGCCGGGAATCTCGACGTGCTCGTGGCGACGACCGTCGTCGAGGTCGGCGTCGACGTGCCCGCGGCGACGGTGATGGTCGTCGAGGACGCCGACCGTTTCGGCATCGCCCAGCTCCACCAGCTGCGCGGTCGGGTCGGGCGGGGGGCCGACCCCGCCTGGTGCTACCTGCTCGCAACCGACGTGACGCCCGAGGCCCGCCGCCGCCTCGAGGCGCTCGGGGAGTCGAACGACGGCTTCTACCTCGCCGAGATCGACCTCGAGCTGCGCGGCGAGGGGACCGTGCTCGGCGCCCGCCAGAAGGGGCGCAGCGACCTGAAGCTGGCGTCGCTGCGGCGCGACCGGGATCTTGTCGACCTCGCCCGGGAGGTGGCGGGCGACGTCGTCGCCGCCGACCCGACCCTGGCGGGGAACCCGCTCCTCGCCGACGAGCTGCGGATCTTCGTCGGCGAGGACGAGGCGGAGTACCTGCTGCGCAGCTAGGCCCGGCGGGGACGGCGCGCCGGGGAGGGTTACCGTTGTCCGTGCGCGTCATCGGAGGCACCGCCCGCGGCCGTCGGCTGCGCGCCCCCAGGGGTGACGGCGTGCGCCCGACCGCCGACCGGGTCAGGGAGGCGATCTTCGACGTGCTCGAGCACCTCGGCCTCGTCGAGGGGGCGGCGGTCGTCGATCTCTTCGCCGGGTCGGGGGCGCTCGGCATCGAGGCGCTTTCGCGGGGCGCAACGTCGGTTACGTTCGTCGAGTCCGACCGCGGTGCCGTGGCGGCGATCAACTGGAATCTCGAGACGACCGGGCTCGCCTCGGTGTGGACCCGTATCGTGCGCGCCGACGCGCTGGCGTGGTGCGCACAGGCGGCGGAGCGCTTCGACGTCGCGCTCGTCGACCCACCGTACGCGTTCGATCGCTGGCGCGAGCTCCTCGAGCGGCTCCCCGCGCGCGCGGCGGTCCTGGAGTCCTCGCACGAGGTCGGGCTGGCAGGCCCGTTCGTCCTCCACCGGGTCTACCGTTACGGCGGTACGCTCGTGACCGTGGCCGTGACCTCCCCATCGTCGACGGCCGCCGGGAGGACGGGGCCGGAATGACGAGGGCGCTATTCCCGGGCTCGTTCGACCCGTTCCACAACGGCCATCTCGAGGTCGTCGAGCGTGCACGCTGCCTGTTCGACGACGTCGTCGTGGCGGTGCTGTGCAACCCGCAGAAGGGCGAGCCGCTCTTCAGTGCCGAGGAGCGCCAGCAGATGGTGGCGGAGTGCCTGGCGAAGTACGACAACGTTGAGATCGTCTCGATGACGACGCTCGTCGTCGACGTCGCGCGCAGTGTCGGTGCCGACGTGATCGTGAAGGGGCTCCGCGCCGTCACGGACTTCGAGAACGAGCTGCAGATGGCGCAGATGAACCAGCAACTCGCCGGGGTGGAGACCTTGATGCTGCCGACCGGCTCGGCTTACTCGTTCATCTCGTCGCGACTCGTGCGCGAGGTCGCCCGCTATGGCGGCGACGTCAGCGCCTTCGTCCCCGACCCGGTTGCGGTGCGCATGAAGGAGCGATTCGGTGGTTGACAACGGCCTCGGCGAACGTGGCCCCGGAAGTGGCGCCGAGGGGCGTCTCGAGCTGGCGGAGATTCTCGAGGAGCTCGTGGGGCTCGTCGAGCGGGCGAAGTCGATGCCGCTCTCGTCCTCGGCGATCATCGGCCGGGAGGAGGTCCTCGAGCTCCTGAACGCCGCCCGCGAGACCCTGCCGACGGAATTCCAGCGCGCCCGGCGCGTGATCCAGGAGCGTGACGAGGTCCGCGCCCGGGCGATGCGCGAGGCCGACGAGCTCCTCGACGAGGCGCGCGCCCAGGCGGCGCACATGGTCCAGCGCACCGAGATCGTGCGGCAGGCCCGCAACAACGCCGAGCGGATCCTCGCCGACGCCGAGGCCGAGAGCCGCCGGATCCGCCACGAAGCCGACGACTACGTGGACCGCAAGCTTGCCGCCTTCGAGATCGTGCTCGACCGGACGATCCGCACCGTGCAGGCCGGCCGCGACCGCCTGAGCGTCAACGAGGGGGACAACGAAGCCGACGAGATCGGCGAGATGGACTCCGCCGAGGACGCCTTCTTCGACCAAGATCGGCAGTGACCGGGGCGGTCGCCTGATGCGGCCGGCCGACCGCTCGCTCGTCGCGCCCGTCGCCGCGCTGCGTCGTACCCCCGGGGCGAGGCTCGTGGTCGAGACGGTCGTCGCGGCGCATGACCTCGCCGTGAGCGGCTCACGCGTCCCCGAGGGCTCGCCGGTCGAGGTGGCGCTCGTGCTCGAGTCGGCCCACGACGGCATTCTCGTCTCTGGCACGGTGCGCGCGGGTTGGGAGGGCGCCTGTCGGCGCTGCCTCGAGCCCGCGACCGGGGAGCTGTCGGCCGAGGTGTGCGAGCTCTGCGTCGAGGACGCCGACGACGAGACGACCTACCCCCTCGGCAGGGACGAGGTCGACCTGGCAAGGATCGTTCAGGACGCGTGTATCCTCGATCTGCCGCTCGCACCGCTGTGCGGTGAGGGCTGCCGGGGATTGTGTCCCGGCTGCGGCGCCAACCGCAACGTCGAGACGTGCTCGTGCGACCTCGACCGGGGCGGGGTGGGTCCGACGGCCGGCGGTGATCGTCGGCACGACGAGTAGGAAGACCGATGGCTGTCCCGAAGAAGAAGACCTCGAAGTCGAAAACCAGGAGCCGGCGCGCGTCGAACTGGACGCTCAGCGAGCCGGCGCAGAGTCGTTGCCCCAATTGCCAGCACGCCAAACTGCCGCATGTCGTCTGCCCGAACTGCGGCTGGTACAAGGGGCGCCAGGCGATCGAGGTCGACTGATCCTCCCGATCGCCGTCGACGCCCTCGGGGGCGACAAGGCCCCCGCCGAGATCGTCGCCGGCGCGCGCCGCGCCCACGAGGAGCTCGGCCTCCCCGTGTTGCTGGTCGGCCCCGACGACGGCCGGCTCGGTGACGTCGGCGACCTCGAGGTCCTTGTGGCGAACGAGTCGATTGCGATGGACGAGGACCCCGCCCGCGCCGTGCGGGCGAAGCGCGACTCGACCCTCGTGCGCGCCGCCGAAGCCGTCGCCACGGGGCGCGCCTCGGCGATGGTGAGTGCCGGCAACACCGGCGCGGCGATGGCCTCGGCGCTTTTCCGGATGGGTCGCCTCTCGGGCGTCGCCCGCCCGGCGATCGCGGCGCCGCTGCCGATCCCGTCGGGCGGTCACCCGACGGTGCTCATCGACGCCGGCGCCAACGCCGACTGCCGCCCGGAGTGGCTCGTCCAGTTTGCCCAGATGGCCTCGGCCTACGTGACGATCCGTTACGGCGAGGCCTCGCCGTCGGTCGCGCTGCTCTCGAACGGCGAGGAGGACTCGAAGGGCAACCCGCTCGTCAAGGAGACCCACGCCCTCCTGGCGGCTGGGGCCGGCGTGCGCTTCGTCGGCAACGTCGAGGGAAGGGACCTGCTCGCCGGGGGCGTCGACGTCGTCGTCTCCGACGGCTTCACCGGGAACGTCGCCCTCAAGTCGCTGGAGGGGGCGCTCAACGCCTTCATGGGGATTCTCGGCCGGGTCTTCGCCGAGTCCCCCGAGAACAAGGCCGCCGGCGACGTGCTCCTGCCGTCGCTGCTGCGCTACGCGAGCTACGTCGACCCGGAGGAGACCGGCGGCGCCCTGCTGCTCGGCGTCGAGGGTGTCTGCGTCATCAGCCACGGGAGCAGCTCGGCGCGCGCGATTCTGAACGCCACCCAGGTCGCCGCGGACCTCGTCGCCGCCGACCTCGTCGGACAGGTCCGTGCGGCGGTGAGCCGGTAGCATCGGATCCGGCCGGGCCCGGGTTGCCGGGTCGCTCCCGCGGGCGGGGGCGCCGGTCAGAGGGAAGCGTTGCGCGGACCCCAGGGAGGTGGCGTGCCGCCGGGAGCACCGACAGGACGGATGAACCGGGAGCAGGTCCTCGAACTCGTGCGGCTCCAGCTCGCCGACATCCTGGAGATCTCGCCTGATGCCATCGCGGAGTCATCGTCTTTCAGCGAGGACCTCAACGCCGACTCGCTCGCCCTGATCGAGCTCGTCGAGTCGCTTGAGGAGGAGCTGCGCAACCAGGTCGCCGACTTCCGCATCGACGACGAGGATCTCGAGGACCTCCGCACCGTGCGCGACGCAGTCGACTACGTCACGGCGAAGCTCGAGGCGGCCTGACGCCGCAGCCCGGGTCCGGTCCGGCCGCGCGGGGGCGCGCGGCTAGGGACGGGTCCATCGAGGGGTTCGGACCCCGCGAGGACCTCGCGCGACGACTCGGTCCCGGCGTCGACCCGCAGCTGCTGCAACTCGCCCTTTCCCACCGCTCCTACTGCGCCGAGAACCCGGGCCAGGAGTCGAACGAGCGCCTCGAATTCCTCGGCGACGCGGTGCTCGGCGCCGTCGTCACCGAGCACCTCTACCGCCGGCGACCCGAGCTCCCCGAGGGGGACCTCGCCCGGATCCGGTCGGCCGCCGTCAGCACCGAGGCGCTCGCCCCCGTCGCCGCCGAGCTCGGTCTCGGCGCCGCCCTCCTGCTCGGGCGGGGTGAGGACGTCTCCGGCGGACGTGCCAAGCCGTCGATCCTCGCCGACGCCCTTGAGGCGGTCATCGGGGCGGTGTTCCTTTGGGGCGGCATGGAGCGGGCGAGCGTCTTCGTCCTCGGGCTGGTCGGCGAGGAGCTCGACGAGATCTCGCGGCGCGCCGAGCTCGGCGACGCCAAGAACCGCCTCCAGGAGATGTGCTCGCGCCTCGGCGCCGAACCTCCCCGCTACGCCGTCAACGAGCAGGGGCCCGATCACGCCAAGAGCTTCGTCGCCGAGGTCGCCGCCGCGGGCGTCGTCGGACGCGGCCGGGGCGGCTCGAAGAAGCAAGCCGAGCGCGCCGCCGCCGAGGACGCCATCGTCGCCCTGGAGGGCGGCGACCCCGGAACGGTGCGTGCCTGAACTCCCGGAGGTCGAGACCGTCCGGCGCGGCCTCGCCGGCAGCGTCGTCGGGCGCACGGTCGTCGCCGTCGAGGTGATCGGCCCCCGCACCGTGCGACGCCAGTCGGTTCGCCGGTTCCGGGACCGCCTCGCCGGGCGGCGGGTCGTCGACGTCGCCCGCCATGGCAAGTACCTGCTCGTCGGAACCGACCGGGGCACGCTCGTCATCCATCTGCGGATGACCGGGCGCCTCGTCCTCGCCGACTCGCCGCAGGTCGCGCGCCCGGCCCACACCCACGCCGTGCTCTCGCTCGACGACGGTCGGGAGCTGCGCTTCGTCGACCCGCGGACCTTCGGTGAGCTCTTCCTCGCGCTGCCGGGGGAATCGCTCCTCGCCGAGGTGACCGGCCGTCTCGGCCCCGACGCCCTCCAGGGCGAGATCGGTCCCGAGGCGCTCCGCCGGCTCGTGGCGGGCCGCCGCACGACGTTGAAGGCGCTGCTCCTCGACCAGCGCGTCGTCGCCGGCGTCGGCAACATCTACGCCGACGAGATCTGCTTCGCCGCCGGCCTGCGCCCCGACCGGAGGACGGACACGCTTGGTCCGGACGAATTCGCCAGGTTGGCGGCCGGCCTGCGCCTTGTCTTGCAGCGGGCGGTCGCGGCCGGCGGGACCTCGCTCGGCGACGGGAGCTACCGGGACCTGTTCGACTCGCCGGGGGGCTTCCAGTTCGAGCACGCCGTCTACGGCCGGGCCGGCGAGCCCTGCCACGTCTGCGGGGCCGAGGTGATGCGGACGCGCCTCGCAGGTCGGGCGGCGCATTTCTGCCCGGTTTGCCAGTCGTGATCCGGCGCGGCGCGCCGCGCCCCCAAGCAGCCGCCCCGCGCGGCATCATCGCGAGTCGGTCGTCGCACCCGGGTAACGTGGCGGCGCCGTGTTCCTGAAGTCGCTTTCCCTCAAGGGATTCAAGTCGTTCGCCGACCCGACGACGCTTGAGTTCGAGCCCGGCGTCACCGTCGTCGTCGGGCCGAACGGCTCGGGCAAGTCCAACGTCGTCGACGCCATCGCCTGGGTCCTCGGTGCCCAGGGACCGAGCATCGTGCGCTCGGCGAGGATGGACGACGTCATCTTCGCCGGGACGGCGAAGCGGGCGGCGCTCGGGAGGGCCGAGGTCACCCTCACGATCGACAACGCGGCGAACCGGCTGCCGATCGATCTCGCCGAGGTGACGGTCAGCCGGACGCTCTTCCGCTCCGGCGACAGCGAGTACGCCATCAACGGCGCGGCCTGCCGGCTGCTCGACGTCCAGGAGCTGCTCAGCGACGCCGGTGTCGGCCGCCAGCAGCACATCGTCGTCGGCCAGGGCCAGCTCGACGCCGTGCTGGTGGCGAGACCCGAGGACCGCCGGGCCGTCATCGAGGAGGCGGCGGGGATCCTCAAGTACCGCCGCCGCCGCGAGCGGGCGAGCCGCCGCCTCGAGGCGACCGACGCCGGACTCGCCCGTGTCCAGGACCTTTTGCGGGAGGTCAAGCGCCAGCTGCGGCCGCTCGAGCGCCAGGCGACCTCGGCCCGCCGGCACGGCGAGCTCGAGGCGGAGCTCTCGGCGTTGCAGCTCCATCTGGCCGGGCGCGAGCTCGCCGAGCTCACCGGGCGCCGCGCCGCCCTCGACGCCCAGGCGGCGCAGCTCGAGGAGGGCCTGGCGCGGCGCGGGGCCGAGCTCGACGTGCTCAACGCCCGGCTCGCCGCGATCGAGGAGGAGCTGGGGGCAGCCGGCGCCGACGACCTCTCGCCGTTGATCGGGCGACTCGAGCAGCTGGCCGAGCGGACGCGCGGCCGGTTGGCCCTCGTCAACGAGCGCCGGCGGGCCGGCGCCGCCCTGGCCGCGGTGCTGCGGGGAGGGGTCGCGACCGCCTCTCTCGCCGGCGAGCTCGACGCCGTCGAGGCGGCCCTCGCCGCGGCCGAGTCGGACCGGAAGTCACTCGCGCCCGAGTTCACGGCGCTCGCGACGGACGAGGCCGGTCTTGCCCGCCAGCGGGCGGAGCACGAGGAGCGGTTCGGCGCCGGGGGCGGGGCGCCGCCGGAGGCGGTGGCCAAGGCGCGCGGCGCCCGTGAGGTGGCGGTTTCGGTGGCCAGGGCGAGCCGCGAGGCCGAGGTGCGGGCCGCCGAGCGCCTGGCAGCCTGCGAGCGACGGCGCCGCGAGCTCGACGGCCGGCTCGCGGCGACGAAGACCGAGCTCGCCAGGCTCGGCGCCGAGCTCGCCAGGGCGGCCGACGAGTCCCGGCTCGCCGACCGCGCCGAAGCTGCCGGCGAGCGGGTCGCCGCCGGGGCGGACGAGACGCGGCGGGTCTGCACGGCACGCCGACAGGCGGCCCGCGCCCTGGTCGAAGCCCTCGAGGCCGCCCTCGACGAGGCCCGCGCCCGGGCGGGGATCGAGCGGCTCTCCAGCGTCCCCGGGGTGGTGGGCACCCTGCTCGACGTCGTGGAGGTCGACGACGACCTCGCCCTCGCTTTCGAGGCGGCGGTCGAGGGGGTGCTCGACGCGGTGCTCGTCAACGGGGGCGCCTCGGCGCGAGCGGCGGTCGAGCGGCTGCGCGCCTCGGGTTCGGGCGGCAACATCGTGCCGCTCGTGCCTGTCGACGCGGCACCGGCGCGGATGCGGACGGTGCCGCACGGGGCTGAGGCGTTGCGGGGCGCGGTGCGCTGCACCGATCCCGCCGTCTCCCAGCTCCTCGACCGGCTGATCGGCGACGTGGAGGTTGTTCGCGGTGGGCCGGGGGCGGTGATCGAACGGGCGGTTGCCGAGCCCGGGCGGACCTTCGTCACCCCCGAGGGCGACTGCTTCTCGCCGTCGGGCTGGCGTATCGGGGCCGGCCGCGCCGGGGCGACGCGCGCCGCCCTCGAGGCGGCCCGCGGAGCGGACGTGGACGCCGGGATCGCCCTCGAGCTGGCCGAGGCAGCCGATGAGGAAGCGCGCCTCGCCGCCGTCCCGGCCCGGGCGGCGGCCCAGGAGGCCCGGCGGCAGGTCGACCGCCTGACCGGCGAGAGGACAGGCGTCGAGGCGGCCCAGGCGGACCTCACCCGCCAGCTCGAGCTCCTCGCCGTCGAGGAGGGCACCGCCGCGGACGAGGTGCGGGCCGCCGCCGCCGCCGCTGCTGCCGAGCGTGACCTCGCCGAAGCGGAGGAGCGTCTCGTCGCCGCCCGCGCGGCGGGGGAGGCCGTGATTGCCGAGGCGGAGACGGAGGCCCGGCGCGCGATCGCCGCGCTCGAACGGGCGCTCGGCGAGCGCCGCCGCGAGCTCGAGGTGCGCACCGCCGCCCTTGACGAGCGGGTGGCATTGTTTTCGGTCCGCCGGGCCGAGCTCGCCGCGACGCTGGAGGAGCGGCGGACCCTCGCCGCCGGGGCCCGCGGTCCAAGCGGTGCCGACGACGAGGCGCTCGGGCGCTTCGCGAGCCAGCTCGATGCTCTCAGCGACCGGCTCGGGCGGGGGATCGAGGCCGCCATCGCCGAAAGGGACCGCCGGACGACCGCCAGTGGGGAGCGACTGGCGCGCCTCGGCGAGACCCGCCGTGCCCGCGACGAGCTCGAGGTTCTCGTCACGGCGGACCGGGAACGCCGCCAGCGGCTGGAGATCGACCTCGCCGAGGCGCGGGTCCGCGAGGAGACGGCGCAGGACCGGGTACGCCGCGAGTTCGACGCCGATCCCCGCGAGGCGATCGTCGCCGAGGCGCCGCCGCTCCCACCCGCCACCACGGTCGAGGCCCGGGTGCGCCAGCTCGAGCGGGAGCTCGCCGCCCTCGGTCCCGTGAACCCGCTCGCCGCCGAGGAGCTCGCCGTCCTCGTCGACCGGCGGACGTTCCTCGACGGCCAGCTCGACGACGTGCGCTCCGCCCGCCGGGACCTGAACCGCGTCATCGCGGCGGTCGACGCCCAAATCGTCGAGGCGTTCACCGTCGCCTTCGCCGACGTCGAGCGGAATTTCGCGTCACTTGTCGCCACACTGTTCCCGGGCGGGTCGGGACGGCTGCACCTGTCCACGCCCGAGGACCTGCTCTCGTCGGGCGTCGAGATCGAGGCCCGCCCCGCCGGCCGCAACGTCCGGCGGCTCTCGCTGCTCTCAGGCGGGGAGCGCGCGCTCGTCGCCCTCGGGTTCCTCTTCGCCGTGTTCCGCAGCCGGCCGTCGCCGTTCTACGTCCTCGACGAGGTCGAGGCGGCGCTCGACGACGTGAACCTCGGGCGTTTCCTCGCCCTCGTCGACGAGTTCCGCGCCGACGCCCAGCTCCTCATCGTCAGCCACCAGAAGCGGACGATGGAGGTCGCCGACGCCCTCTACGGGATCTCCCTCCAGCCCGGAGGCGCATCCAAGGTCGTGAGCGAGAAGGTGGAGCGCCGCGGGGACGCGACACGGCGCAACGGGGTGAGCTCCGCCCCGGTGCTCGCCACCGACCCGTCGTGACGGCGCAGGCCGCCTCCCGATGAGGATGCGCCGGCACCGCCAGGTCCCCCCGGTCCCGGCGGGCGAACCCGGGGGCGAGGTGGCACCGGGGCCGGAGACCGCCCCGGCGGGGCAGCCGTCCTCCGGGCGCCCCCGGCGCGGCCTCGCGATTTCCCTTCCACGGATCCGCCCGGGCCGGATCGGGGAGGGGACCTTCGAGGAGCTCGAGGAACTGCTCATCCTGGCCGACGTCGGGTTGAGATCGACGGGCCGGATCCTCGAGGCTCTGCGTGGCCAGGTGCGGGCCGGCGCCGTCGGGCCGGCCCCTGGAGCGCTCGCCGCGGCCCTGCGGGCGGAGATCGTCGCCGGCTTCGGGGCGGAGGACCGCTCCCTCCGGCTCGGCGCCGAGACACCGAGCGTCTGGCTCTTCGTCGGCGTGAACGGCGTCGGCAAGACGACGACGATCGGCAAGGTCGCCGCGCAGCAGACCGCCGCAGGACGGCGCGTCGTCATCGCCGCGGGCGACACCTTCCGGGCGGCAGCCGGCGACCAGCTCGCCAGCTGGGCCGAACGATGCGGGGCGACGCTCGTGCGCGGTGCCGACGGGGCCGACCCGTCATCGGTGATCTTCGACGCCGTCGAGCACGCCGGCGCGCGCGGCGCCGAGCTCGTCCTCGCCGACAGCGCGGGGAGGTTGCACACCAAGGCCAACCTGATGGACGAGCTCCGCAAGGTGCGGCGCGTCGCCGACCGTCCGCCGGGACGGGTGAGCGAAGTGCTGCTCGTCATCGACGCGACGACGGGCCAGAACGGGCTCGTCCAGGCCCGCGAGTTCACCGCTGCCGTCGGGGTCACCGGGATCGTGCTCACCAAGCTCGACGGGACGGCCAAGGGCGGGATCGTGTTGGCGATCCGCGAGGAGCTCGGCCTGCCGATCAAGCTCGTCGGAATCGGCGAGGGGACCGGCGATCTCGTCGTCTTCGACCCCGAGGAGTTCGCCGCCGCGCTCGTCGGCGACTGACGGCGGCCGCGCGGCGCAGACTGGCCCGCCGCGGCGCCCTTCGTCGGGGGGACCTTCACTCCCGGCGACTAGCCTGAAGCTTTCATGTTCGAGACGCTCACCGACCGCTTCGACGGGATCTTCACGCGTCTGCGCGGGCGGGGAAGACTCTCCGAGGCCGACCTCGAAGGGGCGCTGCGCGAGATCCGTGTCGCTCTGCTCGAAGGTGATGTCAACCTCGACGTCGCACGCGACCTCGTCGGGGCGATCCGCACCCGCGCCGCCGGCGCCGAGCTCGACAAGAGCCTCACCCCGGCCCAGCAGGTCATCAAGATCGTCAACGAGGAGCTCACGGCGACGCTCGGGGGCGAGGAGCTGCGACTCACCTACGCACCCAGGCCACCGACCGTCGTCCTCCTCGCCGGCCTGCAGGGCTCGGGCAAGACGAGCGCGGCGGCCAAGCTCGCCCGCTGGTTCGTCGAGCAGGGCCGCCACCCGCTGCTCGTCGCCGCCGACCTGCAGCGCCCCGCCGCCGTCGAGCAGCTGCGCGTGCTCGGCCGAGCAGTCGGCGCCGCCGTCTTCAGCGTGCCGACAGACCCGGTGGACTGCGCCCGCCGGGGGGTCGCCGAGGCGGTCCGCGTCGGACGCGACGTCGTCGTCGTCGACACGGCGGGGCGCGTCTCGGTCGACTCGGCGCTCATGGACGAGGTGGCCGCCGTCGCGGCGGCGACCTCACCCCGTTACACGTTCCTCGTCGTCGACGCGATGACCGGCCAGGACGCCGTCGCGACGGCGGTGGCCTTCCACGCCAAGCTCAGTCTCGACGGCGTGATCCTCACCAAGCTCGACGGCGACGCCCGCGGGGGCGCCGCCCTCTCGGTCGCCAAGGTCGTCGGCCGGCCGATCGCCTTCGTCTCGACCGGCGAGCGCCCGGCCGACTTCGAGGTCTTCCGCCCGGACCGGATGGCGGGCCGGATCCTTGGCATGGGGGACGTGCTCTCGCTCATCGAGCGGGCCGAGCACACCCTGGACGAGGGCTCTGCGGGACGGGCGATGGACCGCATCCGGCGTGGGCGCTTCACGCTCGAGGACTTCCACGACCAGCTGCAGCAGATGAAGCGGTTGGGGCCGCTCTCGGGCATCGTGGGCATGCTGCCGGGGCTGCCCAAGGAGATGCGCAACGCCGAGATCGACGAGGGCAACGTCACCCGGATCGAGGCGGTCATCCGCTCGATGACGCCCGCCGAGCGCGACGACCCGTCGATCATCAACGGGTCGCGCAGGACGCGGATCGCGGCGGGCTCCGGCACGACGCCGGCCCAGGTGAACGACCTCCTCAACCGGTTCAAGGAGATGCAGAAGCTGATGCGGTCGTCGAAGATGATGGCGCAGGCGCGTCCCGGCGGACGGCGGGACAAGCGCAAGGGCGGCCGGGTGACCCCGGCCGGCAGCCGCTAGGCCCCGCCGGCGGCGAACCGCCCAGGACTCGATCGACACCAAGGAAAGTGAGAAAGACGTGGCCGTGAAGCTCCGCCTGAAGCGGATGGGGAAGAAGAAGCAGCCGACGTACCGGATCGTCGCGGCGGACAGCCGCTCGCCCCGTGACGGCCGGTTTATCGAAGTCATCGGGACCTACGCGCCGCGGGCCGAACCGTCGCTCATCGAGGTCGACAACGCCAGGGCCGTCGAGTGGCTCGCCAAGGGCGCCAAGGCGAGCGAGGCGGTGCGCAAGATCCTCGAGATCTCCGGTGCGTGGGGCGAGTTCGAGGCCGCCAAGCCCCCCAAGTCGGCGAGGCCGGCGCGCAAGAAGAGCGAGGCAGCCAGGCAACGGCTGGCCACCAAGGCCAAGGGGGCCACCAAGGCCAAGGCGGCCAAGAAGGCCGGCAAGAAGGTTGGCGCGAAGGCCGCCGCGCCGGCCGCGACCGCGGCCGGTGCCGTCGAGGAGCCGGCGGCGCCCGCGGAGGAGCCGGGGGAGGCCGCCGCAAAGGCACGCACCGAATCCGCCGATGACGGTGGGGAGGGTTGAGGCGATGGCATCGGACACCCCGCTTTTTGAAGGGCCGGACTTCGGCTCGATCGACGAGGTCGACGAGGCGGACGAGGTCGACGAGGCCGACGAGATCGGGTCGGACGAGGACGACGGGGCCGGGGCCGACGAGGACGAGGCCGACGGGGGCGGCTACGGCGCCGGCAGCGGTTCGGACGACGACGGGGTCAACCGGGTCTCGGGCGGCGTCGCCCGCTCCGTGCTTGAGCACGTCGCCCGCTCGATCGTCGACGACCCGGACTCCGTCGTCGTGGGGACCGACGCCGGGCGTAACGGCACCCGCTTCGACCTCCACGTCGCGCCCGGCGACATGGGGCGCATCATCGGCAAGCGCGGCCGCGTCGCCCAGGCCCTGCGTGTGCTCGTCCGTGCCGCGGCGGCGCGCGAGGGAACGGACGCCACCGTCGACATCGTCGACTGAGACGGGCGCACGTGGCGCTCCTCGAGGTCGGCAGGGTCGTCAAGCCCCACGGGCTCGCCGGTGAGGTCGTCGTCGTCTTCGTGTCGAACCGGCCGGAGCGGCTCGCGGTGGGGTCGCGCCTCACCGTCTCCCCGGCCGGGTCCGAGACGGCGGGGGAGCTCGTCATCGCCGCGGTCCGGCCGCACCAGGGCTGCCACCTCGTCGCTTTCGACGGCATCACCGACCGCGAGGCGGCGGAGCGCCTGCGTGGCGCGGCACTCCTCGCCGAGCCGCTTGAGGACCCGGCGGCGCTCTTCGTCCACGAGCTGATCGGCGCCGAAGTGGTCGACGCCGGCGGCGTGACCCGCGGCAAGGTGACCGCCGTCGAGGCCAACCCGGCGAGCGACCTGCTCGTCGTCGACGGCCGCTACCTCGTCCCGGCCCGCTTCGTCGTCGCCGCGACGCCCGAGAGGATCGTCGTCGACGTCCCCGAGGGGATCTTCGGGTGACGCCCGGCGGGAAGGCGGCGCCGGCGGGCGCGTCGGCCGCCCTGCGGGTCGACGTGCTCACGATCTTCCCCGAGCTCGTCGCGACGTACGTCGCCGAGTCGGTCTTCGGGCGGGCCGTGCGCGCCGGGCTCGTCGAGGTGGCTGTGCACGACCTGCGGATCGGCGCCTCCGACCCGCACCGCAGCGTCGATGACGCGCCCTTCGGCGGGGGTGCGGGGATGGTGCTCGCCCCCGGGCCGGTGTTCGCCGCCGTGGAGGAGATCGCGCCCCTCCGACCGCTGTACCTCCTCAGCCCGGCGGGGCGCCGCCTCGACCAGGCCTTCGTCGAGGAGCTGGCGGAGACGGCGACCTTCTCGCTGCTCTGTGGCCGCTACGAGGGGGTCGACCAGCGGATCGCCGACCACCTCGTCGATGGCGAGATCTCGCTCGGGGACTTCGTCCTCGCCGGGGGCGAGCTCGCCGCCCTGGCGGTCATCGAGGCCGTGGCGCGACTCGTCCCGGGCGTGGTCGGCAACGAGGACTCGCCGAAGGACGAGAGCTTCACGACCGGGCTGCTCGAGTACCCGCAGTACACCCGCCCGGCGACCTTCCGCGGCTGGGAGGTTCCGGAGGTGCTGCGCAGCGGCGACCACGCCGCCGTCGCCGCCTGGCGGCGCGCCGCCTCACTGTGGCGCACGATCGCGCGCCGGCCGGACCTGATCGAGGCGCGCGGCGGCCTCTCAGCGGACGAGACGCGGCTGCTGCGCGAGCACGGCTATCCTCTGGGAGCTGCAGCGCCGCTTGCGACCGGAAACCGGACGCGGCGCCGCGCCCCCGCGAAGGAGCACGACGGCCATGAACCCCACCGATCTCGTTGACCGCGCGACGCTGCGCGACGACATCCCCGACTTCCGCCCCGGCGACACGGTGAAAGTGCACGTCCGCGTGGTCGAGGGCAACCGGGAGCGGATCCAGGTCTTCCAGGGCGCCGTGATGCGCCGCCAGGGCTCGGGGGCCCGCGAGACCTTCAGCGTCCGCAAGGTGAGCTTCGGCGTCGGCGTGGAGCGGACGTTCCCGGTTCACTCGCCGATCCTCGCCAAGATCGAGGTGGTGTCCGAAGGCGACGTCCGGCGCGCGAAGCTGTACTACCTGCGCGACCGGGTCGGAAAGGCCGCGAAGATCAAGGAGCGTCGCGCCACGCGCTGAACCGGGGATCGGAGGCTGGCGGATGAGGAGCCGACGTTGAGCGCCGAAGAGGACCTCGACCAGTTCGAGGCGGAGATCGAGCTCGCGCTGTACCAGGAGTACCGCGCCGTGCTGCCGATGTTCCGCTACGTCGTGGAGACCGAGCGCCGCTTCTACCTCGCCAACGAGGTGACGGTGACCCCGCACGAGAGCGCGGGGGCGACCCATTTCGAGGTCGAGCTCGGCGACGCCTGGGTCTGGGACATGTACCGCCCGGCCCGCTTCGTCTCGTCGGTGAAGGTCGTCACCTTCCGGGACGTGAACGTCGAGGCGCTGCCGGAGAAGGATCTCTGAGGTTCGGCCCGCGGGCGCGGGGGCCAGCTACACCGGGTCGGTCGCCCGCGTGCCCCGGTCGGCGACGTTCGCTGTCCAGCCCCGGCCGTCCCAGTAGCGCAGTTCGTGGCGCCCGGTGACGTCGGGATACCAGCCGAACAGCGCCGGTTTGCCCGATCCGTCGTCCGGCGGACGAATGAACGACGGGTGGAGAGCCGTGGGGCCGGGGGCGATCTCGATCGGCGCGAGCATGTCCGAGCCGGCGGCGCGTTGGCCACCGAAGGCGAACGGGTCGGCGGGCCGCCCCGTCACGCCGGGCGTCGGGCTCGGGCGGGGCTGCGGGCGCGTCGTCACCTCGGCGACGATCTCGACGATGATCCCGGGCGGGAAGATCCCGCACAGGACCGCCCAGAAGATCGAAGGGAGTCGCCAGGGGGTGACCCCGTGCAGCAGCCGGTGCCGCACGGAGATGTGGTAGCCCATCAGGGCGAAGAACAGGCCGACGACGGTCATGAGCACGACGTCACCGCTGGAATATCCGAGCGAATGCAGGCTGACTGCCCCGTACACGAAGGTTCTCCGTTGTCGATGCGCGCGCCGCGCGAGGTGAGTTTACTGCTCGGGTAGTCGGCCCCGGCCCCGCCCCGGGCAACCGGGGTCCCTCATCGTGCCGGAGGCCGCGTCCTGCGCCGGTCCCAGCAGGCGGCGTGCCAGTGGCGGCGCTCGGAGGCGTCTGCCAACGGCACGACGACGACGTGCCCGACACCCGGGGCGATCTCCTGGCGGCAGCCGGGGCAGCGGTAGGGCTTCTCGGCGGCGTGGGGCTGGATCGCGCGCACCTCGGCGGTTCGCCCCGTCAGCGGGTCACGGGCGAAGACCGCGCGCCTCGGTGGCGGAACGGGGGTGCGCCGACGTGCCACGAGGCATTATCACCCGTCCGGGCCGGTGCCCGGGCGGATGGGCACCGGCCCGTCAGCCCTTGATCGTCGCGGTGATGAGCCGTGCCATCGCCTGGGTGCCGGTCCCGCCGATCACCATGTGGATCCCGTCGGACCCGAACCAGCCGGGGTGGGCGTCGGCAAGGGCGTTGAAGTCGGCGAGCCGGGCGTTGGCGTAGTGCGGCACCTCCTCTTTGAGGACGACGTTTACGGACTTGTACCAGCTATAGGAGGGCGGTAGGTGGACGGTCACGAACACGACTCGCGAGGCCCGGGCGAGCACGGCCATCATCTGCTGGAACTGGGCGACGCTGATCGGGCCGTTCGTCCCGAGGTCGATCACGACGATCGCGCCCAGCCGGTCCTCCGCCTTCAGCTGGACGGCGAGGGCGATGCCCGCGTCCCACTGGCGGCTCACGGTCGCCTCGATATCGATCCCGGGGATGTCCGCGGCGAGATCCGGGGCGGCGTCGAGCATCACGGAGTCGCCGATCGCCGTGACGTGCCCGGCGACGAATCCCGGTCCGGCCGCGAGCGTCGTGGTGGTGGGCGGCGGCTTGGCCAGCCAGACGCACTCGACGTAGGTGACCTCCTTCCCCGCCACGATGTGCCGCCGGGTCTCCTTGTAGTAGTGGTGGCGGCAGTCGCGGGCGTGCCCGAGCGGGTACGGGGGGTGCGAGCTCGCCGGCGCGTCGGTGACGGTGAGGGCCACGACCACGGCCAAGGCGGCCGCGGCGACGAGCGCCACCGGCATTCTCCAGGCAAAGGTGCGCACGGCCGGACCTCGTTCGTCGCAGGGAGCGGTTCGGCCGCCGACTGTAGTCAGGCGCACCCACCGTCGAGGTCGCGCCTCGCGGCGCCCTGGTCCCTACGGGGCGATCTCGCCGGCGAGCAGTGAGGCGTAGACGGCGGACGCCCGGCGGGTCTCGGATCCGCCCACCGTGGCGACCTTCCTCCCGTCGACCGTCCCGATCGGCTGGACGCCGCGCAGCGTCGAGGTGAGGAAGGCCTCATCGAACTCGCCCCGGGCGAAGGCGGCGAGCGGGTAGTCGCGCTCGGCGCCGCCGTGCTTCTCCAGCACGAGGGCGCGCGTCACGCCCTCGAGCAGGCCTGACGACGGCGGCGGGGTGAGGAGCTCGCCGCCGACGACGACGAAGACGTTCGACCCGGTCCCCTCGCAGAGCTGGCCCGCCGTGTTGCCGAAGATCGCCTCGTCGGCGCCGGTCGTGTGCGCGCGCTCGAGGGCGAGGGCGTTCTCGGCGTACGACGTCGTCTTCAGGCCCGCCAGGGCACCGTGCTCGTTGCGCGGCCAGGGCATGACCGCCACGGAGGCGGGCTCGTCGAAGGGGTCGAACGGGTCGGCGGCGACGATGAGCGTGGGCGGGTCCGTCCCCCGTCCGCTCCCCAGCGGTCCCGCTCCCGAGCTGATCGTGATCCGGATCCGGCCGACGGCGAACTCCGCCGTGTCGACGACGGCCGCGACTGCCCGGGCCACGTCCTCGGAGGGGACGGGGACGATCCCGAGCCCGCGCGTCGAGCGTTCGAGCCGCGCGAGGTGGCGGGCCATGGCGAAGGGCTGTCCGTCGTAGAGGAGAATTGTCTCGAAGACCCCGTCGCCGACGACGAGTCCGTGGTCGAAAACCGAGACGGTCGCGTTCGCCTTGGTGACGAGCGCGCCGTTGACGTAGACGAGTGGCATGCAGCCCACACTACGCAGTCCCGTTCGTCGGCGAAAAACGGGCGGTCGACCGCCGGGCCCGCGACCCCAGACGCGCCGCCCGATCCACCGGCGGGCGGCCCGGAGGCACCGCCTTCGGGTCAGGTCCCGCTGGACCCCCGGGTCGGGGCGAGGTCGTCGGCGGTCTCGGCGAGCTCGGCGCGCACGATCGCGACGTCCTCGGTGTGCGTGACCCCGATGCAGTGCGCCTCGGTGTCGACGACGCGCACGCGGTCCGCCCCCGTCGCGACGAGGTCACCGATCACCTGGGGCAGGAGAAGCTCCCGGCCTTCGGGCCCGGGATCGAATGCCGCCAGCGCGTCGTCGAGCATGCCGAGGATACGCGGATGGAAGCCCCAGAGGTTCATCGAGACCCGCGCCGATCCCGGCACGATCCGCGGCTCGGGCTTCTCGGGCGGTTCGTGGGTGCCGAGAGGCACGGCGACGAAGCTGCCGTCGTCGAGCAGTGACACGGAGTGCTCGGCAATCCGGACGAGCAGTCCGTCGTCGCCCGACTCGAGGAGCCCACGCTTCACCGCTGCGTCGGTGAGCACGGTGCGCACGAGCTGGTAGGCGACGAGGACGTGGGAATCGTCGCCGATCCCCTCGGCACCGGGGCCCCGGAAGTGGTCGTGGACGGCCCGCAATGCTGCCTCGCCGTACAGGTCGTCGGCGTTCACCACGCCGAAGGGGCCGTGGAGCGCGGGCGCGGCCGCGGCGACGGCCTGCGCCGTCCCGGGGACGGGGGGCTGGAAGACCATGGCGACGGCGAGCGAGGCAGGCCAGTGGACGGCGATGTGGTGCGCCATCTGCTCGCGGATTTCGTCGCGCACGACGAGCACGATGCCCCCGAACCCGCTGGATTCGGCCGCCGCCACCGTATAGTCCATGATGGCCTCATCGTGAGGCCCGACCGGGGCGAGCTGCTTGAGCCCCCCGTAGCGGGTACCGTGCCCAGCCGCGAGGATGACGAGCTGCATCGCGGCATCCTAAGCCGCGGGCTTCCGGTCTCGGTAGGCACGGACTGGCGGGGAACGGGGAAGTGATGGCGATGACGGGTGACGACGGCCGAGCGGACGGAACGGCGATCCCCGCAGCGGCATCGGAGGCGTCGGCCCCCGATGCTCCCGGGGTCCCCGACGGGGCGGAGCTCTCCCCCGAGGAGCTCGAGCGCCGTCGCGCGGCGCTCACGGAGCTCATCGAGCTGATGCGCGAGGCGATCCAGCAGGACGGCGGCGACCTTGTCCTCGGCCACGTCGACTACCAGGAGGGGATCGTCGAGGTCGAGCTCCAGGGGGCCTGTGGGTCCTGCGCGATCTCCTCGACGACGCTGCGCTCAGGCGTCGAGCGAATGCTGAAGGAGCGCCTCGAGTGGGTGCGCGAGCTGCGCGGCGAGGTCGACGAGTCGCTCGACTACTACGAGAGCGCGGCGCTCGGACGCGGCGCCTACGTGCCGAAGTACTACTGACGACCTCGGGGCCGCCCGGCGGCGCCGTCGAGATCAGCGCATCAGCCGGCGGAGCGCTCGGTAGCCGATCGTCGTGACCGGCGCCGACCGCACGAGGCGCGCGAGCGGGCCGTCGGGCCCGAGGAGCGCGGCGTCGGCGACCCGTGAGCGCCAGTCGGTTGCTGCGGCGCGCAGCTCAGGGGAATCGAGCGCCGGCGAGGCGCGGACCTCGTTGATCCCGGGCGGGACGAGGTCGAGGTCGCCGGGGCCGCCCGTGAAGGCGGAGGCTGCCACGACGCGGTCCGGGGCGACGACTCCCCGTTCAGCGGCGAGCTCCCGGAACGGAAAGCCCACCCGCCGCTCCTCCTCGGCCCCCGGCAGGCGCACGGGGAGCCGGAGCTCGGCGGCGAGATCGAGGTAGACGTCGAAGAACTCGGGTTTTAGCTCGACCCCGCCGAGGTGGGTGTCGAGGTGGGACACGTCGAAACCCCACAGCACCGACCGGTCGATCTGCGCCCGCCACTCGTGGCGCACCTCGTCGAGGTCGGCGTGTTCCCAGATGTCGGCGATCGTGCGGGGGAACGCCCCCTCGCCGTCGAGCAGCGACGGGGAGTGCGTGATCGGGCCCCACCGCAGGAGCTCGTGCTCGGAGTTGAGCGTGAGGTGAACGCCCACGTCCTCACCCCGGTAGGCGCTGACGGCGCCCCGCGCCCAGGGGGCCGGGACCATCAGCGCTGCGGAGGTGGCGACGCCCCGCCGCAGCGAGTCGTAGACCGAGACGTTCGTCGAGTGGGAGAAGCCGAGATCGTCGCACGAGACGATGAGCACGCGCGCCGCCGGGGCCAATCCGAGCCGCGCGGCGAGTGAAGCCATCGGACCGGCCCGTGCGGGATCAGTCGCCGGCTCGGCTCTGCAGCGACGAATCCTGGGCGCGCACCTCGTCCGCCAGCCGAGCCTGGTACCCGACGACCGCCTCGGCGATCCTCTCGTCGGCGATTCCGAGCATGCGCGCGGCGAGGAGGCCGGCGTTGCGGGCGCCGTCGATCCCGACGGTCGCGACGGGCACACCGCGGGGCATCTGCACCATCGAAAGCAGCGAGTCGAGACCGGACAGGGCGGGGAGCGCGATCGGCACCCCGATCACCGGCAGTGGCGTCGCGGCGGCGAGTACGCCGGCGAGGTGGGCCGCGCCGCCCGCCCCGGCGATGATGACCTGCACGCCCCGGGCCCGGCAGTCGCGTGCGTAGCCGAGGGCGTCATCCGGCGTCCGGTGCGCTGAGACGACCCGCATCTCCCAGGGGATGCCAAACTCGTCGAGCGCCTCGGCCGCCGGGCGCATCACGGCCTCGTCGGAGACGCTCCCCATCACGATCGCGACGCTCATGGCCCGTCCACCTTACGGCGACTCACCGCACCTGCCACCGGGTCAGCCGCGGCTGCCGAGCGGGGCGAGGCGCTTCCCGAGCAGGCCGAGCACCCGACCGACCGCGACGCCCCCGACGACATCCGAGGCGTGGTGGATCCGGACGTAGACCCGGCTCGTCGCGACGACCACCGCCGTGGCGAAGTACACGGACCTCCACCGCCGATCGCCGTCGGCGAGCAGCGTCGCCCCGCAGAAGGCCGCTGTCGCGTGGCCCGAGGGGAAGCTCGAGGAGAGCGGCTGTCGCAGCGGCAAGGGGTGGTCGTTGTGGTTCACGGGACGGCGTCGGCGCACGAACGACTTCATCACGACGTTGACGAGGAACGACTCGATCCCGGTCGCGACGATTGCCCTCAGTGCCGCCCGTTCGTTGCGCGGCCCGCCGCGCAGCGCGCGCACCAGGGCCAGGACGACCCAGACGAGCCCGAACTCGCCCAGCGCTGAAGCGGTGTAGAAGACCCTGTCGGCGACGGGGTTTCCGCGCAGATGCTCGAAGGCGGCGTCGACGCGCTCATCGAACACGGCGACGAGCTTGGGTGCCATCGCGGCCCGAGGATAGCCGGGCGGCTAGGCGGTCGCCCCCTCGGAGGCCGGCGTCGCGCCCGCGAACGCGGGGCACCGCGACTGGAACGCGCAGGTCTTGCACAGTGCCGACGGGCTCGGGCGGAAGTCCTCCGTCGCGCAGGCCCTGCCGATCGCCTGCCAGACGGCGAGGGCGCGCTGGCGCACGCCCCGCATCCCCTGTTCCGAAGGGGACTCGACGAGGACGACCTCGTCGCGCAGGTACATAAGGCGCACCTCGCTCGGTCGGGTGCCAAGCACCTCCTCGCAGAGCATGGCGTAGAAGTAGACCCCCGTGAGGCTGGAGCGGGAACGGCCCGGCAGCGGCGCCCGGCCCGTCTTGTAGTCGACGACCGCGAGCCGCCCGTCGCCGAGGTCGTCGAGGCGGTCGATGATCCCGCGCAGCTGGACCCCTTCGATGGTCGTCCGCAGGTCGAGCTCGAGCCCGACGTCGAGCACGGCGGTCGGGTCCTCGAGCGAGAAGTACCGCCCGACGAGCTGGCGGGCATCCTCGAGGAGGCGCTGGGAACCCGCCTCGTCGAGCGCCAGCCCGGTGAACTCGTCCGAGGAGGTGATCGCCTCCCAGGCGAGCTCGAGTGACTCCTGCGCCGCCTCGCGGGTGCGTCCGGCGCCGAGCGCCGAGCTGAACAGCAGCTCGAGCGCCTTGTGGACGAGGGTGCCGCGTACCTGCTGGATCGAGGAGGGTTCAGGGAGCTGGTCGACGTAAGCGAAGCGGAAGGAGAGCGGGCACTGCACGAAACGGGAGAGCTTCGAGGGCGAAAGGGTGCTTGGCAGCGTCAGGGGCATCGCGGTCTGAGGCTACGCCCCGGCTGTGACCAGCACCGACACGATAGCGGCGGCGACGAGCGCCGGGTCCGTGTACGGACCGAAATGGTCGAGGCCGGCGAATTCGGCGAGCGAACCGTCAGGTAGTTGCGTCGCGATCGCACCGGCGCCGGCCGACGACACCACGCCCGACACCGAGCCCCGGGCGATCGTCACCGGGCAGGCGACGGCGCCGAGACGTCCGTAGACGTTGGCGTGCCGCGCCGCCTCGTAGATGTGCGCCTCGCTCTCCGGCGGGCAGGCGAGACCGACCGAGCCGTCGGGCAGCTCGACGAGTCCGCCCTCGAGGTAGCCGGCGAGGGCGCCCCGGTCCCACCGGGAGAAGGGCGGCCGTTCCCGGTAGTGCTCGGCGGCGGCACGGCGGGACGGGAACACGGCGCGGCGCCGTCGCGCCGAGCCGGCGACGCTGTCGGGCGGGTCGGGCACGGCTGACGAGAAGACGATCGGCTCGTAGCAGTAGAGCTGGGCGAAGGTGCCCGGCGCGGCCGCTTCGGCGCCGAGGATCGCGGTCGCGCCGAGCGAGTGGCCGATGCCGACCGGGTGGCGGAGGCCGAGTCGCGTCACGGTCGCCCGCACGTCGTCGATGAATCCTTCCCAGGCATACGAGGCCGGGGCCGACGAGGCGCCGTGGCCGCGCAGGTCCGGAGCGCGGCAGGCGAGACGCCCGGCGAGCTGTCGGGCGAGGGGTCTCAGGCTGAGGGCATTCAGGCCGGCACCGTGGACCAAAAGGGCCGGCCGACCGTCGCCGCCGAGGTCGTAGACGGCGAGCGTGACGCCACCGGTGCTCGCGATGTCGACGGGCGACACGCCGGCACCCTACCGCCGGCGGTCCCCCGGCGTCGCCGCAGGGGTGGGGACCGGGACCGACTACAAATGTGGTTCGTGCAACACCTCCTTGTTGAGTCGGGTTACGCCGCGCTCGTCGTCCTCGCCTTCGCCGAGGCCTGCTGCGTGCCGATCCCCTCCGAGGTCACGTTCGGGTTCGCCGGCGTGCTCGCTGCCCAGGGCCGGCTGAACCTCGCCCTCGTCCTGGTCGTGGGCATCACAGCCGAGCTCGCCGGGTCGTCCGCCGCCTATGGGGTGGGACGCGTCGGCGGCCGGCCGCTCGTCGAGCGGCTGGGCCGGTACGTCCTCGTCACCTCGCGCGACATCGACCGCGCCGAGCGCTGGCTGTCGGGCAGGGGTGAGTTCGCCGTGGCGCTCGGTCGGGCGATGCCCGTCCTACGCGCCTTCACGGCGATCGTCGCCGGGACGGCGGAGATGCCGGTCGTGCGCTTCGAAGCCTTCAACATGCTCGGCACGGTCGTCTACACGAGCGCCTTCGCGGCGGTCGGCTTCGGGGTCGGCCACGAGTGGAACCGAATCGCCCACGACTTCTCGATCGCCGGCTACGTGCTCGTCGCCCTCGTCGCCGCCGTCGTCGCGGCCTTCATCGTGGTGCGGTTGCGCGAGTTCCGGCGGGAACGCCAGCGGGCGACGGCCCCTCCCCCCGAGGCGGTTCCCGGGGAGGACGTCACCGCCCGCTGAGCCCGCCGACGTGCGCGGCCGGCTACTCGGTGACGAGCGGGACTTCGAAGTTCATCTCGGTCCCCGGCTCGTCGCCAGGCGCGATCGTGAACGAGCCGCCGAGGAGCTTGGCGCGCTCGGCCATGTTCGTCAGCCCTCGGCTCGCCGGTCCCGATTCCGCCGGCAGTCCGACGCCGTCGTCGGTGACCGTGAGGCGGAGGCGGTGCTCGGCGACGATGAGGCTGACGTGGACCCGGCTGGCGTGGGCGTGGCGGGCGACGTTCGTCAGGGCTTCACGCAGAACGGCGAGCATGTGGCCGGCGACGTGCTCGCTCACCTCGGTGTCGATCGGACCCGAGACGGAGACGGAAGGCTCGAAGCCGAGGCTGCGGACCGACTCGGCACACAGCTCGAGGACGCGGGTCCGCGGGCTCCGCCTTCCGACCGGCAACGGCTCCAGGGCGAAGATCGAGGTGCGGATCTGGCGGATCGTGTCATCGAGGTCGTCGACCGCGGTGTGGATGACGCGCAGCGCCTCGGGGGCGTGCACCATCCGGACGGTGCTCTGGAGAGACAGGCCGGTCGCGAAGAGGCGCTGGATCACCGTGTCGTGCAGGTCGTGGGCGATGCGGGCGCGTTCGGCGGCGACCCCGAGCTCACCGACCTTGGCGTGCAACCTCGCATTGTCGATGACGGTGCCGGCGGCCAGCGCTAGGGCCTGCAGGACGTCGCCGTCCTCTTCGGAGAACTCCTCGGCGTCCAGCTTCTCGGTGAGGTAGAGGTTGCCGAACACCTCCCCGTGGACGAGGATCGGCACTCCGATGAACGACCGCATCTCCGCGTGGTTGGCGGGGAATCCGACCGCGGCGGGGTGCCGGGTGAGATCGCTGAGACGCAGCGGGTGCTCGGAGTCGAAGATCATGCCGAGAACACCCTCGCCGCGGGGCAGATGGTCGATGCGGTCGACCTGGTCGGGGGTGAACCCGACGTTCACGAACTTGGCGAGGCGCCTCGAGTCCGGTTCGATCACGGCGAGCGCCCCGTAGCGAGCGTTCACGAGCTGCCGCGCCTGTTCGACGACGTGCCGGAGCGCGGTGTCGAGCTCGAGATCGCCCTCGAGGACGAGCACCGCCTCGAGCAGCAGCTGGAGACGCCGCGGGTCCGTCACCCGCCGGTACGGCATGGCCCCAGCGTGCCACGCGGACCGGGTCACCCGGCGACGTCGGGCCGGGTGACTCTCTGCGGGACCTTTGACTCTGACCTCACGGCGCGAGCCAAGCGCACAGTGAACAGATGGGGATCCGGATCGTCATCGTCGACGACAACAACGCGGTCCGCCAGAGCATCCGGGAGCTCCTGGAGGCCGAGGAGGACTTCGAGCTCGTCGGGGAGGCCGGGTCCGTCGGGGACACCCAGCTTCTTGTCGAGCACGTCCGCCCCGACGTCTGCGTGCTCGACGTCAGGCTGCCGGACGGCGACGGGGTCGACCTGTGCCGGACTATCCGGTCGCATTACCCCGGGACGGCGTGCGTCATGCTCACCGCCTACACCGATGACGAGGCGCTTGTCGCCGCGCTCCTCGCCGGGGCCGCGGGCTATTTCCTGAAGCAGATCCGTGGCGGCGACCTCGTCTCGTGCATCCGGACTGTCTCGGCGGGGAGCCAGTTCCTCGACAGCTCGCTCATGGCCCACTGCCTCGCCTCCCTCGGCGACGGATCGCTCTACGGGTTCGACTCGACCGAGATGGCGATCGTGCGGGGCGTCCTCGAGGGCCTTTCCAACAGCGAGATCGCCCAGGATCTGTCGCTTTCGGAGGCCGCAGTCGAGATCCAACGGGCGAGCTGCTTCGGCAAGGTCCGCCAGCACGGCATGCACTGAGCGCTTGGCACCCGTCGGCGGGCCGTCGGGGGGCGAAGGCGACCGCAGCGCCTCCGCGAGCGGATCGTGGACGCCACCCCGTGCCAGGCGGTGACACCGCCGACGCGCACCGAGAGCGGCTGCGAGTTCGAAGGTCGCCCGGGGCGCGTGACATGGGGCCACCCGGCGCGAACCGCTGCGCGCGGGCCCGGCGCGGAACTGTCGGCACGGAGGTGTCCGGCCCAGAATCGGCCATCCGGCTGGAGCGGGCGACGGGAATCGAACCCGCATGACCAGCTTGGAAGGCTGGAGCTCTGCCATTGAGCTACGCCCGCGCGCTACCGAAGTGTACTTGTACGTCCCGTGGGGGCCGCTCGTGCGGGGCGGGAGCGATCGGGCACCAAAACCGGGCCGTGACGTGCTGTTAACGTTGGTGCACCATGGCGGTGGCGCTCGGCTTCGACGTCGGCGGGACGAAGATTCTCGCTGTCGCCGTGGACGTCGAAGCCAATGTTCTCAATGAATTCCGGGTGACGTCGTCGAACTCACCCCGCCGACTGCTCGATTCCCTCGAGGGCGCGACGACGACGCTCATCGATTCCCTCGGCCCCCGTTCCGAGGAGCTCGTCGGGATCGGTGTCGGCGTTCCCGGCCTGCTCGACCGGCAAGGCGTCCTCGAAGACGTGCCGAATCTGCCCGCCGTGTCCGGCATGCCGATCACCGCCGAGCTGTCGCGCCGGATGGGCCGCATCCTCAAGCATGGCGAGCGGTACCGTCTCGTCGTCGAGAACGACGGAATGTGCTCCGCTGCCGGCGAGATCGCCTTCGGCGCGGCACGCGGGCTCAGTGACGCGATCATCGTCGCGCTCGGCACTGGGATCGGCGGCGGCATCATCTCCGGCAACCAACTGCTGCGCGGCGGGAGGGGTTTCGCCGGCGAGATCGGCCATATCGTCGTCAATGTCGACGGACCGCTGTGCGTCTGCGGCCGGTACGGCTGCTGGGAGCAGTACGTCTCCGGGCGGGGACAGGCCCGGCTGGCCCGCGAGGCCGCGATGGCTGGGAAGGCCTCCCGCATCATGGAGCTCGCCGGGGACAACGCCGACGCGATCAGGAGCGAGCACGTTTTCACAGCCGCCCGTGGCGGGGATCTCGAGGCGTGGGGGATCGTCGACGTGATCGCGCGCTACCTCGCGCTCGGGATCGGCAACCTCGTCGAGGTGCTTGACCCGTTGGCGGTGATCCTCGGCGGAGGCGTCAGCAGGGACGGCGACCTTTTCATGCCGCTGACGGAGAGGTACTTCGCCCAGACCCGTCGCGGGAACGGCGAAGCGGCCGTCACGCTGCGCACCGCTGAACTCGGAGACCGCGCCGGCGCGATCGGCGCGGCGGCACTCGCCTTCGGGCTCGTCGTGTGACGCCCGGTCGGGGAGGCGGGATTCGAACCCGCGACCTCCTGCTCCCAAAGCAGGCGCGCTAACCAAGCTGCGCTACTCCCCGGCAGACCGATCGTACGGGAGGGAGCGGTGGCGCGACGGAATCAGGCGCGGTTCCCGGCCGCGAGGACGCCGTAGGCCCGGCGGCGCCGGAAATTGGCGACCGGAACGGCCGGTAGACTGCCGAGTCCATATGCGCACCTCCGTCGAAGCGCTAGAGAACAACAGGTTCAAGCTCACCGTCGAGGTCGACGACGAGGAGGTGGCAAGGGCCGAGGCAGAGACGCTCGGCCGGTTCGCGCGCGAGGCGCGGATCCCCGGGTTCCGGCCCGGCCGCGTCCCCCGCCGGCTGCTCGAGGCCCGACTCGGGGCGAAGACGATCCGCGAGCAGGCGCTGCGCGACGCGCTGCCGCGCCTGTACGGCGAGGCGGTGAAGGAGACCGAGCTCGACGTGATCGCGGCTCCGAAGATCGACGTCACCTCGGGGGACGAATCCGGTCCCGTCGCGTTCGACGCCGTGGTCGAGGTGCGGCCGGAGGTCTCGATTCCCGGTTACGAGGGTCTTGTCGTCACGGTGCCGAGTCCGTCCGTCACCGGGGCCGACGTCGATGCTCAGATCGACCGGTTGCGCGAGCAGTTCGCCTCGCTGAACGAGGTCGACCGCCCGGCCCGCGACGGTGACCTCGTGACGCTCGACGTGCACGGCAGCCGGGACGGGAAGCCGGCCGACGGGCTCGTCGCCGACGACCTCGTCTACCCGGTCGGGACCGACGGCATCGCCGAGGGGGTCGACGAACTCCTGGCCGGCGCCAAGGTGGGCGACATCTTCGAGATGGACGCCGACGACGCCCCCGGGGGGCCGGCCCACCTGCGTCTGCTGGTGAAGCAGGTGCGTGAGAAGGTCCTGCCTGCCGCCGGCGACGAGTTCGCCTCCGACGCCTCGGAGTTTGAGTCGCTCGCCGAGCTGCGCGAGGACCTTGCGGCGCGGCTCTCGGTGGCGAAGCGACGCCAGGCGGGCGCGCTGCTGCGTGCCGGGGCCCTCGACGCCCTCGCCGAGCTCGTGGCCGACGAGATCCCGGAGGTGCTCGTCGCCCAGGAAGCCCAGGTCCTCCTCGAGGACTTCACCAAACGCCTCGCGGCCCAGAAGGTCCTGCTCTCGACGTACCTCGAGGTCGCCGGGATCGGACTGGAGAAGATGCTCGACGATCTGAAGGCGCAGGCCCGCAGGGAGGTGCGCGCCGACCTCGCCCTGCGCGCGCTCGTTGCCGCCGAGGAGATCGAGGTGGACGAGTCCGAGCTCGACGAGGAGATCGTGCACCTTGCCGGTCACGCGGGCCAAACCCCCGCCCGGATGCGGTTGACCATCGACCGAGGAGGAGGTCTCGGCGGACTACGATCGCAGCTCAGAAGGGCCAAGGCCCTGAGCTGGCTCATCGAGCACGTCGCCATCGTCGACGAGGAGGGCAACCCGGTGAACCGGGCGGCCCTGACGGTCGACGAGGCTGACTCGGACGCAGTGCGCGAGGAGTCGGATCAGAAACCACCGCCTGATGAGGTTGGGGAGGCTGAGCAGTGAGCGGGTACGACTACCTCGTCCCGACGGTCGTCGAATCGTCGAGCAAGGGCGAACGCGCCTACGACCTGTACTCCAGGTTGCTGCGCGACCGGATCATCTTCATCGGCACGCCGATCGACGACACGGTGGCCAACCTGGTCTCCGCCCAGATGCTCTTCCTCGAGTCCGAGGACCAAGACAAGGACATCAACATCTACATCAACTCGCCGGGCGGGGACATCACCGCGCTGTTCGCGATCTACGACACGATGAAGTACGTCCGCCCGGACAAGTCCACGTTCTGCTTCGGCCAAGCGGCCAGCGCGGCGGCGGTCCTGCTCGCCTCGGGCACGAAGGGCAAGCGCTTCGCCCTGCCGCACGCGAGGATCCTCCTCCACCAGCCCTACGGCGGCGCCGCCGGTCAGGCGACCGACATCGAGCTGCAGGCCAAGGAGATCTTGCGCATGCGCGACATGCTGAACGAGATGCTCGCCGACGACACCGGCCAGTCGATCGAGAAGATCCAGCGCGACACCGACCGCGACTTCATCATGAGTGCGTCAGAGGCGCGCGACTACGGTGTTATCGACGAGGTGATCACGAGCCGGGAGGCCATCGACGTGCTGTCGGCGGCCGGCGCAGCCTGAGCGAGGGAGGGGACGTGGCCAAGTTCGGCGACGGCGGCGAGCTCGTGAAGTGCAGCTTCTGCGGGAAATCCCAGAAGCAGGTGAAGAAGCTGATCGCCGGGCCCGGTGTCTACATCTGCGACGAGTGCATCGAGCTCTGCAACGACATCATCGAGGAGGAGCTCTCCGAGACGTCTGAGGTCCGCTTTGAGGACCTGCCCAAGCCCCGTGAGATCTTCGACTTCCTGAACGACTATGTCATCGGCCAGGACCAGGCGAAGAAGATCCTCTCGGTTGCCGTCTACAACCACTACAAGCGCGTCCAGGCCGGCGCGCCGACCGACGCCGACGTCGAGCTGGCGAAGTCGAACATCCTGCTTCTCGGCCCGACCGGTTGCGGCAAGACGCTGCTCGCCCAGACGCTGGCGCGCATGCTCAACGTGCCTTTCGCCATCGCCGACGCGACCGCGCTCACCGAGGCGGGCTACGTGGGCGAGGACGTGGAGAACATCCTCTTGAAGCTGATCCAGGCCGCCGACTACGACGTGAAGAAGGCCGAGACCGGCATCATCTACATCGACGAGATCGACAAGATCGCGCGCAAGAGCGAGAACCCCTCGATCACCCGGGACGTCTCGGGCGAGGGCGTCCAGCAGGCGCTGCTGAAGATCCTGGAGGGGACGACGGCGTCGGTGCCCCCACAGGGCGGGCGCAAGCACCCGCACCAGGAATTCATCCAGATCGACACGACGAACGTGCTCTTCATCTGCGGTGGTGCCTTTGCCGGTCTCGATCGCATCATCGAGTCCCGCATCGGCCGTTCGGGCATCGGCTTCCGCGCCGAGATCCGCCGCCCCCGCCGCGACGACGAGTCCCGCCTACTGCTCGAGGTGCTGCCGGAGGATCTTCTGAAATTCGGTCTCATCCCCGAGTTCGTCGGGCGCCTCCCCGTGATCGGCGCCGTGTCGAACCTCGACAAGGCGGCGCTCGAGCGGATCCTCGTCGAGCCGAAGAACGCCCTCGTGAAGCAGTACCGCCGGGTGTTCGAGCTCGACGGCGTCGAGCTCGAGATCTCCGACGACGCCCTCGAGGCGATCTCTGAACAAGCGCTCCTGCGTGGGACCGGCGCCCGGGGCCTGCGCGCCATCCTCGAGGAGGTGCTCCTCGAGGTGATGTACGACCTGCCCTCTCGCAGCGACGTCGGCCGGTGCGTCGTCGACAAGGACGCCGTGCTCGAGCGCGTCGCGCCGACCCTCGTGCCCCGGAGTGCGGACGAGAAGTCGGACCGGCCGCGCCGTGCGGCCTCCTGACCGTTCGCCGCACCAGCGCTCGCCCGAGGACGACCCGGCCGGATCCCGCGACGGATCCCTGGGTGAGGTCCTCGCCTGGCTCGACCGGCACATCAACCTCGAGGCGATCGAGCGCGGGGCTGCCGGACGGGCCGCCCAGCCGACTCTCGAGCGCATCAAGGCGCTCCTCGCGGCGATGGGGGATCCCGAGCGTTCGTTCCCGGTCATCCACATCACGGGTACGAACGGCAAGACCTCGACGACGCGGCTGACCACGGCGCTCTTGGGCGCCCAGGGCCTGTCCGTGGGCAGCTACACGAGCCCGCATCTCATCGACCTGAACGAGCGGATCGCCTGGGACGGCGAGCCGATCTCCGATGACGACCTCCTTGCCGTCCTCCACCCGCTGGAAGCCGTCGAGGAATTCGTGCGGGCGGAGAACCCGGGGATGCTGGCGCCGACCTGGTTCGAGCTCATGACGGCGGCGGCGTACCGCTTCTTCGCCGACGCCGCCGTCGACGCCGGGGTCATCGAGGTGGGGCTCGGCGGACGCTACGACGCGACGAACGTCGCCGACGGCCAGGTCGCCGTCGTCACGAACATCGAGCTCGACCACGTCTCGATCCTCGGGGGCACGCGAGCCGAGATCGCCTGGGAGAAGGCTGGCATCCTGAAGCCGGGCTGCGTGGCGGTCGTCGGCGAGGAGGACGACGACATCGTCGGCGTCTTCGAGTCCGAGGCGCGCGCGGTCGGGGCCGACGCGTTCTGGCGACGAGGGGTCGAGTTCGATTGCGTCGACAACTTCCCGGCCGTGGGCGGCAGGGTCGTCTCTGTGCGGACCCCGGGGACGACCTACGAGGAGCTGTTCGTGCCGCTCTTCGGCGCCCACCAGGGTGACAACGTGGCGGTCGCCGTCGCGGCCACCGAGGCGTTCTTCGGCTCGCCCCTCGACCGCGGGGTTGTCGCCGAGGCGCTCGGCCGGGCGCGGGTTCCCGGCAGGCTGGAGGTCCTCGGACGCCAGCCGCTCGTCGTGCTCGACGGGGCGCACAACCCGGCGGGGGCGGCGGCTCTCGGCCAGGCTCTGGCGGAGGATTTCGCTGCCGTCGGGCGGGTCATCCTCGTCTTCGGTTGCTTGAACGGCCGATCGCCCGCCGGGGTCCTCAGCGCCCTCGGGACGGAACGGATCTCCCACGTCATCGCCTGCACGCCGCCCTCGCTGCGGGGACTCGCTGCGGCCGAGGTCGCCACCGCGGCGGCCGGCCTCGGACTCAGCTCGAGCGTCGCCGACTCGGTCTCCGCGGCGCTCGAAGAGGCGCGCGCCCTCGCTGGCGAGGGCGACCTCGTGCTCGTCACCGGGTCGCTTTACCTCGTCGGGGCGGCGAGGAAGAATCTCACCAGGTAGCGTCGGGAGCGCATGGACCGCACGCTCGTCATCTGCAAGCCCGACGCGGTCGAGCGCGGCCTCGTTGGCGAGATCGTCTCCCGTATCGAGCGCAAGGGGCTGAAGATCGTCGCCGCCCGGATGCTGACGGTCGACACCGAGCTCGCCAAGCGGCACTACGAGGAGCACCTCGGCAAGCCGTTCTTCGAGAGCCTCGTCGCCTTCATCACGCGCTCTCCGTCGCTCGCGATGGTCGTCGAGGGGCCGCCCGATACCTGGGCCCTGGTGCGGAGCCTGATGGGGCCGACCGACCCCGCTATGGCCCCGCCCGGTTCGATCCGGGGCGACCTCGGAGGCTCCTCGCCGGAGAACCTCGTCCACGGCTCGGACGGGCCGGAGTCGGCGGCGCGGGAGATCGCGCTCTTCTTCCCGGAGCTCGGCTGATCCGCCGGCGCGCCGGGCCGCGCGTCCGCCTCCTCGGACGTCCATGGCGCCTTGTTCGGCCGGATGTACTGCCCTAACCTGGGCCGACAGTCGTGGAGCGGAGAGTGGGCCGGTCATGAATGCCAAGAGCTGGGGCGTCGCGGGTCGCGACATGGCGGTCGATCTCGGAACCGCGAACACCCTCGTCTACGTGCGAGGCAAGGGCATCGTCCTCAACGAGCCCTCCGTCGTCGCCATCAACGTCCTCGATGGCCAGCCGCTCGCCGTCGGCTACGAGGCGAAGCGGATGATCGGCCGGACGCCGAGCAACATCCAGGCGATCCGGCCGCTGAAAGATGGCGTCATCGCCGATTTCGAGGTCTGCGAGATGATGCTGCGGTACTTCATCCGCAAGGTGCACCCCAGGCGCTTCTCCAAGCCCCAGATCGTGATCTGTGTGCCCTCGGGCATCACCGGCGTGGAGAAGCGCGCCGTCCAGGAGGCTGCCGAGTACGCCGGGGCGCGCCGCGCCTTCACCCTCGAGGAGCCGATGGCGGCGGCGATCGGGGCCGGACTCCCCGTCCACGAGCCGACGGGGAATATGGTCGTCGACATCGGCGGCGGCACGACCGAGGTCGCCGTGATCTCGCTCGGCGGCATCGTGACGAGCCAGTCGATCCGGATCGCCGGTGACGAGCTCGACCAGGCGGTCATCGCCTTCGCCAAGAAGGAGTACAGCCTGGCGCTCGGCGAGCGCACGGCCGAGGAGATCAAGATCACGCTCGGCTCGGCCTGCGAGCTCGAGGAGGAGCTGCACGCCGAGATCCGCGGCCGGGACCTCGTCACCGGCCTGCCGAAGATGGTCATCACCTCGACCCAGGACATCCGACGGGCGATCGAGGAGCCCGTGGCGGCGATCGTCGACGCGATCAAGGCGACGCTCGACAAGACCCCGCCCGAGCTTGTCGCCGACGTCGCCAGCCAGGGTCTCGTCCTCACGGGCGGCGGGGCCCTCCTCCACGGCCTTGACGTGAGGCTGGCGGCCGAGACGAACATGCCGATCGTCGTCGCCCAGGACCCCCTGAACTGCGTCGCGATCGGCGGGGGGATGTGTCTCGAGAACATCGACGCCCTCCGCTCGTTGTTGGCGTCCTCCGGCCACTAGCGGCTCGAGGCTCGGGCGGTGATCGCCAACCGGCGTACGAGCCAGCGCTTGACGCTCGTCATGCTGGTGCTCGCCTCGATCACCGTTCTCACGCTCGACTACCACGGCCAGGCGAGCCACGCGATCACGCACGTGCGCAACGCCGTGCGCGACGTCATCAGCCCGATCCAGCGCGGGGTCGCGGCGGTGCTGCATCCCGTGGGCGACCTGTTCTCCGGCACGATCAACTACGGCTCGCTGGAGACCCAGAACCAGCAGCTGCGCCAGGAGCTCGGCCGGATCAGGTTGAAGCTGGCGGCCGACGCCTACGCCTCGGCCGAGGCGCAGCGCGTGCTCTCACTTGCCCACCTGCCGTACGTGGCGGGCATCCCGCTCATCCCGGGCGAGGTGATCGGGAATGCGACCTCGAGCCTCCAGGCGACGGTCGAGCTCGATGAGGGCACATCGTCCGGCGTCGGTCCCGGCATGCCCGTCGTCGCTAACGCCGGTCTCGTCGGCTCGGTCCTGTCGGCGTCGTCGTCGACCGCTAGCGTGCTGCTCCTCACCGACCCGACCTCGTCAGTCCCCGTGAACATCGGTGGGTCTGGGCTGTACCGCGCCGTCGGAGGCGGTTGGGGTAAGCCGCTCACGCTCGACTACGTCGCCGGTACGACCAGCGTGCACCGCGGCGAGCTCGTCTACACGAGCGGGCTCGGTGGCGGGGCCATCCCCGCCGGGATCCCCGTCGGGATCGTGCGGAGCGTCCGGGTGTCGCCTGAGGGCCTCTCGGCGGCGGTGACGGCGGCGCCGATCGTCAACTTCGACAATCTGCAATTCGTCGACGTCCTCGAATGGCTGGAACCGGGATGAACCGCCGGCCATGAGACGGAAGGTGGCGACGTGACGACGGCGAACTGGGCGAAGCTCATGCCGGTCGTCGTGCTCGGGCTCCTTTTCCAGGTCACCGTGCTCAACGACGTCACGCTTTTCGGTGCCCACCCCGACGTGATGATCCTCATCGCCGCCTGCGCCGGGATGGCCGCCGGCCCCCAGCGTGGTGCCATCGCCGGGTTCGTATCCGGGTTCGCCGCCGACCTCGTCGTCAACCTCCCCTTCGGCCTGTCGCCGCTCACGTTCGTCCTCGTCGGGTTCGCCACGGGGATGCTGCGGGCGAACCTTGCCGCCCGCGATGTCGAGATGACCCAGGCCGCGACGTGTGCCGCCGCGGCGGTGCTCGGCACCCTCGGCTACGCCATCCTTGGCGCCATCACCGGGCGGGCCGGCATGCTCGGGCTCGTCACGGTGTACGACGTCCTGGCCGTCGCCCTCGGTGCCGTCGTCCTTTCCTGGCCGGTGCTGCGGGTCCAGCGGTGGGTGTTCGCCGGGTCGCGGGCCCGCCTCGGCCTTGTCGTGCCTCGTGGCGGGAGCGCTTCCTCGTGACGTGGTGGCGCTCGGCGCGTCAGCCCCGCCCCAGGCGTCGGGCGGCGCGCTGGGGGGGCTCGCCTGCCCGTCCGTCGGCGACCTTCGGCCCGGTCCCGCCACGCCCCGTGTCCCCCCGGCGCAAGCCGCTCAACAAGCCGGCGCGTGAAGGGCAGCGCAAGGCCCGTGAGGGCGCGCGCGCCAGCGTCCGGCTGTCGGTCGTCGCCGCCGTCGTCGTCGTGCTGTTCGCGACGCTCCTCGTCCGGCTGTGGTCGCTGCAGGTCCTTCAGGGGCACCGGCTGAACACCACGGCCCTGCAGACGACGACGCGGCCGATCGACACGCCCGCGCCCCGTGGGGAGATCGTCGCCAGGGGCGGGCAGGCGCTCGCCAAGGACACCTTCGAGTGGGTCGTGACGCTCGCGACGACGCCTGGGCCGAACGGGGCCCGGATCGCCGACCCGGCCGTGAAGCGCCGCCTCGTCGCCCTCATCTCCGGGCTCACCGTGAAAGAGATCGATGCCGACCTGGCGAGCAACCAATTCAGCCCGTACCAGCCGGTGCCGGTCGCCTTCGACGTCCCGGCCCCGGTGGTCCTGTACATCGCCGAGCACCAGTCGCAGTTCCCCGGGGTGAAGGTGCAGCACGAGTCGGTGCGCGACTACACGTACGGGGGCCTCGCCACCCAGACGCTCGGCTACGTGCGCCTGATCACCGCCCCCGAGCTCGCGAGGTTGGCCCGCGACGGATATGACGAGAGCGAGATCGTCGGACAGTCCGGGCTCGAGCAGCAGTACGAGCTCTACCTGCAGGGCAAGCCCGGTGTCGTGACCGAGGCGGTCGACCCCACCGGCAAGGTCGTGCGGACGGTGTCGACCAAGCCCTCCAGACCGGGGGACTCGCTCGAGCTGAACATCGATCTCGGCCTGGAAAGGGCCGTCAGCTCGGCGCTCGCCAATGAGATCGCCGCCGTGCGCGCGACCGGCAAGCCCGCACCCCTCGGCGCCGCCGTCGTGCTCGACCCGCGCGACGGCCAGGTCCTCGCGATGGCGTCCTACCCGAGCTACGACGACAACTGGTGGATCACCGGGATGACGGACGCCCGCTACTCGTACCTCAAGTCGACGACCGGGTACCCGCTCAACAACTGGGCCGTGCAGGGCTTCCAGCCGCCGGGCTCGACCTTCAAGCTCGTGACGGCGACGGCGGCCCTCAACACCGGGCTCATCACGCCGTACACGATCATCGACGACACCGGCTCGTACCCGCTACCGGGAGGCGCCCCCCTGCACGACGCCGACAACGTGCCGCTCGGCCCGATCAACGTCGTGACGGCGCTCACCCGCTCGAGCGACTTCTTCTTCTACACGCTCGGCGGGCAGTTCTGGGCGGACCGTGCCCGATACGGGTTGACGCCGATCCAGAATGAGGCCCACCTCTACGGCCTCGGGGTCCCGAGCCGAGTCGACCTGCCCTCCGACGAGGTGCAGAACGGCTGGGTCGACAGCCCGCAGACCCGCAAACTCCTCCACGAGCAGGCGCCGAAGGTCTACGCCGACACCTGGTACCTCGGCGACAACGTCGAGATGGCCTTCGGCCAGGGCGAGACCGTCGTCACGCCGATCCAACTCGCGACGGCGTACGCGACGTTCGCCAACGGTGGCACCCGCTACGCCCCCGAGCTCACCGCCGCCGTGCTCTCGCCGTCGGGCCGGGTCGTGAAGCGCTTCGCGCCCCGCGCGCTCAGCCACGTCACGATGTCGGCGGTCACTCGCCAGACGATCCTCGACGGGCTCGAGGGCGCCGTACAGAACCCGCTCGGCACCGCCTACGCGGACTTCGTCGGTTTCAACTTTGCGAAGTGGAATATCGCCGGCAAGACCGGGACGGCGACGGTGACGGTGAGCGACGTCATCCAGCCGACCTCGTGGTTCGTCTCGTTCGGGGGGCCGCGCGGAGCTGCTCCGCGCTACGTCGTCTGCGTCGAGATCAACCAGGCGGGCTTCGGCGCTTCGGCGGCGGCGCCGGTCGCCCGTCAGATCTACAACTACCTCTACACGCACGGGGTCAGCCGCCTGGCTGCGCCCTGAGGGCCACGGCGCATGTTCATCTGATTGCAACGCCTCCGGGCCGAGGAACGGGGGGACCCGGGGTTAGACTGCGATACGGATGATTACGCCGCAACCAGGAAGAACGCGTCTTGGAGCGCGACGCGCGCCGGCCGAGGCCGTGCCCGTCACCCGTTGTGCGCCCGGAGCTGGGGGGCCCCGCCGCGCGCAAGCAATCGCCGCCCCGCTGGTGGGAGTTCGGGTACCCGCCCGCCAAAGCGGCCCGCAATTTCGATCTGGCCCCACCGTCGCGAGGCGCGGCGACACGCCTGCCGGCGCCCGCGCGGTGGTTCCCGCGCACCCCTGCGGTGCGCGTCCTAGAAGGGACCTCTCTCATGTCCGACCCGACCACCGGCGCCATCGACGCCGGGGAGCCGCGACGCGCGCCTCGTCCGGTGACGTCCGGCGCGGCCCTAGACGCTCCGCGGGTGGCCCTCAGGTCTGAGGCGCCGCCCAAGCCGAAGATCGGTGACAGCCGGCCGGCCCCGCCGGTCCGTGTGGCGCGCGCCCCGGCCAACGGGGCGGCACCGGACAGCCCGCCGAAGCCCCGCCGTCGCCGGCGCGGTGGCCGCGGGCGAGGCGGGCGCTCCCGTGCCGTGGCGAAGCCCGCCGAGACGACCGGCGAAGCCGCCGCCCCGCCGGTGACGAGCCGCCCGGCCCGTGCCGCGGGCAGCCCCAGCCGCAGGGCGCGACCGTCCGTGCGTGCCGAGGATGAGCCGTCCGACGAGCCGGAGACGGGCGACGAGTCCGCCCTCGCCACCCCGGGACGGCGCCGGGGCCGGGAGCGCAAGGGGCGGCCGGTCGGGCGCTACCTAATGTGCGTCCACGTCGGCCCGGACGATACCCAGATCGCCGTGCTCGAAGGTCGCTCGCTCATCGAGCACCACGTCGCCCGGGCCCTCGACGACGCCAACCAGATCGACGGCAACATTTACCGCGGCCGGGTGAAGAACGTGCTGCCCGGGATGGAGGCGGCCTTCGTCGACATCGGTACGCCCAAGAACGCCGTCCTGTACTGGGGAGACGTGCAGGCCGAGCGCGAAGAGGGGATCGACCGCGACCCGGGCACGACCCGGATCGAGCACCTGCTGCGTCCCGGCCAGACGATCATCTGCCAGGTCACGAAGAACCCGATCGGGGTGAAGGGCGCCCGCCTCAACCAGGAAGTCTCGCTGCCGGGCCGCTTCGTCGTCCTCGTCCCGGAGTCGAATGCCTCGGGCATCTCGAAGCGGCTCGACGACCGCGAGCGCAAGCGCCTGCGCCGGGTGCTCGATGGGATCCGGCCCGAGGGTCACGGGATCATCGTCCGCACGGCCGCCGAGGGCGCCAACGCCGACGAGCTGCGGCGGGACATCGCGCAGCTCGTGAAGAAATGGGACGAGATCGACGCGAAGGCGCGCCGAGTCTCGGCGCCGGCGCTTCTCTACTCCGAGCCGCACCTCGCGCTGCGCGTCATCCGCGAGGAGTTCACCGAGGAGTACCGCGGCGTCATCATCGACGACCGGGCGCTCTACGAGCTTGTCCGCTCCTACGTCGCCGAGATCGACCCGTCGCTCGCCGACCGCGTCGAGTACTACGACCCCGAAATCGAGGACCTGCCGCTGTTCGAGCGGCAGCACATCCACGAGCAGTTGCACAAGGCGCTCAACCACAAGGTCTGGCTCCCCTCAGGGGGGTCGCTCATCATCGAGCGCACCGAGGCATTGACGGTGATCGACGTCAACACCGGCAAGAACGTCGGCTCGTCGAGCCTCGAGGAGACCGTCTTCCGCAACAATGTCGAGGCGGCCGAGGAGATCGCCCGCCAGCTGCGGCTGCGGGACATCGGCGGGATCATCGTCATTGACTTCATCGATATGGAGCTGAAGCCGAACCGCCAGGAGGTCGCGGCGACGCTGCGCGCCGCTCTCGCGCGCGACAAGACCCCGACGCAGGTGTTCGAGATCTCCGAGCTCGGCCTCGTCGAGATGACCCGGAAGCGGGTCGGCGAGGGGCTCCTCGAGGCGCTCAGCGAGACGTGCCCGATGTGCCACGGACGAGGAATCATCTTCAACGAGGACGAGGACTGAGTCGGGACCCGGCCCGGTCGTGAACCGCCGGGACCTGGGTCGTCCGGGCCACCCCGGCCCCCTTGCTACGATGGCGGCCTCATGTACGCAGTGATCGCCTCTGGCGGCAAACAGGAACGCGTCGAGGTCGGCTCGCGCGTCGAGGTCGAACTGCTTGGCGCGGCCACAGACGAGGAGGTCTCGTTCTCGCCGGTCCTCGTCGTCGACGACGGTCGGGTCGTTGCCGGACGCGACTCCCTCAAGGGGTCGCGGGTCGCGGGAAGGGTCGTCGGTGAGGCCAAGGGCCCGAAGATCACCGGCTTCACCTACCAGCCCAAGGCCCGGGGCCGCCGGCGCTTCGGCCACCGCCAGCACTACTCGGTGGTCGAGATCACTGCGATCGAGGCCGGATCCAAGCCGGCCGGTAGGACGAGAAGCCCGCAGGAGGCCTGAGTGTCCAAGACCAAAGGTGGCGGGTCGACCCGCAACGGCCGGGATTCCAACGCCCAGCGGCTCGGCGTGAAGGCCTCCGACGGCATGGTCGTTGCCTCCGGGGCGATCATTGTGCGCCAGCGGGGCACGCATTTCCACCCGGGTCTGAACGTCGCCCGCGGCGGGGACGACACGCTTTTCGCCGTGGCGAACGGTACGGTGCGCTTCGCCGAACGGCGCGGTCGGCGTCTCGTCGACGTCGTCGCCGGCGAGGCGTGATCGGCACCTCGTAGCGGTCCGCCCCGACCCGTGGTGCCGCCGGTCACGTGCCGGGGAGCGTCCCGGAGAAAGGCACCGACATGGCCGGCTTCGTCGACGAGGCCCAGGTCCACGTGAGAGCCGGTGACGGCGGCGCGGGGGCTGTGTCGTTCCGTCATGAGGCCCACGTCGCCCGCGGCGGGCCTGACGGTGGCGACGGCGGCCGCGGTGGCGATGTCTTCCTCGAGGCCACGGCGTCACTCGCCTCGCTCCTCGCCTTCCGGGACCACCCGCACCGGCGCGCCGAGAGCGGCTCCCACGGCGGCGGTGGCCGTCGCCACGGCCGGGCCGGGCGGGACCTTGTCGTGCCCGTCCCCGTCGGGACGGTCGTGAAACGCGCGGGCGGCGAGGTCTTCGCCGATCTCAGCAACCCGGGCGACCGCCTGCGGGCCGCCGAGGGCGGCCGCGGTGGCGCCGGCAACGCGCGGTTCCTGACGAACAGGCTGCGTGCGCCGGCCTTCGGCGAGCAGGGCGAGCTCGGCGAGGAGCGCTGGCTCGACCTCGAGTTGAAGCTCGTGGCCGACGTCGCCGTCGTCGGCTTCCCGAACTGCGGCAAGTCGACCCTCATCGCCCGGATCTCCGCCGCCAAGCCGAAGATCGCCGCCTACCCCTTCACGACCCTCGAGCCGCACCTCGGCGTGGTTCACCTCTCGGGGCGGGGTGACGGCGACGCCGGCGCGACGGAGTTCGTCATTGCCGACGTTCCCGGCCTCGTGGAGGGGGCGAGCGAGGGGCGGGGCCTCGGCCACCGCTTCCTTCGCCACGTCGAGCGGGCGCGCGTCCTCGTCGTCATGATCGACCTCGCCCCGGACGAGGGGCGCCCCCCGACCCGGCAGGCCGCCTCGCTGTTCGACGAGCTCGGCCGGTTCAGCCCGGAGCTTGTCGCCCGGCCCCGGGTTGTCGTCGGCTCGCGGGCCGACCTGGCCCCGGCCGGCTCCCGGCCGGACCCCGCCGACTACGGCGGTGAGCTCGAGATCTCCTCGGCGACCGGCGAGGGCGTCGCCACGCTCGTCGCCCAGCTCGGTGCCCTCGTCGGCGCCGCCCGCCGCGGGGCCCTCATCCCCGCCGCGACACCGGTTGTCCACCGGCCGGCGGCCGAGGGGGTCGTCGTCGAGCGCCACGGCCATGGCTTCGTCGTCGCAGGGCGGGCCGCCGAGCGGGCGGTCGGTCTGTCGGACCTCACGGACCCCGACGCCATGGCGCTCGTCCAGCGCCGCCTCAAGCGGCTCGGGGTCGACCGGGCGCTCGCCCGCGCCGGCGCGCGACCTGGCGACGACGTGCGGATCGGCCGGCTCTCGTTCACCTACAGCGAGGACACGTGATGCGACGGCAACCGTTCGCGCTCAGGGGCGCGCCACCGCGCGGCGACGGGGGCCCCGGGTGACCGTCGTCGTGAAGATCGGGTCGTCCTCGGTGACGGGTGCCGACGGCCTCGTCGACGCGGCCGCCGTCGCCAAGCTCGCCGCCGAGATCGGCGAGCTGTGGCGGGCGGGCCAGCCTGTCGTCGTCGTCACCTCGGGCGCCGTCACGGCCGGCGTCGCCGCGACCGGGCCGGCGGGGGGGCGGCCGACGGACACGACGACCCTGCAGGCGCTCTCGACGATCGGCCAGCACCGCCTGATGCGCGTCTACGACGAGGCACTCGCCGCCGAGGGGCTCTTCGCCGCCCAGGTGCTGCTGTCACTGCCGGATTTCGGCGCCCGCCGCCAGTACCTCCACGCCCGGGAGACGATCGGCCGGCTGATCGAACTCGGCGCGGTGCCGGTCATCAACGAGAACGATGCCGTCGCCGACGACGAGATCCGCTTCGGCGACAACGACCGTCTCGCCGCTCTTGTCGCCAACCTCGTCGCGGCGGAGTGCCTCGTCCTGCTCACCGACACCGAGGGGCTCTTCGACGCCGATCCGCGGCGCTGCGCCGATGCGACGCTCGTCGAGCAGGTCGTCGCCGTCGACGCCGCATTCGACGCCGTCGCCGGCGGCCCCGGCTCGGCGTCCGGCAGCGGGGGCATGGCCTCGAAGCTCGCCGCCGGCCGGATGGCGGCGTGGTGCGGGGTGCGCGCCGTGATCGCCGCGGCGAGCCGCCCGGGTGTCGTCGTCGACGCCGTGCGCCGCGTTTCCGGGGTCGGCACGACGATCCTCCCCCGCGCGGAGCGGCTCCCGGCCCGCAAGGCGTGGATCGCGTTTGCCCTCCCGGCCACGGGGCGGGTCATCGTCGACGAGGGCTGCCGCCGCGCCCTCCTCGAGCGGGAGGCGAGCCTTCTGCCGGCGGGCGTCGTGGAGATCGCGGCGCCGTTCGGGCGCGACGATCCGATCGAGATCGCCGCGGCGGATGGCTCGGTCGTCGCCAAGGGGATCACCCGCCTGCCCTCGGACCGGGCCGCAGAGTGGCTGGGCAGGCGCTCCGCGGACCTCCCCGCTGACCTCGCGGGCGAGCTCGTCCACCGTGACGACCTCGTCGTGCTCTCCGGCGCTTCGGCCCTTCCTCGCCGTCCCCGCTCGCCGGGCGGCACCCGGCCCCGGTAGCGTGGACCATGGCCAGCGAATCACTCGCGGAGCTCGGCCGGCGCGCCAAGGCGGCGTCCCGGGTCCTCGCCAAGTCGACGACCGGCCAGAAAGACGACGCCCTCGGGTTCGCCGCGGAGGCGCTCGGTGCCTCCGCCGACGAGATCCTGGCGGCGAACGCCGCCGACGTCTCCCGGGCGGAGGGCGCCGGCGCGACGCCGTCGGTCGTCGACCGGCTCCGCCTGAATGGCGGCCGCCTCGCGCAGATGGGGGAGGGCCTGGCGGCCGTCGCCGCCCTCGCCGACCCGGTCGGCGAGGTGGTCGAGGGCTGGGTGCGCCCGAACGGGCTCATTGTCCGGCGGGTACGCGTCCCGCTCGGGGTCGTCGGCATCGTCTACGAGAACCGCCCGAACGTCACCTCGGACGCGGCGGGGTTGTGTCTGAAAAGCGGGAACGCGGTCCTCTTGCGCGGCTCGGAGGGCGCGATCGGGTCCAACGTCGCGATCGCGTCGGCGCTGCGCCGCGGCGTGGTGAAGGCGGGCCTGCCGGCCGACGCCGTGGTGCTCGTCGAGGACACCCGGCACGAGACGGTCGCCGAGTTCGTGCGGCTGCGCGGCGTGATCGACTGCCTCGTCCCCCGGGGCGGGCCGGCGCTCGTCGCGCTCGTCGTCGAGCAGGCGACGGTTCCCTACGTCGTCGACGGCGACGGGAACTGCCATGTCTACGTCGACGCTGACGCCGACCTCGACGTGGCCGAGCGGATCGTCGTCAACGCCAAGACCCAGCGGCCCAGCGTCTGCAACGCGGTCGAGACCCTGCTCGTCCACCGGTCGATCGCGTCCGTGGCCCTGCCGCGGCTCGCCGCCGCCCTCGCGGGCGTCGAGCTCGTCGGCGACGACGCGAGCCGCGCCATCCTCCCCGGGATCGGCGCCGCCACGGAGACGGACTACGCGACGGAGTTCCTCTCTTTGCGTCTCGCCGTCGCCGTGGTTGACGACCTCGACGGCGCCATCGACCACATCGCCCGGTACTCGACGGGGCACTCCGAGGCGATCGTGACGCGCGACTACCTTGCCGCCCGGCGATTCGTGGCCGAGGTCGACGCCGCCGCCGTGCTCGTCAACGCCTCGACCCGTTTCGTCGACGGCGGCGAGCTCGGGCTGGGCGCCGAGATCGGGATCTCGACGCAGAAGCTGCACGCCCGGGGCCCGATGGGGCTGCGCGAGCTCACCTCGGTGAAGTTCGTGATCGAAGGCGACGGGCAGATCCGCACCTAGCGCGGTCCAGCCTTCACCCGTCCGGGCGGGGTGGTGCCGAGCCAGTAACGTGCCGAACGTGAGCGAACAGGCGGCATCCGCGGGCCCGGCGGCGTCCTCCGCCGCCATCGCTGTCGGGACGCGGCTGGCCATCATCCGCCACGGCGAGGCGTTCGCCAACGTCGACGGGGTGATCGGCGGGCACAAGGGCTGCCGCGGGCTCACCCCCCGCGGCGTCGCCCAGGCCGAGGCGCTCGCCGCCCGGCTGACCCGCACCGGCGAGCTCGCCGGCGCGAAGGCGGTGTGGACGAGCGTGCTGCCCCGCGCCATCGAGACGGCGGCCGTCCTTGCCCCCGCCCTCGGCGTCACCGAGTTCGGCCGGAACTGTGCGTTCTGCGAGCGCCACCCGGGGGAGGCCGACGGGATGACCTGGGCCGACTACGAGGAGCACTACCAGCGCCGCGGCCTGCCGGGCGACGATCCGGAGTTCCCGACCTCGCCGGGCGGCGAGAGCTGGATCGACTTCCTCGACCGGGCGGCCGCCGCCCTGGCCGACGTCGCGGCCGCCAACCCGGGGGGCCTCGTCGTCATCGTGGCGCACGGCGGGGTCGTCGACTCCTCGATGATCCGTTTTCTCGGGCTCGCCGAGCACGGCAACGTCGTCCGGCTCCACCCGGCCAACACCTCGATCACCGAGTGGCACCACACCGGCTCGCGCTGGCGGCTGGTGCGCTACAACGACGCCGCCCACCTCGGCGGGAGGCCCGAGATCCGCTCGACGGAGCCGGACTGGGTCGGCGTCGAGTCACCGGAGTGGGCGGCGACGAATCAGCAGGCGTAGTCCGGGTCGATGCCGTAGGGCGAGGCGAGGTTGCCCGGCGTCTCTTGGAGGAGCACGGGAACGCCGCCGGCGAAGATCTCGTTGTACCGGCTGAAGCCGTTGTAGGAGGCGGTCCCGGCACACCAGGCGGCGAGGACCGACGGGTTCGACAGGCTCTGCTCCGAGTACGGCGGGTTCGTGCGGGGGACCCCGGCGACCCAGAGGGGCACTCTCGGCCCGGAGGGCACGAGGTCGCCGGCGATGACTGGGTACTGGACGCTCGTCGAGTACAGGCCGACCTGGAGGCCCGCCTGCTCGAGGGCGCCGAGGGCGCCTTCGATCGTCGCGTCGTTGAGAGCGGTCGAGTCCGACCAGTAGTAGCCCCGCCCGAGGTCCGAGTGCGCCGTGGGCGAGAGCGAGGCGCCCTCGATGTCGAGCCACCACAGGCCGGCGTGCACGCCCTGGCCGGTCGCGTAGGCGAGCGCCTGGTCGGCGCCGTTGAACCCGTAGTTGTACGCCCGGCACTTCGCCGCCGCGGCGCCGGCGAGGGTGGCGCAGCTCCCCATCGGCCCGTCCGCCGACTGGGCGTTCGCCCCCGGCGTGAGGCCGGGGGAGTTGACGAACAGGTAGAGCGAGTACGGCGCGCCCGATGAACCGGCCGCTTCCGTCGCCCAGGCCGCTTCGGCTGCGAGGCACAGGTTGTTATGGCCGTCGAGCCAGCCCGCCACCTGGAGTACCGAGACCGCCGAGGAGGTGGGCAGGCCGTTCTCGACGGAGGTCGAGCCGGGCAGGGCGCACTGGAACTGCGAAATGTCGTAGCCGAAGACGTCGTGGGGGAGGGTGACGAGGCCGGGCGTGGCGACGTAGTCGCGCATCATCCCGGTGGCCCGGACCGTGCCGCGCAGTGGCCGGTGGGCGAGCGACCCGACGAAACGGGCGTCGCCGAAGTTGAAGATCCTCCCGTTGGCGGTCGTGAGCCAGTAGCCGCCGCCATCTGCGCTGGCGACGATCGAGACGACGGGGGCGTCGAGGGCGCGTGGGGTGTGCGAGGTGAAGGCCATCGCATCGCCGAAGTGGTGGACGGTGCCGTCCGAGGTGACGATCCAGTAGCCGAGCCCGTCGGCGGTCGGGGCGATGCCGACGGCGGAGTCGTCGAGCGTCGTCGCCCGCACCGACCCGAGCCTCCGCGCGTCGCCGTAGTTGTAGACCGTGCCGTCGGCGGCGAGGAGCCAGTAGCCGGCGTCGTCCGGTGGCGCGGCGATGGCGACGACCCGGGACGTGAGTGCGGCGTGCACGGGGGAGCCGCAGTAGGCGGCGCTGCCGTAGTTGTAGACGGCGCCGTTCGCCGCCACGAGCCAGTAGCCCGTCCCGATCGGCGCGGCGGCGATGGCGACGATCGGCTGGTGGTGGTCGCGGTGGACCGGCGAGCCGAGGAACGGCGCCCCTCCGAATGGAAAGACGTTGCCCTTCGCCGTGGCCAGCCAGTAGCCGGTCAGGCTGGCGGGCACCGCGCCGCCGACGAAGGCGACCTTGAGGTGGTGGTGGGCCTCCGAGCCGTAGAACCTCGCCCCCCCGAAGGGAGTGACCCCCCCGTTCGACTTGACGACGTAGTAGGCGGGCCTGGCGGCCTTCGTCGTCGGCGACGTGGTGGTCGGCGGCGGCGTGGTGGTCGGCGGCGGCGTGGTTGTCGTCGGCGGCGTGGTTGTCGTCGTCGGCGTGGTCGTCGTCGGCGCCGTCGTCGTCGTGGTCGTCGCCGACGACGACGCGGGGTTGGTCGTCGTGGTCGTCGTGGTGGTCGTGGTGGTCGTCGTCGTCGTGGTCGTCG
>Ga0187873_1000146_pt1 | contig 82295 bp, 52 predicted proteins | sample June2016WEW_16_1_2_FD_133012 | JGI IMG/M metagenome (GOLD analysis project Ga0187873, IMG submission 133012) | Peatland microbial communities from SPRUCE experiment site at the Marcell Experimental Forest, Minnesota, USA - June2016WEW_16_100 | ecosystem: Environmental > Terrestrial > Soil >...
ACCCTGACAGAGGTTTCGTCCGGGTGGTGGCCTCCAACTCAGCCGGAGAGTACACGGCAGTGAGAATCCCGATCGGCAACTACGTGGTCAGCGTAGAGGCCGCCGGGTTTCAAAAACTCGTACGCTCGGGGATAGCCCTCACGGCGGGCCAGATTCAGCGTGTGGATCTCACCTTGACGGTGGGGCAGGTTTCCCAACAGGTCGAGGTCGTCGGGAACATCACGAAGGTGGAAACCGAAAACGGGACGATTTCCGATGTCGTGACCTCTCACCAGATTGAAAACCTTGCCCTCAACGGCCAGAACGTTATGGGCCTGGAATTCCTCGTTCCCGGCGCCGCCATCGCTGACGGTCAAGAAGACGCGATGCAACTCGGGCACGCGGGCGGGGAAGTCAGCGTATCTTTCAACGGGGCCCGGATGGAATACAGCCAGTTGGAATACGATGGAGGGAACAACGCCCAGGAAAGCTCGCTGGGCATCGGGGGCGCGGTTACTCCGGCCCTTGATTCCATCGGGGAATTTCGCGTTTCCACCTCCAACTACGGCGCAGACGTGGGCCAGCATGCGGGAGCGCTGGTCGAGATGGTGACCAAAGGCGGCACCAAGGATTTCCACGCGAGCGCCCACGAATTCGTCCGCAACCAGGTCTTCGATGCGAACGACTTTTTTACTAACCAGCAGATTGATCCTCCGGGCGGGAATGCTCCCAAGGCACCCCTCCGATGGAACATCTATGGCTACACGGTGGGCGGGCCTTTCTACATTCCCGGCCACTACAACACGGGCAAGAACAAAACCTTCTTCTTCTGGTCCCAGGAATGGGCCAAATACCGTGCGGCCACGGCTCGCGGCGGGTCAGTTCCCACGGCGCGGATGAGGACAGGCGACTTCAGTGAATGCAACCCGAATTCAGCGAACTATCTGGGGGCTGAAGGCCAGTATCCACAATACTTCTCCCCAGAATACTGCACCTTGCCGACCATCACCTTGGAGGACGGCACAAAACAGAAGGTGGACCAAGTCACGCCGGTGAACGGCAACGGCGCCGCCTGGCTCGCGGCCTATGTTCCCCTGCCCAATAACGGCCCGGTCGGATACCACGGCGCTCACAGTGTGCCGACCAATTTCAGCGACAGGATCATTCGTGTTGACCAGAACATCAGCGACAAGGCATCGTTGTTCGTGCGCTTCTCCGACGACAGTTGGGTGAAGGAAAGTGTGCCGGCGCTCTGGACGGGATCAAGTTACGATACGACGGCGACCAACTATATTGTCCCCGCCCGGCAAGCTGTGATGCACCTCAACTACAACGTCAAACCGACGCTCATGAACGAATTCATCATGAGCTATACGGATACGCCCCATATCATCTCCGTGCTGCCTGGCCCGGGAAGCATTGCAGGGTCCGTCTTGAAGCCAAGCGATTGGAGCGCCAGCACCTTCTTTCCGGCCAACGCTTCGAATACATTGCTTCCGGGAATTTGGTTGAGCGGTGGGGTTCCCTTTAGCTGGGGGGTCACCAATGGGAACTACATTGGCCCCTATGATGCCGAACCCGTTTACACTTATCGGGATAACGTCGCCTGGATCCATGGGAAACACACCATCAAGGCCGGTTTCTTCTTGGAGAAATTCCAGTTGCGCGAGCAATTCGGTGGTGAGACGCAAGGGGATTACAATTTCGACGTGAGCAATACCGTCACCACACATAATGCACTTGCTGACATGTTCCTCGGCAAGATCTCTAACTACGCCGAGGGGACGTACAACAATCACGGCATCTACACGGGTGGTTACGGCGTGGGGCACTGGCGGCGTACCGATTTTGAGCCTTACCTCCAGGACGACTGGAAAGTCACCCGCAAGCTGACGCTTAATTTCGGTGTCCGTTATTACCTGCTGATTCCTCCCCACGACGTGAGCAAGCCAACCGTCGACTCGAGCTTCATTGCTTCCCTATACAATCCTGCTCTAGCTTCTCAGCTCGGCGCCGACGGACTCTTGCACAAGAACCCTGCCACGGGTCAGATCTATGACTTCTCGGGCTTTGGCAACGGTCTGGTGGAATGCGGCGCGGGGCCAATTGCGAAAGGCTGCCAGGTACCCTGGAAATTCAACATCGGCCCCCGCTTCGGTTTTGCCTTTGATCCCACGGGGTCCGGAAAGACCTCCGTCCGTGGCGGATATGGCATCTACTATGAGCCTGGGAACGGGAACGATGCCAACGTCATCGGCCTGGAGGGCAACGCCCCCACTACGCTGGACCCAGTTAAGTACAACATCGATGGTTACAACTTTGCGGGCGGCGGTTTTGCGGGTGTCGGACCGGCTAATATCCAGTCCATTCCCTATTACCAGAAGAACCCTTCCATGCATCAGTTCAACGTCAACCTCCAGCATGAGTTCCGAGGGAATAACCTGCTGACCGTGGGGTACGTCGCCACGCTGGGACGCCACTTGGATTCGAACCGCAACTTGAACCAACTCGCCATTCCGGTCGGGAATATGACTGTTCCAGCCGAGGCGGGGACTGACTATTGCGACGCGGAGGGGACCTGCGACGTGCAGAATAAACTCATGAGGGACCCCGGATCCACGAATTACTTCCGTTACTTCCAGGGGTTCGGCGCCATCCGGCAAAAGCAGTTTACTGCCATTTCCAGCTACCACTCACTCCAGGCGAACTTCCGCCACACCACGGGCTACGGCCTCACCTTCCAGGCTGCCTACACTTGGTCCCACATGATCGACAATTCCACCAGTGCTTACCAGTTTAACTCGGTGGATGAGAACTACAACATGGACCGGTGGAAGGGAACTTCCGACCTCAACCGTGCCCAGGTCCTGATGATGAACTACATCTACGATCTGCCGTTTTTCAAGAACTCCACCAACAAATTCGCCAAACAGGTAATTGGAGGATGGCGGATCAGTGGGATCACCGCTCTTTTCACTGGTGAACCTACCGGCCCTGGCGTCTGGGGTACCTGTGGTGTTGGGGGGTTCAAGACGGGCATCGGCGGCGACGTCATGTGCAATACGGTAGCCCCCGTCAAGCCCAATAAGACCATAATCAACGATCCAACGTTCGGTCCCATGGTAAGGTGGTTTGACCCCGCGGCTATGACGCAGCCAACCATGGATCAACTTTATGCCAATGGCCAGTCGGGCATGTTCGGATACATGGGCCGCAATACACTTACCGGCCCCGGCCGCAACAACTTCGACTTGGCTTTGTTCAAGGAGTTCTCGTTCCCGTGGTTCAAGGGCGAGCACTCCACACTCCAGTTCCGGCTGGAAACCTTCAACTCCTTCAACCACACGCAGTGGCTGGGGGTCAACGTGGGCTGCAATGGCGGTCCAAATCTCGACGGCAGCCCGGCCTTTGGTCGTACTTGTGGCGGGGATCAGTATAACGCAGGTAACGGAGAAGTCGCCGGTACCTGGAGCCCGCGACAGCTACAACTCGGCATGAAGTTCAGCTTCTAGTTTGACTTGTTGCTGGTTTGATTGCTTCCTTGGCCCTGGCTGCCCCGAAAGGGCAGCCAGGGCTTGTTTTTTTGGTGGCAGGGTCTTTCGACCAGGCTGTGGCGTATGTGTGAAGCAAGCGACACTGCAGGTGTTCCCGTCTTAGCCTTGATTTCTCATAACGGAATTTGGAAGGACGGGGCCTAACAGGCTGCAAATAAACGCTACCCTGGTGTCATCCTGAGCCCGTTCGCTGTCATCCTGAGCGCAGCGAAGGATCTCGCTCTGCGGATTTTCATGGCAATGCGAGATTCTTCCTTCGCTTCACTCAGGACCGCCTGCGGCTCCTCAGAATGACACCGCAAACGAGTTTCTCCGCAGCCTGTCAAACCCCGCCTTTCCGGTAGCCCCCTTGAAGCGTCCCAGCGTGCGGGCGGGATGTCGGACAATTAGGCACTTTGCCCTTACGATTCTGCCTACTGGTGGGCTAAACTGGTAATAACTCTATTGACAAGCCACGGGTACGGTGCTAGCCTCTAAGTCTTGCGGCCGAACAGAGCTCGGCCTGAGGCGCGTCCCGATCAACGGATTACCCGAGAATCACACCACCCTTATGGCCCGGAACGACGAAAGTGCGATGCTTATGCAAAGAGTGGAGGACTCCGGCCTGCACCAAATGTGGGGGCTCACCTATGCGCTAATCAAGGTCAGGAACGGAGCGCTGACCCATAAAGATGTTAAAAATGAAGGAACCTCCGGGGATGTGTATGAAAACAAAGGCGAGGGTGACAAAATGGACGACAATCGAAGCGGCTTTTTGTCCGCAAATGCACGAGTTGCGCGATAATCGGGGCGAAACCAGAGTGTTATTGAAAGGAAAAGAGAGAGTTGTTGGGCGCGAGGCCGAGCAGGCGTAGCGCGGACCTGTTCTGTAGGTCCGCGGCTCGTCCCCTATGGGCAAGGAAGAGCCGCGGACCTACAGAACAGGTCCGCGCTACCCTTCCTCGGCCCGAGTTTCTGCCCATCATGGGCAGCCGAAAGGCTGTCAATGCTCAGGGCGACACCAGGGTAGCGCTTTTCCGTACCTCGTAAAGCCCCGCCCTTCCGGTAGCCCCCCTGAAGCGTCCCCGCGTGGTGAGAAATCCGGACCATCTGCTTGGCTTCTCCCCGTTGCTTCCGGTGTTACAATCGGCGCGGCATGATCCTGGGCACGGGAGGGGGTTCGCTCATATGAATCGGCGGAAATTTGTGCGTTCTTTTGGCGCGTCGACGGTCTTCTCGAGATTAGCACTGACAGCGGAATCACCGTTCCCATGGCTCAAGGGAGATTTGCGTGCCATGTCATTTGATGAAGCCTCTGTTTTTCCTCACGCGGGCGGCCCGGGAGCGAATCCCGTTTGGCCTCGGCCGGCGATCGTTCCGCTGCCCACGCAGACGGCTGGGGTCGCTGAGCATATGGTGGATTTGGGCGGGACTTGGAAATTTACGACCTCTCCTCCTGCGGCCTTCTGGACGAATGACGCCGACCCCGTGGCTTGGCCGGATGTCCTGGTTCCGGGCGAACTCGCCGCCCAGGGAATCCCAATTGCGAGAGATGTCGAGTACCCCTACAAGCGGTCACTTCGAATTCCCGCCGAGGCAGCCGGCAAGAGGCTTCTGATCCGGTTCGCCGGGGTTTACAGCTATGCGCGCATTTGGGTGAACGGGAAGTTCTTGCGAGACCACCAGGGCGGCTTTACGTCGTGGGATTGCGATATCAGCGACTATGTAACGCCCGGGCAGGCAGCCTGGTTGACCGTCGGGGTTACGGACCGATCCGACGAGATTTCCTATGCCAGCAATTATGCCAAACACTACGTGGGCGGAATTCTGCGCGAGGTCAAGCTGCTTATCCTGCCGCGGGATTATGTTTCCAGGTTCCAGGTAGAAACCGCCTTCGATTCGTCATACACGCAGGCGCAGCTTAGAGTAACCGTGGCCGCCACGTTTCACGGTGGGCAGAGCGCTGCTTTGAAGCTGCATCTGAAGGATCCTCAAGGGGATGCTGTTCCTCTGAATGCCAACTCGGTGCAGCTTACCGTCCGGAGCCCGGAGGCAAGCTTTGAGATTCCCGTTCGCTCGCCCTCCAAATGGGACGCCGAACACCCGAACCTCTACACGCTCGAGGCTGACGTGTTCGTGGATGGCGCCTGGACGCAGAAACTTATGAGGAAGGTCGGATTTCGGAAGATCGAGCGGCGCAAGAACCGCCTTTACGTAAACGGTGACGAAGTGAAACTGCGGGGCGTCTGCCGGCATGATGTTCACCCGCTGCGGGGACGCTCGACGACTCCCGAGATGGATGAGAAGGATGTGATTCTGCTCCGCGACGCCAATGTTAACTTCGTTCGAACCTCGCATTATCCTCCCACGGAGAGCTTTCTGGAAGCCTGCGACCAATACGGAATATACGTCGAAGAAGAATCGGCAGTGTGCTTTGTAAACCAGGCGTGGTCGCTGGCGGCGCCGGCAGAATCGGCGCCCGAATTTACGGCGAGGTATATGAACCAATTTGCGGAGATGGTCGAGCGGGACCGAAACCATCCCTCGGTTATTATCTGGTCATTGGGGAATGAGAGCCATTGGGGAATGAATTTCGAGAAAGAGCGCGCCTACGCCAGGCAGGAGGACCCGACGCGGCCGGTCATCTTCAGCTATCCCGAGACCGTTCCCAAAGACCTCAGCGGTTATGACCTCTACAGTGAACACTATCCGCAGTTTGATGCCGATTTGACGAGCCCAGACATTCCGAAACTCAATGATGAATACGCGCACATTTCCTGCTACAACACGGACACTTTGAAGCGCGATCCGGGGGTAAGGAACTTCTGGGGACACAGTATGAAACGCTTCTGGGAGAACTGCTATAACGCGCCAGGGTGCCTGGGCGGAGCGATCTGGGGCGGCTTCGATGAGGTCTTCATGCTGCCCGAATCGCCCGTGGGCTATGGAGAGTGGGGGATCATCGACGGATGGCGGCGGCCTAAGCCTGAGTATTGGCTCACCCAGAAAGCCTATTCACCGGTACGCATCGCGGACGGGGAAATCTCGAACCCCGGGGCGGGTCAACCCCTGGAGATTCCAGCCGGCAACTGGTTCTGCCATACCAATTTCAGCGAGCTCAAAACCCTCTGGAGCGTGGGAAATGAGTCAGGGGAAACCACGCGCGCCAATATTGCTCCCGGCGCCCGAGGGACACTCCGAATTCCGCCGCGTGGTTGGCGTGACGGAGAAGTTCTCAGTTTGAAATTCTACCGGGCCGGCGGAATCCTGGTTGATGAGTTTAACCTGCGCATGGGTGCGAAACCGAGAGTCTTTCCACATGCGCAGGGGCCAGCGCCAGAGGTTGTTGAGGATGCGCAGTCCCTGACCGTCCAAGGTGCAGACTTCCGCATGGTTTTCAGCAAGAGAACGGGCCTGATCACCGAGGGAGTTTTTCGCGGCAGAAAGATCCTGGAAAGCGGACCCTTCCTGAACCTGGGCTCACTCATCTTGCCACCCTGGTGGCCGACCAGCATCCGGCACTCCTCGGCTGGGGATGAGGCGGTAATAAGTCTAGCCGGGGGCTACATGGCTCGGCACGGGGCGGAGGCGGAACGGGTAACCGTTGATTTTGAGATCAGAATTGATGGCCGGGGGTTGATCACAACCGACTACGCGATTCACGACCAACCCAAGGGCATCAGTGAAGTCGGGGTGGCCTACACGCTTCCGAGTTCGATTGACCGGCTGACGTGGGATCGAAAGTCTCTGTGGTCCGCCTATCCCTCTGACCACATCGGCCGCCCTCAAGGGACTGCAACGCGAGAGGCCGGCGGCCCGGCGGAGACCTACCGCAACGAACCCAAGGGGCCCTGGTCCCAAGACTCAAAGGATTTCTTCCTTTACGGACCCGACGACCCCGGCGGCCGGGGGACGAACGATTTTCGCAGCCTCAAGGAGAACATTTGGCACGCGTCTTGTGTCCTGGCGGGAACAGACTTGCGGGTCAGAGCGGAATCTGACAGCACAGCGGCTGTCCGGGCTGAGGTGTTGCCGGACGGCAAAGTGCGGTTCAATATCAACAATTTGTGGGGCTATCCGGACCTGGAGTGGGGAAACTACACGCAGCCGGTGACTCTCCCGCGAGGCTATAAGAATAGCGTGCGAATGCGCTTCACCGACACTGACGAAAGTTAAACAGGGCGGTAAGCATCGCTGTGACACGCGCAGCAGTTTTTGCTTTTCGTAGCGGCGCCCTTCAGGGCGGCATCATAGATTCAAAGACTTGCCCGCCCAAAGGCGGCCTCTACGAGAGCCGGGTCTGAGTTGTCACACAGTCTCTTGCAGGGCTCGCAAATTTGCACGAAGGCCACTCGATTTCACCGTGTTCGATAGGAGACCCGTTATGAAGCGCCGCGAGTTTTTTCAAGAGTTGAGAACCCTGTCCGCGGTTTCCGCCGCCTGGGCCTTCACCGGAGACTCCCGGCTTGGGGCGGCCGAGGACAGAGCCTCGCAATGGATCGACCCGGCCACCGCCCGAGACTGGCGGGCTCGCTGGGAGAAATCCATTTTTGAGCGTTCCGTGAAGAATCGCTATTGCGATACGGAAATGGCCGAGGAACTGGGCTGGCTGGTCAGCCCGTTTCTTGACGGCTTCTATTATGGGTATCTCGCGACACGCGACGCGAGGTGGATCGAGCGGCTGATTGATTGGGCAGACTCCTGCGTCAAGCGCGCTGTCAAGGAACCGGACGGTTACCTCGGCTGGCCCAAGGTCAGCGACCAGACGGAAGGCTTTGACTACGACAGCATGTTGGGTGAAGCGATGATGCTGCGCCCGATAGTCTTAATGGCGGATGAGATCTTGAAGGCGCCGGCGCTCGAGGCCCAATGGGGCGGAAAGGCACAGGGCTATCTGGAGCTGGCCGAACGGACCTTCGAGAAGTGGGATTCGCGGGATTCCTGGCGCGACTGTCAGGTGGGCGGCTTGTGGGTAGTCCAGTACTTCGGGATTGACCCCGCCACCGGCCAGTGGACCGAGGGCTATGCGCGACGCAAGACTGAGGCTTTTTCCCACCCGGACAACAAGGAGAATCTCATCGCCCTCTGGCTCATCACCATGTTCGATGTCACAAAGAAGTCCGTCTATCGGGAGCGGTGTGAGAAGTGGTGGCAGCTTCAAAAGTCGCGCCTGGAAACGCGCGAGGGCGGGAAGTATTCTGTCTGGGACTACTGGGACCCGGCGGGATCCTGGGACTACAAGCCGGATGGCTCGACCAAGCACTGGGTGGGTGTTCACCCTAACGGCGGCTACTACGCGATTGACCTGGAAGGCATCGTGGCGGCCTTCAGGCACGGATTGGTCTTCACCCGCGAGGATATCGACCGCCTGATTGTCACCAACCGCGATTTCATGTGGAATCGGCAGGTTCAGGGAGCGAAGTTCCAACGCATCGACGGCGGCCAGCCTGACCCGCGATGGAAAAACTCACCCGGCGTTCTGTGGGAAGCGCTCATTCCTTATGACGAGACCTTGCGCAAGATCTTCGTCGCCAACCACCGCCCTGATACCTGGGGCGGCTTGAGCGCCACGCCCTGGTTCCTCTCGCTTGCGGTCGGACACTGAGCGTAAACAAGAACTGGAGAACAAATGCTATGACATTCCGGAGCGTTGTCGAAGGACATGCAAGGGCAGGTCTTATTCGCAAGCGGCTGACAAGCGGAGACCCTTCTGCTCGATCAAGCTGCCTTTGGGGCCGCAGAATGATGCCGGGGAGTGTGGCGGCCCTCCTGGCTCTGTTGGTCTTCGGAGCCCTGGGAGTCTGGCCCGCCAAAGCTCGGGATGCGATGGGGGCCAGCACCGCGAACCGGCCTCCTCGCAAAGTGATCATCGGTACGGTGGTGCAAGGTTTCTGGGAGGAATACCCGGGTTTGGAGAAGCGCCTGGAGCAACTCGGAGCAATCATCGACCGAATGGCAGAAGAATCCAAGAGGAAATATGGCCGTGGTCTGGACCTCGCGATTCTGCCCGAAGAGGCGGTGACCGGAGAATCTTCGGATGACGTGGTTCGAACCTCGGCCACATTTGAAGGGCCGGTGAGGGAGGCCTTCGCACGGAAGGCCCGAGAACTGGGTTGCTATATCGTGGTACCGATGAACCTGCTGGAGGAAAAGCAACGGAGGATATGCTCCAACGTGGCAATCCTCGTGGGCCGCAAGGGCGAGGTAGTGGGCACTTACCGCAAGGTGCACCTGGCAGTCCCGGTCGGCAGCGATAGCATGGAAGGGGGATTGACCCCTGGCAAAGAAGTGCCGGTTTTCCAGTGCGATTTTGGCAGGTTGGGGATACAAATCTGTTTCGATATGGAATATGACTCGGGCTGGGACCGGCTGGCGCTCGCAGGCACGGAGTTGGTGGCGTGGCCGACGCAGCAGCCGGGGACATCAGGACCCGCCGCCCGCGCCTTGCGGCACCGCTACTATATAGTGTCCAGCACTTGGCGCAACAACGCCTCCGTATTCGAGCCGACGGGCAAGATTGTTGCGCAGGTGAAGCCCCCTGGGCAGGTCCTCGTACAGGAGATCGATCTCAGCTACGCTATTCTCCCTTGGAGCAAGATACTGCGGAATGGCGACGCGCTCAGCGAGAAGTATGGCGACAAGGTGGGCTTCCATTACTACGATGACGACGACTTGGGCATCTTTTGGTCCAACGACCCAAGCGCCACCATTGGCCAGATGGTCCGGTCGCTTGGCCTGGACGAGGAAGAAGAGGAGTTGGAGCGCATCCGGCAGCTCTATCGAAAGGCGGGTGTGCCCGATAATTGAGAGCCCAAATGGCGTCGCTGGCTGGCGCAGAGCTGCGCTCCGCGCCAGCCAGCCGCCACGCAGGCGGGGGTCGAGCGATGGCCTTGGACTCGCTTTCCAAGGCATGGCGGAGCAGTGCAGCCGCCAGTCCCGAGCCTCCGGTCTGCGCACTGCACTCGCCCCTACTGCGTCACCTTCAAGATCCCCTGTAGGGGAATGTCGGCCGACGATTTTCCCACCATGATTTCAAAGTCGCCCGGCACCACCCGCCAGTGCATGTCGATATCGAGCAACTGCAGGTCCTCGGGGGTCAGGGTCAGCGTCACGGTCTTCGTCTCCCCTGATTTCAGCGCCACGCGCTCAAACCCGCGTAGTTGTTTGACGGGCAGGGAGACTGGGGCGTAGGTCTCGCGAACATAAAGCTGCACGGTTTCCTCGCCCGCGCGCTCGCCAGCGTTCTTCACGTCCACGCTGACGCGCGCCTCGCCCCCCGTACGGATCGCGGCTGGCTCGATGCGAAGATTGCTATACTCATAGTTGGTATAGCTCAGACCATGACCAAAGGGATAGAGGGGCGTGGCGGGCATATCCACGTAGCCGCGCTTTAACTCCTTCATCCAATAAGCCTTGAAGGGCTTGTAGTTGTAGAACGCCGGCAACTGGCCGGAGTGGCGGGGAATGGTGATGGCCAGGCGGCCACTGGGGTTGTAATCGCCGAACAGAACATCGGCCACGGCGGTTCCTCCACGCTCGCCGGGCCGCCACGCCTCCACGATGGCCGGCACGTGCTCGGCGGTCCAACGCGTGGATAACGGCCGGCCGTTGACCAGCACCACTACGGTGGGGGTTCCGGTCTCGTAAACCGCGCGGACAAGATCCTCCTGCACGCCCGTGAGGTCCAGGCTGGCGATGTCGTGGCCCTCGCCGTCCGTGGGAGGGTCCTTGTCCTCGTCCACATCATTCTGGCCCTGGTTTTCGCCGACCACCACAATCGCCACCTCCGCGTTTTTGGCGGCGCGGGTGGCTTCGGCGAATCCGCTCTTGTCCTCCCCCAACACCTTGCAGCCCTTCACCGCGGTCACCTTGGCGCCGGGTTCGACTTTGGCCTTGATCCCCTCCAGAATGGAAACAATGTGCTGGGGAATGGCCTTGGGCGAATAGTCTCCGAGCTGATTCATCAGGTTTTCCGCATCCGGGCCAATCACCGCCACCGACTTCAGATTCTTCTTGAGCGGTAGCAGGTTCTTTTCATTCTTCAGCAGGACGATCCCCTCGCGCCCGGCACGCAGCGCCAGGTCCTGATTCTCCTGGGAATGGACGACGCGCGCGGCCCGGTCTACATCAACATAGGGATTCTCGAAGAGCCCCAGGCGGAACTTTACTTCCAGGACCCTGCGCAGGGCCCGGTCGATAAGCGCCATGGGGACACGCCCTTCCTCCACGCTTTCCACCAGCGGGCCCATATAGGCAGGTTCGTAAGTGATATTCACATCGACTCCCGCCTTCAAGCACAGCGCACCCGCTTCCTTTTGGGTGGGAACAATATGCTCATAAATCATGGTTGAGAAGCCGCCGCCTTCACTTACGACGATTCCCTTGAAGCCCAGATCCTGCCGGAGCACGTTGTTCATCCACTTCTCAGAGCCGTGGGACGGGACATCCTCGACCTCGGGGTATCCCGCCATCACGCCCAACCCTCCGGCTTTGGTTATTGAACCAATCCAGGGAAGCATATCGTTCTCGCGCAGCGAGCGTTCCGATAGCTCAATCGCTCCACGCTCCAGCCCGCTGGCGGGGGAGCTCTGGGTGGGGAAATCCGTCAGCACGGCGATGACCTTATCCGGGTCAGCAAGGTTGGTGCCTTGGGTGGCGTGGACGATCGCCTCACCGATGCGCATGTAGAGATAGGGATCTTCGGTGTAGGCTTCCTCGTTCCGGCCCATGCGCGGATCGCGATCCAACTCCATCACCAGAGTGGAAAGCATGTGGATGCCGACGGCGCGGGCCTCGGCTGCCGCAGCCGCGTAAACCGCCTTCACCAGGTCGAGGTCGAACGAACTGCCAATGGCCAGGCCCTCCGGGAAAACCGTTGCCCCGGGATACATGGCGCCGTGTGTGCCCTCCTCGTCTTGTAGCACAGGGATTTTCAGCCGCGTCTGGGTGAGCGCGATCTTCTGCAGTTCATTGAAGTACATAGCGGCGTGGCGGGCGTTACCGTCGTGCAGTACTTCGTCCGCGAGTGTGAAGAAACCGCAGGCCGGCCCGATTTCCTGGGTGTAGGTTCCGGCGGTGAATCGCTTGCACGCCTCTCTCTTTGCCGGAATGGTCGTTCCCAGTTCATCCACATAAACGCAGGGCAAATTGAGCTGCCCAATCTTTTCTTTAAGCGTCATGCGGCTCATCAAGTCATCGATGCGCTCCTCGACCGGCCGCTTCGAGTCAAGGTAAATCGGCAAATCGCCGCCGGCCTGCGCGAAAAGCGCCGGGCCGCTCGCGACCACCGCGCTGACGGCCGCCACCAACCACCAGAATGATTTCCTCCCGATCATTTCTCACCTCCAGGATGCCATGCGATCTTCAGATGATTCTGAAGTGACAAGATTATTCCGTTTTACCCGCTAAGCTGCAACGGCCAAATGCCTGGGCGTTCTCCCCGACCGCGCTCAAGGAAATGATACTGGCGCTCTGCCGTAGCGCCGCCGTATCGCCGGCTCACGACGCCGGCAGGATGCCGGCGCTACGAGTTGTGCTGTGCCATTCCCACAGAAGCGAAGTCTGCGGCGAATCCTGCAGCTCCCTCAGGCGAAACACTCCTTCATAATGCTTACGTAGCGGCGACAGGTTTCCTTCATGTCCTCACTGGAGCCGTCCTGCTCAAGCGAGAGGCTGCCCTCGAAGCCAATGGCCTTCACCGCCTCGGCGATGGCCCGGAAGTCCATCACACCCGCACCAATGGCGACGTATTCCCGCATCCGGGCGTCGACGTCGCGCAGGTGAAGATTCAGGAGATGCTTGTTGGCTTTGTGGATGGCCACGGGAGGATACTCCCGCTGGTTCATGGCCCAGCCACAGTCAAGGTTGAAGCCCAGCATCGGGTCGTGAACGGCATCCCAAAGGCGCAGGAAGCTGTCGGTGACGGGCAGCATGGTGTGCGTGTGATTCTCGATCGAGAACTTGGCGCCATGGGCTTTGGCGCGCGCCAGGCAATCCCGGATTGCCCCCACGAAGATATGCCACAGCTCATCAAAGTCATAGCCGGGAGCGATGTCGATGTGAAATTTCTCGCCCGGTTTGGCGTCGTCCATAAAGTAACGCGGCAGATAGGTTGCGGTCGATTTCAGTTCCCGCGCCCAGGGAGCAACAATGTTCACCATCGGCGCGCCGAGCTTCTTCGCGATGCGGCAGCCTTTTTCAAAATAGTCGAGGCTAACCTTGCGCTCTTCCGGGTTTCTGCTCGTCAACCCCTCCACCACCGGCTGGAAGAAGGGATACTGGTTCACCACCAGCCGGTTTCGTTCCATTTGTTTCTTGAGCCGATCGATGGTCGAGTCCGTCCAGTATTCGTCAATGTCTTTACGGGAATTGGCAATCAGTTCGATGCTCTCGAATCCCAGGCTGCCAATGATGTCGATGGCCTCTTCGGGGTGCGCGCCGGGAGCGAGGCTATGGAAATTCCAACTTACCGATCCGATCTTGACTTGGCGCTTGGTGCGTTCGCCGCCTGGATAGGCGGGTTGGACGGGCGCTGCCGCGAGCGAGCTGCTCGCACCTGCAATCAACGAGTAACTGCCCAGACCCAAAGCCGATATAAATTCGCGACGTTGCATGATGTTTCTCCTCTGCTGTAGCGCCGCTGTCTCGGCGGCGCATGACGCCGGCAAGATGCCGGCGCTACGAGTTGTATTCTGTCATTCCGGCACAAAAGGCTGCGGAAAAACTCGTGGCCGCTGTCATTCTGAGCGAAGCGAAGAATCTCTGCAATTATAGAATCAGGCAAATGCAGAGGTCCTTCGTCGCCTGCGGCTCCTCAGGATGACAGCCATGGCGGTTTGTCCGCAGCCTGACAAGCCCTGGTAAGCCATCGCAGGGGCAATTCATGAGCTGCCTCTGCGCAACCAGCCTGGCGAGTTGTTGCCTCGCCCCGGCCCTACCGCACGCGAAAGGTATAATGCCCGGGAGCGACTTCTAATACCAGCGATGTGTCTTCCTGCCGCAGGTATCGGACCCCTTGCACCTCCGAAACGGGGCGGCCGCTTTCGGTGAGCTGCTCCCGCGAGCGGGCCGGCAAGAAAACCGTGGCGGTAGTGTTTGCCGGAATACGCACCGTCAACTCGAAGCCGGTTCCGTCCTTCTTCCAACTGCTCTCGACGCGGCCTCGCGCCGTGTCGTGCCAGGCTTTCACCCAAGTGATATCGCCGACGGGCTGCGGTTTGATCGAGATGTGGTCGAGATCCGCTTCGATGCCTGCCAGGCCGGCGTAGAACCACTCCTCGATATGGCCGAGCATGCAATGGTTCTGGGAGGAAGCAGGATCGGCGTCCCAAGCCTCGGTGAGCGAGGTGGCGCCCCGCTCGAGTTGCGCGCCGTAGCTGGGTGGGTCGCTGCGATTAGTCATAGTGAAAAGCAGGTCGGACCGGCCCCCCTCCAGCAGCGCGCGGACGAGGTAATGATATCCGATGTCGCCTGCGGTCTGTTGATTGCCACGCCGCGTCACGTCATTGGCCAGGGCTTCGAGCACGCGCTTTCGTTCCCCTCTCGGGCAAAGGTCCATGACCAGAGGCATGGCCTGTGCCGTCTGGCTGCCGGTCGAGTATTGGCCTGTCTTGGGGTCGAAAAAGGTACGGTTGAACGCCTCCCGCACGCGCTCCGCCAGCGCCCCATACCGATCTGCATCCGCCCCGTGTCCCAGCAGGCGGCTGGCCTGCTCCACGACGCGCAGGTCCTGATAATACGTTGCCGTCGCCGTCACCCCCAGCGGGGTGAGCTTGGAAACGCCGGGCTCTCCCGGGCCGATGTCATACCAATCGCCCAGCCCGTAGGAGACGATGTTGTTCTGCCCCTTGCTCCCGAGATAATCCACGTAGCGCACCATGGCCGGCAGGCTCTCTTCGAGCGTGCGCCGGTCACCATACTGGAGGTACGACCACCAGGGGACCATCACCATCGCGCTGCCCCATTCCGGAGAATCTCCGAATCCGTATGCGTGGACCACATAGTTGGGCGCGGTGTCGGGGATGAGCCCCTCGATGGTCTGCGAATCCCGCATGTCGCGTACGATTTTGGGAAAGTACGCGGCGAGGTCGTAATCATACCCGATGGCGGACGCCATCAGGTAAGGCACTTCCAGCCAGCCGAGTTTTTCGCGGTGGGGGCAGTCGGTAACCACACTCTCGAGGTTGCTGCGCACTGCCGCGTCAATCAGCTTATGGATTCGGTTGAAGAGTTCGTTCGAGCAGGAAAACTCGCCGGCCGGGGGCGCCGAGGAGTAAAGGAATTGCCCCTCCAGATCGGTCACCTCGGCATCGCCTTCCACCTGGACGTAGCGGAAGCCGTAATAGGAAAAACGCGGATGCCAGGTCTCCGGGCTGCCGCCCTTGAGCGTGTAGGTGAAATACTCGGGGCCGCCCGAGCTTCTTTGGGTGACGAAGCCCTTTTCATCCAGCAACTCGCCAGGGGTCAGACGGACCGCGTCGCCGGCTTTACCGCGCGCGGTGATCTGCGGCCAACCGGCGAAATTTTGAGTCAGGTCGTAAACATGGATTCCCGGCGCAGGTTCGCTTACCTTCACCGTGTGGAAGACCTGCATCACTTTGATGGGTGGCTGCGTCTGGGCGATCAGCCGCTCTGTGGAATCGTCTACGATCTCGGTTGGCTCCCAATCCTTCCCGGCAAACCCCGGCTCGTTCCAGCCGGGCTGTTCCTCACGAGCGTCATAATCTTCGCCGCCGTAAATGCACGAGAAGCGGGTGGGACTCGGTGCGGCCTTCCATTTCGCGTCCGAGACGATGGCTTGCGTTGTCCCATCGTCGTACTCGAGGCGAAGATGCAGGATGAATTTGGGGCGCCCGAAGCTTGCATTGAATTTGACGTAGCGCCCTCCGGCAACGTTGTACATGCCGTTCCCCAGCACCACCCCGACGGCGTTGGCTCCGGGGCGCAGGAAGTCGTCGACGTTGTAGGTGGCGTATAAGTTCGTGCGCCGGTAGTTGGTCCAGCCGGGCTCCAAAACGTTGTCGCCGACTTTGCGGCCGTTGAGGTATAGCTCGAAGAACCCCAGCCCGGAGATGTAGGCCGTGGCGCGGGTCACTTTGCGTGCCACCGTAAACTCCCGCCGGAACATGGGCAGCGGACCGGAGTTAATCGCCGTGCGGCTCCAGGCGATCCAAGTTGCCTGCCAGTCTTCGGGCCTTAGAATTCCCATCGACCAGCTTGCCACCGGGCTCCATTCCGATGGCGCGCCGTTCTGGTCCCAGGTGCGCACCTTCCAATAGCAGCGCAAGTGGGAGGATAGTGGTTTGCCGCCGTAAGCAATGCCTACGCTCTCGTGGCTGGCCACCTTGCCGCTGTCCCATTGATCCGCCTGACCCGCGTCAAGGGCAGCTCGGGAGGAAGCGACGAGAATCTGATAGGCAGACTGTGACTGGCCCCGCTCTGGAGACTCCAGCGTCCAACTAAGGCGCGGCTGGAGAACGTCGACCCCTTGCGGGTTCACCCGATATTCGCAGCGCAGGCTCGCAGGCGTGACACCCGGCGAAGCCAGCAGCGCCGCCCACAACAAAAGCGTGGTCATGGAGCCTCCCCTCACGGTGGCTGCGCTCGCCCGGTTCGGGGCTCACCGTGGCTTCCGGAATCGACGGGATGATGCACATGAGAATAACCGTCTCGATCGACTACCGGAATTTCTTTACGTATTCCAGGAACGACTTGGCCGTGCGGTCCAGGTTCTCGATGGAACCTCCGCCCTCGGTCACGGCGCAGATCTCGTATGCGACATAGCCCTGGTACCCAATTTCCTTGAGAGCGGCAAAGAACGAATCGTAATCGATGAGGCCGGGACCCATGGGGATTTCCAGATTCACTGATTCGGCTTTTGCATACTCCACGAGTTCCGGCAGGTAACGGTAGCGGGGTACCGTTACGTATTGGGCCACGGTCGTGTGAACGATGAAGGGTTTGAGCTTAAGAACCGACTGCCGGATTTCCCCCGGGCTCAGGCCCTGTACAGTGGGGCTCCAGGCGTCCCAGGCAGCCTTAACGTTGGGGTGATTGACTTCGCTCAGCAGCCAATACATGGCTTCCGGGCTCACAGCGATATCGTGATGGTTCTGGACCGCCAGGGTCACGCCATATCGCGCCGCCTGCTGCCCCGCCAAGCGCAGCCCTTGGACGACGGTAGCGTACTGCTGGTCGTAAGGGATGCCCGGCCGCTCATAGCCCGTAAAGACCCGCACCAGGTTCGTGCCCAGGTCACGCGCCAGGCGTGCCACTTCGCCCAGGTAGGCAGCCTGAATTTCGACGTGGGGGATTCCAGGTTTATCGGTCCCCGCCGTAAAATCCGTGTACGCAGCCAGCGCTACCAGTTTGAGGCCGAGCTGGTCAATCCTGGCGCGCAGCCGTTGGCGGGCCGCATCATCGTAATCGAGAGGCGAGAGGTGCGGCCGTTTGGCCATGAGCTCAACCCCGTCGTAACCGAGTTCCTTGGCCTTGACCAGGAAATCGTCCACCGACAAAACCGCCTGGCCGCGCCAAGCCCCCGAGTAGCTGACCGAATGCAAACAAGTTTTGATTTTGAAATCTCTCGGGTTGCCGGTGGGAAGCTGTTGCGCCTGGGCAGACATGATCAGTCCTGCACCGGCCAGGAGCAACCCCGCACAGGCTCGCGAAATGGATCTTCGCACGTTAGACTCCTCCACATGCCGCCGCGATTCCTGCTCGCGCGCAGCGGGCCGAACGCCGTTCGGCCCTACGGGATGCTTCGCTGCCCTGCTGAGTCCGCTCCTTCTGTCAGGCTGAGCGCAGTGAAGCCTCCGCCGTTGTTTTGGCCGCGGGGTGGGAGCGCAGATTCTTCGCTTGCTGCGCTCCCTCAGAATAACGGCCCCCGCAAGTCTATCAGCAAACTGCTATACGATGTCTTCCGTCTTGGGGTCCCAGCGCACCGCGCGCTTCTTGTGATATGAGGTAATTGACATCTGGCAAGCGATGGCCGAGCGGTAACCGATTTCGAACGGGCAATTGGGCTCCTTGCGGCTGCGCATGCAGTCGAAGAAATTCTGCATGTGCACAGCCGTGCCATCGAAGTAGCCGCCTGCTTGCCCTCCTTCCGGCGGTACGCTGGAGATCGTGTCGACCCCCAGACTATCGCCTCCCTGGGGGAGGTACCGCACCTGGTCGCCCGGATTGCGCGAAATCGTCCCCTTGTTGCCCAGCAGCAGGTCATGGCCTTCGCCGTAGAAGTTGTTTCCGAACATGGAATTCCAGGTAAAGAGGATCTTCCCCTGCAGCATGGAAACATCTTCGGTGTCAGGCACCTGCATCTTGGGTGAAAGGAGATTGGCGCCGGTCATCGTGACGCTGTCAGGAATTTTGAAGTCCATCAGTTTGTACCAGAATCCCACCTGGTGGACCATGTTCTCATACACGTTGCTGCCATCGTAGTCCCAGAAGAAACGCCAATTGATGTAGCGCTGCGGATCGAAGGGATGCGGTGTTGCTTCGCCCTGGAAACCCTTCCAATCCACGTGCTGCGGATCGCAATCCCCGGGAATCTCGCGCGTCCATCCGCCATAGGGCGCGTTGCGATAATGGTGAGTGTGGAGGGCCGTGATCGTACCCATTTTCTCGGGAGTTACCATTTCCCGAATCCTGGCAAAGCCGGGAGTGCTTATGGCCTGAATTCCAACTTGCACCACGCGCCCCAAGTTCTCGTAGGCTTTCTTCATCCGCCGGGCATGGTCGGGATTAAACGCCATGGTCTTTTCCTGGTAAACGTCCTTTCCCGCCTGGATAGCGGGCACAAAATTCAGAACGTGCTGGTGCTGCGGGGTCGCGATCAGGACCGCATCGATGGATTTGTCGTCGAGCAGCTTGCGGAAATCCTGGTACGTCTGGATGGACGGAACGATGGCCTTCACCTGGTCGAGCCGTCGGGTGTAAACATCGGCCACTCCCACCGCTTCGACGTTGGGGCAACGGATGGCCGCGTGGAAGATCTCCTGGCCACGGTCACCCCCACCGATCAAACCGATGCGGATGCGGTCGTTGGCTCCCAGCACACGGCTGGAAGCGAAAAATCCTGATGCAACCAGGGCGGCTGAACCGCCCAGCGTTTGCTGAATGAAAGTGCGGCGACTTGACATGGAAACACTCCTTATCTGGGTAGGAAATCAAATCCTTGGGTCGATTCTCCAGCAGTATGCTGAATAACTCGTTGCGGCTGTCACTCTCGGGAGCCGAAGGCGGCGAAGGATCCCAGCGAGTCTCCCGGCCTTGCACATGCTGTCAGGACGGACTCTATCACCTCGTAATTCGGAGTCAAGGGGGAATTTCAAATGCCAATATTTGGATTTCGTTCTGTGAAACCACCGACAAGATGCGGGGGCAACGGAAGAAGCCGCAGAGGCCGCCGCGGCGAGCGGGCACGGCGCCACGTGGGTTCAGGGGAGAGCGAACGCCACATAGGCATCTCCCGAGCGGGTGCGGAGCTTGCCCCCGCCGCCCGCCGCGATGATCACGTACTGCTTGCCCTTGACTTCGTATGTGCAAGGGCTGGCGTAGCCACCGGCCGGGACTTGTGCTTCCCACAGGACCTTGCCATTGGTCTTGTCGAAGGCGCGGAATTTCTCATCCTGGGTTGCCCCGATGAAGACCAATCCACCCGCCGTGACGACGGAGCCGCCGATGTTCTGGGTGCCGGTGGGCGGAAGACCGCGCGCGGTCAATTCCTGGAACTCGCCCAGCACGGCCTGCCACACGATTTCCCCCTTGTTCAGATTGTAGGCGGTGAGCTGTCCCCAGGGCGGCTTGATCGCTGCGTAGCCTTCCGCGTCCACGAAGTGGTTGTAGCCGGTGTGAGTGTAAGGATAGCCCGCGCCATCGGGAGCAGGCACGAGCGTCAATATCCACGGCTCGTCATGGGAGTTGATGTAATACCAGCTCGTGGTGGGGTCGAAAGAACCGCCGCCCCAATTCGAGCCGCCGTCGAATCCGGGAAAGATGATCGTCCCCTGCGCGCTGGGCGGTTGCCACGTGCCGCTGCGTGATTTCTGAAAGGTCCCGAGCGCCGCGGCATGCGCTTCCGGTGAGATATTCGTGACGTCGTCTTCTTTGAATACTTGCCGCGTGTAGGGGGGCAGTTTCAGCGACTGGGGTTGGGTGGCCCAGGCCTTTTCGCCGGGCACGTCGGATTCGGGCACGGGCTGCTCGGCTACCGGGTAAAGCGGTTTGCCGGTTTCGCGTTCGAGGACGAAGAGCTGGCCGAACTTGGTGGGCTGCACCACGGCGTCAACGCTCTTGCCGTTGATTTTCAGCGTGACGAGAGCGGGCGGGCAGGGAAGGTCCCGATCCCACAGATCGTGGTGCACGACCTGATAGTGCCAGAGGCGCTTGCCGGTCGAGGCATCGAGCGCAATCACGCAATTCGCGAACAGGTTCTGTCCGAGGCGCTGACCGCCGTAAAAATCGAACGCCGCGGACCCGGTGGAGAGGAAAACCCAACCGCGTTTTTCATCCACGGTCATGCCGCCCCAGTCGTTGGCGGCGCCCGCGGTGCGCCAGGAGTTGTCTTCCCAGGTTTCGTTGCCGGGCTCGCCCGCGCGAGGAATGGTGTGAAAAATCCAGGCCATCACACCGGTTCGCACATCAAAGGCGCGCACGTGACCCGGCGCAGCGGGTTCCGGACCTTCGCCGCACATCGATCCCACAATAATCAAGTTCTTGTAAATGATGCCGGGCGAGGTGACGTCATAAGTCAGGTCGCGAAGGTCGCGGCCCAGGCCTTTGGTCAAATCCACGCTGCCGCCCTGTCCGAACTCGTGAATCAGTTTACCGGTCCTGGCGTCGAACGCCATCAGGCGAGCGCGCGCCACAAAGAAGATGCGCTGGTCGTTGCCGTCCTCCCAATACGCCACGCCGCGATTTACTCCACGCGGCGTATCCTCGCCGAGGCCTTCGAAAGGGTCGAACTGCCAGAGGAGCTTACCCGTCGCTGCCTCGAGTGCGCAGAGTTTGAGCTGCGCGGTCGTGAGGTACATGACCCCGTTCACCACGAGGGGCGTGCACTCGATCGTGGTGGAGGGTTTGTCGCGGCCGTCGCCGGTGTGATACGTCCAGGCGACCTGCAGCTTGTGCACGTTCGAGTGGTTGATCTGATCAAGTGGCGAGTAACGCATCCCGGCGAGATTGCCGCCGGAGGTGCGCCACTCTCCTTCCGTCTTTGAGGCGGGTGGGGCGGCGGCAGGCCACGCCGACGCAGCGAGCCAAGTGGAAGCGCTCTGCTTGAGAAATGTTCGTCGGTTCACCCGATGGCGCATAACTCAGAGGCCTCCTTGGCATACCTAGCTCCAAGGCTCTTCATTTAAGGGGTTTCCGGAAATCATTTCGCAATATGTTCCTGGGTGACCCCCTCACCCGTCCCGCCCCGGCTCGTGAAAACGCCGGCGGCGGGCCACCCTCTCCCCCAAGGGGGCGAGGGCAGTTAATTCCAATCCCCCCCCTCTCCCCCAAGGGGGCGAGGGCAAAAAAATCAAATCAACGCTGCCCTCTTATTCCTTCAGCCCGGTCAGGGCCGGGTCGAATCGCTCCTCAGACCTGGCCATCTCATCCCAGGAGACTTCGGCGAGCTTATAGGCGGCCATGCGGCCGAGGATCGTTGTGAGGTTGCTGCGCACGGCGGGGGCCACGGTGGGATGGTCGAACCGGCCCTTGGTGACATCGTCGTAAAAGGTCGCAATGTTGCGGATGGCGCCGGCCGCGTACATCGTGCTATCTCGCCCACCGGCATAAGGCGTTGCGCCCTTGATGCTGACATCCCCGGCGTAGTGCGTGTCCACCGTGCCCGCAGTCCCGTACATCCGGCAGAGGATGTCATCCCAGCCCGAACCATACTGTTTAGAACAGAAGGTGACGAGCACGTCTTCGGGGAACCAGAAGATGACCGAGAAGTGATCCCAGCAGTCGCCCAGGTTGCGCGACTTGAGGCCGCCCGTGCCGAGAGCTCGGAGCGGATGCTGGTCGAGTATCCAGGTCATGACATCGATGGAATGGATGTTCTGTTCGGTGATGATGTCGCCGGAGAGCGCACGGCTTACTCCCCAGGCGCGCAGGCGCCGCTCGGGGTCGTCGGGGTTGGGTTTCAAGTCCTCGAGGTGACGCAACCAGGGAGAGCTGGCGATGTAAGTGGCCTCGCCGTTGATAATCCGGCCAATATCGCCTGCCTGCACGCGCCGGACCGCTTCCTGGAAGTACGGGTCGGTCCGGGTCTGGAAGTCGATGAGGTAGACGAGTTTCTTCTCGGCGGCCTTCCCGGCGCTTGCCTCGATGCTGCGGCAGGCTGGAACATCCACTCCCATGGGCTTAGCGAGGTACACGTGAACGCCGGCCTCGACGGCTGCGGCCGCCTGTTCCGGATGAAAATAAGGCGGACTCTCGATGGCGACCGCGTCCACTTTGCTTTCCAGTAACCTTCGGTAACCCATCAGGCCCGTGTAGCGCCGGGCGGGGGGCAGGTTGAATCTCACGCCAAAGGCATTGACCTTGTCCGGAAAGTAATCCATCGCGGCGGCGATCTCGTATCCTCCGTGCTTCCGGAAAAGATCGGCAATCCAGGTACCGCGACTACCGCAGCCCAGCAGTCCCAAAGAAATCTTGGAATTAGCCTGCGACCCGCGAACGAGTTCCGGCCTCAGGATGCTTAATGAGACGGCTGCCCCGCTTGTTCCCGTCAGGAATTTGCGACGACTGAGGCGAGTTTGGGCTTCACCCGTGTTTGAGTTGTCGGATAGCTTCCCCATGGCATGGCCTCCTTACCGCAGGATGATTTTTGGCGGAGCAAGGGTAGCACCTCCAATACCCTGTGTCCATGGGGCGTGGGCGCTGGCGGTGCTGGGGAGCCGCGGCGAGCAATTTGATTAAGGCGACCAGCTTAACAGGCTGAGGGCGGACCGCCATAGATGTCATCCTGAGGAGGTCGCATGGCGACCGACGAAGGACCTCTGTATTTGCTCGAAAATTCAAATACAGGGGTCCTTCGCTCCGCTCAGGATGACAGCATCGGAGCGTTTTCCGCAGCGTGTTACGCCGGTGCCTGTGAACCCTGCCGAACGAGCGACCGGTTGGGATTGACGACCAGCCAGGCGGCGGAGCCCAGGGCGCAAAGGCAGGCGGCGGTTAGAAAGGACGCAGTCCATCCAAACTTGTGGGCCAACACGGGTGTCAGGACTGCGGTAACGGCGCTTCCCACTTGGGCCCCCATATTTACGAAACCGGAAAGTGAACCCGAGGAGCGTCCACCCAAGTCAGCGGAGAGCGCCCAGTAAGCGCTTTGCGCGAGGTAGAGTGACCCGGCGCCTCCCGCCAGGATCACGCTCGCCGCCGCAGCGCTCTCGACTTGGGCGCCCACCGCCACGAACACCGCGGCGCCCGCCAAGCCCAGGGCTGCCACTCCACAGCGTCCCCACCAGCGGCCGAAGCGCCGGCATACGGCATCGGCGATCCAACCGCCCGCGGCTGACCCCAGCGACATGGCCACGAAAGGCAACATGCCGTAATAGCTGCCCGCCTTGAGGTTCAGGCCGCGCACCGTGGTCAGATAGATGAAGAACCAGGAGAAGAAGATGTAGGCAACGTACCCGTAACAGAAATAGCTGAGGGTGATGGCCCAAACGTCGCGGCTCGCGAGCATGGTGCCCCAAGAAAGTCTCGGCCCCTCCGCGTGGTCGCGCTGCGGGATGCCGTCGCGAATCCACTTTCGTTCCGCCTCGTTCACCCAGGCGTGCTGGTCGGGATGGTCCCGTGCCAGGCCATACCACCCCAGGCCTACGAGAAGTCCCAGCCCGGCGCAGACCCAGAAGGCGGCGCGCCAGCCGAAATGCAGCATGATTGCCGTGATGATGGGAGGCGTGAAGGCGGCGCCGGCGCCCACTCCGGCAAAGATCAGGCCGTTGGCCAGGCCACGCTCCGCCGTGGGAATCCAGTGGGCTACCCAGCGGTTCGAACTCGGATACATGACTGATTCACCCACGCCCAGCAGGAAGCGCACGCTCCAGAATAGCATCAGGGCTTGTACGAAGCCCGCCGGAACGCTTGCGGTGAGCGTCGTGAAAACGGCCCACCATGTGGCTCCAAACACCAGCACGCGGCGCGGGCCCAGACGGTCTGCCGCCCAGCCGCCCCCAATCTGAAAGAGCGCATAGCCGAGAGAGAAGGCGCTGAAGATCCAGCCGAGCTGTGTGTCTGAAAGGTGGAATTCCTGGGAGATGGAATGCCCGGCGATGGAGATGTTAACGCGGTCGAGATAGCTGACCGCTCCCATCAACGCCACCCAGGCAACCAGCAGCCAGCGAATGCGAGTTGGCCTCTCCGAGTTCATTTGCGCGTGGGGGCGCTCGGGCCACTGTGGCCAAAGGGCTCCACAGAGTGGCATGGTTCGGCGCGGATGGCAACAGTTGCTCCTGAGTCAGAGGATTCCTAGGGGCGGGTGAGTTAGGTGCTCCAGCCGGCCCTGCCTGAACTCCGGGCAACGGTTTGCCAGGGCGAATCATCTAACCGCACGGGGCAGGTGTCGCATATACTCATTGTATATGCCGCGAAGGAGGCCATTTATGAGAGGCCACACCGTACGCTTGAGTGTCGCCGTTATCGTCGCCGGGTGGGTTTTCCTGCCGGCAGGGGTCCTTGCCCAACAGTCTCTCTCGCACGCGCGGGTCGTGCGGCTGAGTTATGTGAGCGGCACGGTGGGTGTGAAGCGGCCCGGCTCGGCTGAGTGGACCAACGCCGTAGTGAACACGCCCATCCAGGAAGGCTTTGATCTCTCGACCTCCGCCACGAGTTACGCGGAAGTGGAATTTGAAAATGGCTCTTCGGCCCGGCTGGGTGAGCTCTCCCAGGTTTGCTTCAACCAACTGGCCCTGGATGCGGAAGGCAACAAGCTGAACCGCCTCACCTTCGAGCAAGGGTATGCCACATTTCATTTCATGCCTGAACACCATGACGCTTACAGTGTCATGGTTGCTGACGCCACCCTGACCCCCAGCGGCAAAAGTGAATTCCGGACGGACCTCAAGCAGGGCCGGGTGCGCGTAGAAGTGTTCAACGGCACGGTTGACGTCACGGGGCGCTCCGGGTCCACCAAACTCAGCAAGGACAAAGTTCTGGAATTCAACTCGGGCGCCACAGAGTTAGCCTTTAACATCCAGCAGGGAATCACCAAGGACTCCTGGGATAAGTGGGCAGAAGCGCGCGATAACCAGGTGCAGCTTTCTATGCGAGACCAGGCGGTCCCGGCGCAGGGGATGCTCTACGGCTGGGGCGATCTAGGCGCCTATGGCGAGTGGGCGATGATTCCTGGCTTTGGCTATGGCTGGGCGCCTTATGCTCCGATGGGCTGGTCGCCGTTCAGCATGGGTATGTGGGACAACTACCCAGGCTTTGGGTTGACATGGATTTCGAGCGAGCCCTGGGGCTGGCTGCCTTACCACTACGGCATGTGGAACTTCGACTCTGCCTTTGGCTGGTTCTGGATGCCGGGCAGTTTCGCTTACTGGTCACCCGCGTTGGTCACCTGGTATTCGGGACCGGGATGGCTCGGCTGGCGGCCTCGGGGAGTGGGAGGCCGAACGGGATTTAATGCTGTAACGACAGTTCCTGGGAGTGTGGTCCGGACCGGCCAGATGATCACTCTGCTCAGTGCGAGCCATGAGCGAGCGGCGGCGGGCTCAGTTCTGACGGGTCCCCCACCCTTCCAATCCGGCGCGCGCGCTACGCTCTCGGGAATTCCATCGGGATCGGGCGCCTCGTCGTCACTCAAGGTTGCAATGCCGCCCTCCCGGGCGCATGACACTCCGGCGCCCGCAGCCATCCTGATGGGAGGCGATGCCGCGGCGGAGAAGGCGCTTCTTCAGAATCACCCCAGCGGTCTGGGACGGGCCTTCGGTTTTTCCCATGCCCAACCCTTGCGCGCACGTGAGGGGGCGACTTTGGGTGGGCGCTACGCGATGGGTGGAACCGTGGGCGAGTTTCGCGGCGATGCCATAAGCCGTGGGGGCGGAAATCCTGGGATGAGGGGAGGGGATGGAGCTGTGGGCTCCGCACCTTCGCGCATGTCCAGAGGCTCGGGGCCCGTCGTGTTGGGGCACAGTCAATCCGCCGCACCCTCTTCCGGGGGGGGCGGTGCGGTGCACGCGGGCGGAGGCGGCGGGTCAAGCAGCATATCAGCTAGCCCGAGCGTGTCAGCCAGCTCGAGCGTGTCGAGCAGCTCGCATAGCTCGAGCTCGAGCGGCGGACACCACTAGTATCCTGCCCCATTTAACCGCCCGGCTTGCCACCACCCGTGAAAGCCGGGAGCCGGGCGGCTCACCAATTCGTAATCGACCCATCGGGCCGATAGAACATGGGGATGGGCCGCTTCCGTTCCGTAATCTCCGCTACCAAGTGTAACGGCTGGGTGTCGAGTGTCACGCCCAAGCCCGGGCGGCGGTTCGGCCACATCTTGCCGTTGCGGAATTCGTAGCATTCCGGCAGGTGCGGAATCTTGCCCGGGCCCTCACCAAGCATTTCCATCAGCACAGGTCCGGAGAACGCGGAGCAGGCGTGCACCAGGGCGGCTTCTGAGACCGGCCCGGTGAAATGCGGGATGAGCCCCACGTAATGGGTTTCGCAAAGCGCGGCAATCTTCATGTATTCGGTAATGCCGCCCACGTTGGGAATAGTCACGCGTGCGTAGTCGATAAGTTGTTGTTCGATGAGGGCGTTCACGTCCCACTTGCTGCCGAACTGCTCGCCCACGGCAATGGGGACTTTCACCTGCTCGCGCAGTTGGCGATAGACCCCGGCGTCTTCAGAGCGCACCAGGTCTTCGGCGAAATAGGGCTCGAGCGGCTCGATAAGCGTGCTGAGTCGAACGGCGTCGGGAAAATCCAGCCGGGTGTGGTAATCGAGCGCCCAGTCACCGTCCTTGCCCACGCCCTCGCGAACCTCCACGCAGTCCTGGTAGGTCTTGTCAACCATCCGGCGCGAGTTGAACGGCTGCCCCTCGGGCGGATCGGCCGTGGCGTAGCGAAAGGCCCGGAAGCCAGCTTCAACGCAGGCGCGCGCCGTCTCCTTCAGACTGCCGCGCTCAGGGAAACCCGTGGAATAGCACTCGATGTGATTTCGGGATGCTCCCCCCAGCAGGTCGCACACGGGCACGCCCAGGGCCTTGCCTTTGATGTCCCATAGCGCCAGGTCGAGGGCGCCCAGGGCGTCCAGTTTTTCGCGCCCCGCCGGGTAGAAGTAGCCGCGGAACATCATCTGCCATAGCCGGTCAATACGGAATGGATCCTCGCCGATGAGCATAGCGGCGCATTGCTCGACCATGTCTTTGCTGCCACCTTCGCCCACGCCCGTAATCCCCTGATCGGTTTCTATGGTCACAATGTGGAAGCTTTGATTGAATGTGGGGCCGGAGCTCGGATTCAGATAGAAGCGGATACGGGTGATCCTCATCGGCGCCGGGGCCGCGCCGGCCTTCGCCAGCGGCGATACACCCGCCAACCCAGCGGCTCCGCCCCAGCTCGCGACCTGCAGAAAAGCACGACGCTTCATGAGGCCCTCCTGCTTTTTTGACCTTATGCTGTTAAGTTTCAGTTCCCGCCGAGAGGTTCTGACTCCACAATTCTTCCGCCCGTTGCGAAGCGCCTTTTGAGGCTGCGGGAAAACGCTTCCCTGCTGTCATTCTGAGCCCTTCGCTGTCATTCTGAGCGAAGCGAAGAATCTCGCTCTGCCGCTCAGGGTAAACTACGCGAAGAATCTCGCCCTGCGCATTTTCATGAACATAGGAGATTCTTCCTTCGTTTCACTCAGGACCGCCTGCGGCTCCTCAGAATGACAGCGCCTACGAGTTCTTCCACAGCCTGTTCAGCCCAGGTGAAAGACTTCTTGCATGTTGGCCCACCATTCTCCCTCGGCCCGCGAGGGAATGGGTTGCTGCATGGGTTTCATGATGGCCCACCACTCCTGGGTGGTGGGGTCGGCGGCCATCCTGGCCATGTCGGCTGTGAAGTTATTGCCGACATATTCAAAGTATGCAAACAGCATATCATCCTTGAAATAAATAGAGTAATTGCGGATGTTACAGTCATGGATGGTCTTCAAAACCCCTGGCCATACCTGGGCGTGGTACTCCACGTACTTTTCATAGGCTTCTCGCTTAAGTCCGATGATCTGGCCATACCGCTGGGGACTCGCGTTTTGCATGGTCCTTGCTCCTCGTTTGGGTTTTCAAAGTCGCGAGCGACTACGTCCCTCCGATCCATGTGCTGTATTCCGTTTCAGGAATGGGCTGCAAAGGAGACATCGCACTCACCCAGATGCAACGGGTATTTCCCGCGTTCTCTTACCAGCCGGACGACATAATCGTAATTCTCGCCGGAAATGCTGCTCGGCACCGAGTGGTCAGACTGGAAGATGAAGCCCCCTCCCTTGGCGGCATTCAGCTTGGTGAGCGTGGCGGTCTTGATTTCGTCCCGGCTGCCATTCGCCCAGAGCACCACATCCATGTTGCCGCAAAACCCCATCCGGTGGCCAAACCTGCGGCGCAGGTCGATGACATCCAGCCCCGCTTTTGCCTCCAGCGGATTATAGGCGTCCACGCCTATTTCGATAAAATCCTCGAAGATGGGGTTGACGTTCCCGCAGCCGTGATAGATCACGGGCAATCCCTGTTTGTGGCACTCGTCCACGAGGGCTTTGACACCGGGTTTGAAGTGCTTCCGCCAAAAGGCGGGAGAGAACAGCATGCCATTCTTGTAGGCGACATCACCCCAGATCACGATGCCGTCCAGCATCCCGCGGGCGGCCTCGATCTGGGCCTGCAGGATCTCGAGGGAGAACGCGTGTATCCGGTCCACGAAACACGCGATCTTGTCCGGATACAATCCCATCCATAATAGGGCGTTCTCAGAGCCGATGATGCGCCACAGCATTTCGTGGCCCTCGCAGACGCCGCCAAAGGTAGGGAAGTCCCTCCACACGTCTCCCACGCGGTCCACGAAGGGCGCAAGATTGCGAACGAATCCATCTCCCACCCCGTTGATCTGGTCGTCCCCCCGGGCGAAATAGCGGCGCTCGTCCCACGGGTCATCGAACTGGAATGCCTCCATCTTCTCCACAGTATCCGTTCCGAATTTCAGGAAGGCGGGCATGGGATAAGCCAGCTTCTTTTGGATAACGGCTTCAAATCCTGTCCGCACCACAATCTCGTCGTCGTTTTCGCGGAGGATTTCGAAGGGCTTGATGTGCGGGTCCAAGTTGGGATTGAACTGCATCCAGTCGAGATCATAGTAACTGTAAATATCAGCGTCCCGCGCCAGATCCAGCTCTTCCCGCCACCGTTTGAGGAAGCTGCCCCAGAAGAAGTCGCTGATGGGGACGCGATCCGCTTCCTGGTGGTGAAGGGCTTTTTTCATCCGGTCAAGCTTCGCGAGGCAATTGGCAGTCCGGTTCATGGAATTCATCGCACCCGGTCAGATCGACGGGGCCCTAATTCAAGATCGTCTTTGGTATTACGGGCGATGAGCCTCACACCCCGGTCATGCTCCCTCGTACGCTTCGCGGACCAGTGATTTCAGGGTGTCGAGATCCCGTTGGGCGGCGGCCATAACTTCCACGTCTTTCTCACGCGACAGGGCGATGCCCTGTTCGTCGGACACGCCGGGAATCTGGTACTCAAGATGCAATGAGATCGGCCCGTGGAATCCCCCCTGCGCAGCCATCCGCAGGAACTCCTTGTAGTGACACATTCCTTCACCCAATGGGCAATCCGTTTCCTGCCAGCCTACGGCGCCCTTTTTCTCCCAATAGAAATCCTTGGCCGCCAGCATCTTCAAGCGCGGCATGACCAGGTTGGCAGCGATTCTCCAGCCGGCCCCGCCACCCTCGGCGGTCGCGTGGAGCAGGTCGAAGTAGTACCCCGCCCACTTGGGATCGAGGGTGTCTATCACGCGCGCCACATCCCATATCGGCGCCCCAATGTATCCGGAATGATTATGGTATCCGACCTGAACCCCGAACTTCTGGGCCAGGGCCACCAGCCCGCGCATCTTACTGCCGGCCTCTTCAAGTTCTTTGCGAACGTCGACGAATTTGTAGTAGGCGTATCCCGGTTTCAGGAAGGGAATGGAGAGCTTGCCTGCCGTGCTGAGGATGGGGACGGCGGCAGGATCGTCGGCGGCAACGAGTTCAGTCGTAATCATCGGCACGTCCAAACCCTCCGCGCGGATCGCCGCCACCGCCCTGGGCAGGTCTTCCACGACGCGCTGCGGCAACACGTGTCCGGCCCCCCGCACCGTCAAATCGATTCCCCCGAAGCCGGCGCGCTTGGCGCGCTGTGCCAGTTCTTGCCAGCTCAACTGGGGAACCGCTTTCGAAAAGAGGCAGAAGGTGCCGCGAAAGGGTCCCCGCGCGGATGGAAGAGTCTCCGCAGGCGCGACAACCGGAGCCGCCGCGGCCCACATGGCTGCGGATGATACCTGCAGGAACTTACGTCTGGACACTTGTTTTCGCATAGCCTTCTCCTCGGGGGCTGTCAAAGTATAACGGCCACATCCTCATCATATGGCGCCGATGCCCGGGCCGTTGAGGTGTGCGGTCTCCATAGTGCCATCGGTGATATGGAAAACACCCGGAAAACGCTTCTCCCAACCCCGGTTCGCGGCGGGCACAAACTGGCGCGAATTGGCTTCGATCGCTTTCACATCCGGCACATGCGCGGCGAGGCTCGCGGACTGAATCAGCGCGGCGCCGGGGCAAGTCAGATCCTGCACGCATAGAAACATCTTGTTCTTTTCGGCGACCGAGGCGATGACCATCATGGCGCTTTGCCCCTTGCAGGCTTTCAGCGCGGCGCCGGTATAGCCCATCTCGCGCGAGAGCATGAGTGCCTCCACGTCGGTCAACGATTCGTCAATCACCACGGGCTTCAGCTTGGCGGCTTCGTGCATCACATTCTCGCGGTGGGCCTTAAGATCCCGCGCCGTGGGCTGCTCAACGTACTGGATTCGCTCGAATCCTTCCGGCGTCTTCTCCTTCACCGTGTGCAGAAAATCCAGCAGGTACTGGACGTTGGGGCAGCGTTCGTTGAAGTCGAGCGAATAGACCCACTCGCGGATGCCGCGCTGCTTCTGGGTTTCGGTGGTTACCCGGTCAACCCGCATCACACGCTCCACGTCCCATTGCAGGTCGTCGCCGTCCAGCTTGATCTTGAGGTGGGTAAGGCCGTTGTAGTTGATCCACTCGGGCAGGGTCTCCGGCAAGCCGTCATGGATACGGTGCTGGAGGTCGGATTCTTCCAAAGCATCGACGGCCGAAACCAGGTGGTAAATCGGCAGGCGGGGCCGGGGCTCCTGGAGGATGTACTTGCTCGGATACTCACCCTTGTATTCCCGCCCCACGTAGTGGGAAAGGTCGTGGGTCATGAATTCGGGCCCGTAAGTGTGATAGCAGTTGACGCCATGCAGCTTGCCGAAGGCATCGTGGACGGCGGCGTCAAAGGCGCTGGCAGTAACCAACGTGCAAAGCTTGGGAATCGGTTCGGCGAGCTGCATCTCCTGCGAAATTCCCTCGGCAGCCTCGAGGTACATGGGCTCCAGCGCCCAGTTGAGATCGATGGGATGGCCATATTCTTTGTAGCTTCCGGTCAGGCTCGAGATGCGCGCGGCCAGGGCCTTCATGGCGCCCAGCGTGGTGTCAAAGGGCACCTTCCTGGACGGAAACGCCCAGGTGTTGGCCAGCGGCATTGACCCGAACCCCTTCGCACTCTTGCCGGCCGTCGAGCGGACCGTACAGTTCACGTTCATAAGCGTGACCCGGTTGGTCACGGTCCCTCCGAATTTGATGGGCACACGGTAGGTGTAGTCCTCGTAGGCAAAGCCCATGTCCTCGATGCGGATGTCGGTTCTCCTGGGCTGGCTGGCCCGCAGGATCCCGGGGCTAGCCACCAAGCCTGCCGCCGCGGTCTTGAGGAACGTGCGCCGCTTGATTCTTCTCATGTGGGCTCCTCACTGGTTTTTGACTGCCCTACCGGGCGCTGCAATGAGAGTGACGCTCCGCGAGGAAATGGCACGGCTAAACCCAGGGTGGCCCAAACTAGTGAAAGGCTCCAGCCTTCCACGCGGCTCGGCCCGTCCGCTGTCATCAGAAGGCGGGCGGGTTGGTTGCGTCTCGGCGCCTCTGCGGCGAAGGCAGTCATTCCTTCACAGCTTCAGAGGCTTTCTGCCCAACCCGCCCCCTGGCTCTCCCCGGCGGGACTGCTTCAGACCTTCGGCAGCGTATAAGGCTTGCGGTACTCCTTGGTGAGATAGGCATTTGCTGCCTTGTCATTACCAAAGGTTTCCGTCTTGGGATCGAAGACGATATCCCGATGCAGGTGCGTGCAGATGTTTCCCAGGTGGCAGATTGTGGTCGAGAGCCGGCCGAGCTCCACATCCGCATGGGGTGTATTGCGGCTCTTGATGCACTCCAGGAAGTTCCTCTCGTGGGCGCCACTCTGGGTGTACGCGTCCTTGCCCTCAAAAACGGGTCCCGTATTCCCGTCCTTGTCGTAGACCTTCCAACCTTCGTGGCCCACCACCAGCGTCGCATCGGCGCCGTTGAAGCCGATACCTTCTGTCATACCATCGATGGGATGGTGCTTGGCAAAGCTGCGTAACTCCCACGTCAGCAGGAAGTCGCCGTAATCGTAGGTGAGGACTTGGGTGTCGGGGACCTCTTTCGCGTCGTTGAGCCAGTAAATCCCGGAAGTGCCGGAGACGCGCTTGGGAAGACAGTTATCCACGCCGCGCAGCGCCTGGATGCCCCACATGGCCACATCGAGCATGTGAACCCCCTGATTGCCCAGTTCGCTGTTTCCGTAGTCCCAGAAGAATCGCCAAGTGTAATGGAAGCGGTTGCTGTTGAAGGGGCGCTTGGGCGCCGACCCCAGCCAAACGTCGTAGTCCACCGTCGCCGGCGGGTCGCTGTCCGGCGGGGTGCCGATGCTGTCGCGTACCTGGCACTCCCAGGCATTGATCTCACAGATTTTCCCCAGCTTCCCGGACTTCACGTATTCGATCGCCGTCTGATAGTGCTCGGCACTCCGATTCTGCACCCCCACCTGGGCTACGCGTTTGTATTTGCGTGCCGCGTCGCGAATCAGGTGGCCCTCGTGGATGGTCTGTGACAGCGGCTTTTCGATATAAACATCTTTCCCCGCCTGGCAGGCCAGCAGCGCGATGGCGGTGTGCCAGTGGTCCGGCGTTGCGATGATGACGCCGTCGATGTCCTTGTCATCCAACAACCGCCGGAACTCTTTGGTGGTTCCGGGCGCCTTGCCCTGGGCTTTCTCGAGATCGGGATTGACCTTGTCCAGAATCGCCTGGTCAAGATCACAAAAGGTCTTGATCTCCGCCCCCACTTTGATGGCCCGCAGGGCGTCGCCACGACCCTGATTGCGCCCGCCGATGAGGCCGAGCACCACTTTCTCGTTGGCTCCCAGGGCGCGCGGGTTCCAATTCAAAAATCCGCCGGCAGCCAGCGCCGATGCCGCTCCGATCCTTTTCACAAACGACCTGCGTGTTTCCTCTCCCATGAATGCCTCCTTGAGGTTTCGCGAAGATGCTACCAGCGCCCGCCCTAAGTCACGTCAGGTTGGACTGGCATGAGGCTGGGCGAGCAAGGCCTGATCATAACACCGAAAGGGCAGCGTCGCGCGCCGGGCAGCGGATCGGGAATCTTTCCGTCGATGCTTTGTTGCCCGAGGCGCGAGGAGCTTGACCTGAGAGTGCATTTGTAATAGAAGAAGTGCGTATCGTAGGCTTTCCCATCCTCTGGCTTGATCGTCGAAACGGTTACGCGCCATGACCCAACCCTTCACTCGCCGCACCTTCCTGAAAACCGCTGGAGCCACAGCCGCAGCGCTCAGCACCGCCCAATTCCTGCGCGCCCAGCCGGCTTATGCGCCCGCCTGGGATTCCCTGGCCAAGCATCCTGACCCGGCGTGGTTCAACGATGCCAAGTTTGGAATCTACTTCCACTGGGGAATCTATTCCGTTCCGGCCTTCGACAACGAGTGGTATTCACGCAACCTTTACATTCCCGCCCAGCGCGCCCACACCTATCACCAACTGGTTTACGGGCCGCCGGCCAAGTTCGGCTACAAGGACTTCCTCCCCTTGTTTCGCGCCGAGAAATTCAACCCGGAGGAGTGGGCGGAGTTGTTTCGCAAGGTGGGCGCGAAGTTCGCCGGCCCCGTCAGCGAGCACGCGGACGGGTTCTCCATGTGGGACTCGCGCGTGAACGAATGGAACGCCGCGCGCCTGGGCCCGCGTCGCGATGTGGTGGGCGAGATGGCGCGGGCCCTGCGCAATGAAGGCTTGAAATTCCTGGGCACGCTCCATCACCAGTGGCTGTGGGGGTGGTATCCGACGCAGGACAAGACGCTCGACACTGGGGATCCCCGATGCGCGGGTCTGTACGGCCCGCCCGCTGCGGGCAGTCCCTTCAATTATGATCAGGGGATGCCGCAGACGCCTCCCCCTCCGCCACCATTCCAGGACCAGTGGGAAGCCAAGGCGAAAGAGCTGATTGACAAATACCAACCTGACTTCATCTATTTCGACTCGCGCCTGAACATCATCGATGAGCGCCGTCGCGCGGGCTTGCTGGCCTATTACTACAACCACGCCGAGCAGTGGGGCAGGGAAGTCGGGTTGACTTACAAGGACAAGGACCTCCCCACCGGCGTGGCCATCCCCGATTTCGAGCGCGGCCGGTTGGCGGACCTCGCGCCCTTCAAGTGGCTCACCGACGACGCCATCGATTGGGATTCCTGGTGTCACGTCCAGAATCCGAACTACAAATCCGCCCGCCGGATTGTGAGCCAGTTGGTGGACACCGCGAGCAAGAATGGGAGCCTGTTGCTCGACATCACGCCCACCGCGGAGGGAGTGATCCCCCAGGCGGTCCGGGAGCGCCTGCTCGCCGTCGGCGCATGGCTGGCGGTGAATGGCGAAGCGATTCACGGCACGCGCCCGTGGAAGGTTTTCGGAGAGGGACCGACACGAATCCAGGGGGGAGCTTTCGGCGAGGAGAAGAGTCCGGACTTCACGGCGCGCGATATCCGCTTCACCAGCCGCTGGAAGACCCTTTACGCCATCGCCCTCGACTGGCCCGAGAACTCGCCCGAACTGGTCATCAAATCCCTCAACACGAACGAGGCGCGTCTCGCCCAGGGTCAAATCGCCAGTGTCTTTCTACTGGGCAGCGACGCCAAGCTTTCCTGGCAGCACAACGCGGAGGGACTCAAGATAACCTTGCCACCCGAGAAACCTGGAGACTTCGCCTGCGTGTTCAAAATCCTCCTGAATTGAACACCGGTTTTCCCCAGACGGCTCAGACTGCCCTGAAAGGGTCTGTGTGAAAACCTCTGCTGTAGCGCCGGTCTATGACCGGCGGCCTTGCTTATTCGGCAAACATTTTTCGTCGTGCGTAGGGCCACCACTTGGGGCGGCCCAGGCCGGGGCCACCCCGGCCCTACAAGACCCCACGTCATGTTTGGTTGCGGCCACCGGCGAGCCTTGCAGACTTCTCTGAAAGCTGAGGTAACAAGGGAACTCATTGTTCGCAAAGGAGTTGAGGTTGGCAGGATAGGTATAAGGGCCTGGGGATAAGGGTCTTGACTTCACCTATCTTAGTGGTAAACTCCGCCCCAGCTTCCATCGTCAGGGGAAGGGGTCGTTACTTCTTCCGGTTCGGACCTTGCTCCGTACTGGCTTCCCCCTGACAAGAGAGGCGTCCGCAATGAATGACGCCCCACGATCCGCCGGCTGCGTCCGCTTTGGCGCCTTCGAATTCAACCCCCAGATTGGTGAACTGCTCAAACATGGCTTGAAGATCAAGCTCTCCGGGCAGCCGGTGGAACTTCTGGCGATGTTGCTGGAGCGACCCGGGCAACTGGTTACACGCGAGGAACTGCAGAAACGTTTGTGGCCTCACGACACCATTGTCGAGTTCGAGCACAGCATCAACGCCGCCATCAATCGTCTGCGCGAAGCCTTAAGTGATTCAGCCGATGAGCCGCGCTACGTGGAGACGCTTCCCCGTCGGGGATATCGGTTCATATATCCCGTGGAGGGCGGAGACGAGGCAATTCCCCATGGGAAGGCCCCCGAGGCCGGCGCCGTGCCTCCCTTCGAAGCTCCACCGGCCGATCTGGCGGGGAGCACAGTTTCGCACTACCGAATTCACGAGGAGATCGGCAGCGGGGGAATGGGCATCGTGTACCGGGCTGAGGACGTCAATCTGGGCCGCCCGGTGGCGCTGAAGTTCCTGCCCAGGGAACTCGCGACAGAGCCCAAGGCGCTGGGTCGATTCCAGCGCGAAGCCAAAGCGGCCTCCGCCCTTAATCATCCCAACATCTGTACGATCTACGAAGTGGGCGAGCACGAGGGCCGTCCCTTCCTCGCCATGGAACTCCTGGAAGGGCAGACGCTGAAACAGCGGCTGGCTGTCGGGGCGCATGGCATGCGTCCTGACGGGGGCGAACGCCGTTCGCCCCTACAGGTTGACACGCTGCTGGAGCTCGCCATCCAGATTGCCGACGCCCTGGAGGCGGCACATGCGAGAGGGATCATCCATCGCGACATCAAGCCGGCGAACATTTTCGTGACCCAGCGTGGCCAGGCAAAGATCCTGGATTTTGGCTTGGCAAAACTGATTGTAGGGCCGGGGCTTGCCCCGGCCTCACCCGATGAGGCAACAAGGCCGCCCCAAGGGGCGGCCCTACAGGACACGCCGACGGCGTCAGTCGACCCCGACCATCTCACCAGTCTCGGCGTGGCGGTGGGCACAGTCGCCTACATGTCGCCGGAGCAGGCGCGCGGCGAAGACCTCGACGCACGCACGGACCTCTTCAGCTTCGGTGTAGTGCTCTACGAGATGGCCACAGGTCATCCGGCCTTCTCCGGAACCACTTCAGCGCTCATCTTCGATGCCATTCTGCACAAGGCGCCGACTCCGCCGGTGCGGTTGAACCCCAATGTGCCACCGAAGCTGGAAGAGATTATCAATAAGGCGCTGGAGAAAAACCGGGAACTGCGTTACCAGACGGCTTTAGACATGCGAGCCGACCTCCAGCGCTTGAAGCGCGATACGGATTCCGGGCGTGTAGGGGCGGGCCTGGTGCCCGCCCCAGAAGGGCGCCCACGAGGGGCGCCCCTACAAAAACGCTGGAAGGTTCTTGTTCCTGCCGCCCTGATCCTTGTCGCGGCTGCCATCGGGGGAACGTTGTACTTCCGCTCGCGCCAGGCCACGACCCGCCTGACCGACAAAGACACCATCGTCCTGTCCGATTTCGACAACAAGACCGGTGACAGCGTATTCGACGACACGCTGAAGCAGGGGCTCTCGGTGCAGCTTGAGCAATCGCCCTTTCTCGACCTGGTTTCCGAGCGCAAGGTGAATGAGACATTGAAGCGGATGGGCCGCCCCGCCGGTGACCGGTTGACGCCGGAGCTCACACAGGAAGTCTGCCAGCGCACGGGCAGCAAGGCCATGCTGACCGGCTCGATTGCGGGGCTGGGCAGCCAGTACGTGATTGGCCTGAAGGCAGTGAACTGCAACACCGGGGACGTCCTGGCCGAGGCGCAGGAGCAGGCGGCGGGGAAGGAAACGGTGCTCAAAGCTCTGGACAACGCGGCAGTCGGCTTGCGGAGCAAATTGGGCGAGTCGCTCAGCTCGGTGCAGCAATACGCCACGCCGGTCGAGGAAGCGACCACACCATCCCTGGAGGCGCTGAAAGCCTACAGCCTGGGGGTAAAGACGGCCTATACGAAAGAGGAAACAGCCGGGCTGCCCTTCTTCAAACGGGCGGTGGACCTTGATCCGAATTTTGCCATGGCCTACGTCTGGATGGCGGCTATCTACCGCGACCTAAACGAAGTGGGGCGGGGGACCGAAAATGCACGCAAGGCGTACGAGCTGCGGGGGAAGGTGAGCGAACGGGAGCGGTTCTTCATCGAGGAGACCTACTACTTTAGCGCGACGGGAGAGCTGGAGAAGACGGCCCAGACCTGCGAGCTGTGGCAGCAGACCTACCCGAGAGACCCCACGCCTTACAGGTGCCTGGGAGTTAATGCCGTCGCCCTGGGAAACTGGGAAAAGGGATTGGAGGAATATCGAGAGGCGCTGCGGCTGGAGCCCAATACTGTGTTCAACTATACCGACCTCGGCGTCGCCTACATGGCCCTCAACCGGCTGGACGAGGCGGAGGCAGTGTGTAAGCAGGCGGAGGAGCGCAAGCTGGAGGATGAGGGCCTGCTCCAGAGCCGCTACTTCTTGGCTTTTCTGAAGGGCGATGCGGCGCAGATGGCGCGGTTGCTCTCAGCCGCCATGGGCAAGCCGGGCTATGAAGACCTGTTGCTGGCCATGCAGGCGGATACGGAAGGCTGGTACGGCAAGCTGAAGAACGTGCACGAACTGACCGGGCGGGCGATGGATTCAGCCCAGCACAACGACGCCAAAGAGAGTGCGGCAGACTATCAGGCAGCGGCAGGGCTGCGAGAGGCGGGAGCGGGAAACCGGGAGCAGGCGCGTGCCGAGGCCAAGGCGGCGCTGAAGCTGGCCCCGAACCGCGATGTGCGGGCCATAGTGGCACTGGCCCTGGCGCGGGCAGGGGATACGGCAGGGGCGGAGAAGCTGGCAACCGAACTCGACAACGCCTTCCCACTGGACACGCTGGTGCAGAGGTATTGGCTGCCCACCATCCGGGCCGCGGTTGCCCTGGAACGCCAAGACCCGAACCGGGCAATCGAACTATTGAAGGTGGCGAGCACCATCGAACTTAGCGCACCGTCGAACCTCGCGATATTCCTGTGCCCCGCTTATTTGCGTGGGGAAGCCTATCTCCTTCTCCACGACGCCAACCGAGCGGCAGCGGAATTTCAGAAGTTCATTGACCACCGAGGACTGGTGATGAACTTTCCCTGGGGCGCGCTAGCTCGCCTCGGACTGGCGCGCGCTTACGCCCTGCAGGCGGGTCTTCCTGTAGCGGCGGTCTATGACCGCCGAAAAGAAGACGGCGCTCGGAGAGCGCCGCTGCAGCCGGACGCCCTCGCCAAAGCCCGCGCCGCCTATCAGGATTTCCTCACGCTCTGGAAAGACGCCGACCCCGACATCCCCATCCTGAAGGAAGCCAAGGCGGAGTACGCGAAGCTACAGTAATCCCCGCGCTCCCGCCCCCCGCTTCCAGGACCTCGTGCGCCGCATAAATTCCCGCCTTAAGGTCGCTCTCGGTGTGTGGCTCGTCCCTGTTCCTCGGATGCCCCCATAATGTGAATTCCGCGCGCACCTGCACCCTTGCAGGATCGACTGGTTCCCTTATCCAAGGGAGGATATCCCTTCTGACCACCTAAGCCGGTAGCCTGCCTCGAAGGTCTGCGGCTTTGGGCGTCTGCCAGGGCTCGCCGTGCCCGCCAGGCGACGTGACCCCTCACCCCCGGCGCTCGGGGCCCCCTCCCTCGTGCTTTGCCTCTTCTCTCTAAGAGGGCTGAAGACTTGGAGAGAGAGCGAGCCGGTGGCGCAGCGCGGCGGAGCCGCGACCAAACCTGACGCGGGGTCTTGTGGGGCCGGCCGCTCCGAGCGGGGGGCCCCGGCTGAGGGTGCCCCAAGGGGTGGCTCTACCCACACGACGAAAAATGGTTGCCAAGGAGACAAGGAATTGCTTTACTGCAATGCACAGCGAGATCCTTCGCTACGCTCAGGATGACAGCGCCGCGGGCAGGGCGAGATTCTTCGCGGAGTTTGCCCTGAGCGAGCAGGGCGAGATACTTCGCTTCGCTCAGAATGACAGCGAAGGGCTCAGAATAACAGCAGTGAAGCATCTTTCCGCGACCTGTTGCGGTGCCTAGGAAGAGGTCGGCGGGGCGACACATGCGTTCCTGACCGCGGCCGGAGGAGGAGAATCTGAAGATGCTCAAACGTTTGGGAAACTTCATAGATGGAGCTTGGCGCGCCTCGAGTGCTGTGGAAGCTCTGAAAGTGCGCAACCCTGCTTCCGGGGTGGTTCTGGCGGAAGTCCCCCTCTCGCCGGCAGAGGAAGTGGATGCAGCGGCATTGGCGGCGCAGAAGGCGTTTGAGGGTTGGAGGCGCACGCCGGCCGGCGAGCGTATCCAGCCCTTGTTTCGGCTCAAGACTCTACTTGAGGAAAACCTGAACGACCTGGCGCGCACCGTTACCGACGAGTGTGGGAAGACCCTTGCCGAAAGTGCCGGTGAATTGCGGCGTGCCATCGAGAACGTGGAAGTGGCCTGCGGCATCCCTTCCCTGATGCAAGGATCAAATAGCGAGGATATCGCGGCAGGGATCGATGAGCACATGATCCGGCAGCCTCTGGGCGTGGTTGCCGCCATCACCCCTTTCAACTTTCCGGCCATGATCCCCTTCTGGTTCCTGCCGTATGCCCTGGCCACCGGGAACTGCTTCATTCTGAAACCATCCGAGCGGGTGCCGGTGAGTTCCGACCAGCTTTTCCATCTGCTCGAAGCCGCCGGGTTCCCTCCGGGCGTGGTGCAACTGGTAAACGGCGGCAAGGAGACGGTCAACGCCCTGCTTGACCATCCCGCCATTCGGGCGATCAGCTTTGTGGGCTCCACCCAAACCGCACGTTACATTTACAGCCGTGCCGCGGCCAACGGTAAGCGCGCCCAATGTCAGGGAGGAGCCAAGAACCCGGTGGTGGTCATGCCGGATGCCGATATGGAAATGACCACGCGGATTCTGGCGGACTCGGCCTTTGGTTGCGCCGGCCAGCGCTGCCTGGCGGCCTCGGTAGCCATCACCGTAGGTGGCGCGCAGAAGGTACTGGCGGAACAAATGGCCCATGCCGCCCGCAATCGCAAGGTGGGTTACGGCCTGGATGAAGGTGTGGAGATGGGGCCGGTCATCTCGGCCGAGAGCCAGGCACGGATCGAAGCGTTGATTTCGCAAGCCGAGCGCGAAGGAGGGCGCTTGCTCGTGGATGGGCGGGGCAAGAAGGTGAAGAATTACGAAGACGGCTTCTTCGTCTTCCCCACCATCTTGGAGGGCGTTCCGCCGCAGGGCGAGATCGCCCGCACGGAGATCTTCGGTCCCGTACTGAGCCTGATGCACGCCGCTTCGATCGAGGAAGCGGTCGAGATGGTGAATGCCCGCAGCTACGGCAACATGGCTTGCATCTTCACGAGCGACGGCTCGAGCGCCCGGCATTTCCGTTACGAGGTCAACGCGGGAAACGTGGGCATCAACGTGGGCGTGGCGGCGCCCATAGCGTTCTTCCCCTTTAGCGGCTGGGGAGACAGCTTCTTTGGTGACCTGCACGCCCAGGCGCGCCACGGCGTGGAGTTCTACACGCAGACCAAGGTGGTGGTCGAGCGCTGGCCCCAGCAATGGAGCCGGAAATTCTAGGCGCCGAGTTGCAGAAATAAGCGATAGATCCGATGGCGTGTCATTCTGAGCGCAGCGAAGAATCTGCATTTCCCATCCTTTGAAACAACTGCAGACGCTTCGCTACGCTCAGCATGACATCGGTGGTTTCGAATGTGTCACGAATTTCTGCAACTTGACACTAGACGCCGGACGGAAGCTCGGCATGGTGTCGGTATCTTGCCGGCGAGTGGAATCGGCGAGACCTGCCGCTCGGGAGTATTCCGGCCAGATTTTGGAGGTTTACTGTGAAGCAATCGACCGCTAAGGCGATATTGACCGACGGCCACTTCTGGATCCCTCTAGCGGTGCTCGTGCTGGGGGTATTGTTGCTGGTCTACGTCCACTGACGAGGTAACCTTTTTGGAAACACGAATACCTTCGACGCCCACAGCACGTTCTCTACACGTTCTGGGGGTGGCCTGCGGCCTGGCGGCGGGCGCGTGGCTGGGCGGGGCGGAAGCGCCCACCAAGCTGGTGACCCTGGGGCTTTCGCCGTTCCTGATATCGCTTTGTATGGTGAGCGGCGTGTTTGTGGCCCGCTGGACCCTTCCGGTAGTCTTGAAAGGCAGCAGTTACGTCTTCCTCGACCTGCGGGAGAGAGCGCACCTGATGGTTTGGGCCATCCTCGCCGGCGCCTTGTGGGGCGTAGCCAATACCCTGACGGTATTTGCGATTCGCGACGTGGGTTTGTCCATCGCCTTTCCACTTTGGAACACCAATTCGTTGGTCGGTATTTTCTGGGGCTGGTTCCTGTTCCGGGAACTGCGAGGGCGCGCCTGGAAAACCACAGCCAAAGTGCTGGGCGGGGCTGGGGCCGTGGTTTTCGGCGCGACCCTGCTGGGGTTGGCTTCCGTGCACCGAGCCGGCGGGGCACCGCACCGGTTGGTCCCAGGCATCCTGGCCGCGCTCGGTGCGGGTCTGCTGTGGGGAACGATGTACATTCCCTACCGCAAGGCCTATCTAAGCGGGATGAATCCCCTCTCCTTTGTCACCGTGTTTACGGTGGGCGAACTCGCGACCACGAGCGCTCTCGCCGTGATGTTTCTGGGCGGCATCAGGCCGGTCCTGGGGACTGTGGCAGCGGCACGTCCCGTGCTCTTCTGGCTGTTTCTGGGCGGGTTCTGCTGGGTCCTGGGCGACCTGTTTCAACAATACGCCGCCAAGTATATTGGCATTGGCCGCGGCATCCCACTTTCCAACACCAACCAGCTTTGGGGCCTGGCGTGGGCCGCACTGGTGTTTGGTGAACTTTCCAGCTTCGGAAGGCCCGCTCAGGCCCAGATCATCGCGGGCTCCCTGATTATGGTCGCGGGAGCTGTCTCCATCAGCAGCGCCGTGGCGCCGGAAAGCGAGCGGGCTGCAGTTCGTGAAGTGATGGCACGCGAGTGCGACCGCTACGGACTGGATCTGGCAGTGACGGCCTCAGCCCAGTTGGGGAAGGACCCGCTGGGGGCCGCCCCGCACGGTCGCCGGTGGTGGGATTACTTGATTGTCGCTCTGGCTACCGGTGCTTTCGTTTGGCTGGCCCGTTACGCGACCCACCCGCCCCTCGCCATGGCCGCAACCTGGATTGGGGCGCTCGGGCTCGCGATGCTGGCTTTTCTAGTTGGATGCGGCTGGCTCCTGTGGAAACATACCCGATTTTCCTGAAGCAAGGTAGCGCAGCGCGGCCGAGCCGCAAAAGAAAATCAAAAGGCAAAGGGCAAAAGTGCGAAGCCTTTGGTGGCGTTGGCTACTCGACGCACCCTAGAACCCCCTCACCCCCGGCCCCTCTCCCCCAAGGGGGCGAGGGGGGAGTAATTTGAACTTATAACCCTCGCCCCCTTGGGGGAGAGGGTGGCCCGCAGCCGGCGTTTTCATCAGCCGGGGCGGGACGGGTGAGGGGGTCACTCAGGAACAAATTGTGGAGCAGGTAGCGCCACGCGGCCTGGCGGCGGGAACCAAACAACGAAGGCGACCAATCGGCTCCGGTAGATAATCTATGCGTAGAAACCCTCTGTTTATGCGGCTGCAGAGAAATGGGCCAAAAAAAGCTTGCTGAAAAAACAAGAAATTGCGGTGTGGCAATGCAGAGTTGGGCTTCAACTCTGCGGCTCCAACTCTTGGGGAACGGAAAGCCGCAGACTTACGCACCAAGTTTGCGTTACCAGGTTCCGATCACCTCTCGACATTCCGCAGCTTTACGGGAACGCCTTTGCGGGCCGATTCTTCCGCCGCAATGATCAGCCGCGTGTTGAGCAGGCCGTCTTCCCCGCTGGTCAAGGGCCGCTTTCCATCCCGCAGGCATTCGATGAAATGATACATACTCTCGACACTGAATCCCATCTGCCGGCCGTGGATTTCAGGAGTAACGAAGACGTCGGGGAAGGAAGCGTGGGGGAAGCCCGCGGGAGTTTTCGCGGTGTACTTCGCAATGGCGCGATCGTGGGTCAGGTCGAGATAGATGACTCCCTGGGAGCCGATGATCTCGCACTTGTGGTCGACCAAGCTGGGGGATGACTGGGGAAGCACCCAACTGTTTTCGATGACGGCGGTCGCGCCGTTCGCGAAGTCCACCAGGGTGATATACATGTCCGCCGTGGGAATGCCCCGGCCCGTCAAGACGCCTTCCTTGCGCCGGCAGAAGACGCGTTCCGGTTTCGCGCCGATGAGCCAGCAGGTCGTGTCCAGGGCGTGGCTGCCCAGGAAAAGCATGACAGACGATTCTCCGGCCCACGGCAACATCTTGGTGGGCACGTAGATCGTGTCGCTGAGGCGGTAATAGACATAGCTGATGTCGCCAAGTTCACCGTTCCGGATGGCCTGCCAGGCGCAAAAACAGGCCGGATTCCAGCGATTGTGCCAATCCACCATCAGGTAGACGTTCTTTGCCCGGGCGGCCGCAATCATCCGCCGGCACTCCCGGACGGTTGTGGCGAGCGGCTTTTCCACGAGCACATGCACGCCTTGGGACGCAGCCTTAACGGCGATATCGGCATGCGCGGTGTCCGGCGTGGCAATCGAGATGCCGTCGAGGCCCTCGCGAAGCATTTCGTCGACGCTGGTGAAGTGTCTGCCCACGCCGAATTCCTTGGCGGTCGAGGCGGCGCGCTGGGCGTCCTGATCGCAAATGGCCACCAGATCCGCGGAAGGATGCTGGAGGTAGGCCCGAATGTGCATCCGACCCCACATGCCAACGCCGACGACTCCCAGGCGGACTCGCTTGGTCTTCATAGGCTGATCCCTTTCATGATGGCAAATACCTTGTCCACGATCCGCAGGGTCTTCGAGAAGCTTGTAGCGCAGACTTGCTGTGTAAGTCTGCGGCTTTTCCATCCCTGAGGGTTAGAACCGCAGAGTCGAAGAGCAACTCTGCATTGCAATACCGTAATTTCCTGTTTTTTTGGCAAGGAGTATTGGAGGTACGGCTTTTCACTTTTACCCTTTGCCTTTTGGCTTTCTTTTGCGGCTCGGCCGCGCTGCGCTATCTGCTTGTCAGTTTGTTCCTGGGTGACCCCCTCACCCGTCCCGCCCCGGCTGATGGAAACGCCGGCGGCGGGCCACCCTCTCCCCCAAGGGGGCGAGGGATGTAAATTCCAACCAACGCCACCCCCGGTGGCTGCGTTAAAAAGAGTCCTTGGAGGGGCGACTTTTCACTTTTACCCTTTACCCTTTACCCTTTATCCTTTGCCTTTTGGTTTTCTCTTGCGGCTCCACCCGCACGGCACACCTGGCTTTGATCTTTGCGCTTTGCGTTTTAACTTTCTTTTGCGGCTCCGCCGCGCTGCGCTACCCTGCTGCCGCGTAATCTCAGCACGGCTTACGGAGGCGCCGGCTCTGCGGTCTGGTTCTTCTCCCAAAGCGTAATCAGCAAGGTGCTCCCCAGCACCAGAATTCCCCCCACGATGGCAGCCAGCGTAAGCCGCTCACCCAGCCAGAGGGCCGCGATGGGCACTCCAAAGAACGTTATCAGGTAATTCGAGAGGGCCGCCTGCATGGCGTCCAGTTTCTTGAGCGCTTTCAGCCAAAGCACCATGGAGAGAAAGTTGTGGAAGAAAATAAGCAGGAGCATTCCGATCCACGTCCGGGAGGTGAAATGGGGGATACGCGCGAAGACATCCCTTTCCTGAATCAGAACGAGGGGAGTCATGATGAAGAACATCGCGAGATAGGTGTAGAAGAGCATTTCCATCGGCGTGTAGCGCTCCATCATCTTCTTGCCATAGGTGTTGTAGAAACCGCTGCCCGTAATACCCAGGAACACCAGCAGGTTTCCCGCCCAGTAACCTTTCCCAAAGTCCATGTGCCGGAAGTCGGAGGCAGAGCAGAGAATGACCCCAAGAAAGGCAAATCCGAAGCTAATGCAGCGTGTGGAGGTCATCCGCTCACCGAGAATGATCGCGGCAAGGATGGCCATGGAGATGGGCGCCGTAAGAGCGATCAGGGCCGCATTGCTGGCCAGTGACATGCGCGTGCCCCAGGTCGTCAACACCTGAGCGGGGAAAACTCCCAGGCCAGCCATCAGGAAGAAGAAGAAAATGTCCGTCGTTTTTCGTCGGTCCGGCTCAGTGTCCTTGCGCCGTTCACTCCGGACCAGGGGGTAGAGCATCAGTGTGGCCAGGGTCATAGGACCCCACACCGTGAACAGCGAGCCCGCCTGGTTCTGCACTAACTTGATGCAGGTGAATTGCAGAGCCCACATCAGATTGCAACTGAACAGGAAGAACCAGGAACGCATAGAACATACTCCCAGAAAGGTTTGGGGATCGGAATCACCAAACCAGGAAGATGAAGGCCGATTACGCCAGGGGCGCCAGTGTCCCGAAAAACGAGCACTCGCGCCCCGCGCTCAGGTTTCCAAAACCACGGTGAGCGGGTGATTGGGAACGACCCGCAGTTCCTGTGCGAAGGTGATGAGCCGCTGCTTGCCTTCCTGGCGGAGCGCCGCCTCGACCGTCTCAGCGCCGAGCCGGGCAGAGACTTTCTTCAGCGCACCCTTGCCATTGCCGCTCAGTGCCAGGCTGCGCAGGGCCAGCGATCCTTCTTCCGCCGCCACCTGAGTGTCAAAGCGTGCTGTTGTACGCGACTGCGCAAAGCTTCCCCATCCCGAAGGGGCCGTCCAGAAGGAGCGGAAGCGCGTACCGCCGGCGCGAGGAGTCAGGGTCAGCTTTCCATCCACGCCGGAGTAACGGAATCCGCTCAGGGCCACGATCAAAGCCCAACTTGCCATGGGGCGGGCATAGTGGTGGCCGCATTCCGGCTCGTTCCAGGGGTTACGGCGTTCGCCATCGTGACGCCGCCGGACCGTTTCGACCACCGCCAACCCCTCGGCCAGCATGCCTTCGTAAATCATATGTGCGGCAAGCTGATATTCCAAGCCGCTCCAGATCTCCGCAAAATAGGGGAAGGGAATCGCGGGACGCTTCCCCAGCGGGTAAGTGGCGACCAGGACGCCGCCATCGTCGTTCAACGCATAGGTCCGTTGCACGCAGTCATGCTCGGTCAGAGTGGCTTTGTAGTTATGGCGATATAGAGATTTTATCGTCGTGCGGACGTGGTCTTCATCCAGAAGATAGCCCAGGCCGGCGATGTGGGCCATATACTGTCCCAGCAATTGGTCGCACAAGCAGGCCTCGCCCATTTGGTAATCGGGCGACTCCGGGTTGGCCCCGCCCATGCCCACGCGCAGTCCCGGGGCAATCTGGTCGGCGGGTCTTCCGACGACCTTCTGCACATAGTACTGGCCATTAAACAAGTTGGCGTCGATCCACTTTGAGCCGCTCGCGAACAGGCGCCGGTACTCCCGTGCGGAGGTTTCCTCCCCCAGGGTCCGCGCCATCTCTTCTCCCGCCCGCAACGCACCCAGGTACCACACCCCACAGAGGGGGTTGGGGCCGTAGAACTCCACGTCGTACGTGTTGTGCTGGACACCCTCCATCACACCGTCGCGGTTGCCGTCCCACCCATTTTCGATCCAAGCAAACTCCAGGGCGCGTTTGGCGCCCGGCCAGAGCCGGCGCAACCAATCCGTGTCGCCCGAAAGTTGCCAGTCGCGGTAAAGCTTCATCAGGCAACCCATCTGCCCATCCGCCGCGGCTGCTTGCCAGATCCTCTTGCCATCCGGGAGATAGGAGCGAAACCCCATGAGCCCGTTTTCCGCGGTGTTGCGCAGGAACTCCGATTCGCGAACGGAGTGTGCCAGCGAGGGAAAGACGTATGCCAGCGCCTGCTCGTAATTCCAGACGTGCGTGCAGGTGCCGTGGCAGCATCCACTTGTATCGCCGCAGCCCTCGAAGCCGTGGAACTCGCCGTCTGCAGTACGGAAAGCCGTGGCTGTGCGCAAAGTGGAAAGATTGCTCATTGCCGCATCCAACGCGGCAGGCGGGAGCGTGGAAGACTCCACAGCACCCGCAAACTTGCGGGTCCGAACCTCGAGCTCAGGAAGTTCACGCGCGAGGTACTGGGCCACTTCCCAGGCATCCTGGAAGCGCTGGCAATAGGCATTTCCGACGACCACATTCTTGTCGTCATCGCTCGCCGGTTCCCAGCCGCAGCGTTCCGGCGTGCGGTTAGGAAAGTGCCAGCTTAAGAAGAAAGTAACGGAGGCTTCGCCCCCCGCAGGGATGGATTGCGTCGCGGCAATCGAACCCACCGGGCTGCGCGCCGGAGAGTCGCTCTCCAGAGCGCCGTCGGCAGAGAAGTCATCCCAGAAGGTCAGAGGACCATCCCACCACTTCGCCCCCTTCCATCCTCGCAAGTAACTGATGCGTCCCGCGGCCCCACCCAGCACACCCAGCACGATCGACCCCTTGAGCGGATCTCGAGACGGCAGGAAAGGGTTGTCCATATACAGCCCCGCAACCCCCTCGCCTTGCCGAAAGGCGGCCTGTCTCCCTTCTTTGCCCACGGGATTTTCCAGGCTCCACGCCAAACCCACTTTGACGGGTACCGGATGGGAATTCTTGAAGGTGTAACGCAGGATGGCGACGGGCAGGCCCGAGGCTTCGATGTCCAGGGGAACCAGAGGGTTAAAGGCCTCGAGTTTTATGCCCAGAGGGAGTTTGGCGTCCTGGAATTCAATACGCGCGAAAGGATAAGCACCGGTAAACGTGGCACTGTCCAGGCGGGGCAGGCCCGGGACGTTCTTCGCCCCCAGGCCGGAGCTTCCTTCGAAGGGGGGCGCAAGCTGCGCTTCCAAGACCCGAGCCAGCGGCTCCTTGCCTTCCGCCTGTGCCCAAACGGCAGCAAAGGCGTAATCGGGAGAGTTTCCCTTATCGGGCCGATTGAAAATCTCCCAGTCACGCAGTTGCCCGCGGCCGCCGAGGGCGATCGTACCCGTCCCGATGCCGCCCAGCGGGAAGGCAATCATCTTCAGATGGGGTCCCGTGAACACGCGCGGGTAATTGATGCGGGAAGCTGAGGGCCGGGCGGCCACCTGAGCTCCCGCAGCCATCTGCTCTGCTGACAGCTTGGCCGCTCTCGCTGCGGCCGGAAGGCCCGCGGGAGTTGCCGCCAGGGCTCCTGTGGCCGCGACCTGCTTCAGGAAATCCCGGCGCTGGTACTTTGTCGCATTTCGCTTCTTGGGCATCGCTGCACCTCTTCATTTGTAGGTAGTCAACATCGTAAATTTCCGATCCCAAGCCCATTCATTCGGCCAAACACCGGGTCAGCAGTGAGGACTGGGGATAGCATAAGCTCCAGTTCCGGGGCAGGCTTCAGGGCTGCGCGGGAGCGGAAAAGGTGGGAAGATTGGAACGCGTTGACCATGGCCTGCTCAACATCTTCAACCTGCACACCCGGATAGCACTCGACGCACAGTACCCGCGGCATGTTGCTTCCCAGGCGCTTGAGCACGCTCTCCCAACCCACCGCGCATTCGGCGGCAGAGGAGTGGATGGGAATCGTAGGGTACTTGTCGTAGGCGCCCGGTGGCGTCATAAATCGGCTGTGCCTTCCAGCAGTGGGATCGCTCCCAAGAGCGCAGCGTTGTTCCCCAGTTCGGCGTTACACACCTTGACTTTTCCCCAAGGCGTCCAGGCATGGCGGTCGACATACGATTGCAGAAAGGGAAGAATCCGGTCGGCGCTCTTCATGACGCCGCCCCCCACGACGATAAGTTCCGGATCATAGGCGTGAATGAGGGCAACGATGGCGGTTCCCCAGACCCGCAGACAACGATCGCAGATTTCCCGGGCCACTTGATCGCCCTGGCCGGCATGATGAAAGAGCCTTTCGTAGGTGATGGAAGCCTCCGCCGAGAGCGCGCTCGAGGCGAAGCCGGGATGGCTGCGGCACACGCCCGGCAACGCCACGGTGGAGGCTTCGGCTTCCGCACAACCCACGGCTCCGCACGTACAAGTGCGGCCGTTGAAGTCAACCGGCATGTGGCCGCCCAAGCACCCGGCTTGCGAGTGTTTACCCCGCAGCACGCGGCCTTGCATCATCGCGGCCCCCCCGATGCCCGTGCCCAAGGTGATCATAATGACGTCGTTGTATCCCCGCGCCGCCCCGGCATACCATTCGCCGAGCAGCGCCATCCGCGCGTCGTTATCCATCTTCAGCGGAAGGTTCAGGGTTGCCCGGCACCACCCGATCAGATCGAGGCCTGGGCCGTCATCATATTTTGCATTGGTCCCCGCGATGCGATGGCGGACGCAATCCACCAGGCCGCAAAAACAGAAGGCCAGCCCGGCGGGCGCGGCGTTTGAACCCGGCGCGCCGGCCAGAATCGCTTTCAGGGATTCGGCCAGGAGCGGCAATACGGGTGCGAGACCGGCCGTGCCATCCGTGGACACGGTGCGGGAAGCAAGAATAGTTCGGTCCTCGACCAGGGCGCACGTTGCATGGCTTCCCCCCAGGTCGATGGCGAGCGCTTTCACGATTCCTCCACGAGGGTGGGAATCCCTCCCACCTTCCGCAGACGCGCGCTGAAGCCCACGCGGGCAATCGTTCCATAGTCATGTCCAGCGTCGCTCGGCCAGGCGGCCAGGAAAGCCAGGACGGAGTCACCCGTGTTGGCTACTCGATGCGCCGTGTGGCCCGGAATGTAATGCAGTGTATGGGGGCGCATGGGCTCGAAAGTGGTCCTGCGCTTCTCATCCAGGAGGATCAAGGCGCCGGTCCCCGTGATGGTCAGATAGAATTCTGCTCGGGATTGCTGGAGGTGATGATGGCCTTTGGTCATGAAGTATTCGTCGCCGACCAGGCCGGGGGCGAGGAAGGTTGTCCCCCAAAACATACCTCCCTCTTCTCCTTCCCTGACGGGTGAGAAGGCTTGCACTCGATAAACCAGTGTGTTGGGATCAAGGGCCTGACGGGCTGGCTCATCGCGGAAGAGTCCTTTCAGATCCGTGATCGTGCGGGCGGCACTTTCTATTCTGTCACCGGAGAGCTCACCTGTAGTGAGATTGACTTCGATTGGGGTCTGGATGGGTGATGTTGATTGAGAATCAGAAGTGTGCCCCATAGTTTTGTAAACTCCTACTGATGAAATGGGTGATTCAAGCGTCACCCGCGGTATGGCTTGGCGGCCCGCTCGGGACGAACCCTGAGGTTACAAGGTCGAGAATAGCTGAAGCCGCGCACCTCCGCAATGACCCGCCGCGCCCGCCCCGTCTGGCGCAGATAGTGCAAGAATCTCCTGGCTACCGCGAAGATTCCTTGACTTGATACAAGTGCACGTCGTAGGGCTTGAAGGTGTCCGTAAATTTTCCGGCCCGCGCCACCAGCGTGCGGTTCTCATCGAGGACCTGGACGGTGGTTTTGGCGGGAAGGACCGGCAACGAGAAGGATCCCGTGGTCGGGGCATTGCGCATTCCCACCGCAAAGACATACCAGGTATCGCCGGCCCGCTTCACCATTACATCGATGGGCACCTGGTCAGAGGATGACGTGACCGAAACCGCTCCGATTACCGTGGGGGAATTCAGCACCGGCGCCAGTTGCCGGATTTGGGCGTTAATGCCGGTCACCGCCGCCAGCATGGGGGGATCGTCCAGCAAGGCGTGCTCATCGGACTTGGGCTTGAATTCGTGGACGAAATAAATGATGCCGCGCGACCCATTCACCAGTGACATCCACACCTCGGTACGAAGCTGGGCCGGAGTCACCTTGGCTTTCGGGTTGCTGATGTGTGTGCACTCGAGCGCATTCCAGACAATCTTCTCTCCGCCGCTCCACTTCGCAAGTCGAGCCACACCCTTGGCCACATACCAGAGGTAGTTCTCCCCGTCCGGCTTGTTGATATTGGTCACGGGATAGACGTCAAACGAAACGATGTCTGCGCCCGGGATGTACTTCGGATAGTCGGAAAGTTTTGCGTCGGCCCCGCGCCCCTTCCACTCATCATTGGCCACTCCCTGGCCGAGGTTGAGCATCACCGGCCGCGTGGGGTCCGCCGCGCGGAGCTTTTGATAATCGCTTACAATCAGCGCGGGTGGCACGGGAGGTCCATAGGAGCTCTTTCCCGTTTTAGGGTCAATGATGTCCTGCATGTTGTCCGGCTCATCGCCATGCATCCACCCGACGATTATGGGGTCATCCCGGTGGGCGAGACCCACGGCGTTTTGGTCGCAGATGACCGGCATGCCCGCTTTCGAGAGTTCGGAAAGTTGCTGTTCCGTCGGCCCTTCCCACAAGCCGACATATAGGTTGATCCCCGCCGCCTTGTACTTGGCCGCGTTCTCAGGGTCCTGAAGCCAAACCGCGATGGGGAAGTAGCTCGGGTCGGCAGACGGCCCGTTCTTCCAGCGTGGGTTTGTGCCTTGGGCCCCGGCGGCCTTCACGGTCACAAGCAGCAGCCACAACACTGCGAGCTTTCGAATGTTCATTTCGTCACCTCGACTGCAATTCTGCATACGGACAGCATTTCAAGCTTCACGCTCACGGCTTGGCGCGAACAAGATTGCATGATAACTCCATTCGCACCTCTCTCTCATATCTTAAACTGTGGGGCGACCTGGAGACGCGCCGGGCCCTAACTCCAGACCATGACTAAATCTCAACAAAGAAAGAACGTAATCTTATAGACTCTCGATTTGATAATCGCAAAGCTGAAGGGCGCTAGGGCGCGCAGACATCCTTGAAGTGGGTCGGCAATCCTGGCTTTAACGAGCGCTCGCCGGGACAGAAGCGAGGAACGGGTTCTATGAATGACCGAAATTGCCTGATCGGTGTGGATGCCGGAACCTCGGTCGTGAAAGCCGTGGCCTTTGATCGCCGCGGAAACGAAATCTGTGTTCATGAAGCGCCCATGCCGCTGCGTCGCCCTGAGCCGCTGTGGATCGAGCAGGACATGACCGAACTATGGGAGATGGTCACCCTCTGCCTGCGCCAAGTAGCTGCCCGATTGAGAGAATCAGGGAGGGAGGCTGAGGGGCTTGGCATCACCTCAACCGGAGATGGGACGTGGATCATCGATGCGGAAGGGAACCCGGTGCGAGGCGGGATCCTGTGGTGCGACGGACGCTCCGGAAAAGTGGTTGAGCGCCTGCATGCGCAGGGGATGGCGGAGCAGGCCTTCGATATCTGCGGAACCTCGGTCTTTACCGGCTCCCAGGCCGCTCAGCTCATTTGGCTCCGGGAAAACGAGCCGGAGAGTTTGAAGCGGGGGCGCGTTATTTTCCACGCCAAGGACTGGCTATTCTACAAGCTGACCGGGCTCATCTCGAGCGATGAGACGGACGAATCGCTGACCATGTTGAGAATGGCAACCCGCCAGTATGACCCGGAACTCTTCAAGATTTTCGGCATTGAGGACCTCTACCCCAAATTTCCGCCGGTGAAACCCACGCTGGATAACGTCGGGCCGCTCCTCGCGGACGTGGCCAGGGACCTGGGCCTGTCCAAAGGATTGCCGGTGGGATCCGGTCCCATGGACGTTGCCGCGTGCGCCTTGGGCACCGGCGCCATTGAACACGGCCAGGCGTCGTCCATCCTGGGCACCGCGGGGATTCACGAAGTCATCATGGACAAGCCGATTCTTGAACCCAGGATGGTGGGCATGACGCTCTGCCACGGCGTCAAGGGCCGCTGGATGCGTATGCTGGCGGCCATGACGGCGACGCCGAACCTGGACTGGTTTCTAAAAGAACTGGGCGCGGGCTATGGCCTGGAGGCGCGCGAGGCCGGGGAGGATATTTACGAACATCTGGGGAAAGTCGTGGATTCCGTTCCGGCGGGAGCCGAGGGGGTGATATTCCACCCTTACCTCTTCCCGGGCGGCGAACGGGGCCCCTTCGTCAAACCCACAGCCCGGGCGAGTTTTACCGGCCTGAATCTGAATCACACGCGCCAGCATCTGTTGCGAGCCGTGTATGAGGGTGTGGCTTTTGCCACTCTGGACTGCTACCGTCATATGCCGATCGACCCCAAGACCGTGTTGCTTTCTGGTGGAGGAGCCAGCAGTGCCGTCTGGTGCCAAATCTTGGCGGATTGTTTGGGCAAATCCGTCAGCGTGCCGGAAGGATCGCAATTCGGCGCGAAGGGAGCGGCCCTCAATGTGGGCAACGCCGTGGGCGTTTACCGGGATGCGCAGGAGGCCGTCGCCGAATCCGTCAGAGTGGCTCGAACCTACGAACCCGACTCCTCGAACACCCGGCTCTACCACCAGCTCTATGAGGTTTACAAATTGACCGCGGAAAGGCAGATGGACCTTTGGGATCGGCGTGCGGAAATCATCGCTAGGAAGTCCTGAACATGAGTCGAGATCCATATATTTCCTTGAAACGGGAAATGATTGAGAAGTGCCGGCTGCTTGAGAAGATCGGGTACTTCATCGGCACCTGGGGGAACGTCAGCGCCAGGATTCCGGAGGGATTCCTCGTCACTCCCAGTCGAGTGCAGTATGCGGGGATTGAACCCGGAGATTTTGTTGCCGTCTCGCTGGAGGGAACTCGACTGGCAGGGCACCGTATACCCTCTTCTGAAACTGAGATCCACCGCGCCGTGCTCAACAAGAAGAGTAACGTGGGGGCCATCATCCACAGCCATTCACCTTATGCGACCGCCGTTTCCTGCCTGCATCAGAGCATTCCTGTCTTTGTGGAGGACATGGCTCAAATCATCGGCGGGGAAGTCCGTTGCACCCGGTATATCCCCGCCGGCCAGCATAAGGAGATCGCCGCGGAAGTGGGCAACACGATTGGTGAGGAGAATGCCGTGCTCTTGGCCAATCACGGCGTGTTGTGTTGTGGTCGCGATCTGGAAGAGGCTCTGGTGGCCAGCCAGATTCTGGAAAAGGCCGCTCTCATGATGCTGGCGGCGGGCGGCGCCGGGAAAGTGTTTCCGATACCGGAGGACTTGGTGAAATCGGAAAGGCATCGATTCCTATACAAGTACGGAACGGCCCACGATGCGCCATGAGGAATTGGACCCGCGGCACGAACCTGGCCGGAGAGAGATTCTGATGACTACGGAATGGTATGAGCACGTACGGAAAGCATACCGTTCGGCCATCGGCCGGTCCCGCCGTGAACTGATCACGCCGGCCTTGATCATGGACCTCGACGTGGTCCGGCACAACATCAAGTTTATGACCGAACGCCTCTCCACGCTGAAGGCCAGGCTGCGGCCGCATGTGAAGTGCCAGAAGAATACTGAACTGGCCCAGCTGCAAGTCGACGCAGGAGCCATCGGGGTCTGCACCGCCACGGTGTGGGAAGCCATCGTGATGGGCCGCGCGGGTATTAAAGACGTTTTGATTGCGAATCAAGTGGGTGGGCGCGAGAAGATCGCCGCGCTGGCGCGGGAGGCGAAGCACGGTTACCTGACCGTAGCTGTTGACAACACGCAGAACGCTCGAGATCTTTCCGCCGCCGTGCAGGGTGCAGGGGGCAAGTTGGAGGTGCTGATCGAGGTTGACGTCGGGATAGGCCGGGGCGGAGTCCGCTCGGCGGAGGAAGCTGTCACCCTGGCCCAACACCTGGCCAGGTTGCCGGGTCTCAGGCTGCGCGGCGTGCAAGGCTATGAAGGACATTGCATGCTGGAGCCGGATCGGGCCGTCAGAATCCAAAAGGCTACCGCGGCCATGGATTACCTCGGGATGGTCATCGACAGCCTGTCGGCAGCAGGCTTTCAATGCGAGGTCGTATCGGCTGGAGGAACGGGCACCTACGACATTACGGGGAATGATCCAAGGGTCACGGAGATCCAGGCGGGATCCTACGTTTTCATGGACAACTTCCACGGCAGCCTGGTGCCGGGGTTTTCCAAAGCCCTGACGGTGCTGGGAACCGTCGTCATCCAGCATGGGAATACCCTTGTCCTGGATTCCGGGCGCAAATCGATCGGCATTGATTTCGTCCTTCCGACTATGGTGGATTACCCCTTCTACCAGGCGCGCTACTTTGCCGAGGAACACGCTTTGTTTGATGTGGACGAACGTTGTGGCCTGAAACTCGGCGACACAGTTGAATTGGTTCCGGGTTACGCTCCGACAACCGTAAATCTCTACGATGCCTACCACGTCGTCGAAAAGGATGTGGTAGTGGACATTTGGCCAATTATCCCGCGTGGCCCTGGCCATGGCGGAATGCTGGCTGACTGATGTCGCACCGTGAAAGGGTTCGAGACGATGAAAACCACACCCCGTCCCGTATCGAAAGCGGAATTCGATAGACTCTTCCAGACGGTCTGCAATTGGGGGCGTTGGGGACCCGATGACGAAAGGGGCACGCTGAACTACGTCGCGGCGGAACACGTCCGGCGGGCGGCCGCCCTGGTTCGTTCCGGCCGATCCGTTTCCATGGCGGTTCCTATCAACACCACGGCCGGGCCCGACAATCCTCGCCCCGCAGTTCACTACATGGTCCACAACTATGACATCCACTCGGACCTCGGGGAGCCACAATTCTGTACCGATTTCCTAGCCACCGAGTTTCACGGTGATTGCCACACGCACATCGACGCGCTCTGCCATATTGCTTACCAGGGGAAGCTCTACAACGGGAAACCGGCCAGTGCGGTAACCTCGCACGGACCAACCCTCCAGGACATTACCGCCTTTGCCCATGGCATCGTGGGCCGGGGCGTGTTGTTGGATATTCCCCGTCTCCGCGGCGTCAAATGGCTGGAACCTGGGGAAGCGGTCACGCGGGCGGAACTTGAAGCTGCGGAGAAAGCGCAAGGCGTGCGGCTCAGTGAAGGAGACATTTTCGTTTTCCGGACTGGCCACCACCGGAGACGGCTGGAATTGGGTCCCTGGAATAACGGTTATGACGGGGAAGGGAAGGCGGGGTTACACGTTGACACCATTCTTCTGCTGCACGAGCGAAAAGTGGCAGCATTTCTGCCGGACGGTGACGGGGAGACGGTTCCCAGTAATGTCGAAGGGGTCGCTTATCCCATTCACGCGCTGCAAATCGCTGCCATGGGGATGATCTGCGCGGACAGTCTGCAATTCGAAGAACTGGTGAAAGTGTGCGAAGAAGAGAAGCGTTGGGAATTCCTGGTGGTGGCCGCGCCGTTGCGGCTGCCGCGCGGCACCGGTTCGCTGTTCAATCCGATTGCCATTCTTTAGGAGACTTCTGAAAGACTTTCCGACGTTGTCATTCTGAGCGAAGCGAAGAATCTCCTTTTGTGGAAAGGACCTAGGAGATTCTTCCTTCGCTATGCTCAGGACCGCCTTTGGCTCCTCAGAATGACAGACTGAGCGAGTTTTTCAACATACGGTTAGATGCCCGAGGCGGGAGAGTAGAAGGAAAGGAGCGAGAGTCCATGAAACTACATCTTGGAATCAACAACATCTATGCGGCCAAGCGCTGGCCTGAACCCGATGAGTGGGGTAAGCAGGTCACCCAACGCTGGGGACTTAAGTATGTTCAGTTCTGCTTTGACCTCCTGGATCCACGGAGCACGCCGGAAGCCAGAAAGGCCATGGCGGGCAAAGTCCGGGAGGCGGCGGCGAAATACGGTTTTGAAATCCATAGCGTCTTCATCGGGGCGGCAGCCTACACGTACAATCTGCTGCTCCATCCTTTCGCGGAACTCCGCAAGGACGCCTTGGAATGGTGCCGGCTGGCCGCGATTACGGCCGCGGAGCTGGGAGCTCAAGGTGTGGGAGGACCTATTGCGGCGGCCAGCATGAGGGACTATCGGGATCCGGGTAAACGGGAATTTCTGCGCGACGCATTCGTGGAGGGAATGCAAGCCTGGGCCCGCTACGCGGCGGATCAAGGCTTGAAATTCGTTTGCTGGGAGCCCGCGCCGATCGGCCGGGAGATGCTGATTCGCTTGGATGAGGCCAAGGATCTCTACGAGCGCTTGAACCAGAATGTGCCGATCCCCATTCACTTCCTGCTCGACGTGGGGCACCAGTGCAGCTACGAAGCGACCGGAAAGGATCGGGACACCTACCTCTGGCTGAGGGAACTGGGGAAGATCTCCCCCTTGCTCCATCTCCAGCAAATGGACGGTGTATGGGACAGGCACTGGAGTTTCACCAAGGCCCACAACGCGGAGGGCGTCGTCCAAATGGACAAGGTCGTGAAGGCCCTGGAAGAATCCGGAGCCGAAGAAGTCTATCTTTTCCCGGAGCTGATTCACCCCTTCGAATTTCCGGAAGACAAACTGTTGGAAGAACTGGACGAGTCTTACGAGTACCTGAAACAGTACGTGCGCGAGCCGGCTCATGCGTGAGGCGCCGGCGGGGCTAAGAGGCCGAAAATAACCAGGGACGCGGCGGCGGCATAACCGGGAGGTCCAATACGGATGCCGGTAGTGCCTGACCCGCTCCGCGTGGGAGCGCTGGGCTGGACGCGGCACCTTTCTTGGGTTGCGTGTGCTGCCGCGAGCGGACTCCGCGTCGGACCACAACGTCCCGCCTTCGGCCTCTGCACACGCGGCTCTGATGAGGGATGGGAGGAGGCACTGCAACCGTGAAGAAGCTCATCAATGATCCCAATGCGGTGGCTGCGCAAGCCATCGAAGGCTTGGCTCTCGCCTATCCCCAATACTTGCGGAAGCTGGATGGCCTCCTGGCGGTTGTTCGGCGGGATGCTCCTGTGGCCGGCAAGGTGGCGGTCCTGACCGGTGGAGGTAGTGGCCACGAGCCCATGTTTGCCGGCTTCGTCGGACGCGGCTGGGCGGATGGTAGCGTGGCGGGAAATGTCTTCACTTCGCCCCCTCCCCAACCTATTTATGAAACGGCTAAGGCCATTCAGGCGGGCGCGGGTGTGTTGTTTATGTACGGAAACTACTCCGGCGACGTTCTGAATTTTGACACCGCGGCGGAAATGCTGGCCCAAGAGGGAATTCACGTCGCAACGGTGCGCATCTCGGACGATGTCGCCTCAGCTCCTCCCGAGAGCCGGGGGGAACGTCGCGGGATCGCCGGCGACTTCCTCGTCATCAAGGTGGCCACGGCGAGGGCGGAAGAACGCGTCGGGCTGGCCCAAGTTACCTCGGCAGCGGAAAAAGCCAATGATGCCGCGCGCAGCATGGGCGTGGCGTTGACCTCGTGCGTCATCCCAGCCTCGGGGCGTCCCATCTTTGACATCTCTGAGCAGGAAATGGAGATTGGCATGGGGCTGCACGGGGAGCCGGGTGTTCAGCGGGGCCCGATGATTTCGGCTGACCTCTTGGCCGAGAACATGGTGGGTCGAATCCTGGCTGACCTGCCGGCCCAAGCGGGAGACGAAGTAGCTGTTCTTGTAAACGGGCTGGGCGCAACACCACTTTCGGAGCTCTTCATCATGTTTCGCGCTGCCCACCGCTGCCTCCAGGATGCCGGCCTCACCATTTGGCGGTCCTACGTGGGGAATTTCGCCAGTTCTCTCGAAATGGCAGGATGTTCGTTTACGATCATGCGACTGGATTCCGAGCTGAAACGCCTCCTGGCAGCTCCCGCGGAGTCCCCCGCTTTCGTTCAGGTAGGATGAATGTTGCGCACCAGCCTGACGGCCCGTGACCTCCGCCACATGCTGGCCTTCGTCGCCGAGACGATAGGCAGGGAGGAGGCGTACCTCAACTCCCTGGACGCTGCGATCGGCGACGGTGACCACGGCATCACCATGCGCGTCGGCTTCAACGCCGTGAGTTGCAAGGTCAGCAGTCTCCCCGACGATGTGGGAATTGACACCGTGCTGAGAGAAGCCGGACTTGCCTTCATGGGCGCGACCGGTGGCGCCATCGGTGTCCTGTTAGGGAGAATGTTCATGGCGGCGGGACTTGCCTTGAAGGGGAATCAGGAAATCGGCCCGGCGGATTTTCGAACCCTTCTCGGCTCAATGGAGACAGCGCTTGCCAGCGCCGGCAAGGCGAAGCCCGGTGACAAGACCATCCTGGACGCAGTGCACGGGGCCAACCAAGCTCTTATTACCTCGGGGGACCTTGAACAGGATCTTTCCGCAACGCTCACCCTGGCTGGCGACGCCGCCCAGCGCGCTGCCGAGAGCACGGCGCAAATGCTGGCTCGAATCGGCCGCGCCAGCCGGTTAGGGGATCGAGCGCTAGGTCATCCGGATCCGGGGGCGGTTTCCTTCTCGATCATCCTGCGTGCCATGGCGGAATGGCTGCGCGGGCGCGAAGCACGGGAATAATCAGGAAGACCTTGTAACGGTGGGGCTTTACAGGCTGCGGAAAAAACCCGTCGGGACTGTCATTCTGAGGAGCCGCAGGCGGTCCTGAGTGAAACGAAGGAAGAATCTCGTACTGCCACGAAAATACGCAGAGCGAGATTCCTCGCGCAGTTTATCCTGAGCGGGCAGAGCGAGATTCTTCGCTTCGCTCAGAATGACAGCGAAGGACTCCGAATGACAGCGGGGAAGCGTTTTTCCGCAGCCTGTAAAGCCCCGCCCTTCCAATTCCGTGGTGAGAAATCCGGCTCAGGGCTCCCGAACCCTCTCGACCCACTCATTCACTATGACTCACTGAAGTCAATCATCGACGGACGGTTTCGGAAACCACGCGTGCGGATGGCGCTGTGCGTCAGGCCGATGGCGAACCAGATTCCTCCTGCAATTTTGGCGGGTGCTGCCAGCCCCAACCAGATCATCAAGCAAAACAACGCGCCCAGCCCCGGCACCAGGGCATCGGTGAGGAAATTCTTCTTTCGTCCGGGTTGGCCGGTGACGTAGAACTGCCAAACGGTGGCGACGTTCACACCGATAAATCCCAGGAAGGCGCCAAAGTTCAGGATTTCCGCCGTGAGTTCGTAGCTCATAAACTGCGCGCCCACGAAGGCCAAGACGCCAATGATCCAAATATTCCGCGTGGGGGTATTCCGCTTGGGATCAAGGTAGGAGAAGATTCGGCGCGGCAGCGCCCCATCGCGGCCCATGCCGAATAGCAACCGCGCGGCGCCCACCTGTCCCGTGAGGCCCGCGCCAATGTTGGCGATGACGAGTAGAATTGCCATCGCCTGGAAGAGACCCGCCCCACCCACCCGGCGGGTCACATCCATGAATGCGGTTTCGATATTGCGAAAGGTGGAGTAGTCCGGCCAGGCGATTTGGGCAAGATAGACCAGCAAGCCCCCAAAGACTCCCGTAAAGGCGCAGACCAGAACCGTGGCCCGGAGGACGTTCTGCCGGGGATTGTGGACGTCTTCCGCCAGCGTCGTGACACTATCAAAGCCCAGATACGTCAGGGCGGCGAACGAAGTAGCCGTGGCCAGCGAGCCGACGCGGAACGTCTGGGGGTTGTAGAATGGCATCACGGTGAACAACCCGCCCCACCCCTGCTGCCCGATAATGTACCGAATGGAAAGAAGGATAAAGGCTATCAGGACGAGGAACATGAAACTGACCATGACCTGGTTGGCGCGTGCCGTCGAACGAATCCCCCGCAGGTTCAGATAGGTGATGGCGCCCGCAATGAGCGCCGACCAGAATACGAAGGGGACCTGCGGGAACAGCCGCTGGATCGACAAGGAGCCGTAAATCACACAGAATAGGGGAATCACAACGTAATCCAGCAGCATCGCCCAACCCGCCAGGAAGCCCAGGTGCGGGTTGAGCCCGCGCCCCACGTAGGTGTATGCCGAACCTGCGGCCGGGTAGAGGGCCGCCATCCGGCCGTAACTGAACCCGGTAAGGACCATGGCCACCATGGCGACCAGGATGGTATCGACGGCATGGCCCTTCGACATCACCAGCGCCAGCCCGAAGACCGTCACCGGAGCGCTGGGCGTGACCGCCACGATTCCATAGAGGATCAAATCCCAAAGGCTCAGCACGCGGCGGAGGCGTGGGAGGTCAGCGGGAGAGGCAGGCGGCAAGTGCTTGTCGGGAGCGGCCACGATGGATCCTTAGTCGTGCTTGATATCGACGGGCCCTTCGGGCGCCGATTGGCGCGGCTCGGGCGCACCTCGCGCCGGAAACGGTTGTGATGGCCAGCCGCGGAAGCACAAGAGGATCTGCAGTGGTTCCCTTGGGGTGGCCAGAAAGCATGCGGCGCGGCGCCCACCTCAGGCGAGTTGGCCGCCATCCACAAACAACAAAACGCCATTCACATAATCCGCATCCCGCGAGGCGAGAAAGGTTGCTGGTCCGGCAACGTCTTCGGGTTCGCCAATCCGTCCCAGGGGGATAAGATCCTTGTATTTGGCGGCAAACCCCGGGTGGTCAAGAACCCAATCCGACAGGCGAGTGCGGATGAATCCCGGGCCCAGAGCATTGGAGTTAATGCCGTAGCGGCCGAACTCCCGCGCCAAGGTCTTGGCCAGCAAGAACACACCGGCTTTCGAAATATTGTAAGGGGCCAATTCCGCCTCGGCGTCCCAACTGTTGGTGGATGCCATGAACACCATCTTGCCACGCCGCTGTTTGATCATGTGCGGCAAAACGGCCCGCGCCACCAGGAAGGAACCTTTGACATTCGTGTCCAGGGTCCAGTCGTAGTGCTCCGTGGAGGTTTTCAGGAAAGGAGCAGGTTTGGCGACGCCTGCGATCTGCATCAACACGTCGATGCGCTCATATCGCCGGATCACGCTCGACACCATCCGGTTGACCTGAGGTTCTCTGCGCACATCGCAGACTATCGTCCGGACTTCGCCTTTGTCCTGCGTGATTTCCTGCGCGGTCTGGAGGAGCATCTTCCGATCCATGTCGGCAATGACCACCTGTGCTCCTTCGCGGGCAAGCCGGACCGCAATAGCCTTGCCGATGCCCCGAGCCCCGCCGACCACCAGGGCAACCTGCTCGCGGAAACGGTCAGGTATGAAATCGGCATGTGCTTTAATCGTCCGGCGCATCGCATCTCGTTTCCAGAGGATGTCTCCTCTTGCAAAACTGGGCGCGAGTATAGTGGGGCGGCTTTGGTGGCGTCAACAATTTCTACTCCCTAACCCGCCATGATATTTTTCCAACATGAAATGTGGAATTCCTTATAGATCAGTGTCCTCAACAGAGGTAGAAGACTCGAAATGTCGAGGACGAGCAGCGATGGGGAATCCGGCCCACGAAAGGAACGAAAGCGGACTGACCGACCGCGGGCGGTGAGAGGAGCCTGACCTCCAAGCCAAGGCTGGGGGCGGGAAGACATAGGGACGAGACGAAAGCCGGGGGGGCTATTCATGGCTGAGTTGCGTTTCGCAATGTTCGGAGCACATTTCTGGGCGCGTTATCAACTGGCGGCCTGGCACGAGTTTCCAGACGCCAAGTGCGTCGCCCTGTACAACCGGACAATCAGCAAAGCCGAGAGGCTGGCCCGGGAATTCGGAGTCCCAGCCGTGTACGGAGATGCGGAGGAGCTTCTTTCCAAGGAACGGCCGGATTTTGTTGATATCTGCACCGACGTGGTCACCCACCAAAGGTTCACGGCGATGGCGGCGGCCCGCGGAACACCCGTCATCTGCCAAAAGCCGATGGGCCCCTCGCTGGCAGTGGCCCGCGAGATGGTCCAGACGTGTCACGCGGCGGGCATACCCTTTTACGTTCACGAGAACTGGCGCTGGCAACATCCCATTCGAGCCTTCAAGAAGGTTCTGGATGAGGGATCGATCGGGACACCGTTTCGAGCTCGACTGACCATGGTCTCCGGTTTCCCGGTCTTTATCAACGAGCCGGCATTAAGGGATTGGGAGGAGTTCATCCTGTGGGACATGGGGACCCACATCCTCGATGTTGCGCGGTTCCTTTTTGGAGAAGCTGACCGTTTGTACTGCCAGGTCCACCGGGTGCATCGCGACATCAAAGGCGAAGATGTCGCGACCGTCGTAATGCATATGGGCGGCAAGACAACCGTGATATGCGAACTCGGCTATGCTGAGAACTACTTGGAACGCGAACGCTTTCCTGAAACCTTCATCTTTGCGGAAGGGGACAAGGGCTCCGCAGAGTTGGCGCCCGACTTTTGGGTTCGAGTGACCACCCAGGACGGCACGCATTCATGGCGCTGCCCACCCCCGAGCTTTGGTTGGGCCGACCCGGACTATCAGGTTGTCCATGCCAGCATGGTTCCTTGCATCGAACACCTCTTGCTGGCCCTGAAGGGTGGGGCGCCGCCGGAGACGACGGGTGACGATAACCTGAAGACGGTTATCCTAACTTCTGCGGCCTATGAGTCGGCACGGTCCGGGCAAACGGTGGCGCTGATTTCGCCCCCAGAATCCGGATCGGCAGCAGCCTGATTGGTAGGATCGGAAGTGGGCCTTTGCCGCCAGGAAGAGAGCGTTCAGCTTACGCCCATTCAGCCCAGGGTGGGGGTCACAGCCCAACCCGGTTGGCCCGAGTCCTGAGAGCGTCCTTGGGCGCGAGGAGGATTCATGCTCCGACTGAAAGACAAGATTGCAATTGTCACGGGAGGTGGCGCCGGAATCGGAAAAGCGGTGGCGAGCTCTTTCGCCAGCGACGGAGGGGGTTCTAAGCTTGCTGAGTTTCGGAGGGACCCGCATCCTTCTGTTGAGCGCGGGGATACTTTGAGGACTTTCCGAAACGCCGCCGGTACGTCAGTGGTGTCATACCCACAAACTTAAGGAATACGGAACCGAAGTAGCTCTGATCACAGAAGCCTGCCTCCTGGCTGACTTGGGCCAAAGGCATATCCGTTGATCCCAGCATGGCTTGGGCTTTGGCAATTCGAAAATGATTGAGGTAAGCAACGAACGATTGGCCGGTTACCTGCTTGAACAACCGCATGAAATGGGGCTTGCTAACGCCCAGAAGTCTCGCGGCATCCCCACCGCTGATGTCTTGATTGTAGTGTTTCTCCAGGAATTCAAACAAGGGTGAGATCCGATGCGTCGCTTGGTGCTTGCGATCGTCTAATTGGCGGCTCCCAATCTCCCCTGCGTAGTGGTTCGCTAGAAGAATCAGGATCATTCGCAGGTACGTTCTGACCGAAAGGCGCGCACGATTGGTAACCGCGGGGAGTTCCGAGTAGATTCGCTGAATGAGTCCAGCAATTTCCCTGGGGATCCCCGTCCCGGCTCGGACGAGATGCGGAAACGAATCGTCCTGAAGGTAAAAGGGCATGAGAAACTCCGCTGCGTCACCATTGGTGCCTGCTTCACAAAGGACTTCGGGCATGAAGAACAGAGTGGCAATCTTGGGGCGCGAGCGCGTGCAGCGCAACATTCTGTGGTACGGCCAGCTCCCGATTACGATGAGTTCGCCGCTTTTGGCGATGAAACTCCGCGCAGCTACTTGGCACCTAAGCTCACCCTTTAGCACGCAGGCAATCTCGAAATAGTCATGACGGTTCATCCGGAAGCGGTTGCGGTCAGCGAAGATCAGGTAGTTGACAGCGATCGGGAAAGACGGGTCAAAAGGCCAGACGTGAACCCCGTCCGCACGAATCTGGGGATCAATGATAGAAAACGACTCTTCCCAGTCGATGTTTCTCGTTCCGGGCATAGGGGATCCACCCGATGGGGGGCCGATTCCTTTTCCTTTCAGATGTTTGGAAAACCTAACAGAAACACACGAGTGTGTCAATCGAACTAGCGCTATCGAGCCAGGGCTGCAAGTCAAGCCCAAGTGAGGTTTGGGGAGGGCTGGCAGGAACAGAGTCCGAGCGCTCCGAGCCGGGCCGGGCATACTGATATCTTTACAACAAAAAAAGACGCAATCCTCATAGAAATGGGCTGGCCGTTCCCACTAAATAGGGCCTCAGAAGCCGCCTGAAACCTTCGGGATGGCTAGACTGTTGGCGGATTGCAGGTGGGGTCTTTGGGTTCAGTCCTGGCCTGAGCACAGAGCTGGGACGGAAAGGGCTGTGACATGCCTACTACCATAAGTCGAGGCCTGTGGTTTATCTGGGGGCTGTTGTTGCTCCTCTTGCTGTGTGGGCCGGCCTCCGCACAGATGATCACCGGAGACATCAGCGGTACGGTTCAGGACAGTTCCGGAGCCGTGATTCCGGGCGTCAGCATCGCTCTAAGCAACGCGGAAACCGGCGCCTTGCGAAAGGTCTCGAGCAGCGCGAATGGGGACTTCGTCTTCAGCGCGTTGCAGCCTGGAAATTACGACCTCAAGGTGGAGAAGGCAGGCTTTCAGGCCTACGAACAGAAAGGGATCGTTCTGGCCGCCAATCAGCGGGTGGCTTTGGGCGTCATCCAGCTCACCGTGGGCCAAGTGACCCAATCCATCGAGGTCACCGCGCAACGCGTGGCGGTCAATACCGAGAGCGCTGATGCGGTCAATCTGCTCTCCAGCATTCAAGTGGCGGACTTGGGGATTAAGGGCCGCGACGTCATGCAACTGTTGCGTGTGCTCCCCGGCGTTTCCACCGTGGCCATCGCACCCTGGGGCGAACTCTCCGACACGGATCCAGCCGCCACGGGATCGAACGGCGGACAGTTCGGGAGCTTCACACCGGCCGTGGGCGGGGCTCGCCTCTTCTGGAATACTGTTACCGTAGACGGGCAGGTGGGCTCGAACCCGGATTTCCCAGGGCTTTTCATGGCGGCCATGAGCATGGACGCGGTCGCTGAGGTGAAGGTGGTATCCAACAACTACACGGCGGACTATGGCCGAAATCCAGGATCAACCATCGCAATCGTGTCGAAGTCCGGCACGAAGGACTTCCATGGCACCGTGTATGGCTACAAGCGAAGTGAGAAACTGAACGCCAACGACTTCTTCAATAACCGCGATGGCCTGCCGAAGCCGGCCTTCCGCTATGGCACCTTCGGTTTTGCCGTGGGGGGACCGATCTACATCCCCGGAAAACTCAACGCCAACAAGGAGAAGCTTTTCTTCTTCTACTCCGAGGAAGACTGACATGTCAGACAGCCGTGGGGAAGAAACAGTGTTACGGTTCCTACCGCGGCGGAGCGCAATGGCGATTTCTCCGAGACCGTGTACCCCGGTTCCAGTCCCGCCCAACCGATCACGATCGTGAACCCGGCCACACATATGCCGTTCGCGGGCAATGCCATCCCCCCCGAGATGATTAACTCGCAAGGCCAGCTTCTGCTGAACCTCATGCCTTTGCCGAACCTGACTAATCCGGCCTTGCCCTATAACTATGAGTGGCAGGATAATTGCAGCATTCCCAAGCGGCTCCAGGCCCTCAAACTCGATTATCACCCGGGGAGCAAGGACACCTTCACGCTATCGGGTCGCCGCTGGTGGGTAGACACACAAGCCTACGGCTGCCGGGTCCTTGGTTATGCTGACGACCTTCCCATTTTCAAGCACCACTACAAAGAGACCACCGACACCGTCATGCTAGCCTGGACGCACGTCCTCAACCCGACGGTCGTGAATGAGTTCAACATCGGCTTTGTGGGCGAGAAAGAACTGAGCCCGCCGGGGAATCTGTTCGGGCGTACCGCGGCGAATTACTTCGACCCCATCGACCGTATCAAGAATGGCTTCACGCTAGGCCAACTCTACCCGTCAGCCAATCCCAACGATATCCTTCCCCAGGCGTCTTTCGGTTTCATCCCGAACGGGGCGTATCTTAATGCCGAGGATCGCCTTCCTGACAACCAGGGCTACCCCAGGTTCAACATGGCTGACAACCTCAGTTGGAGCCACGGAGCTCACACCTTCAAGTTCGGAGCCTACTTCGAGCGCAGTTGGGCGACAGATGGCCCGCACGCGGGCTGTTTCGATGGTTGTTTTGACTTTTCGCACGACATCAACAATCCGCTCGACACAGGTTGGGATTATTCGAACGCGCTGTTAGGGAATTTCCGGGAATACCGGGAGTCCGACAGCCGCAAGGTCTACCTGATGGGGAATCATGTGGTGGAATGGTTTGCCCAGGACACCTGGAAGGTGAATCGGAAGTTGACCCTCACCTACGGTGTCAGGTTCTCGCAATTCAGCCCTTGGACGAATGTCAAGGGGCTGGGCGCGGAATGGGTAAAGGACCGCTATGACCCCACCCAAGTGCCAGCGCTTTATCGGCCGGTGCAGGACCCCGAAGGACCCCCCGGCCAGGAGGTTGCTTGGGACCCGGTTGCCCACCAATATGCTCCCGCCGTGTACATTGGTGCTTTCACCGGCGACTTCAATTTCTCCGGCATGGTGGTGAGTACTGACAAGAGCTATCCGGCGGGGTTCAGAGAGCACCATGGGGTCCAGGCGGTTCCGCGCTTTGGCTTCTCCTTCGACCCGTTTGGCAACGGCAAGACGGCTATCCGCGGCGGTTTCGCCATGCAGAAGGAGGCGACTCCTTCTTACAACACTTACACCTGGAGCATGGTTACGAATCCTCCGGTGACGATCCAGCCGCACATCTTCTACGGGAACATGAATACCCTGCTGCAGAAGTCGGGGTTGGTGTTCCCGGGCAGCACCAGTGCCATCGAACTGAAGGACCACGTCCCCAGCATCTATCGATACAGCTTGGGCGTGCAGCGGGATGTTGGGCACAATACGATGGTGGACGTATCTTATGTGGGCAATGTGGCCCGGCACTTGATCCAGAGTCAGGATCAGAACATTGTTCCCTACGGGGCGCACTTCCGATCTGAGAATATCGACCCGGCAACTGGGACGGCTTTGCCGGACGATTTTTACCGTCCGAACCCGGGGTACTCGTCTATCACCATGTATATGAACGACGGGGTTTCCAGCTACAACTCCCTGCAGGCGGCCCTCAATCATCGCTTCTCCAAGACCGTGTCGTTTGGGGCCTCTTACACCTGGTCGCACACCTTCACTACAGGCAACAGTGAAGGGGATCCCATACCGCTCTACCGGCCCTGGCGAGTCTGGACCTATGGGCCGGCCAATTTTGACCAGACCCAAATGCTCGTTGTGAACTACCTTTGGGATCTCCCGAAACCGAGCAAACATATGCAAAACGCTGGAGGGAGGCTGTTCGTCTGGAGCGTGTTCGACAACTGGCAGGTTTCAGGCGTCAGTACCTTCGCGAGCGGCCTGCCACAGCAATTGGGCTATGGAACCGTCCAGGGGTTGGATATCGCCGGGGGTGGCGACGGGTGGCGAGGGAATGTCATTGCCCGCCCGCAGTTGTCGCACGGCCAACGAACCTTCAACCGCTGGTTCAATACGGCTGCCTTCGCTCTACCCACGGCCTCGGGAGACATCGGAAATGCATCTCTCTATCCCATCCGGGGTCCGGGCCAGAACAACTGGGACCTCACGCTGGTGAAGAAGTTCCCGTTGAAGAGTGAAGCCCGCAGCCTGCAATTCCGCCTGGAAATGTACAACGCCTTCAACCATACGCAGTATTCGGCTGTGGATACGTTTGCACTTTTCGACGCTTCGACAGCAGGGAATCCGCAGGTAAACGGCACGTTCGGTCAAGTCGTGGCCACGCGCTCTCCACGTAACATCCAGCTTTCGGTGCGACTTGACTTCTAGTTTGACGCAGAAGGTTACCTGGCCGGGCCTCGGAAGAGGCCCGGCTTTTTTTGTCCTGACTCGGCAGGCTCGGCGGAGGGGTGGTGTTCGAACTTGTCAGGGTGCTGTGTTCTCACGGCCCGGATGCCCGAGCGCTTGCCCGGCCTCTCCGTAGGCTCGACCACTATCACCTTGACGACACAAGCGGCAGCGCCCGGTGGGCGGGGAGGCCCGCACGGCTCCGAAATCCCTGGCTAGGGCAGGCGCGCGATTTCCCGAGCAGCTTCAACAAGTCCCGAGGGTGAGGAACGAGGAACTTCCCGGGTGGACCTGGGGAGCGGAGCGCAAGGCCTTCGGCAAAGTGCTAACCTTGACGACGCGCACGGCTCCGGCCCGGATAGTTCCGCATGGCGAACTCGCCAACCCCAGGCATTGTCCGGTGGGCCCCGGCACGGCAAACACATCACGGAGGGAGTCAAACCATGATCAGGGAAATTCCAAAATCGAGTTTACGCCGGTTCCTGTCTGTCTGCTTCGTACTGTTGGCGTGTCCGGCAACCCGCGGTATGGGCGTTCCGGCTTCGATTAACGTTGCCCAATCCGCCCAAACCGTGGAAGCGTACGATTACGTGGAAGTCACTCTGAACGTCGCGTCACCCGACGCGAAGAACCCGTTTATGGAAGCCGTGGTTTCCGGGCAGTTTGGCAAAGTTGGAGAAAACCGGCGGCTAGCGGTGGACGGCTTCTGCGATTCTGCCGATGGAAGTGTCTTCCGCGTGCGGTTCATGCCTTGGGTGCCGGGCGATTACAGCTACTCGGTTACCTACCGCCAGGGCGGTTTCGAGAAGACACACACGGGCTCCTTCCGGGCTTCCGACGGGCGCCGGCGTGGGCCCATTCGTGTGGATCCCGCGTATCCCTGGCACTTCATCTGGGAAGGTACCGGGGAACACTACTTCTTCAACGGCACCACGGCGTTCTGGCTGATGGGCTTCCGCGAAGATAGGGTCATCAATTACAGCATCGAGCGCCTTCACCAGTTGAAGATCAACCGGCTCCGGGTGCTCCTCGCGGGCGCGGCCGAACTTCTCTGGGGTGAACCGGTGATGTCCGGCGACAATTTCACATTGTTCCTGCGGCCCTGGATGGCAGAGAAGCCCGAGAGTCTTGACAACCCGGGAATCGACTTCACTCGCTTCAACATTCCCTACTGGCAAAAATGGGAGCGCATGCTGCGCTTCGCCAGAGAGCGTAATGTGATCATCTCGGTGATCCTGGACATTTCTACACATCACGCCCAGGCGCCAGCGGGCAGTGAGGACGAACGGCGCTACATCCGATACGCAGTCTCCCGGCTGAGTGCGTTCTCCAATATTACCTACGACCTGGGAGATGACCTCGACAGCTTCCGCGACGAGAAGTGGGCGCACGAGACAGGCACCCTGATCGAAGGTTGGGATCCCTACAAACACCTCGCGAGCAGCCACCCGGTGCATCGCGAGAACCAGGACCGCGCCTCCGAATGGTTCGGGTTCACTTCCATCCAGAACTGGTCACACCAGCAGCACGCCCTGATGCTGGAGGAGCGCGAGATCCAGAAGAAGACCGGGCGCACCATCCCGCAGACGAACGAAGAGTATGGGTACGAGGACCACTATCCGCACTGGGCGGCTGCTCCCCCGGCGGAGTCCGCGGAGACTTTGCGCCAGATGGCGTGGGACATCGCGATGGCCGGCGCTTATGGGACCGCAGGTGAAAGTTGCCGCCGCGGCACGAACGTTTGGCCAGACGCGGGCGGGGGCTGGATCAACGGGCGCGGCGACGACACCCAGGTGATGTTCAAGGGCTACGGCCATATGGTGGATTTCTTTACCAGCTTCGAGTGGTGGAAGACAGAACCGCACGACGAGTTGGTCAACAGCGGCGCTTATTGCCTTGCCAAGCCGGGAGAGATCTACGCGGTGTACGTCCCCCTTGGTCGTCTGTGCGGGAACCGGGAGCACTTCGGGTATCAAAACGAATGCGGCGATGTCACGATCAAGCTTGAGCCAGGCATCTACGAGGCAAAATGGTTCAGCGCCACCACGGGGGAGATCGTTCCGCTGCCTGCCGTCCAAGGGCCGGCTTGGACCCTTCCCATGCCTCCCGGCTGGATGGATTGGGCCCTACTGCTTAAGAAGGTTGAGAAATGAGTCACAGGGGAGGACCAATAGATGATGCCAAAAATAAGCGAGAACATGGTTCGGGGCGGTCGTAGGTGGAACGCGTCTCTTCTCCTGGGCACATGCTGGTGCCTGCTGTGGGTATGCGCCCACCCTGCCCGGGCAGCGGCCGCGGCAGAGGAATCGGGGACTCCCATCGCGGTACATCCTAAGAACCCGCATTACTATGTTTTCCAGGGCAAACCCACCGTGCTAATCACCTCGGCCGAGCATTATGGGGCAGTGGTCAACAAGGCCTTCGACTACGTTGCCTACTTGGACGCCCTGCACGCGTACGGCCTCAACTATACCCGCATCTATCCCGGGTTCCTTTTCGAGCCCATTGGAAAGTTTGGGCCCGGGAACAATCTGGGGGTCAAACCCGCGAACCTCGTAGTGCCGTGGGGGCGCAGCCAGGTGGCCGGCTATGCCCTGTGCGGCAACAAGTTTGATCTGGACCGCTGGGACCCGGAGTATTTCGAGCGGCTGAAGGACTTCGTGGCCAAGGCGGCCGAACGCGGCGTCGTAGTGGAGATTTGTTTTTTCAACGCCCAGTATTCTGACACCTGGCCTATCTCGCCTTTGTATTACGAAAACAATGTGCAGGGCGTGGGCAAATGCGATTGCCAGGATGCCCAGACTCTGCGGCATCCGGAATTGGTGCAAAGAGAGGCTGATTACGTGCGCAAGATCACGCAAGAAGTCAATGCCTACGACAACGTCATTCTCGAAATCTGCGACGAAGCGCCGGACATCGGAAATCCCCCCACGCCGATGGCGGAGGCTGGACAATGGGTCAGCCACTTGGTGGAGGTTGCGAAGCGTACCGAAAGTAGTCTGCCCAAGAAACATCTGATTGCGCAGCAGATGGAAGGGCCCACGGGAGGACCCTTCGATTTCGCGGCGCACCCGGATGTCTCGATCATCGTAACCCAGTATGTGTGGGAGGCAGGATTCCAGTGGGGTGGAATGAAAGGGCTCGATTATGCGTACGGGCGCAACAAGCCGATCGAGTTTAATGAGACTGCCTATTATCCCTTCTGGTACAAAGGGGACAAAGTCGGTGATTCGCGGGTGGAAGCCTGGGAGTTCATGGTGGGAGGCGGAGCCAGCTTCAACCACTTGAACGCGCTCTACACGGTCGAGAACCCCGCCGGGAAAACACCCGACAACGCCCAGGTTCTGAGCGCCTTGAAATACCTCAAAGAGTTCATCTACAGCTTCGACTTCTTGAAGATGCACCCGGACATAACCTATGTCCTCAACGGAATTCCTCCGGGAACCTATTGTCGGGGCATGAGCGAGGAAGGAAAACAGTACGCCCTGTATCACCACCACAGCACCGGTGGGAGTGGAAGTCAGTACACCGTGACACCCGGAAACTACCAGGAGGACCTGCTGCTGAGTTTGCCTGCCGGTACCTACAAGGCCGATTGGGTTGACCCGTCTACGGGTTCAGTCCTCCGCAGCGAGACGTTCCAGCACCCAGGAGGCAAGCGAACCCTGACCTCGCCCGGGCACACGGTGGATATCGCGCTACGCATCCAGCGGATTTAGTCCGGATTTCTCACCTGCGCATAAGGCAGGGGAATTCAAACGAGGAGGGTGGTCGCATGGTGAAGAGAGCAGCGTGTCTGGGTTTTGTATGGATCCTCTTGATAGCTCATGCCAATGCTGAGCCCATCAAGTTGCATCCCACCAATCCTCACTATTACCTGTTCAATGGTCAGCCGACTATCCTGATCACCTCGGCCGAGCATTACGGCGCCGTGGTCAATAAGGACTTTGATTATGTTCCCTATCTTGATGCGCTAAAGGCGTACGGGCTGAACTACACGCGCATCTATGCCGGGGCGATGTTTGAAACGGTCGGGAAGTATATTGACGGCAACCCGCTGGGTCCTAAACCGCAAAGCCTGGTCGTCCCTTGGGCACATAGTAACGTGCCTGGTTATATATACGGCGGCAATAAGTATGATCTCGACAAGTGGGATCCGGCCTATTTCGCGCGTCTGAAGGACTTCATCGCCAAGGCCGCCGAGCGCGGTGTCGTGGTGGAGATCTGTTTCTTCAACGCGCAGTACTCCGATACCTGGCCAATATCGCCCCTGTATTACGAAAACAATATCCAGGGCGAGGGCAAGTGCTCTTACCAGGATGTCCAAACGCTCAAGCACGCGGACGTCGTGCGCCGGGAAAGCGACTACGTGCGCAAGATCACGCAAGAAGTCAATGCCTATGACAACGTCATCCTGGAAATGTGTGACGAGGCGCCGGACATCGGCAACCCTCCCACACCTTTGGCGGACGCGGGCCCCTGGGTGAGCCACCTGGTGGATGTGACCACCGAGGCGGAAAAGGACCTCACCAAAAAGCACCTCGTGGCGGCGCAAGTGGAGGGACCAGTAAATGGGCCGTTGGATCTGTCCGGAAATCCGAAGGTCGGCGTGATTGTGACCCAATACATCTGGCAAGCGGGATTCCAGATGGGCGGGATGAAGGGTCTGGACCTGGAATATGCCCACAACAAACCCATCGAATTCAACGAGACCGATTGGTATCCCTTGTGGTACAGGGGCGACGCCATTGCGGACTCCCGCGTGGAAGCGTGGGAGTTCATTGTGGGAGGCGGAGGGAGTTTCAATCACCTGAATGGACGATATACGGCGGAGGACCCCGCTGGCAAGACGCCCGACACCGCCCAAATCGCGGGTGCACTGAAGAATCTGCGCGACTTCATGTACAGTTTCGATTTTCTCAAGATGAGCCCGCAGCCGACCTTCGTGCTCGGGGGAATCCCCGCCGGGACTTACTGCCGGGGGATCAGTGAAACCGGGAAACAATACGCCCTGTATCATCACCATAGCAAGATCAAGTCTGATAATACGAGCTCGTATGAAGCGATCCCCGGCAGTTATGAGGAGGATCTCGAACTGGAACTGCCGGGTGGGAAGTACAAAGCGGATTGGGTTGACCCGGCCTCCGGCACGGTGCTGGGCAGTGAGACATTCACGCACCAGGGTGGCAACCGGATATTCACCACCCCCACGCATTCGGTGGACATCGCACTGCGGATCAAACGCGGTTAGAATCCTAGCGCTCGACGCGGAGGTGTGGCTTGGATCGGGTTGCGGTTCGCGTGCTCCTCGTGACGGTGCTGGTCGCCGCCGGCCCGCGGTTGACCGCACAGACGGTTGACAGCCAGGCCCAGGAGGCCTTCGCGCGTGGGGTAGCCCTGCAGCAGAAGGGTGATTTGGAGGGGGCGCGCCAGGCCTACGAGGAAGCTCTGGGAATCGCTCCGCAGCGCGTGGATGTGCTTTCGAACTTGGGGCTTGTGTATTCCGAGATGGGGCAGCAGGAGCGTGCGATCAAGTGCTACCAGGAGGCCCTTAAGGTTGACCCCAAGCAGTATGCGGTGCGCTTCAACTTGGGCATCGCGTATATGCAGGCAAACCAATATGAGCCGGCGCGGCGTGAGCTGGCCAAGGTGGTTGCGGCACAGCCCAATAACCTCAGAGCGCATTACCTGCTCGGGCTCTGCCTGCTCAAGCAGGGTCGCCTGCCCGAAGGCACCGCTGAACTCGAGCGAGTGCGCCGAGCGAACGCCAAAGATTTAGACGTCAGTTACACCCTGGCCTCCGCCTACCTCAAGGCCAACCAATTGGACAAAGCTGAACCGATTGTCACTGGACTGGAAACAGTCGACTCAGCGGAAGCCCACTACATCGTGGGTTCTTATTATCTCGCGAAGTTCGATCACCACAGAGCCGTCCGGGAGCTGGAGATGGCTGTTAAACAAAACCCCAAGCTTCCGGAGGCGCACTCGCAGCTCGCCTATGCCTATTTCTTTGATTTCAAGTGGGACCTTTCCGTGAAGATGTGCGAGGAAGAATTGCCCTATACCCCCACGACGGGAACGCTATCAAACTGCTGGGTTCGCTCTATAGGCAGAGGGGACGACTGGATGAGGCAACCACGCTTCTGGACAAGGCGGCCCGCCAAAGCCCGGACGACCCCGAGATTCTGTATCAAGTCGGACTTCTCGCTCAGGCCAAGAACGACTATCGCGCTGCAGTGGCCATTCTTGAGAAGGTCACCCAGTTGAATCCGGACTTCCCACAGGCTCACATTACACTCGTGCGGGTCTATACGAAGCTCAAGCGCCCGGAGGACGCCAAGCGGGAACAGACGGCTGTTGACCAATTGAATATCGAAAGGAAGAACCTCCCCACGGTCCGCGACAAAGCCCTCTACGACGCCTTCAAGGTCCCGCAGTAGAATCGCCTCGCAAGCGCTGGACTGCCGTGTCAACTGGAGTCAGGGGATGCGTGTATGGCGGGGCTAGGGTGGTTCACTGAGGCCGACGGCTCCTCTCCCTAAGGGCTGGGCCACGTATTGACTTAGGAGCCGGGCTTTGGCCAGTTCTCCTTCGGCGGACGGATCGCCCGCCGCCTTCAGCAGCATGCCGAGGGCGTAGTGGGCCATGACGAAGTCGGGGCGCAGGCGGATAGCCGCCCGGAACCCTTCCATCGCTTCCTGTTTCTTACCCATCCGGCCCAGCACCACGCCTTGATTATAAGCGGCCATGAAGAAGCTGGGGTCAAGCTGCAAAGCCTTGCGAAAGGCGGCTAGAGCCTCCTCCGGGCGCCCTTCGCCGGTGTATTTGATTCCCTCCGCGTTCAGGGCGGTGGCCTTACGCGTCGCGTCTTTGGACTCCTGCAAAGCCTTGACCTTCTCAAAGCACTCCTTGGCATCCTCGGACCTGCCCTCGGCCTGTAGCAACGTGGCGAGGTTGTAGAGGGCATCCTGGTAATTGGGCCGGTAACTTAGTGCCCTGCGGTAGCTGGCCTCGGCCTGCGCACTCTGATTCAGGCGCCGATAGAGTTTGCCTAACTCGGCGTGCGCTTGTGCCAGGTCAGGTTTTAGATCCACCGCCGCGCGCAGTTGATTGCCGGCTTCGCCGTAATCCCCCTGGTCAAGCGCGATCCGGGCGAGTTCATAGTGAGAGAAGGGGTCGGTCGGATGCAGGCTGAGGGCTTTCTGGAAATGGGCGGCCGCTTCGGGACGCTGCTTCTGCCCGGCCAGGACCAAGCCCATGCCGTAATGTGCAGCCCACATCAGCCGGTCCAAGTCGAGTGCTTTCCCGAAGTCCTCCAAAGCTTCAGCGTAGCGGTGGGAATCGTAATGGGCTTTGCCGAGGAGGACGTACAGATCTGCATTCTGGGGAGCATAGCGGATTGCGGCCTCCATCTGCTGCGCTGCTGCGTAACTGTCGCCCTCGCGCGCGAGTATGGAACTTAGATCCACGCGCGCATCAACGTGGCCGGGCTTCAGTCGGAGGACTTCTACGAATTGATCGATGGCCGCCGGCAGATAGCCGCCTCCGCGGGTCGAGTAAGCCACCCCTAAGGCGTAGCGAGCGTCGACGAAGTCCGGCCGCAGTGCAACGGCCTCCGCCAATGCTTCGATGGCTTCCGGAGTCTTGTTCTGTCTCAGCAGGGCCACGCCACGTTCGTACTCACGGTCCGCGCTTTGTGCTTCCACCAAACGAATGGGTGTCACAGCTCTGCGAATTGCCGGCTCTTCTCGAGCCTCGACTTGGACCCGGCCGGCGCCGACGGCATTTCTCGCGGCCGGGGAGCGTGGAGAGTTCCCGTCTTCCTTGATGTGCAGGATCTGGTCCGGTCTGGGGTTGTCAATCGTCTGCTCGATTCCACTGGGCCAGCGGATGTGAATTTCCCGAATGGCATCCTCGGCACCGATCCCGAAGGCCACCCGCCGGTCATTGGCAGAGGCATAGCTGCCGGCGGTGCTGACCGTCCGGTACTGAACCCGGCCACTGGCGGCCGTGAGCCGCACGCGGGCTCCGATCGCATCGCGGTTGCTTTTTGTTCCTTCGAGGTCCAATTCAATCCAGTGGTTCCGATTACCCCCTTCGTTCCGCAACAGGTGGGCCGGCTCCTTATAGTCGGAGACTACGACGTCAATGCGGCCGTTATTGTCGAGGTCGCCGAAAGCCGCGCCGCGCGCCGCACAGAGTTGGCTGAAAATCTCCCCCGACTGAGATGAGATGTCCTCGAATTTCCCTCCCTGGAACTTCAGCAGCAAGGGCCGCTCGAGATAGTGGAGGTGGGGTTGCGTAATCTCAATGTTGTCCATCACATGACTGGTGGCGACAAACACCTCATTGTTGCCGTCATTGTCAAAGTCAAAGACATGGATACCCCAACCCCCGAAGGGGCGGGAAATTTCCGCGAGGTTGGAGGTTACACTCGCATAGCCGAACGTACCGTCTCCATTGTTGTGAAACAGGGCAAAATACTCGTAGGGCAAGGCGGTGGTCAGGATATCCGGGAACCCGTCATTGTCCAGGTCAGCAAAGTCCGTACCCATGCCTGAGAAGGTATTGCCATCCTCGGTGTAACCTACACCAGCAATTGCCGCCTGCTCCGTGAAGGTGCCGTTGCCATTGTTCTTGAAGAGAAACTGGGGGAAGGCGTCATTCGCAACATAGATGTCCATGAAGCCGTCATTATTGAAGTCCCCGAAGGAAACGCCCAAGCCGTATCCCGGACTGGCCTTGATCCGGCTGGCCTCGCTCACATCTGTAAATGTCCCGTCGCGGTTATTGTGGAATAGGTAATTGGAGACGGCTTTGAACTCGTTGGGATGGCAATAGGCCCGCCCCCCCGGGACGTTGGGCCCGCAGATCAATGCTCCCCTGGCAAAGTTCCACTCGAGGTACCGGGTCACAAAGAGATCGAGATACCCGTCATTGTCGTAATCCAGAAAGCCGGCGCTCATGGTCCAGCCTTCGGTCTTGATGCCGGATTGTGCGGTCACGTCGGTAAATGTTCCGTCGCCATTATTGTGGTAGAGAATGCAGCCGCCGTAGTTCGTGACGAACAGATCAGGAAAGCCGTCGTTGTCATAGTCTCCCACGGCGGCGCCCATGCCATACCCCTTGCCCTTCACGCCCGCCTTCTCAGTCACGTCCGCAAACGTTCCATCCCGGTTATTTCTGAACAACCTGTTCCAGTATGCGGGGTCGGACTTGTCGGGGAGCTGCGCATCCGGCTGCGGATTTCCCAGTGCCGCGCCATTCACCAAGAACACGTCCAGCCAGCCATCGCCGTCGTAATCGAGGAGCGCGACCCCGCCGCCCATCGTCTCGATCAAGTACTTGTTGGGCGTCGGGGAATTGCGGAATTGGAAATGTAAACCGGCCCGATCGCGCGCTTCCACAAATCTGGCGTTTGAGGGGGGAGGGCGCAGCGGGTTTTTGACTGTGGGGGCAAGGACGGCTGCACAGACAAGGAGAAGGCTCGTGCTTGCCCAGGGTGTTCTCATGTTAGGGAGCGTGGCGCGTGCCGGACATGGAGTTTTAGTGTACCATGGCGCGTGGTCATGACAAACGCTCGATCGCTGACGGGACACCCGTGGACATGCTTGTCAACTCCGGCGAAATGACCTTTCGCCACAGGAGTGGAATTCCTTCCAGCAGGCGGCCGGGGCGGACTTGTTCGCTGGCAATCGCATTGCTTCTGGCCATCAACATTCCTGCCGCCCCGGCGTGGGGAAGGCGGGCCCGGATCGATATCACTCAAAGGGCCGCACCTGCCTTCTACAATTCGAGGCAGGGGGGCGCACCTGCTCGCGCGACGCATTGGAAACGCGTGCTATGGCCAGGACGCAATTCCGGCGCCCGGGGGTTTGCGGCCGTTGGCGCCGATTCCGCCCCCGGAGGCCCCTCGCGGGATGATGCGAGGATTCGAGAGATCAACAGACTGATTGACTCCGGGGAGCTTCCCGCAGCGCGTCAGAAGCTGACCGAAGAAGTCTCGGGGCATGGGGAGAGCTACCAGACACTTTTTCTCGAGGCTAAGATCCTTTTCCGGGAGCAGAAGTGCCGGGAATCACTCAAGGTCCTGGAGCGATGCTTATCTCTGGATCAGCATGATCCCGAACTCTACAAACTGGTTGCCTCGAATGCGATCCTCATTGATAGGATGGATATCGCCGAGCAAGCATTGCAGACGGCCGCGCGGCTCGCTCCAGATGATTATCTGGTTCTATTCCACCTGGGAGCGCTTTATTACACCGACAGCCGCTTTCCTTCTGCCCGGCCGCTGCTCGAAAAATCCGTGAGCCTCAACCCCGAGTACGTTCCCGCACGGCTTTTCCTGGGCCTGACGCTGGAAGAACTTGGACAGGAACAGACGGCGATAGATTGTTATCACCGGGCCATCGAAATGTCCGAGCGGTCAGGATCAAAGGGAGAGCAGCCCTATCTTTATCTGGGCCGGCTGCTATATCGGGAGAACCGGCTGAATGAGAGCCTCCCTTATCTCCGGAAGGCCGTGCAGGCTAATCCCCGGTCCTGCGAAAGCCTGTGCCTTGTGGCGAGGGTTCTCAGCGCGCAAGGCCAGGAAGCGGATGCCTTGGCGGCCCTCCGGCAATGCACTGGGGCGGACCCGAACTACCCGGAAGCGCACTACCTCCTGAGCCGCGCTTACGTCAAGCAGGGACGAACCGGCGAGGCCGCAAGTGAGTTGTCCCTATTTCAGGAACTCAAGAAGCTTGAGGAGAACAAAAAGGATCCCCGGAAGAACCAGCGCGCCCGCCCATGAACGTTAGGGGGAATCCACCATCGCAGCGCTGCCCACTCTTCCCTTTGTCGGTCTGGAGAGACCGCTCGCGGGCCAAGTCGATCTTGGAGTCCGCCAGGCGGATGTCGATGCAGTGCCACGGGCCCGTCTCGCGGTGGCCGTGGCGGTACTCGTCGGCCCACGCCGAGGCCTCTTCGGGGGTCTCGGGGGCGAGCAGCTCCCGCATGCGAGCGGCGGTCTCCGGGCGCATGTAATGCTCCGCCACAATCACTATAATCTGATGACCTTCACGACCCCAGGCGAAAGCCCCTTGGGGTGTCGCCAGGACAACCGCAAGGTAAGCCACGGTCACGAAAATGTCGCGGTCATAAAGGAACCGACGCCGCAACCTGGACATGCGATCAATCCACGCGCGATGCCGTGCGGAGGCAATAGTGAACCGAACCGGCAAGCGCTGGCGGGCGCGAAATGCCGCGGACCTAAACGACAGGTCCGCGCTCCGCTGTATGCCGAGCATGTTCGACAGCTTGGAGGTGAAAGTCCTCTACCCAACCTGATGGAGGTGAAGGGTTAGTGAAGCGCCAGGGCGTCGTCGCGAGGCGGGGTCTGAAGGAAGCGCGGAGCAAAAGTGCGAGCCGATGAACAAAAACCGGATAAAAGGCGTGAGCGTTGGGTGAGCGGGCCGGGTTTCGCGAAGCCCATTTCCATCAAGGGCGCAAAACGTAGATTCGGCGGCGGTGCACGGAAGGCGGTCGAACTTACCTCGGGAGATCTGCTGCGTGTCACGGAATCGTGACTGAGGGCGTCGCAAGGCGCTTTGACCTCGCGGTAGAAGTCAGCAGAGGGCATATTAGTCCCGGCACGTCGGGACGAAGGCCCGAACCGTGATCGTGAATAGTAGGGCGCGGTTCTCTTGGACGCCCATGCGCCAGCCAATCAGCTTCGGCTGAGCTTACCAGGGGTGGATAGGGTGAAGCCCGAAAGGAACCTGGGAGCGGCGAAGCCTCCAACGGCGAACCGCGTCTCGAACCTCCGGCCCTCACGGGCTTAAGTCACGGAACCGCCGTATACGGCTCCGTACGTACGGTGGTGTGGGAGGGGTGGGCGGGCAACCGCTCCCCCTATCCCGATCGACCTGCTGGGTCGCATACATCCCGACAAAAACCGTCGGGACGTATGCGCCACCCGCGAACCCAACCAACCGGTCCGCGCTGGTTGCTACCCGCTAGGGAGGAGTCACATGCGCATTGCTGAATTTATTTTGCAGGTCGTCGCAGTCGTCGCGGTCTTCGTGTACACCTATTTCACGTATCGACTCCTTTCTGCACAGACTCAACAGGGTTTCGAGAATAAGTTTTTCCAACTTTTGCGCTTTCATCACGACATCGTTGACGCGGTTCAAGTAAAAATATACTCTGGCGCCACTACGGATATTATGGAGACTCCCACGTTTGCCACTATCGCGGGCCGCCCGGCATTCGCCACGTTCTATAAACATTTTGTCCAACAGTATGCTTCAGACTACAGGAAGAATCCCCAGGCGCCAGTCGCTCGCCTTGCCGATGAGGCTTATCTTTCCTTTTACGAACGTCACCAAGACTATCTTGGACATTATTTTCGGAATCTATATCACCTGATCAAGTTCGTCGATAACTCAAGCGTGGATCCCAGCGACAAGACTTTTTACACCCATCTCGTTCTGACCTGCCCCCCGAAAACTGTACCAGTGTAAAGGAGAGTTCTCCCAGGGTATAAAAGCCTGAAGGAGGACAGGAGATGAGGCAGAGCCGTTACACGGAGGAGCAGATTATTGGGGTATTG